>Ga0114966_10001914_pt1 | contig 18895 bp, 36 predicted proteins | sample M_130207_XF_Meta_FD_87029 | JGI IMG/M metagenome (GOLD analysis project Ga0114966, IMG submission 87029) | Freshwater microbial communities from Lake Montjoie, Canada to study carbon cycling - M_130207_XF_MetaG | ecosystem: Environmental > Aquatic > Freshwater > Lake | place: Lake Montjoie...
ACTGCTAAGCGGTAATCATGCACATCTGGTTCAACCTGCTACTGCTGGTGAACAATCATTTGTACTTTGTAGACTCGCAGGATACGTTGGAAGATTGCCAGAAAGAGAGAGCGTGGTACGAGGAGAAAGACCCGCACGGCAACTATATGTGTGTCGCCGTGCAGGTCAATGTGACTAGCTTTCCTGAGTTACAGGCGCATCTGTCGTCATAAGTTTTCCGTCAAACAGATACGAACCCATGTGTCCGAGGTTGACCCACGGCGCTGCATAGATCTTTATGTCGTGCTTACGGCAGAGCTGGCAGAAGTGGTAGTCCTCTGACAGCAGTCGGTTGGTCTCAGGCTCGATGCTGGTGGTGAAGTATTCGGCGATGTCTGCGCCCATCTGCATGTTGCCGGATACGTCCACCACATCGTTGTTGTAATGCGGTACTTTGTCGGCAAGTGCTTCAAAGACTTCCCGCTTAATCAGCATGAACCCTGTGCCGCCATTCCAAATCTCAGCAGGACGATCACCGCGAACAACAACGTCGCCGGTGTATCCCTTCAGGTTGACGACAAAGGAACCCGTGTGAGCGGCCAAGTCATAACCCTCGACACCATTCTCTACTGCATCCTTCACGGACTTCCAGTTGATTTCTTTCTTGGGGTAGATGCCACAGATGACAGGGACATCTGCATCGACCATCATCGGGACTTCATTGGCATTGAACTTGATGTCTGCATCGATGAAGAACAGATGAGTGAAGTCTGTCTTGAGGAAGTTATGTGCGAGTAGATTGCGCGCTCGCGTGATCAGCGACTCGTTAAACAGGAAGCTGCACGCGCTGTGGTGGCCTGTTGCGTTAAGAGTGCCGACCAGACTGATCAGGCTCTGCGTGTAGTAGCCAGCGCACATGCCGCCATACATCGGTGTTGCAATAAAAACCTTAGCCATTGTTGCCCCCTTTGGTTGATATCCAGACTCGGGCCATACGCCCGTTGTGTATCAGTTCAGCCACACAATCGTCTGCGGTTTGATAGTCGTTGCTGTTGAATGCGTCTGTTGCTCGGCGCAGGAGATGGTCACACAGGATCAGATACCGTGACCAGTCCTCAAGATTGGGTTCCATGCTTTCCTCAGAAAAGATGGGGCGGTGTGCATACCTTGCGCCCCGTCAAGGTTGGAGGGTAGCCCCAGGGAAGGGAGGGCTTCCTGATGCACTCAGGTAGGTTCAATCTCTTCGCGCACAAGCCTACAGAACTCTTGGAAGTCCATGACGACCAGAGCATCTTTCCTGTCTGCGCGCAGCACCATAACAGGTCTCAGGCTACTACGTTTGGCAGACGTTACTGCTTGATCCCACCACTCGTAGAGAGCCATGTTAGCTCTGCGCTTACACTCGATAGAGTACGGCTTGAGGATGATGTCCTCACCGCCTGACCGCGTCTGCTCAAGATTGCGGCGGCAATCGACCCCCAGATAGTCACGCAGCGCGTTAACTATCTCTCGTTCGAAAGCAGCGCCTTTAGCGCGGCTACTCATCGTATTCGCTGGCGAAGATGTCGTTCTCTAGCATCCACTCTTCCTTGCGGAGTTGGTCGCCAGAGGCCGACACCCGAGCGAAGTCTTGCAGGAACTCGATCATGCCGTCGAAATCGACGCCACCATCGCGCATCCACCAAGACTCGCCACCAGCGGCGCGGAAAGCGCTGAGTGCTTGTGTGCGGTTCATATTAGAAAGGTACATCGTCGTCATCCCTACGTTCTTTGGGGTACGGCCCCTTCGCCGTGCTGCCGTAGGAATCCACAGCAAGGCTCAGGTACTGGTTGCCAGTCTTGCTAGTCTTACTCCAGGCTGCGAGCTTGACCTGCACGTTGTCGATCTTGATGACCCCCTGCCACTGGGGTGCAAGGGGATTGCCCTGCTTCTGATTAGGAAACAAGAAACCCCGCCCATCCATACATTCAAATTCAGCCATTTGTTTTCATCCTCGACACTTGTGCTTTTAGTTTAGCACTTTGACCCATTGGCAACTTATCAAGCATCTCTTTGTTCACTTCTCTGAGTGCTATAACCTTCTCAAGTTTCGTGATGTCATCATATTGCTTGCTGCCTTGGATACGCTCTACGAGCTTCTCATAGGCTTGTTGCCACTCTTTAATGTTGTGCAGCAGTGCATACGGCTGTTCGCCTCCTGGTAGCCAGAGCGGACAATCTAGAGCATCATCCTGAAAACCAACTAACTCTACTGGCGGCGTGATGTCTAACGGCGCACGCTCCGCACCAGGGATCGTCTCTGCCTCCGACTCATCCATCATTCCAAGACCACAATGCGCCAGAACAGTCCGTCGAATCGCCTTCGTAGTAGCTTTCATGAAAGCATTAGCAAGGGCGTCGCCTTTGAGACCACCGATATTTACCGCCCCAGTGTTCTCGGAGATCCGTTGTACCTCATCCGTGACGCGAGCGGACACGACGTATATGTCGTCAACCTTTTCACGCCCAGTTATCTGCACTGATAGCTTCCGAGTCTGGCACAACTGCTGCGTGCAGGACGCATTGGCGTAAAGGATCTGCTTACCGTTAAGCGTCAGCAAGTCAAACGGCTTGGCTGCTGGGTCTAGTCCTGCCTGCTGACAGCGATAGTTGTAGTAGGCAATGCGCTGCTCATTGTTGAGACCCTTCAGATCGCCGTTGATGACCAGGCTGGTGATGACTTCAGGATCAAGGGTTACGAGTGCTGTCGTCATCACGCCCCCTTGACCAAGAACCGGCGCGAACCTGGCTGCTCGATTACAAATGATTGATAGATGTCCGGCATGGCTGACTTGAATGCGTCAGCAGAGAATCGTTTGCTGGGCTTAGCAGTCTTCCACGTTGCCAGCACCGAGCCGTCAGCGCTAACCAGAGTATCTTTCTCTCCCAGAAAGCTGCATATCTGAGCCTGGAGCGCGTCCTCTTGCTCTTCGAGCGCCCTGCGGGAGGACTTGATCTGATAGAGCTTGGCCGAGAGTACCTCGACATCTGCTGTCGCAAGCGCTTGAGACTCTCGACTGTTCGGGAAAACCTTACGAGCTTCCTCAGCGGTCTGTGGCTCTGGGGGATTGCCAGTCTGGATACGGCCCCACAGGTTTGCCTCAATTTGAACCAGCTCATCTTTCTGCTCCTGGGTGAACTCCAAAGGGAACATGCAGAACTCTTGCCCGCCGAACAGGACAGCCAGCACCACCTTGTCTACGCCAAGCACCGTAGCTTCGTGCAAGCACTGGTAGTAGTCAGCAGGTGGCACATAGTCCGATCCTGATTCACCAAACTTATTACGCGCAGCGGCGTGATAGTTTTTAGCTTCCACCAGGAAACTGTTGTCGTCACTTACAAAGTCGAAGTGAGACGCCATGTACGGCTCTTTGGCGTAGACGACAGCGGTGTCGCCCATATCCCTCAGGCGGATGCCTAGGCGCGCCTCTGCCAACTTACCAATGACAGGCTGCATCACATGCCCCATCTGCACCGCCTCAATCTGAGACAGGTCAGGCGGGTCTTGTGTGCCTGTCTTTTCCAGGTACACCTCAAGACTGCGGCCAGAACCAATGCGTCGGGCATCTGTTGCCCAGATCATCTTCCGGCGTTCAACGGGATCAAAGCTCATTTACATCCTCCAATAGTTTGCAGCGATACATATTCGGGAGAGACATGTAGACGCTGCCAGTCTGCCGCTCATCGAGAGTGGCATTCGTATAGGTCAAGGTGACAAACTCTTTGGCTACCGCCTTGACCACTGCCTTGCGCTTGCTTGGCAGCTCCCAGACTTGCTTACGCTTGATTTGCAAAGAGGTCACTTCTCCCCCCTCGCTCGTATGATGTCGGCCAGCAATTTCACCATCTCGGCGCAAGCCTCACGCTCCGCTTCAACACACTCCTGCACTAGCTTCAGCACCCAAGGCGGCACTTCTCTGTGTCCAGCCATACGGATGATGTCATCGCGTGTCATTGCTCACCCTCCAGTAGCGCCAGCAGGGCAGTGATGGCGGTGTCAAATACCGAGCGGATGCTTGACTCTTTCGGGTAAATCGCGGCCCCAAGAATCAGGCTCTCCAAACACTGCCGCAGCAGGGCGGTGTCTTTTTCACGCTCGGCAGCGGCGACTAATTTGGCAAAGCGTTCAAGTGCTTCCATGTAAATGCCGTCACGGTTTGCCGTAGTTACCAACTGACATTCAATAGCCATACGGATGATGTCATCGCGGTTCATCAGAACGGCTGTTCCGGCAGCGGCTCTGCCATCACATCAGGGAAGTGTTCAAAGTAGGCTGCGCCTAGCCCGCACAGGTCATAGTTGTTACGCATGCCATAAGCGGTAATGTACATAACGTCACCCGTTACGACATTGATCTGCTTAGCCTTTTCCATCAAGCAGTTGACGGTGTCAGGATCGAAGTGTCGGCAGTCACGACACAGCTTGTAAGGTCTCATGGTTCGCCCTCCGTGGTAGACCAGCCTCATCGAGTGATGAGGTGATGCAAACGTACACGCTTTGTTTTCTTTGTGTCAACAACAATTTTTCACTAAATTGCAAACTTAGAATGGAAACATGGTCTTACGTTAAGGAGGTAAGACTATGTTTAATTCACTCAGAGAGTACGCCACCGTCAGGGAGCATGAGTTCCTGGATGCCATCGAAGAGACTGGTAGCCAGATGGCAGCGGCGAAGAGGTTAGGGATTTCCTGCCGTGCCATTGAGCGTGGATTGCAGCGATTAAGGCGCAGGTCAGCAAGGCAGGGAGTGAGTCCAGAACACGATATGACTCATCCAGTGCCGCCAGGGTATGTGGTCAAAGGTGTCAGCACCTATTATGACCAGGAAGGGAAGGTTAGGGGGCAATGGGTCAAGAGCAGGGAAAACAGGGGAACCCCCGAGGAAATTAGGGAAGCATTCCTAGAGGCGTTCAGAGACGACATCCCGCGTATAGAACCCGCCTCCCTGCCGCACCCGACAGACGACCAGTTCCTGAACGTCTACGTCTACGGCGACCCACACATAGGCATGCGATCCTGGGCCGAGGAAACAGGCCAAGACCATGACCTGAACACCGCTGAAGCTCTCTTCACGGCTTGCCACAATGACCTAGTGGCGCGTGCCCCATCTGCCACCACCTGCATCCTGCTCAACCTAGGCGACTACTTCCACGCGGACGATGGCAGCAACACGACATCCCGCAGCGGCCACCACCTAGACGTAGACGGACGCTATGCCAAAGTTAGAAAAGTAGGGTTCAGAATCTTGCGCTCGATGATTCAGATGTGCCTACAGAAACATCAGCAGGTGATTGTCTGGAACCTGATTGGCAACCATGACGACCACAGCGCTATCGACCTGTCTCTCTGGTTACAGGTGGCATATGAGCTGGAACCACGCGTACACATCGAGACCAATGCCAGCAAGTTTTACTATCGCCAATTCGGGGCAGTGATGCTGGCCGCAACTCACGGTGACACAGTCAAGCCGGATCAAATGGCACAGGTGATGGCATGCGACCAGGCGATCATGTGGGGACAATGCACCCACCGCTACGCCCACCTTGGACACGTTCACCATAAGAGCCTGAAAGACCTGCCTGGTGTTGCTGTGGAGACCCATCGCATCCTGCAACCGAATGACCTATGGGCGCATAACGCAGGGTATCGGTCACAGAGAGACGCGCAGTGCATCACCTACCATCAGGCACATGGTGAATACGCCAGAACGATTGTGAACCCCTCAATGGCATAGGGGGGCTTGCGCCCCCCCCATTCATTACGGGATACAGACCTCGAACAGGCCGTCTGATGTTTTGGTGATCCATCCAGGTGACTGATACCCGAAGTCATAACCGAGGCCACTCAGCCGCTGCGCCTCTCTTTTCGCTACCGCAGCCGCCTTCTCGGCATCAGTCTTGTCTGCGTAAATCATCCAAGACACCTTGCAGCCGCCGCGCTCACGCACGGGCTTGGGATAGTTTCCCATGATGTTTCCCTCCATTTAGTTAAAGAGCGTGTCGATCCCTTCATCGACATACTCATTATACCATGCATATCATCATGTGTGTCTGTATTTTCTTATCAATCATTGAACATTGATAAGTCGAAACTATCACCAAAATCATCTGGCATGAGTCTTGCTATACATGTACACAGAAAGAATACACATGTGGATTATTCACATGTGGATAAATCACATGTGTCTTATCCACATGTAACCATTACGAATGTAATGGTTTATTAGACACATAAGACATACCAAAACTCTATCTCTAAAAAACAAGTACACATGTAAGTAAGACACATGTAAGTGAGACACAAGTAAGTAATCCACATGTGGATAAATCACATGTGAATGGCGATGAGACCGTTAAAGCCAGCCCCAACCAACCCAGATGAAGACGAAAGCGGCCCACCCTGCCAGGAACCACGCCCAATACTCGGGAGCCTGGTCATCGTCTACTGACAAAGGTTGATCGTCTTGGAATGCTTCACGCATTGAGCGCGGGACTCGGTAATCGCTGGGTCTGTAATTGTCTGGATACATCTCTGACCTCCTGTGAGCGCGTGTGGCGCGTTAAAAGGGGCGGGCTGGTATGGTGACCTCACCCGCCCCGCTAGAATCGATTGTGGCGCGTTATGCGGCTTCGGGCTGTTCTTCGTCTTCGTCTTCCGGCTCTGCTTCGCCCTCGTCCTCGTCGGTGTCTTCGTCATCCTCGACTTCGATTTCGGACACGACGTATTCGTCGGTTGATTCGTCTGCGTCGAGTTCGCCGGACTCAACTTCACTCAATGCTTCAGTGGCGCTGGGCGCTTCGGTGTAGAAGGTAGAAACAAAATAGTTAGTCACACGAAAGAAAGGCATGGCAATGGTCTCCTATAGGGCGCGGGATGCGCGCCCATAAGTGTATGACTAGGTTGTGTATTTTAGGTGACTACCAGCAGCGCCAGGTAGATGAGACCACACAGGCCCAACACGCACGCAATCATGCTTAGGGTCTCGGATAGCACTGGATGGCGCTCCTGCCAGCTACGCCTCCGCGAGGGCGACCAAAGTTCGCGTGTCATGCTGCGCGCCCCTTGGAATCCCACCAATCATCGTCCAGAACCAAAACATCGAACCATTCTTTTTGCAAAGTAAGGGTGTGAGGTTTGCGATCCTGGCTGTAACGCTGCTGAAGTTCGATGCACATACTTAGGCCGTGCTCAAATCCATCAACCGCAGTTCCCTCGGCTTCCATGAACCAAACATCGGGATCAAGACAATCAATTCCGTTAGTTTGGATAAAATTTCTTACTTGGCTCTGGCCAATAAGGTTAAGTGTGTAGACGTTCATGCTGCGCCCTCCTCGCAGTAGTCGGCGACCATGTGCTCGGCGATTTCGTGCCAGTCAACGTCCGAGAGAAAGGCGAGAGCGTAGTCCAGCGTGAGACCGTCGCCGTTGGCGCTCATGCACTCCTCGGCATAGTCCTTCAAGAATTGCGCCAAGTTCAAAGCGTCAGCGTTCAAAGCGTCAGCGTCATGTTCTATCCACTGCTGTTCGTATGGATCAATGCCGTCGAACATTTCGAGGTTGACGCGCCAGGTGGCGTAGTTCGTCCAGCCGTTGTAAGTCTTGTCTTGCATGATGTCAGTCTCCTGTTAAACAGCAACTTGGACTAAAGCCAAGAATCCGGCGGTGTTTACTGTGACGTTGTCGGGTAAACGATCCAACCTAAGGCCCAATCCGCCATTCACCAATCCAGAACGCACTCGACTTAGTATTCCAGCGAAAAGGTCAGAGTTGGCGAGTCCGCCAAACTTTGGATGCTGGCGAAACGCATTCATATCACAATGCTTGCGCGTCAATTCAGGGACTGGAATATATTGATAGGCGACAGTGCCGTCAGAATTGTGGACATGCTTAACCTTTGCTTTAAATTCAATTGTTGCCATTGTCTTACCCTCCGAGGTTCGATGCGAGGCGCATCATGAGGCAGCCCGTGAGCCGCCCTAGATGAGTCTTACAGATAACCCAAGTGCAGATCGTTTTCCCATACTGCGATACGCCAAGTCTTGCCATCGTTGATTGACTCGCACAGATATGACCATCCGTCGTCGTCCATCATGTTGCGTTCTGCAATCTTCGCAGCGGCCTCAAGTGTCGGCCAGTAAGTGATATGGTCTAGTTTCATTAGCAACATTGTTTTGCCCCCCAAGGCGTTAATGATGATATGCACTACATGTGTTAATGTAGATATGCTCGTTGCATGTGTAAAGATGTATTTTTCTATGTATTACTCTCATGTGATAGGTACAGGTTATTACACATGTATATAGGGGACAGGCGAGGGATGGATGGATGTATGGATATGGGTGACACTCCGCCCTCTGACCAGAAGGGGACAGGCTCCCCCCGTCATGACATGCACTGCACGTGCTCCTGCTCGCCATGACACGCGTTCTGGATTGGGTCGGGACTGTCTGCGCGATGTCGATGCACTGTGCGTGGCTGGTGGCCCAGTGAGTTGGGCCTGGGCGCGTGGCGTGCGTGCCCCCCAACGCTCTTCCCCCCAAGAAAAAAATGGAATTTCCTGTATCCTGTGTTTTCCTGATTAGGAGACGAGTATGAAGATTGATACAAACGTGCCTATGCCGGAATCTGTGGTGCGGAATAGTTACCCGTACCGTGAGATGCAGGTAGGTGAATCGTTCTTGGTGATTGGTGTGAGGCTGGAGACGATGCTGAACACCAACTGGCGCTGGGGTAAGAAGCTGAACCGGCGTTACGTTGCCCGCACTGAGGGGGCTGGGGTTCGTGTGTGGAGGGTGGAATGATTATTCCTGACGAGATGGTGGTGCATGTAGGGAAGATTTTTGATGGTGAGTACGAGATTGGGTATCACGCTAGTGACCCTGTGATCTTGGACATTGGTGCCAACGTGGGTGGGTTTGCGGTTTGGGCTGCTTACCGCTGGCCGCATGCCAAGATTTATTGCTTTGAGCCGATCAAGAAGAACTTTGAGTTGCTGCTGAAGAACGTTGAGCAGTTTGGTGGGCGGGTGGTTTGCTCCAATGTGGCCATTGGTGAGCCTGGTCATCGGCAGATGTTCTATGGTCGCCACAATTGTGGTGAAGCAAGTTTGTACCAAGGGCGTGAACAGGTGGGTGATGGGGAGACGGTGAAGGTGGTTCACCCGAATGACCTGCCCGCTGCTGACATTGTGAAGATAGATACTGAAGGCGCGGAGCTGGAAATCATCTATCGCATGGAGCAGAACCCGAAAATCTTTCTGATTGAGTATCACTCGGCGAAGAACCGGCGTGATCTTGATTACGCGCTGGCTGACTACGAGTTGGTGCAGCACGAAATGTGGAACAAAGACTATGGCATTGCCAAGTACGTCTTGTCAGAACTCTTACCTTGATGACTGCTTAGGTTGCCAGAAGTGTGAGGACGGGCCGATGGTGAAGTTGTGGGATGGGAGAGAGGTTTGCAACGAGTGCGACGACTGGCGCACCGAGTGTGAGGCAAGACGTTTGCTGAAACTGCGGTCAAAGAAGAAGCGGCGAGAGGAGTTGCTGTATCGGGAGCGCGACTACGGGCGAGACACAACCAAGCTCAAGCGTTACATGACAGACATTTACCGGCACAAGAAAAATGAAGTTTGATCTCAAACAGTTCTACCGCTTCTGCTCGCAGCTTTCCGTCGAGACCAAAGAGCAAGGCATCATGAAGTTGGGTGACAGATTCCTTGGCACTCAAACCTATGTGATGGAAGAGATCGCCAAAGGTCTTGAGCAAGACGTTCACTACTTTGTCATCCTCAAAGGGCGGCAGCTTGGTATCACGACGGTTAGCCTGGCGCTCGATCTGTACTGGCAGTTCAAGAACCCAGGCTTTGCTGGCACGCTGGTCACACACGACGAAGAGTCACGCAACATGTTCAGAACTACGCTGGACATGTACATGCAGAACCTGCCGGTTGAATACCGTATCCCTGTGACCGCGCATAACCGCACCCAGTTGATTCTGAAGAACCGCAGTAGGCTCTACTACCAAGTTGCTGGTACTCGCGCTAACGGCTCTCTAGGACGCGGCAAAGCTATCACCTACTTGCACTCCACCGAGACAAGTTCTTACGGGGATGAAGAAGGTCTTGCCTCCCTGCTCGCCTCGCTTGCAGAAACAAACCCATTGCGTCTCTATCTGTGGGAATCCACTGCTCGCGGTTTTAATCTCTTTCACGATATGTACACAACGTCGAAGAAGGCGAGAACACAACGCGCCATCTTCTGCGGCTGGTGGCGCAACCAGTTCTACGCTGCCGATGCCAAGTCTGACATCTACAAAGTCTACTGGGATGGCAAGCTGAGTCCTGAAGAAAAGGAATGGACTAAAGAAATCAAGAAGTTATACAACGTCGAGATCAACTCGCGTCAGATGGCGTGGTGGCGTTGGAAGATGTACGAAGGCATTAAGGACGAGAGCCTGATGTACCAGGAGTTTCCTCCGACTGAGGATTACGCCTTTGTTATGACGGGAACCAGTTTCTTCTCTACCGCTCGGTGTACAGAGATGGCAAAGATTGCCAAGAAGACAACCCCTGATTACTACCGCTTCAACATGGGAGCTAACTTTGAAGACACAACGCTCATGCGAACCACGGAGCGTCTGGCTACGCTCGCGCTCTGGGAAGAACCTGTGGATAACGGATATTATGTTATTGGCGCTGATCCTGCCTATGGTTCTTCTGATTGGGCTGATCGATTCTGCATTCAGGTTTATCGTTGCTATGCAGATGGAATGGAACAAGTGGCGGAGTTCGCCACCTCGGAGATGAACACCTACCAGTTCGCGTGGGTTATCTGCTATCTGGCAGGCGCTTACAAGAACAGTACCCTGAACCTTGAGGTCAACGGCCCAGGTCAAGCGGTCATCAATGAGATGCGTAACCTGAGACGCGTCGCTGCCAACATGGGAACCCAGCGCGGCAACGACCTGTACAACGTCTTGGCGCACATGCAGAACTACATCTGGCGGCGCAATGACACACTCGGTGGTATGAGCAACAGCATTGGCTGGATCACCACCTCTGCCACCAAAGAACGCATGCTCAATTACTTCAAAGATTACTTTGAGCGCGGCATGATGAATGTGTATTCAATGGATCTGCTCGACGAGATGAAGTCTGTCGTGCGTGATGGCGGCACTATCGCTGCCTACGGCCGCAACAAGGATGATCGCGTCATGGCAACCGGCCTAGCCTGCGCTGCCTTTGCTGAACAAGTGCAGCCGCGACTCATCCAAAACCGAGTCACGCGGCGCACTGAACAGGTCAAACAAGAAATTATTGAGAACGGTTCCAGCGTCAACAAGAACGTGACCAACTATCTGGAGCGCATAGGGTTCATCCAATGAACGTTATGCCGATGGAAGAACTCAAGCGCCAGCTCCTGATGTTCCATGCGGACAGTAAGCGCGGCATTTCTTGGGATCACTTCTGCGAACTAGCGGGCATCAGCCCCAAATACGCCCTTGCTGTCGTGCGCGGCGAACACTCGATGACCGAGTACATGCAACGCAGACTGGACAAAGCTCTGAGAGAATGGCGAGAAGGCAAGGTTGTGGTTATGATTAAGCGCAACGGCGAGCGGTATTTCCAATATCGCCGTGAAGCAAAGCCGATTGCGAGAAGGAATTTTGGTCTGACCGTAGAAGGTGGGCAGATCAAATTGAAGGTGGGGCTGCGGCAGCGTGGTGACTACTCTGCCCGCACCCTGGATGAGTTACTTGATTGAGGGCGAGATGATCTTGAACGACTACAAATGCGCGATGCACGGGTTCTTTGAAAGCGATAAGCCGATCTGCCCGCACGGTTGCGACACAGTGCAAAAAGTTTTCCTGCAACCAGTTGGCATGATTGGTGACAAAACTAAATTCAATGACACCACTCTGAAGTCTCTAGCCGCTGATTACGGCATGACGGATATCAAGAGCGTGCGAGAAGGTGAGGCTCAGCCTCCGCGTATCGCTCCACCACAAGGCAATCCTTTTGCGGTACAGTGGGGAAATCCGAGTCAAATCAGTAACTACAACACGCAAAGTATTGCTGGTGAGAACCCGAATGGTCTTGCTTCTGCTGGTGGCAGGTTCAATCAGCCGAAGACTGCTTCCTACATAGGCGATCACGAGAAACTTAAACTGGATGGTTAATGCGTATCCCTAATGACCCGTTTGAACGGGAAGCCTTCTATCTGGATGTTGCTCACAAATGTATGGTGAGCGTTGAGGAGCGTAAGTCTGACTATCAGGCCTTGCGCTCTTATTTTTTGTTTGGCTGCGCTCCTGAAGAAGCGCCTGCTCACTTCAACAAAATCTATCCACACATCGACCAGCTAACGTCATTCCTCTACTCCGCAGAAACCACGCGCTTCAGCATTGATCTAGGCGCCGCCGTCGAGGAGATGGAATACAATAAAGTCCCTGTGCTTGCAAAAGCCCTTAATGATCAATGGCTTAACAGCAACACGGACAACGTGTTCTCAATGGCTCTTGCTTGGTCGCTGGTGTACAACAGCACCTTCGTCAAGCTGACGTACAGGAATGGCATTCACCCGTACATGATTGAGCCTGGCAGTGTCGGCGTGTTGCGTGAAGACACGCCTTACACTGATCGCCAAGAGGCTCTGGTGCAGACGTACTACATCACCAAGTCTGAGTTGTACAACCGTTTGTACAGCCATCCCAAGCGTGATGAACTGATCAAGCGTATCTCTGCCTCGCACCATGAAGTCAGCCGAGTGCCAGAGGCAATTGACCGCATCATTACCAGCCAGGTCAACCCGACTATCTACGGCAACATCAACCTCGACTTGTCTGGCTATGCCCGCTACAAGGCGAGGGTGGCCGAAGAGACGGTTGAAATGCGCGAGCTGTGGCTGTGGAATGACGAGACGCAAGACTATCAGTGCGTCACCATCGCCGACCCTGATGTTGTTATCTATGATCGCGCAGGCAAGAGCCTATTCTTGAAAGGCGAATTGCCGTTCGTCCAAATCTGCCCGAACCCACAGTACGACTACTACTGGGGTCAGTCAGAAGTGCAGCGCTTGATTTTCCTGCAAGAGATGCGGAACAAGCGCATGGCCGAGATTCTTGACCTGCTCTCCAAGCAAGTGTCGCCGCCGACTGCTTTGGTCGGCTTCACTGGCATCTTGGATGAAAAGAACTTTGCGCTGAATCGCCCAGGCGGTTTGTTCAGCACGGATATGCCCAACGCCAAGGTTGAGCGTATGGCACCTAACCTGCCTGACGACCTGTTCCGCGAGATTGCGGAGATTGACCGCATGTTTGAAGAACTGAGCGGCATCACCAACGTTTTGTCGGGTAAAGGTGAAGCGGGCGTTCGCTCTACCGGACATGCCAGTCAATTGGCGCGTCTTGGTTCTAGCCGCGCTAAGAAGCGCGCTCTGATTGTTGAGGACAGTCTGGAAAAACTTGCGACATTGTTTATGAAAATGCTGCAAGCCTATGACGACACTCACTACAAAGACGCAGAGAATATGCCGTTCATTGCGGAACAATTCACGCGAGACTATGTCGTTAAGGTGGACGCACATAGCAACTCGCCGATTTTCATGGAAGATAGCCGTCAGTTGGCCTTCAATCTTTTGAAGGTTGGCGCTATCAGCAAGGAGCGTTTGATCGATCTTGTAGATGCGCCCATGAAGCAGCTTTTGAAGCAAGACTTGAAGAAGATGGAAGAGAAGCAGGCTGCTATGCAGCAAGCTCAACAAGGACAGGAGGCTAAAAGTGGCGCAGCAGAAGGCGGTCAGCCGTCCTGACCAACCCAGAGTTACTGATAAGGGCGTCAAAGATATGACGCGCAGCAATCCTAGTCTGAGTTTCAATCGCTCTGCGATCAAGACCAGTACTAGCCGTAGCAACCGCAATTATGGGAGAAGCTGATATGTACGCTCGCAAGATGAAGCGCGGCCGCAAGACCCGCCGGTAAGGTTTCCCGCGAGGGAATGGGGCTTGGCTGCTTGCCCCTGTTTAAGTGGCCGTCTCTCTATTAGGAGGCAATTATGGCTCGCAAGGCTCGTAAGTCGCGCAAGGCAAAGCGCTAAGCGCTGAACCTGGGGGCGGGGGAAACTCCGCTCCCAACTTGACAACTAAGGTTATTAGGAATATACCCCTGATAACTCGCATTTATGGATGACGTATGGCTGATGCAAATGAAAGCGTGATGAGTCTGATTCGCGGTTCTGCTGGCGCAACTCCGCCTGCTCCTGCATCGCCTACCGCTCCGACTCAGCAACAAAACGAAGCGCCCCCGATGGCTTCTCCGATGTCAACGCCGGAGCCGAAGGCTGGCAACAAAGAAGGCGCTCGCATCAATGTCCAGATGGCTATGGACTTGCTCCAACAATCTCTGCCCGCTTTTGGTTCTGATTCTGAGGAAGGCAAGGCCATCCTTGAGATCATGAAGAAGCTAGGCACTGCTTTCGGTGCGCGTGAGGCTCAAACCCGTGAGCTGGTACCCGCCGAAATTCTCCAAATGATTTCGACTTTGCCGCAGGCGGGAGGCGCATCGCCTGAGCAAAGAATCGCTGCATCCGCGCCAACCCCAGGGCTGCAACAGCGGCCTCAACCCATGTAAGGAGAATCCAAATGGATTTGTTCAAGCCTCGCGGCGCTGCAACGATTCGCAAGCCGCTTGATGATAAGCAAGACAATGGTCAGATCGTCAACCCGCCGCGTTTCGCTCGGTACGGTGGTCTGGACGGCGGTAGCAAGATTGGCTCCAAGAACAAGATGACTCTTGGCAAGCCTGGTGATGGCCGCAAGGTTATCTAATTGATTTAAGAGGGCAAAATCATGTCACTAGAAGATCTCACTCCAGAAGCTCGCGACGAACTGGCAATGCTTGCCAAGCAATTGGCCGAGAACCCCAAGACTCGCAAGAACTTTCTTCGCCTTACTCGCGAGGCTCGGCCTGAAATGCCGATCCCTGAGATTGAGATTGAAGAGCGCACTACTCAAGCCCTGCAAATGGCCGAGGATCGTGTGCAATCTTTGGAAGCAAAGTTGCAGCAAAGGGATGCGCTCAACGAACTTGAGCGTCGCCGTCAGGCTTTGCTGAAGAAGGGTTTGATTTCCAGTGAAAATGACATTCAAGAAGTGGAAAAAGTAATGCTCGAGAAGGGCATTACAAATCATGAGTCCGCTGCTGAGTACTGGTCATGGATGAAGCAAGCAGCAGAGCCGACTCCTACCGGATACAACAGCAGTCCCCTTAACGCGTTCGACCTCAACAAGTATTGGAAGAACCCGACTAAGGCGGCTCGTGATAACGCGATGCAAGCGCTCGGTGAGTTGCGGAAGTCTCCGCGTCCCATCGGTCTGTGAGCTAGAGGGCTTAACTAACTTTTTCGGAGATGGAATATGCCTATCGGTGGCGGTATTCTTCCGGCTTCGGGTACTTCCCAATATAACGAGCTTACCTATGTAACTCGTCGGGCGTTCATCCCGAAACTGGTTGTTCAACTTTACAACTCGACCCCGCTCATGGCGGCTCTGCTGGCTAACAGCCAACAAGCCTCTGGCGGTGTTTCTTCCGTAACTGTTCCGGTTCAGGGTTCGCAATTTGTGAACGCTCAATGGTCGGATTACAGCGGCTCGTTCACTCAGCCGTCCGTCCAGCAAGGCGCTTACAACGCTGAGTTCAACCTGAAGCTGATGATCGCTCCTGTGCCGTTCCTCGGCATGGAAGGTGTCGTCCAGCAAGACCACGCTATCGTCCCGTTGATTGAAGCGCGGATGAATGACGCGACCAACGTGATGCTGGATGCGATGTCGTACAGCCTGTACAACAACGTGACCAATGCTCAGCAATTCACTGGTCTGCCGCTGGCTGTGGACGATGGCACTTCGGGTACCAACAGCTACGGCAACATCGATCGCTCGACCTACACCTGGTGGAAGTCGAAGGTCTACAACGCTGGCAACGTCAACCCGACTCGCCAGAACATGCTCCAGTACATCAGCGGCACTGTTAAGAACAGCGGTGAAATCCCGACGTTCGGTGTTTGCGGCATGGGTACCTGGACTCTGCTGGCCCAAGACTATGTTGGTCAAGAGCAGTACATGATCACACCTGGTTCTGGCTTCAGCGATACCAGCGATGGCCCGCAAGCTGCGTTCCGCGCTCTGATGGTTGCAGGCGTTCCCATCTATCCGGATCCGTACTGCCCTGAAGGCAAGGTCTACTTCCTCAACACCAACTATCTGTCGCTGTATGTCCACGATCAAGGTTCGTTCGTGTTCACCGGCTTCGAATCGACCCTGCCGAACTGGCAGATTGGTTACGTTGGTGCGGTTCTGACCATTGCTGAACTGGTTAGCACGAAGCCGAAGTCGATGACCCAAGTCTACAACCTTAACTCGGTTACCCTGTAAGGAGAATAGACATGGCACTCGCTCTCAATAAAATCCTTCTGGCTAACGCCGTCGATAACACCGCCGGTGCTTATTTCCAGAACCAAGTCGTCAACGTCGCTGCTAACAGCAGCACCGTCCTGACTGCTGGCGTTTACTACGTCCAGCCGACTGTCAACGTTTATGTTCAAGTGCAAACTGCCGCTAATACCTGGGCAAACGTCACTACCACTAACGTTGGTGGCCTGTTCCTGTCGGATGGTGTGAATGTTCGTCTGGCGAACGCTGATACCACCAACGCTAAGTCGCTGACCACGCTGACCGTCAATGGCGGTCAAGCAGCTACCGGCCAATTCAACAGCTAAGGAGCGGTCATGCTAGCGAATCACGTTGGAGCGCTTTATCCCGATAATTTCTCTCGGGTGCGTCTTGGTATGGCGTCGCAAGTTAACCTGGCAGCAACGGGTAACGCTGTGGCGACTATTCCGGTCACGCAAGGCACTACATACATCATTCGCCAGATCACCGTCACCAACGCCAACGCAAGTGTGGCTACGGGTAACGTAGCCATTCTGACCAGCAACGACGGTAATGCGTCGAACGCTGTCAGCAACAACGTCGTGCTGAGCAACGTTAGTTCAACGACCACTTATCAAGATCTAGGTCTTGCGAGTGGTACGTTGACTACGGTGTACACCGCAGGCTCGTTGTTTGTGAAGGTGAACACGGCTGTTTCTGGCACCGTAGACATTGATGTCTTCGGCGATGTTGTATTACTGTAATGACTACAATCTGGGTAACGAACAAAGGTACTGAAGGGTTCTCGGATTACTACCACGGCTTTCTGTATAACTTTGAGCCTGGTATGCCGGTAGCCCTACCTGAAGCCGCTGCCCAGCACATCTTCGGATATGGGGTCGATAACAAGACCCCGCATCTGATTCGTCTTGGTTGGTTGAAGTACAGCAACGAACTTGATGCTGCGTTGCAGAAGCTGAATTCGTTTATGTTTTCAACTGCCAAGCCGGAAAATAACCACGAACCGCCCTCCGTGGTTGACGAAGTAGCCCCTCTGCCCGTTCGCGGGCGGGGGGTGAAACGCCTACACGTGGCATAACGATGGACGTTAAATGGCAACTTTGTCGAGTTACATCACAGAAGTCAGGCGACTTTTGCATGATGCCAATGGGAATTTTTATTCCGACTCTGAACTGACTGACTATATCAACTCTGCCCGTGAGCGGGTGGTGCGTGATACTGGTTGCCTTCGCACACTCCAAAGTTTTACGCTAACTACCAATCAGGAATCGTATTCCTACTCGGCACTTCCGAACGGTAGCAACACCCTTGATGTCATCAACATCAACGTTTACTGGGGTAATAGCCGCACACCTCTTCGCTATCTGCCGTGGACGGACTTCAATGCCCAGCTACGGTACTGGCAGAACTACATCGGCTTGCCCATTGCTTTCAGCATCTACGGCCAGAACACTATCTACTTTGGCCCTGTGCCGGATCAGAACTACGTTTGTGAGTTTGATACGGTTATTCTGCCTAACGATTTGCAGTCTGATTCTACTGTTGAGCAGCTACAAGACCCGTACACGGTGCCGGTTGCGTACTACGCAGCGCACAAAGCCAAGTTCAAGGAACAATCGTTTGGCGAGTCGGAGATCTTCAAGCAGCAATACGAGAACCAGGTTCGCAACGTTCTAAGCACCGTCTTCACGCGCAGGCTCCCGACACCTTACTCTGTGCCGTACTAACATGGCACAGCAATCGGAACAGCGCAAATCCTACGAGGTCATCAAGGACTTCAAGGGTCTCAACACCAAGTCGAACCGCACGACAATCGACAAGACTGAGTTTGCTTGGATTGAGAACGCCATGCCGATTGGCCTTGGCAACGTCAAGATTGTTCCTACTGTATCTAACGTAGCCAACCTTAGTTTTTCCAACACGGTTGTCTACCTAGCTAGCGCCAACATCAACGTTACTGACTACCTGATTGCTGTTGAGCAAGATGGTCGTTGCGAGTACATCAACCTCACCAGCAATACCAAAGGCAACATTGCTCCTGCCAACACATTTACTACTGGCACTCAGATTAGCCAGTGGAAGAACGAGCGGGTGTTGTTCATTGATCCGACCAACGGATACAAAACTTGGGATGGCACCAACCTAGTCAACGTAGGTTCTGTCGCCAACATCAACATCACCGCTGGCGGCTCTGGCTATACGTCAGCTCCCAACGTAGCTATTGGCGCACCTAACCAAACAGGTGGAGTGCAAGCAACTGCAACAGCCAGCGTTACAGGTAACGTTGTAACTGGCATTACGTTGACCGAGCGTGGCACTGGATACACCAGCGCACCTAGCGTCACCATCAGTGGTGGTGGCGGCAATGGCGCAACAGCTAACGCAACTCTGTTCTCCCAATCTGGGACTGCCATCCAATCATTCTCAGGTCG
>Ga0114966_10001918_pt1 | contig 18887 bp, 14 predicted proteins | sample M_130207_XF_Meta_FD_87029 | JGI IMG/M metagenome (GOLD analysis project Ga0114966, IMG submission 87029) | Freshwater microbial communities from Lake Montjoie, Canada to study carbon cycling - M_130207_XF_MetaG | ecosystem: Environmental > Aquatic > Freshwater > Lake | place: Lake Montjoie...
AGCGACTTCGCATCCGGCCCGTGGCAGGCGTAGCATTTGTCGGAAAGAATGGGCCGCACATCGCGGTTGAAGTCGGTCTCCCCCGCCCTGCTCTGCGGCAAAAGAGCGACCACGAACGCAAACGCCGTGACCAGCCACCCCGCAGACGCTGGCCATGGCGCGCTCCGCTGGGGCGGCTGAAGCGGGTGGGGTTTTGGCTGCGATGGGCGGCGGGTCATATTCTTCGAGGCTCCCGAATTGGACTCATGATTCAAGAAGCCGCAAGGGAGTGTCCACGAAAAGCACGAAACGCTACGAAAAGGACGGCTTAAGCAATTTTTCAGATTCACCCGGCAGCCTCCGGCTTGCCGTAGCGCAGTGCGTCTCGCCCGCTTCCCGCCGGGAAAAGGGACGGGCGCGGCAGATTTTCACAGGCGCCCCGGCTGCGGACGCGGAGGCAAGCGGGACGCCTGCGATACGGCAGGCGTAGACGCCTGCGCTACGGGGGGCGCGATAAATGGGGGCTGCGCTCGATAAAGGAAACCAAACTCATCGTGAATCAAATTATCATTCGGCTGACAGAAAAATTTTTAGTGAGCCTGACGTCGGAGCGGCGCGGTTCGCAAAGTGGGATGTCTGCCCCAGACGTTTGCGCCATCAACGGGGCGCCGACGCTCCGCACCATCCCGCTGGCCTACTGAAGGAAGCGCGCGAGGTTTTCCTGTTCCCACGCCTTGGCGCGGCGGAACCAGTGGAAGCAGCGTTCTTTTTTCAGGAAACGCTCGTGATGCACGACGCGCCGGCCCTGCTCGTCGTAGAGGTCGGCGACGACGGAATGGAGCATCTCGTGATAGACGACATACTCGATGAACCAGAGCGGGACGAAACTGCGGTCGAGCAGCGGGTGGATGCGGATGATGCGGTCTTCTTCCTGGATGGTGCCGAAGACGACGGTCTCGCGCGGACGCACGCGGCGTTTGCGGCCCCAGACGAGGCGATAGTCTTTGATGCGGTTGCGAAAATAGCGGGCGTTCAGCTTGTTGAAGATGGCGCGGAGATTGAAATAGCGACCTTGCGCTTCCTGGAAGTCGAACTGCCGCTGGAGGGGGAAGCGGGGCGTGACGGCTTTGCGCTTGGGGGTTTGGGAAGGGCGGCGGGCGGCGACCTTGGGCTGGAGGCGGGTGGCGGGGCGTTTGCGGGAGGCCATGGCGCGGATTTGGACAGCGATTGGGCCGGGACGTTCGAAGGCCCGCGCGGTCCCCGCAAGGTCAGGTTTCCGGCTGCTGGGGTGGAGGGAGCCCAGCGGCGTGCTGCTCCAGTTTTTTGACTCTGGCGTAGAGCTTGGGGAGGCGGCCGATATGGGCGATCTGCTCTTTGGCTTCGCGGAGGGGCAGGGCCGGGCAGCCAAAGACAACCTGCTTGGGCCCAAGGCTTTTGGTGACTCCGCTCTGGGCGGCGACGATGGTCTGATCACCGATTTCGATGTGTCCGACGACGCCGACCTGGCCGGCGAGTGTGACATAGTTGCCCAACCGGGTGCTGCCGGAAATGCCGGCTTGGGCGACGATCAGGCAGTGTTTCCCGACGACGACGTTGTGGGCGATTTGGACAAGGTTGTCGATTTTCGTGCCTTCCTGAATCCACGTCCGACCGAACCGGGCGCGGTCGATGGTGACGTTCGCGCCGATTTCCACGTCGTCGTCGATCTGGACGATGCCAGTCTGGGGAATTTTCACGTGGCGACCGCCGGAGAATTCGAAGCCGAAGCCGTCGCTCCCCAGGACCGCGCCGCTGTGGATGATGACGCGACTCCCGAGGACGCAGCGCGCGCCGATGGTGACGCGGGGCGCGATCTGGCAGTCCGTGCCGATGCTGGCCCCGTGGCCGATGTAGCCGTGGGCGCCGAGCACGGTATTCGCGCCGATGCACGCGCCGTCCTCGATGACGACGAAGGGCTGGACGGAGACGTTTTCGCCGAGAAGGACATCGCGCCCGACGACGGCGGTCGGATGCACGCCAGGGGCGAAATGCGCGGGCTCCGGGGCGAATATTTCCAACACCCGGGCGAAGGCCAGCGAGGGATTTTCCACGCGAATCGCGACCGGGGAAATCGGCTCGTGGAAATCGAGCGGCACGAGGGCCGCCGTGGCGCGCGAGGCTTTGAGCTGGGACAGGTATTTGGCGTTGCCGAAAAACGTGCAGTGTCCTTCGCCGGCATCGGCGAGGGCGGCCGCGCCCGTAATCGGTTTCGCTCCGTCGGTCGCAGAAACAAACTGGCCGCCCACGAGGGCGGCCAGTTCTTGCACCGTGAGTGTTGGCACGGGCGAAATGTTTACGGGAGGGCGCCAGCGCCTTTCTTCGGCTTGTCGCCGCCGGTCTTCGGCTCGGGGGTCGGCTCCTTACCCTTGTTCTTGTTCAGTGCCGTCACCACGGCATCGGTGAACTCGTAAGTATCGCGGGAGAAAAGGACGATCGGTACGCCGTTCAGGCTGGGGCCGGATTTATCGAGCACGATGTCGTAGCTCTCGGCTTTCACGCGGTCGGAGACGACCTTGTTGATGTCGTCCACGATGCCCGCGCGCATGCGCACGGACTGCTCCTGGAGTTGTTTTTCCCGCTGCTGCTGGAATTCCCGGATTTCCTTGTCCATGCCCTGCAAGTCCGTCGCCTTCTCGCTGCGCAGCTTGGCCTTCTGCTCCTTGCTCTCCTTGCTGAGTTCCGGCTTCTGGAGTTCCTCGTCGATCTTCTTGACTTCATCGAGCACCTTCTTCGCGCCGTCCATGCGGTCCTCGAGGTCTTTCTTGGCGCTGTTCCGCGACTCGTTGATCTTCGCTTCGGCCTCCTTGGTTTTGTAGTAGGACTCGAAGACTTTCTTCATGTCCACGGTGCCGACCTTGATGTTTTGCGCCGAGGCCGCAGCAGAGCTGAGCACGGCGGCGACCAGAGTGAGGATGAGGTGTTTTTTCATGTTGGGATGTTTTTGGGTAAATGGGAGTTCCTGAGACGCGGGGCCGTGGGGTTCGTTCAAAATTGGTAACCGATGTTGAAGTTGAAACGCCCGCTCTTACTCGTGAAGCCGTCCGTTTGCAGCGGAAAGCCATAGTCGATGCGCACCGGGCCGATCGGGAGGTCGAGGCGGACGCCCACGCCCACGTCGCTGTTCACCGAGCCGCTGAAGTCATACGCACCCGAGCCCACCGAACCGATGTCGTAGAAGACCGCCGCGCGCACTTTATCCACGACCGGCGCGGTCATCTCCACGGTCATCCGCCAGAGCGACTTGCCGCCGACGGGTTCGCCGTTCTCGTCCTTCGGACCCACATCGCGGAACTTAAAGCCGCGCAGGTTGTTCGCACCACCGAGGAAGAGGCGGTCGAAGATCGGCACGCGGTCGCCGCCGGCCCAGGTGTTCACGCCGGCGACTTCGCCGTTGAGGGTGAGGATCATGTCGTAGGGCAGGTGGAAATACTGCGAGCCTTCGAGGTCGAAGCCGTAAATGTCGGTGGTGCCGCCGAGGAATCCGCCCGCGCCATAGACCGAAAGGTCCACGCGGTGACCGCGACGCGTGAGGAACACGGAATCGCGCGTGTCGTGCGTCAGGCCCGTGGAGAGCTTGCTCTGCACGCGGCTGCCTTCCTCGTCCTTGATCGTTTGGGAGACGTCCTCGGCGACGTTTTGCACGCTGATGTCCTGCAGCGTGTAGCTCACGCGCCCGGTGAGGAATTCCCCGAGGCGCTTGCGGGCGTTGAGTTCAAAGCCGAACCGGCGCTCATCGTAGACGTCCGAGACGAAGGACGCCTCGCGGTAGAACAGTTCGCCGCCGACGGAGATTTCGCGGTCCATGAAATACGGCTCGGTGAGCGACAGCACGAAGTCTTTGCGGCGCGTGCCATACTGCACCCGCATGCGGAATTTCTGCCCGCCGCCCGTGAAATACGGCCAGCGCGTGATGTCGAAATTGCCCTGCGTGATTTCCGCAAAGCCGAGCAGGTTGTCGATCGAGCTGAAGCCCGCGCCGAAGTTGAACGAACCCGTGCGCTTCTCCTCGACCAGCACGTTCAAGTCCTTCCGCCCCGGCACCAGCGTATCCGCCGGGAAGGTGTCCACCTTGGAGAAGTAATTCAGATTCATCAGCCGCTGCTTGCCTGCGTCCACGCGCACGGTGTTGAAAACCTCGCCCGGCGTCAGCGGCAGCTCGCGGCGAATGACCTTGTCCTTGGTCCGCGTGTTGCCGGAAATGTTGATGTGTTCCAGATAGCTCTGCACACCCTCCTCCATGTTGAAAGTGACGTCGATCGTCTTGCCCGTTCCCGGCTTGGTATCGGCCCCGGCTTGGAAATCAATGTAGCCGCGCGTCCCGTAGAGATTCTGGATCGACTTCACATCCGCCCGCACGCTCTGCGGCGAATAGACCGCGCCCGTCTGCAGTTTCGCGCCCTGCGTGATCTCCTCCAACGTGAAAACTTTCGCGCCCACATATTTCACGCTGCCCACGCGGTATTGCTCGCCCTCAGCGATCGAAAAAGCCACGTCCACCTTCGCGCCGTCCCGCGTGACCTGCGGCTTCCCGACCTTCGCATCCATGTAGCCCCGGCTCTGGTAAAGATCCCGGATCATCGCCGCATCCGTGTCGATCAGCTCGGAATTCAACCGCCCCGCGCCGCTCGAAAACATGTTGAGCACGCCCTTCTTCTGCGTCTTCACCACCTTCCGCAACTCGCTCGTTTTCAGCGCGCTGTTGCCCGCGAACGTCACCGACCGGATCACCGTCTTGCCACCTTCGTTCACCGTGAACGCCACCCGCGCCGTGCCGAGCTTTTCGTTGATCTCCGTCTTGTAGGTCACGTCCACCTCAGTGAAGCCTTTATCCGCGTAATACTTCAGGATCTTTTCCTTGTCCGCCTGGAGTGCCGTCTCATTCAGGGTGTCGCCCGGCTTGGCGGTGATTTCCTTGCGGATGCGCGTCTCCTTGAGTTGCTGCACCCCGGTCAGCGTCACCTCCGAGATCTGGCCCTTCGACTGCACCACCACGATCACCTTCACGCCGTCTTTCATCGGCTCGCCGAAAATGCGGACGTTGGAAATATTGCCCGTCGCGTAAAGATTCCGAATGTCCTCCTCCACCGCCTGTTCCGAGTATTGCCGCCCCACGCGCGTCCGCATATTGGCCAGGATCTTCTCCTTGCTCACCGTGCCCGCCCCGGCGAACTGCACTTCGATCGCCCGCACCACCGGCGCGGTCGCGACCCCGCTCACGGGCGGCGGCGGCGGCACGAGGCGCTGCGCATGGGTGGCCGTGGGCTCGCTGAGCACAGCGCAAAGCAGGATGACGGCAGGAAGAATGGGGCGGGAATTCATTGGTTGGGTGTTTGGTGCAAGCCGCCGGAAGGTTCTCCCGGCGAAAAACTCGCGTATAAGAGGGAGCGAGGCCAAGAGCGTCAAGCAGGCTTTTGCACCGCCCGTTTCCGCCCGCTCGCCTGGCCTAAAAACCGGGCCGCTTCACTCCACCAGCCGATACCAGTTATCCCGCCGCCGCGCCGCGTAGCCGGCGTCGCCGATCAGCTCCTCGATCTGCTCCTTGGCCAGCCGGAAGCTCGTCCCCGCGCTGCTCACCACGTTTTCCTCCATCATCACCGACCCGAAATCGTTCGCGCCGTATTTTAGTGCGATCTGGCCGATCTTCGGGCCCTGCGTGACCCACGAGCTTTGCACGTTCGGGATGTTGTCGAGGTAGATGCGGGAAAGCGCCTGCATTCGCAGGTATTCGCCGCTGCCCACCGGATCGGCGCGCAGCTTCGTGTGTTCGGGTTGGAAGGTCCAGCAGATGAACGCCGTGAACCCGCCAGTCGCGTCCTGCTGCACGCGCAGCCGCTCCAGATGCGCGAGGCGATCGTCGAGCGTCTCGACGTGGCCGAACATCATCGTGGCGCTCGATTTCAACCCCAGCTCGTGCGCGATCTCCATGACCTTGAGCCACTGGTCGCTGTTGCACTTCAGCGGCGCGATCCGGTCGCGCACCGCGTCCACCAGAATCTCCCCACCACCGCCCGGAATCGACCCGAGCCCGGCCGCCTTGAACTGCACGATGACCTCGCGCAGCGGCATCCCAAAAACCTCCGCGAAGTGATTGAACTCCGGTGGCGAAAAACCGTGGATGTTGATGTGCGGATACTTCTCCCGGATGTGCGAAAGCATCGCCAGATACCAGTCGATCCCAAGCTTCGGATGATGCCCCCCTTGCAGCAAAATCTGGATGCCGCCGATGGCCGTCAGCTCGTCGAGTTTTTGGTCAAACTGCTCCTGCGTGAGCACGTAGTGGTCGTCGTCTTTTTCCGTCCGGTAGAACGCGCAGAACTTGCAGTAGACATTGCAGACGTTCGTGTAGTTGATGTTCCGGTCGATGATGTAAGTCACGATCTCCTCCCCGCGCCCGTCGTAGTCCGCGCGCTTCGCGAGATTGCGCCGCCGGTTGGCCAACTCGCCCAGAGTCACCAGCGGCAGGAGGTAAAGCGCCCGCGCGTCCTCGGGCGTGATGCGCTCGCCGGCGAGCACTTTGTCGATCAGGGCGTCTTCGAGGATGGCAGGCATGATGCCATCATTAAACGCACGCCGGCCGCACCGTCCAAGATTTCATTCTGCGCACCCCTACTGCTTCGGCGGGGCGGCGTTGGGATCCTCCTCGGGCGTTCGCGTCCAGATGATCCTCGACTGGGGGTGAATGAGTAGCCCGGTTTCCGTGAGGAGATCTTTCACGCTCACACTTTCCGCATGCCCATCGAGGAAGGTGAGCACCCCGAGGCCGCCATAGCGCTCGACAAACGATTTTCCGGCCGCCTTGCTCGATCCGTCGTATTTCGGCTGCACCTTGGAAGCCTTTTTCTCCTTGGGCAGCCCGACCTCGAGGAACGCCACCGTGCGGGCCGGATGGGTGATCTGGCTTTGCTTCGCTTTCACTTTCACGTTGCTCGCATCTTTCCGCTGGAGCTTGGTATTGATCGCGAACGCGAACAACGGCGCGACGAGTTTCTTGTCCGAGCTGGGATACTTCGCGCCGGGGAGGAAAAGGAGGTTCTCCTTGGTGTAAAAAGCGCGCGGGCTGGTCGCGTAGTCCCCCACCCCCTTGCTGCCGAGTTGCCGCGGCAGGACGTTGTACCAGACCTTCGCCGCGGCCGGCGTGGCGGCGTTCGTCCAGGTTTCCCCGGTGCCGATATTTTCCATGGGAAAATCGCCATCGTCCTGGCCGACATAGGTGATCAACGCCCCCGTGACCTGCCGCATATTGTTCAGAGTCACGACCTTGTTCGACCGCTCCCGGATGGTGCCATACACCGGCACCGCGATGCCCGCGAGCACGATGATGATGCCCATCACGACCAGAATCTCGATGAGCGTAAAGCCGAAGCGACCGCACCGGCGGTCATGCGAATGCTGGGGGGAAGAAGAATCAAAGAGGTAGCTCACAAAGGGAGGAGTAAGGATTGGCTGGGAGAATAGGAAGGCACTGCGACTAGGCAAACCGATTTGTCACCTGAATGTCACAGCCCGCCGCCGCCGGAGGCCGAGCAGCGCGGTGCCCAGCGCCGCGAGGAGAGCGGACGAAGGTTCGGGCACCGCGGCGACTCCGGGCGACTTGCCCTCCCCGCCACTGAAGGCGGCCACTCCGCTCGTAAACGTCACGGTGGCCCCCGCCCCGATGGTGAGGGAGGCGAGCGTCTGGCTCACGCTGCCAAATTTCACCGCCGCACCCGCCAGCACATGCACAGTCGTCCCGCCACTGCCGAGGACGCCATTCACATTCGTCGTGCCCCCGCTCGCGGTCAGCGTGCCGTAGTTCTGCGCACCGTTCAGGTTCAGCGTGCCCGCGCCGGTCTTGGTCAAAGTCGCGCCCGCGCCGGTGATGTCCCCGGCCACCGTCAGGTCGGCCCCCGTGGTCACGTCCATCGTCCCGCCCGGCGCGCCGATGGACACCGTGCGGTTTGCCGCCAGCGCCACGCCCGCCGCGGTGGTGCGCAAGGTGCCGCCGTGAAAAACGAGCGTATTCGCACCGGATGTCGCCCCGAGATGGGCCGCCGCGCTGATGCTCAGCACGCCCTCCTGCAGGATGGTGTTGCCGAGGTAAGTATTCGAACCCGTGAGTTCGAGCGTGCCGCCGCCGGTCTTGAGCAGATCGTTTTGCAACGTGCCGGAAATCACCCCGCTGATCCGCGCCGAGTCGGTGGACACCGCCACGTTGTCGAGCACGCGGATTTCGCGGGCGTTGTAGTTCACCGTCGGGTCGTCCGCGTTGAGCACGAGATTGTCGGTCCACGTCACGCGATGCGTCGCCTGGGTGGAGCTGAACGTGAGCGCATGTCCGCTGTTGATGAATCCCCTGTGTTCCCACGCCAACAGGTCCGCCCCGCCGAGCGTATTCAGGTCGATGCTCACATCCGCACCCACCGCCGCAAACCCGCCGCTGCCGCGATCCTCGGGGATCGAGGCGTTCGCCGCGGTGACACCCGACCAGTTCACCGTGTTCATCGCCGTGCCCGTGCTGTTGCCGCCGATGGTGCGGTTGAAAGTGCCGCCGCCCGTGATTTCCAACACGCCGCCGCGCAGGCGCAACTCGCCCGAAGGCAGGCTCGAGCCCGGCGTGGCCCGCAGCGTCCCGGCATTGATCACCACCGGCTGGGTCACGCCCACCGCATTGGCCGACGACGTGAGCACCAGCGCCCCGGCGCCCGCTTTTACCACCGGCTGGTTCGCCCCCGCCAGCGAGACGCCGACCGTGAGCGCCGCCGCCTGCACTTGAAAATACCGCGGCCCGCTGCCCGCGATCCCGCCGGTCCCGCCGCCGCTGTTTTGGATCGCGTAATCCACCGCGCCGCGCGTCGGATCATTCGAGAGGATAAACGCTGTGGTCGTCAGATGCCCCGCGCCGGTGATGCTGAGCTGCTGCGCCGCCGCGCCCGGCACGATGCGCAGCGAACTCAGGCTGTAAGCCGTCGCCGCGCTGATCGTCCCGCTGCCCGCCAGCTTCACATTCGTCGCCGCGTTGCCCACACCCGGCAGGGGGGTCGCGCTGCCGAGCGCCACGACCCCGCTCACGAAGCCCGTTTCAAACGCCGTCGAATACGTCGCAAAATCCAACCCCGCCGCCGTCGTCACCGTGGCCCAGCCCACATCGTGCCGCCCCACCGGAGTGCCCGCACCGACCGACGTATTGGTGAGCAGCCCGTTGAGCAGCGGCACGGTGAAATTGCTGAACGACACCCGTCCGCTCACTCCCGTCGCCCCGAGGTTCACCGCGCTGCCCGCGGCGTCGGTCGCGAGGAAATTGACGGTCGTCGTCTGGTTGAAGCCCGCATTCCTCGCATCCCGCGTGTAGGCTTGGAAAGTCAGCACCGTCGGCGCGCCGACCGAGGTCCGCGTGACCTTCACCGTCAGCGCGCCAGAGCGCGGCGTGCTCGTCGTGAGGCCGTTGTCCACCGAGCCAAGTTGCAGCCGCCCCATCGTCTCCGTGCTCCCCGCGGCGTTGCCGATGAAAGTGAAAGTCCCTCCGCCGATCGTATCCAGCCCGGTCTGATCCACAGTGCCATCCCGCAGCCGGTCGCTGATCGCATTGGTCAGGTTGTCCAGCTTGAAGGTCCCGCCATTGAGCACCACCGCGCCCTTCGTATTCGTGCCCGTATCCAGCGCCGCCGTCCCGGCAAACACCAGCGTCGCCCCCCGGCCCACACTCATGTCGCCGCCCACCACATTCAACGACACCGTCCCGCTCAGCGTCTGCGTTCCCGTCCCGCGCACCGTCAGGATGCCGTCGTTTTTTCCCGAGCCCGTCTTGGGGTCGATCCGCACCGTTCCGCCAAAGTCTCCATCGCTCAGCGCGTGGAGCACGATGCTCTCGCTGTTCGTGTTCGCGCTGGTCACGATCGTCTGCACATTGCCCGCGCTCCCGCTCAGCGTACCCGCGCGGATTTCCGAACTGGCCGTGAGCTGGGCCGTCGCCGCGTTCAGCACCACCGCGTTCGCCCGCAGCGCCGTCCGCCCGGAGTTGGCGTTGTTGTTAAAGCGGATGATCCCGTCATTGATCGTCAGCTTGCCCACCCAGTTGTTGGCCGACGGCCCGGTCGTCGGCAGGGTCGTGCTATTGAAAGGCGTCCCAAAACGAAACGTGCTCGCGCCGTTTTTCACCACGTCCGCCGCGCCCGTCACCGCATGGTTCATCGTCACCTCGCCCGACCCGCTGCCGCCGAGCGTGAGGTTCGCCGCCAGCTCCAGCGGCAGGTCCAGCGCGATGCCCCCCGCCCCGTTTTGCGTGATCGCCGGCCCCGTCGCGCCATTGGCCGCGAACCGCACCCCTTTCGCCCCCACCCCGGCAACCAGCGTCTGATCCACCCCCAGCCCATTCACATCCGTCGCATTGAAGGTCATCTGATTCAGCACAAACGGCGTGCCCGCGAGATCCTCCGTCGCCGCGTAGTTCGGTGCCGTGCCCACCACCGTCCCCACATCGCCGCCGAAGACCAGAATGTCCGTCACGTTCGCCCCCGTCGGAGCCGTCCCGCCCCAGCGCGCGGCCTCGCTCCAGCTTCCGGTCGTGTTATTCCACGTGAAAGTCCCCGCGCTCGCCGCAGCGATGGGCAGCCCGAGCAGCACGGCGAGAGCGACCCGCAGGCGCGGGCCAGCCAGACTGATAACGCGGCAAGGGAGATCGAAAGGAGGGTTGGTCACAGGACAGGGGCTCCACAATGGCTGGAAAGTCCGTAAAGTCGACCTCTGACCTGCCCCTGGAGAGCGGTTCGCGATCGGTGAAGGGGCAGTTCCCTCTCCGTCGCCACACCGCCCCGAGACCGCCCGGCAGGCCGGATCATCCGCGCGGCGTTGACTTCGCGCGGGGCGGTTTTACGGTCTGCGCCCCTATGGCTGGACTCGTTATCAAACCTCGCACGCGGATTTTACACGGACACGACTGGCTATATGCGAGTGAGGTGCTGAAGGCGTTTGGCGCGCCGCAGGATGGCGATGTGGTTTCTCTGAAGGACGGGAACGACCGGCTGCTCGGCTCGGCGATTTACAACAGCAAATCGCAGATCATCGCGCGGCGGTTTTCGCGGCAGCGGCAGGATCTGGACCTGGAGTTTTTCACGCGGCGCATCCAGCTCGCGGTGGAGTATCGGGCCCGGCGCGGGCTCGATCCGCGGCTGGCGCGGGTGGTTTGGAGTGAAAGCGATGGGTTGCCGGGATTGATCGTGGATCGCTACGGCGACCATCTCGTCTTGCAGACGCTGACGCTGGCGATGGACATGCGGAAGGCCGTCATCGTGGAAGCGCTGCGGGCGGTGCTGGAGCCGCGCTCGATCATCGAGCGCAATGACGCGCCGGTGCGCCGGGCCGAGGGGCTGGAGCTGGTCACCGGGATGCTGCACGGCGACGCGCCGGGGCCCTTCCCGGTGACGATCGGTGGGCTGGAATTCGAGCTCGACCTGAGCCACGGGCAGAAGACCGGCTTTTACCTCGACCAGCTCCCGAACTACGCGGCCGTGGCGGCGCACGCCAAAGGGCGCAAGGTCCTCGACTGCTTTGCCAATCAGGGGGCGTTCGCGCTGGCCTGCGCGCAGGCGGGCGCGGCCAGCGTGCAGGCCGTGGAGATCAGTACGGACTGCGTGGAGTTGGTGAAAAAAAACGCCGCGCGCAACGGCCTCGCGGTCGAGGCGGTCGCGGCCAATGTCTTCGACTATCTCCACGATCTCGAACGCCAGGGCGCGCGTTACGATCTCATCATTCTCGATCCGCCATCGTTCACGAAGACGAAGGGCAAACTCGGCGAAGCGATGCGCGGGTACAAGGAAATCCACCTCCGCGCGCTCAAGCTGCTCAACCCCGACGGGCTGCTCGCCACCTTCTGCTGCTCGCATCACGTGAGCCGGGAGATTTTCCTGGAGGTCATCAACGAGGCGACCGTGGACGCCAGGAAAACGCTGCGGCAGCTCGCGGCCTATGCGCAGGGCGCGGATCACCCGATCGTGACCACGCTGCCGGAGACGGAGTATTTGAAGGGGTTTCTTTTTGAGCTGATGCCGGGGAGGTGAGAGGGCGGAAATTCGAGTTTTTCCTCCCCCGTGACTTCCCCCACCTTTTTCGCCTCCTCCTCTGGGTCCACTGGCGCACCCTGCTCGCCCGGCGGCGCGGCATCCGGCGCGAGTCCCCGCTGCTGCCGGCGGTGCTCGGCGCGTTCGTGCTCTGCTATCTCGCGGTCGGTTACTGGCTCTTCCACTCGGGGCTGAATTACCTCCTCCACTTCCCGCTCGTCGGCTCGCTGCTCGCGCAGCGCGACATCTATCGCTGGAAATTTCTCGAAGCCCTCGTGGGGTCGAGTTGGGCGCTGGTCTTCCTCAGCGCGCCGCTGATGCTCGCCTTCGGGCGGGTCCACGAAGTGCCCGCGAATTTCTACGCGCAGGTCGCGGCGGCCTATCTGCCGTTCGTGGTCCTGCCAGCGCTGGCGCCATTCGGGCTGCGCAAAGTGCTGCCGTATCTGCCGGGGCCGCGGCTCGCGTTCTTCGCCGCCGCCAGCGCGCTGATGAGCGCCACCCTCAGCGGCCTCGCCGTGGGCCGCGGCGCGCTCTTCCCGAATTTCAAAGAAGACAACCCGAGCAGGATCGTCAGCGGATTTGGCGGCACGCTCTGCCTCGTCGTGAGCTTCGCCTCCATCGCCTCGTTCGTGGCGCTGACCGCCGTGCCGGACATCCGCCGCGTGGCCCCGAGCAGCATCACGCTCTCCGCTGGGACCTTCCTCTTCCTCGCCGTCCTGCTTTTTCCCCTCCTCACCGCGCTGCGCCGCGTAAAAACTCTGGAAATCTGAGCGCGAATTTCCTAACTCTGCGCACATGTCTTCCCACGCCCTCCCCGACGAACCGCAGCTCGATCTACCTGCGGACGACGGACTGAACAGCGAGAATCTGAACAGCCAGGTGCAGCGCACCGAAGAACAGATTCTCGTGTTGCGGCGCCAGCAGGACGCGCTGGAGCAGGAGAAGCGCGAACTCGAGGAACTCGGGCGCAAACAGGAACAGTTCCAGACCGGGCGGGCGGACCTCGTGGAAAAACTCGCGCGCTCGCTGGCCGTGCTCGATCGCGAAATCACCGACGCCCAAAAGCGCAGCTCCCTCCTGCAAGACATCCGCGAATCCTTCGGCCAACATCTCGAGATCCTCGACGCCATCAATGCGAGGAACTGGAACCCCGCCGACCTCCATCGGGAGCTGACCAAGGCCCTCGGCGCCGTGGACGACGCCCGCAGCGACTACGTGCGCTCGTTTCCAAAAATCAGCCCGGAACGCGCCGCCAATCTCGCGGGCGGCGCCGCCGGCAGCGCGGACCCGGCGCTCGGCCGGGACTTCATCTACTGGCTGCAGTCCGGCTTCGCCTTCACGCTGCCGCTGCTCGCCCTCGGCGTGATCCTCCTCATCGTCCTCGTCGCCGTCTTTAACCGCTGACCACCCGCACGCCATGAAGGGGAAACCAAGCTCGAAAAAATCCGAGTCGCCGATCGAGGAGAGAAAGCGGCAGCTCGCCCAGGAGCAGGAGGCCAACCGCGCGAGGCTCCAGCAACATGAGCAATTCCTCCAGGACGCCCCGAAGCGGGCCGAGGAACTCGCCAAGGCACGGCGCGAAAAAAAACTCGAAAGCACCAGCCGCACCGACCGGCCGACCGGGCACGGTCGCCACGCCACGCTGCCCGACCCTTGGCGCCCGTACGAGATCAACGTCGCCGTCCCCGCCCAGCGCAAACGCACCCGGGCCGAACGCCGCGAGGGACGACTCCTGTTCGTTTTCCTCCTGCTCGTGCTGATCGGCGTGTCTTACGTGCTCTACCTGAATCTTTCCCTGCTGTGAAACAGCCACCACCCTCGCACCGATCCGAACGCCGCCGCGGACGCGCGTTGTTTTTCTTCCTGCTCCTGACGCTACTCGCCACTTCCTACTGGCTCAGCCGCGTCCTGCCATCATCGTAAATCCGACCCATGCATTCCGGCATGGGAACCGCAGGTTACGCTGATGCGAGAATTGGCGAAAGCTGTCACGCGTCGTGCACTTCCGGGGCCAACACACCCTGCCTCCCAAAAGCGCGCCGCCACGAACCGCTCGCCCGTCACTCCTGCGCCGCGGTAGCCTTCGGTCCCGAGAGGGCGCTAAGAATCGCCAGCCCGATCCCGAGCACGGCCAGCAGCCCCATGACGAGGTTGCCGATCCGCTTGGTGCGGTCGCCCTTTGCCGCCTCGGACTGGAGCCGGGCCAGGGTGTCCGCGACGATGATGCCCGAGCGCTCCAGTTTCACCCGGGAGATCACGTCACCCGGAATTTTCGCGAGACCCTCGCGAAATTCTTTCTCGAGCAGGAAGGCGGTGAAACGTTCTTCCGCCTCTTTGCTCGTGACCACGGTCATCAGCCCGCCCTCATCATCGAAAAGCAGCAGCGCGCCGACCTGCTTCGGATTCCACGCGGCGCAGTACTTGCCGGCCAGCTTTTCCAACGCCTCGGCCTGCTGTGATGGCGGAACTCTGAGCGAGGAGACGGTGGCCACATAGACCGCGACACCCTGCAGGCGGGCCGCCAGGAGACGGGCGCTCATCTTCACCTCCACGTCCGGCAGGATCACGTCCGCCTGGTCGAGGACGTGGGATGCCGGCGCTGGCGGAATCGAGGTCACCTCCACCGGCGCGACCAGCTCCGCAGTCGGCGATTGCTGCGCCCGCGCGGGCAAGGCAGCCAACAGAACGCCGAGAATAAGGAAAGCAGTGCGCAGCATGGCGGTTACTCTCCTTTGAAGACGGTGTTCCGCTGCAGGCGGAATGCGCCCTCCGCGCTCTCGAAGAGCTTGAGCAGCGTTTCCTTGCTCCCGAAGCGATACTCCACCGTTCGGGTGTGGGTGGTCGTGGGGTAGCTCTTGACGACCTTTTTCCAAACGTCCTCCTGCCCGGTGCGCTGGACGCCTTCCTGGAGAAGCTGCTGGGCTTTCTCCACGGTGGCCGCACCAAATCCGGCGGGCGCGGCGATGGTGTTGGGCTCGATGAAGTAGAAACGCGCGAGCGCCGCCCCGGTGGTGTCGATATTCACCTCGGTGACGCGGGCCGCGCCGTCCACCACGTACTCGTGCGTGCTCACCGAGACGATGGACCGCAGGGCCACGCTGTAGGTGCCGCCGGGCAGGGTCGCGCGCCACATCGGGATATTCGTGCTCGGCGAAGGCGTGGCCTGCCCCGCTGCGGGAGTGGCCGCCGGTTGCTGCGCGAAGAGCGCCGGCGCGGCGATCAGCGCGAGAACTAAAGGGAGGAGTTTCATGTGCTGGGACTGTGCCCGTGCCGGGGAAAACTTCCAATCAAGAAACATGCGCGCGCGAAACCCCGGCACGGCCCCCACGCGATGCGAGCGGGCAACGGAGCTTGGACTTCAATCCAAAGTCGGCGGGTGTTTGGACTCAAGTCCAAGCTCCGTCGGGCGCGCCCGATTGACGCTGGTGCCAGGCCGAACCTAGCGTCGTGCCATGCGCCACGACACCACCCCGGAACACCTCCGCCTCGAAGAGGACGCACGCCGCGAGGGGAACTGGAAACGCTGGGGGCCGTATCTCTCGGAGCGCCAGTGGGGCACGGTGCGCGAGGATTATTCGGCGAACGGCGACGCCTGGAATTACCTCCCGCACGATCACGCGCGCAGCCGGGCGTATCGCTGGGGCGAGGACGGGCTCCTCGGCATCACCGACCGCCAGTGCCGGCTCTGCTTTGCCGTGGCGCTGTGGAATGGGCGGGACCCGATTTTGAAGGAGCGCATTTTTGGCCTGACGAATCCGCAGGGCAATCACGGCGAAGACCCGAAGGAGGTCTGGCACTACCTCGACTCCACGCCCACGCACTCCTACCTGCGCGCGCTCTACAAATATCCGCAGGCAGAGTTTCCCTACGCGCGGCTGGTGGAGGAAAACGCGCGCCGCTCGCGGCAGGAGCACGAGTTCGAACTCGAGGACACGGGCGTCTTCGACGAGGCGCGCTACTTCGATGTCATCGCCGAATACGCGAAGGCCGCGCCCGACGACACGCTCATCCGCCTCACGCTCGCGAACCGCGGCCCCGACACCGCGCGCCTGCACGTGCTGCCGACGCTGTGGTTTCGCAACACCTGGTCGTGGGGCTGCACCCACGAGGGCTGCACGCTCAAGCCGCGCCTCAGCCAACTCGACGCACGCACGCTCACCGCCACGCACGAAACGCTCGGCGAATTCCGCTTCGCCGCCGACACGGACGCGCCGTGGCTTTTCACGGAAAACGAAACAAACAACGCGCGCATCTTCGGCACGGCGAACCTCTCGCCGTACGTGAAAGACAGTTTCCACGACGCCGTCATCCAGGGACGCGCCGACGCCGTGAACCCGCACGGCCACGGGACGAAAGCCGCGCCGCATTACACGCTCGATATTCCCGCCGGCGGCGAGGTCGTGCTCCGTCTCCGCCTCGCGCCGGCGACCGCGTGGCCGGCCGCGCCCTTCGCAGATTTCGACGCCGTTTTCGCCGGGCGCATCGCGGAGTCCGCGGCGTTTTTTGAAACCAAGTACGCGCCCGCGCTCGGAGCCGAGGCGCGCAATGTCGTGCGCCAGGCCTACGCCGGGCTGCTGTGGTCGAAGCAGTTTTACCATTACGTCGTGAAGGAGTGGCTGGCCGGCGACCCAAACTTTCCGCCGCCGCCCGCCGAGCGCGGCCGCGCGCGCAATCACGACTGGCAGCACCTCTTCAACGCCGACGTGATCTCGATGCCGGACAAGTGGGAATATCCGTGGTACGCCGCGTGGGACCTCGCCTTTCACATGATCCCGATGGCGCGGATCGATCCCGAGTTTGCGAAGCAGCAACTCCTGCTCTTCCTCCGCGAGTGGTACATGCACCCGAGCGGCGCGATCCCCGCCTACGAGTGGAATCTCCGCGACGTGAATCCGCCCGTCCACGCGTGGGCCTGCTGGCGCGTCTACAAAATCAGCGGCCAGCCCGGCGCGCGCGACACGCAGTTTCTCGAACGCGTCTTTCAAAAGCTGCTCATCAACTTCACCTGGTGGGTCAACCGCAAGGACGTGCAGGGCAAACACATCTTCGCCGGCGGCTTCCTCGGGCTGGATAACATCGGCCTTTTCGACCGCTCGAAGCCGCTCCCCAGCGGCCAGTCGCTCGCCCAGGCCGACGGCACGGCGTGGATGGCGTTCTACTGCGAGACCATGCTCTCCATCGCGCTGGAACTCGCGCTCACCAATCCCGCCTACGAGGACATCGCGTCGAAGTTTCTCGAACACACCGTCGAGATCGTGGACGCGATGAACGACGTCGGCGACGGCGGGCTGTGGGACGAAACCGACGGCTTTTACTACGACCAACTCCTCATCGAGGGCCGCCACAAAGTGCCGCTGCGCGTGCGCTCGATGGTCGGGCTGCTCCCGATTTTCGGCGTGGAAATTTTGGAGCAGGACACCATCGACCGCCTGCCCGGATTCAAGAAGCGGCTGAAGTGGTTCGTCAAAAACCGCTTCGATCTCGCGCAGAATATTTCCTACCTCGAAAAGCGCACCGGCAACGGCACGCACGCCCGCCGCCTGCTCGCCATCCCCACGCGCGAGCGCCTGCTGCGCGTCTTGAAATACGTGCTCGATGAAAAGGAATTCCTCTCGCCTTACGGCATCCGCTCACTCTCGCGCATCTATGGCGACGCGCCCTACACGCTCGCGCTCGACGGCGACGACTACTGCATCGGCTACGAGCCCGGCGAGTCGCAGACCGGCATGTTTGGCGGCAACTCGAACTGGCGCGGCCCCGTTTGGCTGCCGATGAACTACCTGCTCATCGAGGCGCTCGAGCGCTATCACCATTTCTGGGGCGACGAACTGCAAGTCGAGTTCCCCACCGGCTCCGGCACGCTCATGAATCTCTCGCAAGTCGCGCAAGAAATCGCCCGGCGCATCACGCGCCTTTTTCTCCCGGATGAAACCGGCGCGCGCCCCTGCTTCGGCGGCGATCCCCGCTACGCCTCCGATCCGCACTGGCGCGACCACCTGCTGTTCCACGAGCACTTTTGCGGCGAGACCGGCCGCGGCCTCGGCGCCTCGCACCAGACCGGCTGGACCGCGCTCATCACCCGCTGCATGAACATGGTCGCCCGCGAGCCGCAGGAGTGAGCGCGCCAGCGAAAAAACCACGGTCATCCTGAGCGGAGTTTCGCCCGTGGGCGAAGGCGGCGGGCGGGGAGAATGGTGAATGACGAATGCGCCATAGCTCACTGCCGTCCTCGTCATTCCGGCTTCGTTATTCTTTCGTCATTCCACATTCCACATTCGTCCTTTCCCCCCACCAGCCCACGCCTTCGCAGTTGAGCGCACGCGCCAGTCAGCGATGCTCTCCGCACCCGCATGCCCGCACCCGAGAAAGCCGATCCGAAAATCAAACTCCGCGATGTCCCGCACAAGCCGGGCGTCTATCTCATGCGCGACCGTTTCCACCGCGTGATCTACGTGGGCAAAGCGCGCGATCTCCGCAAACGGGTGAGCCAGTATTTCATGCCGAGCCGAGCCATGCGCGCCGACATCAAGACCCGCGCCCTGCTCGACGCGATCTGGGATTTCGAGTGGCACCTCGCCGGCAGCGAGCCCGAAGCGCTGCTCCTCGAAGGCCGCCTCATCAAGGAATTCCGCCCGCGCTACAACGTCAGCTTTCGCGACGACAAACGCTTTCTCATGGTCAAAGTGGACATGGCTGACGAGTGGCCGCGGTTCCGGCTCTCCCGTTTCAAAAAAGACGACCAGGCGCGCTACTTCGGACCCTTCGCCCACTCCGGCGCGCTCCGGCAGACGATGGATTTCATGCGGAAAAAGTTCGGCATCCTCACCTTTGGCCGCG
>Ga0114966_10001919_pt1 | contig 18886 bp, 17 predicted proteins | sample M_130207_XF_Meta_FD_87029 | JGI IMG/M metagenome (GOLD analysis project Ga0114966, IMG submission 87029) | Freshwater microbial communities from Lake Montjoie, Canada to study carbon cycling - M_130207_XF_MetaG | ecosystem: Environmental > Aquatic > Freshwater > Lake | place: Lake Montjoie...
GCAAGGATCTACATCTCCGCAGACCACCGAGTACGGAGATGACATAGGAAGGGTGACAAAGCCTTCTTTTATGCCAAGAAAGTCAGAATATGTAGAGGATTTTGTTAAAATTAGTCATATGATACGCAATAGGCTTGTTGATTTAGCAGAAAAAACAGCGGAGGATTCAGATATGGGCTTGAGTTCTGACCATAGATCCACAGACGGTAATATATCTGTCGTCATCACAAATGATGAAGATGGCGATATGTTTGTTACTGCTTTTGAGGGCACAAGAATGATAAAATGGGCAAGCGTTGATGCGTTTCCTCATGAAATAAGACAATTAGCAATAAACGACCCCACCGAGGCCGCCAGAAGGCTGTTGATGTCGGGGTACGGCGGCTTTAACTGGAGCGAAGAAAATATGAAAAACAATGAAAAACTTGATAATATGAAAATTGCAAAGCGTAATGATGCTTCTAGCGTAACTACCGAGTCTCAACTTGAGGCTAAGCTCTTATACGGAGCGAGAAACGCAGCTCCGTCTTCCACTACCGAGGATCAGCTTAGCGGTTCCATCAAACATGATGAGACGAGCGTTAGTCCAGTTGAACGACATGCTTCAGCAACCGAGACCAGCGAGGCTCAACTTGGGAACAAGGGTGGATTCGTTGTTCGATGGGGCAATGCTCCAGACGTCATTACTGAATCTCAGTGGACTGCTGCAAATCGCGAAGTTTATGCCAAGCTTCCCTCTGACTGGACTGACACTGCCAAGGAAGGTCAGCTCGATGCTCTTCGTCAGACCCATAAGTGGTCTGAGCCAGCAGGCACGACTGAGTCTCAACTGGAGAAGAGCGCTTCTTCCTCTGCAGTCGATCTTATAAAAGCTGCTTCTGATGGAATAGCTACGGCCATAGGTTTCTATGGTCTTACTCCAGATCAGGTCAAGAAGGCAGTTTCTGTTGCTGGAAAGAATATGCAGAAGGCTGCGTTCGTCACTCTTTACAATGCTGCCCCATGGGCTGTCGCTGATCGTAAGAAGAACGTTAGTCTAAAGCGTTTCCTTGCCAAGGAAGCAAGCACCGTTGATCTGGGAATAGATCCAATGGATGCTCTCGTAGCAGGAATTTCCGACAATCTAGGCAAACTCAAGTCTGATGATGTATTAAAGGCTGCTTCATGGATAGCCCGTGAGCCAATTGCCTTCCAAACCGCAGTTGAAGATGCGCATAAATTCGCCTCTGTCTCTTCCGAGATGGATGGAGATTCGGATGATATGTTCCGTAAGGCTTTTCGCGACTCTAACTTTCCAGAAGACGGCATCTTCAAGATCTGTGCAACAATAGACGAGGACATATCCGTCGATCCATCTGCTGGAGACGAATTTGTTCGTGCCGTCCATAAGTTTGCATCAAATAAGATTGCAGAGACTTTTGGATCTCACGAACTTGCTCCAATTAGCATTGATATAGATGATACCAATGGTCTTGTGGAGGCTACTGTGAAGATCGCTTCCATGCTTGATTCGGATGAGCGCAAGGCTTATGATCAGTGGCGTTCTTCATCTTCTATTGAGAAGAAGGCTTCTGCCAGCGATTCCGTCTCTGATAGACGTACTAAGCGCGCCTCTGTCCTCAACAAGATAGATGAACTGGAGAAGAAGGCTCAGATGATGGGCGGTCAGATGCCCGCCAACATGAATCCTGCAGGAATGGGAGCTGGGATGAATCTTCCTGGTGGAAGCGTTCCTCCAGGTGTTCCTGGAGTAGAAGCTCTTACTACAGGTCCTGGCATTCCAGGTCCTGGCGGAGCCCCTGCTGCAGCCGCTGATCCGCTCGCAGGTCTTGGCGGTGATGACTCTGGAGATGACTCTGGTGAGGAAGAAGCTATGGCCAATCCTCCAATGGCTGTCTGTGTCGTCTGTGGTAATAATGATGTTGATGTTGCCGGTGGTAAATCAAAGTGCAAGGGTCCTGGCTGCGGTAGCGGATTCAGCCTTAAGGTTGTTCCTGCATCCATGCTGGAAGGATCTCCCGACGCATCTGTAGAGGGTGGCGATGAAGAGGAGCCATCCGTGGAGAAGGGTCTTGGCGGCTCTGGAGCCGCTCTGCCTCCTGGCGGAGCAGCTGGCGCAATGCCTCCAGTCGCAGCCAGTGCTAAACTTGATGTAAATTCTCTTAAGAAGATTGCTTCTAAGGTTGAATTCGGGTCGGTTAGTCCCATCACGGGAAGCACCAATACCATGAAGTTGGGTAATGGCGAGTGGGCATGCCTTGATAGCGGTCAAAAGTATATTGTTCGCGTTGCCGCAAATGCAAAGGATCCCAAGAGCATATGGGCTCAATGGGAATGGGTTCCACGGGTCAAGAAGGCTTCTTGTACCTCATGCCAGCGCAAGAAGATAGCTTTTGTTAATGCTCTATCCGAGATGGGTATATCGGAGTCTAAGTTTGATTCCATGCCTGTTGAGCAGAAGGCGCATACCATTGTTAATATGCATCAGAACGGCGCATATCGCGAGACGAAGATTGCTTCTCTTGAGAATAGTGCCCGCGATGCGGTAAAAACTGCATTCACCGTTCACGGTAAGTTTCCGATGAATGATTGCATGGAGAAACTTGCTCGTCGTTATGGAGAGAATGCTCTTGCGCTCAGTGGATCATGCGAGGGCAAAAACCTTGCCGACTGCGTGTGCAACAGCCTTGCTGAAGAGAAGGTATATACGACCAGTCTTGCCAACAAGGTTGCATCTGTATGGTCTGATCGCAATGCAATGGACAACTGTCTAGAAGACCTTGTTCGTGGTGGAATGACCATCAATAAATCAGCTCAGGCATGTGATGGAATGAAGACTAAGTACGCTTCCGTCGAGGAATTATTCATCGAGGCCATGGGCGGAGATGACGATTCCGATGGATCAGGTGGAGATGACGGATCTGTCAAAGACGATTCCAATGATTCCGATCCATTTGACGGAGGAAGTGACGACATGGGAGATAGCGCTCATGACATGCACATTGGACATCCCTCTTCTCACGACATGGATATAAATCTCAAGCTTCACGCTGATCCAAAGATGCTTTCTTCTATTGAGAAGGCTATATCTCAGATCATGTCAGGATCTTCGTCCTCGGGCGGAGACTCTGAGGATGATGGCGGAATGGAATTTGAAATAGATGATGGCGGGGATTCCGACATAGATGTCGATACTTCCGATATGGATGTCGATACTTCTGAAGACATTGGAGACGGCTCCGAGGGATGCGACGACGCCGTTGCTCTAGAAGTTGGTGAAGATAATTCTGAAAATACGGAAAATGGCGAAGGATCTGATGAAGATACCAATAATAGTGAAGAAGGACCAGATAATATGGAAAAAGAATCCGACATGACCAAATTAGCGCCAAAGGCTGCAGAGTCTCATGAAGACATGATTCAGCGCGAGGCTATGGCTCTTCGACGCGGTCGTGTTGTCGGAGTTGGCAAGCTCGAACTTGATGTTTCCAAGATTGCACAGGCCATGAATAAGGCTGCCAATGATAAGACCGTTACGGTCACTGAGCCACAGGAGGCTGTTGGCAAGATTACTGGCAAGAACGTGGATATGAAAGATCCTAAGGTTCCATCTTCTGGCAAAGGCATGAAGGATATTGAAGATGCTTCGGTTCCCGTTGGCGGAGACGCCGAGATGGGCAGCGAGGTCACTGGTCGTGTAGCGGCTTTTGAGTCTGCTCTATCCAAACTTGCCAAGGACATGAAACTGCAAATTGGAAGAGTTCAAGACGACAAGGATATAAAACCATATTCAAAGGGTGGCATCAAGATGACTTCTCCAGAAGTCCCGTCAAAGGGTGGAGCTGATCTCGATGTACCAAGTATTCCAGCAGGAGATGGCTCTTTCGAGGGCGAGTCTGCTGCTGGTCAAACCGCAGAAAAACAAAACCACATGACCGGCGGTATTAGCGGATCAGGTGGAACAATGAAGGCCAGCAGTGCTCACAGCGAATTGACTCTCAAATTGGCGGCTCGCATGGTTGAGGAGAAAATAATCTCCGCCGTGCAGATGCCTGCCAAGATATCTGAGCTATCGAGATACCAGGTATCTCAGCTTCAGGATCTAGAGAAGGCAATGTTTAGGGGCGCGGCTAAGGGTCTGAAGACAGCATCAGTATCAGGTGGTCTGGAGAGACCTCTTCTGATCGCAGAGTCCAGTAGTGAGAGAAGCGGAACTCCGGATCTCAAGTCCAAGATCTCTTCTCTCTTCCGTCTACACAAGCAGAATGAACTGGCAGACCAGACGGAAAGCGCTAAGCTACGGGATTTTTTCAGATAATGCGCTTGCAAAACAAATTCTAAAGGAGAAATAGCATATGGCACTTATTGAAGTTTATCATACAATCGCCTCTAACTTCGTTGTTAGCAATATCAACGAAACCGAAATCAAGGAAGGCATGGGAGTTGCTCTCGTCCCAGACGCAGGACGCAATTCTACTGTTGTTCGTAAGAACGGTACTTACGACAAGACTATCGGTATTGCTGGCGATTCCGCCAACAGCACTACTAGCAACAAGCCCTACAAGTCAAGTCTCGTAGTCAGCGGAACTGGTGCTACCAAGTCCACTGCCAATCGCGTCAGCGACTTCTTCGACGAGTCTCTCGCCTCTGGCAAGATCACCGTCTATATGGGCACTGGAGAGTTCTATACCGACCAGTACGAATCATCTGTTATCTTTAATGAATCCGTTCCTGGTTCCACCCTGTACATGTCTGACAATGGTCTTCTGACCACCGCCAGCAACGACAACAAGGTTGGCATGCTCATCAGCAATCCAAACGCCTACCCAAGCGGCGTTCCTGGTGCTGACGACAAGGCCACTGCTGCCCTCGAGGGCATCAATGGTTCTACTAGTCTCGGAACCTTCATTCATTTTTACATGAATATTCAGCCTGCTTAATTAACCTAGCTAGATATCTACCGTAAAACCGGAGAACTAGCATAAAGAAAGAAAAGGAAATCAGAACCATGTCAATAGATAAAAATGGTCTAACTTATGATGAAAAGGAAATGGTCATCGCTCAGGCGCTCGCTACCGAAGAAGGTCGCACCGCGCTTGCACAGGCCATGGTCGAGCCCATCCGTCGCTCTCTTGAGTACCAGGCGGTTGGTCGTAAGCTTCTAATGGTTGACGAGCTTCCACAGGGCGCTCTTCCCCGTTACGAGCGCGACGTTGCCTCTGTGGCTACCGTTGTTGCTCGTCAGGGCGCAGTGCCTGATCAGATTGTTGAGGGCGAGGAAATCCTTGTCCCAACCTTCGAGATCGCTGCTCACCCAACCATTCGTCTCTCTGAGATCAAGGCTCGTCGATTCTATATCGTCGACCGCGCTCAGATCAAGGCGAAGGAAGCAATCCAGAAGGAAGAGGATCGTAACATCTTCAATGCTCTCATTGCAGCAGCTGACGCCCGTGACGCTAGTGGTCTCGGTAGCCAGATTGTTGACAACCAGGGTACTCTCGAGACTGCCTCACTCAATACTGCCTACCGCTTCATTGAGCAGCACGATCTCGTTGCTTCCAAGGTTGTTTGTCACCCCAATCAGTACTCTGCGTTCCGTACTTTTGGTAAGACATTCTATGATGAGGCTACTACTCGCGAGATTCTCACCACTGGTCTTTATGGTCACCTCTGGACCGCTGACATCCATGTCAGCTCCCAGCTTGACACTCAGACCATCCTGGTGACTGCTTCTCCCGACACTGTTGGTGCTTTCCCGATCCGACAGGACATCACTGTCCTTCCAGCGGACGATCCGAAGAAGCTCCGCCTTGGCTGGGTAATCTTCGAGGAGATCGGCGTTGTTGTAATGAACGATTACGCTGTCGCCAAGATCGAAGTCAGCGTCGCGTCCTAATTGTGAATAACGCCCCTTGATAGGCGTTTCCCATGGGCTCCCCGTCGAAAGGCGGGGAGCCTTTTTTATTTCAATATGTTTTTTAAAGAGGTTTTGCCATGATAGGTACATATAATCATAAGCAGCAAATCCATATATATGCGATTGCTACTTCCTCGTATATAAGGTTTAGACATGGCAGAGAGAAAGATATTTAACTTCAAATCAGAGATCTTGCCAGACGCAACATTAGCAAGGCATGGATATCATCCTGACAACCTTGGAAATTCTTCTGCCAAGTTTGTCATAGCAACATGTCGCTACTGTGGTTTGGAGATGGATATTAGAAAAGGATTTTTCAACAAGTCTAAATCCGCCTGCCATAATTCATGTAGACACAAAGAAATGAGCGAGTCTGCATCTCCTTTTCTTCAAGAAGAGGTAAGGGAAAAAGCTCGCAAAACTAATCTAAAAAAGTGGGGAAATGAGATAGCTCAAAAAAGTGATGCTGTTCGCTCTTCTATAAGTGCATCAAAGAAGGATCCTGAATTCCAAAAGCAATTCAAGCAGACCATGATTGAGCGTTATGGGGTTGAAAATCCTTGTCATATTGATGGTCATATGGAAAAAGTGAGATGTTCTTCAATGGAAAAATATGGAGTTTCTCACTTTAATATGAGTAAAGATGTGTGCAAAAAGAGGGAGAGTACCAATATGGAGAGGTACGGAGTCCCTAATCCAGCTCAAAACGAAGACATCAAAAACAAGATAAAACAGGCATGGCACAATATTGTCATTGAAGATGTAGAAAAATATCCCATGGCTAATTTGGTCAATAATAGCCATGAACTATGGGATATGATCAGGAATGGTAGTTCACTTTCGTTTATTGCAGATGCATTGCAGGTGGACAGGGTATCTTTAAATAAGGCACTTCTTTCTGATGGAGTTAAGGAAAAATATCAGAAGTTGTATTCATATCCAAAACAGCAAAAACAAAAGGTTGTTTATTCCTATCTAATGGACATGGGTTTATGCGATAGCGTCATGAATGATACTAGCATGATTGGCCTAGAACTGGATATGTATTGTCCTTCTCGTAAGATTGCAATTGAATTCAATGGTTCGTATTGGCATTCGGAGGCAATCATTGATCAAAGTTCTGCCAGGAATAAGCATATCAATAAAACAAGAATGTGCGAGCGCAAAGGGATAAGGCTTATTCATGTTTTTGAAAAGCAGTGGGAAGAAAGAGAGAAGCAGTTTAAGTCTTTCATTCGTTCTGCATGTGGCATGAATGAAAGACGCATAGGAGCCAGGGAGTGTTCGTTGAATTTCGATGCTCAGTATTCTTTCATGGAAGATATCCACATACAAGGCAAACCCAGGGGGGTAGAGTTCTGGGTTAATCTTATATATAATGGGGGAGTAGTGGGATCAATGTCTATATCCAATCATCACCGTCAAGGACGAAGTGGAATAGAAGCAGTTCTCAGTAGGATGGTATTTGCCGACAATACAACGATATCTGGAGGTGCTTCGAAGATGTTGAAGTACGCCAAGACTTGGGCTAGGCAGAACGGATTCAGTAAGTTGATAACATGGTCTGATAGTACAATTACAGAAGGAGCCGCATATGAAAAAATGGGGTTTAAATTAGAGAAGACATATGGTCCAGATTATTTCTATTGGGATGTCAAGCATGATTGCTATAGATCCAAACAATCGCAGAAAAAATCAGCCACAGGCTGTCCTTCTGAAATGACAGAGAGAGACTGGTGCTTGGAAAACAGCATATATAGGATATGGAATTGCGGAAAGAAACGATGGTGCATCGATCTATGATTCCGAAAAAGACCTGTGCAACTAATTAATAACTGCAATGCCGACCTGCAGCTTTCTGGTCATCAATCTTCGATACCTCCAGGTGGTGTTGTCGATATATCCTGTGCACGTCTTAGTGGGGACAGCAGGATAAGAAACATGGTACTGGCTGGTCATATGATTCTGGATCGTGCTGATCCAGATTGTCCTGCCGCCAAGGCTTTGCTTGGGATGCTTGAAAAGAAAGACTCTATGCTTGATTCTAAAGGGAGAGAGATAGCCAACGCAGTGCTGCGTGGACAGATGATGGACTATTCGGGATACGCAAAGGTAAACCGAAACTTCGCTAAGGCTGCAGAGATTGCTGGTCTTGACATTCTCGTGGATCCAGTTGATGACAAGCATCCCAAATTGATAGGAAATGAATTATCTTCATTTTCTAAATTTAAGCAATGGAAAGGTAGATGTCATACCACCATAGACAGCGTTGTTCCGAACATGTCGCTTGCGAAGGTGTCTAGGAAGAGAATTCTATATACTACTGTCGAGACATCCACTCTTCCATTGTCTTTGCGTGAAAATTTTCACGCGTACGATCAAGTTTGGACCACATCTAAATTCTGTTCCAATGTCATAAGGCAGGAGGCTGGAGTTGATTCTCATGTGCTTCCTGGAATGGTTGACGAGAGAATATGGACGCATGGTGGCGATATCAAGCAGTTTAGTCCTCAGCTTAGAAAGTTTGTTTTCGTATCTGTTTTTAATTGGAACTACAGGAAGGCTCCTGAGATACTGCTTCATTCATATTTTAGGCATTTCAATTATGAAGATGATGTTACTCTGCTGCTGATAGCTAAGTTTAAGAGACAGGCATCCAATGCTCGTGGGGTGCATGACGAAGTGCAACAGATAGCTGCAGGGTATACTGGTCGAAAGCTTCCGCACGTAGCCAGATTCTCCAAGGAAATAGACGATCAGGAACTTGCCAGTATATACAGGGCTTCTAGTTGTTTTGTTCTTCCTTCCAGGGGGGAAGGATACGGTCTTCCTCATATAGAATCACTATTATGCGGAGTCCCCGTGGTAGCGACGAACTACGGAGGATACACAGATGTTCTTGATCATACAAATTCCACTCTTGTAGAATACGATTCTTTTAAGAAGGTTCCGAACGGGAGTACTGGCGTTTCATATTGGGATGGTCAGATGATGTTGGATTTGACTTCAGATTCCTTTATAGATAGCTTTGGATTATCAATGAGGGCTGTGTACGACGATTATCATAAGCATAAGCAAAGAGCGGTTCAATCTAGGGGGGCGGTGATAGCCAAGGTTGGATCTGCAGCGATAGCCAGCAGAATAAAGAATTTGATGGAAGGTCTTAAATGATAGCAATAATAGATAAAAACACCAGAGAAGTTTATTTTGTTGCAGATGGAATTCGGAAGATGAGTTTTGAGGAAGCATCTGTCGTGTTGCAATCCCGCGAAGATGAAGTAATATCAATTGTTCCAGTGCAGCATGTTGCAGCTAGGGACATGGTAGCAATGCTTGCAGGTATATCCATGCCTATTGTTACTCCTTCTGTTCCAGTCAATCATCAGCAATCTTCCTTGGCTGTCGGAAGATATATTGTTCCAGCTAGGGCGTCTGCCGTCATAGTGTCTGGATTAAATCCGACTCTTATGTTCGAAAATGGGTATGACTACAAATTGGTAGACTCCATAAAGAGCACGTACGGAGGTACGCTTCCTCATCAGGTAGATAGACTAATAATTTCAGGAAGGCTGAGACTTATAGATGATGCCGCCATTGTAGAACTGGAGAGAAAGAAGCAAGAGAATATAAAAGTTGCGCAGCGCAAGCATAAGAATGGCGGAAGGAAGATAGGTTCACTCTCCGATGGAGATGACATGTCGGATGACGAAGACGACCGTATAGTCAGGAAGGCTACTAGGATAAATCTGTGATCAATGAAGAAGAGATAATTGTGGTATGCCCAGTCCCTGATTGGAGTATATTTATTGCAATAGGAGTATGTAGGGTTCTGTCTAAGCGTGGGTGCAAAGTATCCATAATGCCAAGATCAATTTCGCAGGAAAACGTCCTAGCATCCGATGTAGGAATTAAAACATGCGATGGCAGTAATATCAGTGGAACAATGCTTTTTCTTGCTCCTGACCCAATTGCTGAACGAGACGCACGAAACAGAGGTATTAGCATACGAGGTTGTATTATCGACGAGGTGGATGAGCGATGGATTAATGTGTCTGGATGTTGGAACGGACAGTGCGCAGAGTCAATAATATCTGTATACTGCTCGATATTTGGAGATGACATGGACATGTCTGTTCTTAGTCACATGCGTGGAATCAAACCATATGCAGGAGTCGCGATCAAGGATGAATCAGTGAGAATGTTCATCAAGAGCGCATTCTTTGTTGAGAACTCCAGATTGTGGCATGTTCCTGTTAGACAGAACGCAATAAAGAGAATACAAGAGAGCGCTTCATGCGCTACTCTTATAACTGATGATCCATTCTGTGCCATGGCTTCTTTTGCTCATGGCAATTCCGCAATTATTCTTAGGAAACCGTGTGACGGTCTTCCATGCATGGAACGCGGTGATCGTCTTGTTGAGCAGCATATCTCAGAGGAGAATGATTGATATCTATAAGGGATATTGATTTCGCTAGATCGACGCAGAAACTGACTGACAAGGTTCATGTCACTCCTTCTATGTTCGGATTGTCGGATGTGGAATCTTTTAATAATCCCGTTTCAATCGCAGTTCTAGATACCGGATGTCCATCTCATTCTGGCATTCAAGTGAGAGGCACCTATGCTAAGAATAACTACGCTGACTTTATAGGTAATGATATGATTCCTTGGGATAAGAATGGTCATGCAACCGCGATATCTGGAGTTATAGCAGGAAAGACTGATAGGTTTTCTGGAATGTGTCCATCTGCATTGATGTGTTATGTAAGATGCATAGATAATGACGGAAAGACTAACATTAAGAAAATAAGCGCAGGCATGCTGTGGGGTGCCGCTAGACAGGTTGATATAATTCTAGTTGCGGCTGGTTCTGATGAGCATGATAGATATATGGAAGAGGTTGTTGCAAAATGCGTACAACGTGGCATCGTTATGGTGGCTGCAGGAAAGTCTAATAGTGTGAAAAATGCTAAAATAGCATTTCCTGGAGCCCTTCCAGGGGTGATATCTTGTTCTTTTGATAAGAGTACTTCACTTAGAGTCAAAGAATCTGGCGGCATAGATGTGCGTCTTGGTCATGGCAGTGTGTGGACGATGGCTCCTGAGGACAAATATATAAAACTTGGAGGAAGCAGTATGGCGGCTGCAATAACCGCTGGTTTTATAGCTTCGCATATTGCTTCGGGTAAATCAAAGGATGATGTTTTAAAAATGATGAAAGAGATGTCATCATGTCATTGAATTTTGAGTTTTTTAGTCCTGACGACACGAACTATTATGCCATCATCTCTAGGGGTGGCTTAATATATTCTGTTGCCGATTCTGTTTTTGTATCGGAGTCTAATATCAGTATGGCGGGCGCAGCCATAGTATTGAGCTCTGGACCTCTTGGAAGAATGTACGCTTCTATACCTGCTCCTGCCCTCTCTGACGGCATCTATGTGGTAAGAATATATAGAGGGTCCTACTTGACTCCCTCTGCTTCTGATGAAATAGTAGCAATGGAGAGGACTGCATGGTCTTCTGCCTTATCCTCTCAGGTTGAACCTGCGAACGCTGATAATGTTGCCGATATTATAGCTATAGACGGATTAGATGCTCGTGGCTATTCGATTCGCCTTACTGGGGCATTTTTGGGATTGTCCTATTCCGAAGTGGGTCTGGCGGAGATGTTTATATCAAGAGTTATGAACATCTGCAAGATATCTATTTCTATTCATCAGCGAGCAGCAGGAGTCAAATATGCTTCAGCATCGATACATACGAATGATGGTATAAGAACATTGTTGCAGGGTGTGTTATTTGCAGATAATGGTAAGGAGATTTATATATCATTTGTTCCAAATTTAATATCTATGCCATATTTAATGAACGGAAATTTCATATTGGCGGTTGGCTCTTCTGTAAATTCGCTCAGAATAGGCGGAAATCCAGAAAATAAATCAGTATCTTCGATACCAGGTGTTCCGAATATTTCTTTTGAAAGAACACCTCCTGGCGCAGGAATCTCATTTAGATCAGTATAACTTATATCGATGACATGGATATCATCCGTAGCTGATAAGGTAGGCAACTTCTCTCAGGGGACGAGTAATAACGTCTTCCTGAAGCTGACTGACATAGATGGCTTTTCAAGGTCGGCGGAGAATGTATCCATAACCATAACTCATGATTCTTCATCGACAGTAATAGTGGATGGAGAGAATGTTGCAACCGTATCTGATGGATATTATTTCTACGAGTGGAATGTTGCAGCAGATAATCCTATTGGATCTTATTCCATAGTTTGGTCGTACGATTTTGATGGAGATCCATATAATGTAGCACAGAGTGCTGTGGTATCGGAGATGCCAGATGTTTCCAGCATTTATTATGGAATAATAGCGGACCTGCGCACTGCTCTTGAATTTCATATACGACCTGTAATGAACATTCCAGTTTATTTTGAGCAAGCAAAGCCCAGCAGGGATAGGCAGAATTTTAGGTTCACCTTCCCGCGTTGGAATCAAGGAGCTGGAGTTCGCATCTATTTGAACAAAGAAATAGTACAAGCCGGAATTGGTGTTGATTATTTCCTAGGAAGGGTAACTTTTGCCCAGCCATTGACCGCATATGACAATGTTTATGCAGATTATAATTTCCGCTGGTTTGACGATAGGCAGATAGTTAGATTCCTAAGCAATGGCTTAGCCAGGTATAACTATTATCCTCCTTATAGTAATCATGGTCTGCAAAACATGCCCACGCGTGCCGTTATGCCAACTATGTATGGAGCTGCCGTTGATGCACTTAGGGAAATAATGCTTAGTCTTTCACTTCAGGAACCTTCATTGGTTTTTGGAGGTCCAGACAAGGCTGGCAATATTCATGGTCAAATAGATACTCTCAAGAAGAATTTTGAAGAAGATCTTAATAAGATGTATGAACAAAAGAAGTTCGGTCCGTATACTGGATTGACGAGAATGGTAGTAGTGCCAGAGTATACCCTGCCAGGCGGCAGAAGCAGGTGGTTCAGATATATGTTTACTGGAAGCAATACTTAATATAACATTATGGAAATTAAAGATATAAACAAAATAAGAAATGCAGCTGCAGATCCAAAAGCAGTTATATATGTGCTGGCTACGGAAGAACTGAAAAAGCGCATAATGAACGGATCTGATCCAGTTGTAGCAACCATGCCCAAGGAGGCTTCTTCTATTCTTCTTGAAGGTAAAGGTATGGCGGTGGAGGGGAAAATGATAATCGATTGGATCGATGGCAGGATCGATGCTAAGAATAAGAGCGTTCTCGATCTTTGCAATATTAGAATTTTTATGGACTCAATAGAATTAAGGTAGTTATGTTATTTTCAGACTATGGAGAATTCCTTCGTCTGACTCGTCCTCTGCCGGTAGAACACAAGCAGAAGATAGTGGACGTTCTTCCTTCTGAAGAAAAGCGTAATCTCAGGAGAGATTTCGTAATCAACGGTTGGGAATCCATAGTATACAAAAATGAGATAGCAAGCAGCGCAGAAAGAATAAAGAAGGTCTTTAATAAGGATCCTCTGCGCATACGCTCCCTAGCCCTTAGGGGTAATGATATAAAAGTTCCATCTGCTTTCTGGTATACATTTGTTGAAGAAACAAAGCATATACCTCGTAAATATATGACTCCGTTCGTGGGTGGAATAGAAGTCGTAAGGGATCCAGACGATCCTCAGTATGTAGTCTTTAAAAGAAAGGCAAGTCATGAGCAAGAGTAGAAGCAAGGGTCAGAAGCAACTTGTAAAGGAAATATCTAATGGAGAATATTCCCATAGCGCTTTTAAGCCTCGTGATGAATGGCAGAAAAAAGCTGTAGAAACGATAATTAACAATCCCGTAAGTTTTCTGTATGGTGTTGCTGGTACAGGAAAGACTACGGTTGCGGTCGGTTGTGCTTTGCGTTTATTGTCTGCTGGGGAGATCGACAAGATAGTTATCACGAGACCGTATGTGACGGCAGGCGAGAAACTTGGATATCTACCTGGAACTCTCGAGGAAAAGTTTGATCCATTTATAACTCCAGTTCGCATGATAGCCGACAAGTTGCTTGGTAAGGCTACGTCAGGAAGATATTTTACCTCAGAAAAGATAATGATATTGCCTTTGGCCTACATGCGTGGACTTACTTTTGAGAGATCTATTGTCATTGTGGACGAAGCCCAGAACAGTACCACAGAGCAGATGCACCTGGTTCTTACTAGACTGGGACATAATTCTAAAATAGTAATTGCTGGAGACGAGTTTCAGTTAGACCTCGAAAAGGGCAAGAGCGGTTTATCTGACGCCATTAGGAGACTAAATGGAATGGAAGGCATAGGATTCTTCGAATTTCCTCCAGAGAGTTGCCAGCGCCATCATTTGGTGGCCAAAATTGATACGAAATATAAAGAGAACATGGCGGAACAAGCGAAGGTGTCTCGTTCTCGCACGAAGTAATATCGTATATGCGAAAAACATTCAACCTATATAGATTTGCGCAGACCGCAGATCAGCCACGTAACCTATCTGCGAAGCCAGCGAGTCCGTCTTCAACGACTCCTGCTGCGGCTCCTGCCTTGTCTATAGATCTGCGTACGGCGGTATCTGATGCCAAAAGGATATATACAGAAAATGCATCGGATAAACGTGCTGCTGAAGACAAGGTTAATGTAGAGATCAGGAAACGTCTTTCTATGGAAGATAGGGAAAAATTCAATAATGAGATAATGGCATTTTTGACAAGCCAGCATTTAAGTAGAGTGTCAGGAGAAAATATCGCAGCAGATTCTTCTGGTCTTCTAGAAGAACTTAAAAAGAAATATGAAGATGAGGGTGTTGGTTCTGCTGAGTGGTTTGTAGATAACGATATTGCAAAAGATTATCCTTCACTTTTGCCTAGGGCTCAAAGGATGATTAATGCGTGGAGGGGGGGTAGGGTCAATCCGGAGGATGTGAGTATTTCTTCTCAGAGTTCGCTAGACGATAGCGTAGATTTAATCAATAAGGCTGCGGTCAAGGCATTAGCTAATGTTATTTCTAAAGGATTGATAAGTGATATGCTAGCCTCTTGTGCAAGTTCCATAAGGATGCTTGGCACAGACGCTGGTAAAAAAAGAGTCCATTCTGCTATGATTGACATTGCGCGCGATAATATTTCGCTATTTTCCAGAAATGATTTTTTAGGTTCAATGGCTGAAAGACAAATGACATTTATGTCTTGGTTTGTAGGCATGCATCATAGTGCAATAGAAAATAAGGATAATGAAGAACAGCCAATTGTCGGTAATACATTGCAGAATTTTATTAATAAACACTTCACAATAAGTGCTGGTGCCCGTCCATTGGGAGAATCTTATGCAGATCAAGGTGGACGCAGAGAATCTGATGTTGGAAGAAAAGTAAGAGAAATGTATGATGATATTGACGGTGGTCTTAGTTCTCATAGATTGAGTGATGGCAAATACGCTTTTCAGCATTTGGCAGAAAATATATCTAGTGCTCTATCTCAAGATACTCCTAACAAGAAAGCCATATGCGTAGTATTGCATAAGATAGCGGCGCTTGCAGAGTCTCAAGGTTTATCTGGAGGTCAGCAGACCAGCCAAATGGGTGGGAAAGATTCTGATGCGGTAGAGTTTTCCGATAAGGGATATCAACCTGGAAATTCTTCAGCTCAAACAGTTCCGTATACTGCAATGTCTGATGCAGGACAGCCAGAGCAGATTCTTAACGCAGTAAGAAGCAAGACCGATGTGCTTAAGCAGCAGATGGCTGATGTTGCGCAGAAGGCTAAAGATCTTCCGGGTGACAATAGTGTTGTTACTAATTATTTTATAAATGCCATAAGTAGACTAGATGCATCATCAGAAAACATTGAAGGATGGCTTGCAGGAAATATGCATATTGAATCTATCAACAGTGGAATATCTCCAGCATGGAATAGGTGGATAGATCAGATTAGGTCGATACAGGTCCGTAAAAGCGGTGATAAGATAGCACAGACAGGAAGTTTTGATATTGGACAAAGGTCAAAAGTTAGGACCATTGATGGCATTGAGTCAAAGTTTGTTTTTGCCTTTGAAAAACCATCTGATTTAAATGTACTTTATTCCAAAAAAACAGTAGAATATTCAGATCCTTCTGGTAAAACTAGGTCTCTTCCCGTTCCCGTATACAAGGCTAAGTTTATTGACGTCACCTTTAAGGACAAGGTTAGTGCTGCCGAAGATTTTACGATATCTCCACAGGGAAGACAAGTAATTAAAGATATTGCAGACATCGTCAAGCCAGCATCGTTGGCTTCTAGGGGATCTGTGAGCGATGATGAAAAGATAGATAGAATACTGGAGGTATTAAAAACTAACCAGGAAAGTTTTTCTAAAGGCGCTGCGACATTCAAGACCAATATTTCTAATAACTTCAATACCTTGGCCAGAATGCTTGGGATGCAGGACGCATCATCTCTTGCTCAAATTAGAGGGCCGAATACATTCTTTTCTTCACTAAATTACGCGCCTACATTTGATCAATTGTTAATGATAAGATCTTTTTTACCTGCAAGTTACTTTTTACGCATGCTTGTACTAATTTCTGATCGTATAACTTCTAGGCACAAGGTCGTGGCTGATTTTACAAAAGAAGAGAACACTACGATTAATAAGTTTATGAAAAAACTGCTTGACGACGGCGCTATTAGCCAGGATGTTTATGACGCTATTGAGAGCTTTAAAGCCACTCCTACAACGGCAACTGCCAATAAGACTTCGGGAGATTTTGAATCATGGATCAAGATAATGGCTCAGATGATTCTGTCGTAAGAAGGGACAAATGCTTGTGTGTTTGCCAGCACTGCAAATCTGAAGCTCTATCTAATATAAATTTAATAATAGATTTTGTTCAGCAAGAAATAAAGTGGTCGTGTACATCCTGTGGGGAGCAGAATATCTTTAGGGGGTGGAACGAATTTAGGTCAAAACCATTCCCGAAGATAAGGACGCAAAGATAATGTTCTACATAGTAAACTGTTCTGGTCGCCATGTATCTCTGTCGTCGCTGGGAATCATGCTTGCTCCTCGGCAGGGAATAGACCTTGACTCCAAGTTCCCCCGATATCAGACTGAGAAATGTTCTGATTTAAAAGCAGCCATCAGTAAGGGTGTCATCAAGTTGGTTCGAAAGGACGGAGGATCTAAGGTTAAGGCAGAGGTCAAGGAGGATAAAAGCAATAACGATATATTGCTAAACATAAAAAAACTTCTTGAGGATGCTAGACATAAGGATATAGATGCGCTTGCTTCTGCAGTCGCGTCCAGAATAGGTTCGGTCCATGTTCTTTCTTCCAACTTCCCATCTCAAGAGATGGCGAAACAAGAGGTAGTGGATGAGGTGATTGATTCAGCGACGATGGATTTTATACATCAGAAGGCGGTAGAGAGGATGACCAAGAACGTGCAGGGTCAGACTCCCACGGAGCAAAAATCTACGGTAGACATAGATATAGATCGTAGACTGGACGAGTTGGAAGGACTTTTGTAAAAGGGATAATCATGCCTGAAGCAGTAGGATACGATGTTGGAACCATGTTCTGTCAGTGCGCCAAGCAAGGCGCTGATGGCAAGGTATCGATGAGCAATGTCAGGAATGCCTTTGTGGAAGTTCCTGGAGGAGAAGACATAGAGGAGATATTGGCTCGCAATGGTTGGCAATGGATCAAGGATGGGAAGTCGTATTTTGTTGTTGGCGAGGACTCCCTTCAAGTAGCAAAGCTTTTTCCTGGCAAGGTGGAGCTTCGCAGACCTCTTCAGGACGGCGTTTTAAATCGTAGCGAGGATAAGAAGAATGTCATATTGGCTAAGATCATAGAAGATCAGTGTGGTAAGGCTCCTGATGCACAGAGCGTCGTATGTATATGCATTAGTTCTCCATGTATAGACATGGATACTGCAGATAATACATTCCACTCGGCAAGGCTTAAGGGTATGTTTGCCCGCCTTGGGTGGAATGTAAAGATAATAGAAGAGGGTCTTGCTGTCATTTTGTCCGAGAGACCCACTACAAAGGACGCCGAAGGCAAAGAGATACCATATTCTGGCATGGGTATCAGTTTCGGAGCTGGTCGTGCGAATTGCGTTCTTGCATATAGGGGCATGCAGATACTTGGGATGTCGGTTCAACGTAGCGGTGACTGGATTGATAAGCAGGTTTCCCAGCAGACGGGAATTCCAATATCTCAGGTCATGAATAAGAAAGAGACCATTCTCGACCTTTGCAGGGACGATTACGACGACGATTTATTGTTTGCACTTTCCGCCTACTACGATTCCATGATAAAGTATGTATTCAATAACTTTGCCATGAAGCTTAAGGATGTAAAGACTGAGTTTTCGTATCCCATAGACATAGTCGTAGCTGGTGGTACCAGTATGCCCAAAGGATTTGATGTGCGAGTGGAGAAGGTGATTAGATCACTGAATCTTCCCTTTTCTATAAATAAAGTTTCCCGTTCTCTTTCTCCACGTAATTCAGTAGTGAGCGGTCTTCTTACTCAAGCCGAGATAGTTAAGAGAAAACTGGAAAAGGGATTGATAAAACCTGAGGATATCTAATGGGTTATTCAACACGTCAACTTGTTCAGAATGTACTAGCGCAGACACTCACATCTGCCACGGCTCCCACGCTGGAAGGTCGTGCCAAGTTGATAAACTTTGGCAATCAAGTCGACAAGAATCTCATAACTAATGACATCATGGATAATTTTATATCCATGGCTGATTCTTTTATAAATTCAGCCTTGTCGGTATTGTATAAGACTCCTATTTCCGAATCTGCTGATGCAGAATTCGTGCTTGCTTTGAATACTGATCCATACAGCGTTGAGATCATATTAGAGGACAATAAGGCTGGTCAACTTGTTCCTGGGGATAGTGTGATATTCGTTCAGGATGGCACGGAGGAGAGA
>Ga0114966_10001921_pt1 | contig 18878 bp, 19 predicted proteins | sample M_130207_XF_Meta_FD_87029 | JGI IMG/M metagenome (GOLD analysis project Ga0114966, IMG submission 87029) | Freshwater microbial communities from Lake Montjoie, Canada to study carbon cycling - M_130207_XF_MetaG | ecosystem: Environmental > Aquatic > Freshwater > Lake | place: Lake Montjoie...
AGTGAAGTTTTTTAATGCAGAAAAAGGTTATGGATTCATCTCCCGTGAAGACGGTCCCGATGTGTTCGTGCACTTCTCACAGATCCAGTCTTCAGGCTTCAAGACCCTCCAAGAGGGCCAAAAAGTCGAGTTCGACGTCGGTCCCGGACGCAAGGGCGATGAAGCCCGCGACGTTCGCGCCGTTGACTGATCATTCACTGATCAGTTTCTGATTGCATCTGTTCTGAGTCGCCGCTGGCGACTCAGAACAACTTCAATTTTTCCCGTGACAAACATGACGTAATGTCGATGCTCAAACGCGGTTGAAAACTGATTATCCGGAGATATCGGCCACTGTTGCCGACAAAATCCGTACCAAGTCGTGGGGACTCATTTCGATGTCCAAGCCGCGCTTGCCACCCGACACAAAGATGGTGTCCCACAACGTGGCAGTTTCGTCGATCACGGTCGGCAACAATTTGCGTTGTCCGAATGGGCTGATTCCACCCACCACGTAACCCGTCATGCGTTCGGCGGCTACCGGATCGAGCATGTCGGTCTTCTTTGCTTCAAGAGCAGCCGCAATGGCCTTGAACGACAACTTGCCCGAGACTGGCACAATTCCGACGGCGTGGGTAGACAAGCCACCCTCCACAGTGACGAGCAAAGTCTTGAACACCCGATCTTCTTCAACCCCAAGAGCTTGGGCGGCCGCCTTGCCGTAGCCGTGCTCACCAGGGGCGACATCGTTGGTGAAACTGTGCACCGAAAAAATGGCATTGGCCTGCTCGAGAACAACAATGGCAGGGGTTCCACCTTTGTTTTTTTGAGGTTGATTCACACTGTTCACCCATTCGAGGCCTTCAACTAGCCGAGCCATTGTGACACGACGGTAGAGTACCGAAAGCCCGATTTTTTGGGAAAAAGTACTGAACACAATCAGCCAAAGAACCTAGATGAGGCCGATCGACTCTTTATGACCGCTCAACACCCAGATTTTGATGACGAACAGGCCTACATCGATCATGCCTACGACTGCCTTGAGCGGAGTCGTACAGACGCCTTAAAACTCCGTGGTCACACTGAGGCCGGTATGGGCGGAACTTTTCAGAACCGCTTTGAACGCAATGCCATCGACGATGCATTAGTGAAGCGCCTCACCGATCTCGATCTCGGCGACGCTGCGTTGGTGTTTGGTCGCATTGACCGTCTCGAAAATGACGAACTCGAAAGTTTCCATATCGGTCGTCTTGCTGTTTCTGATGAGAAGCGCCAACCCGTTGTCGTTGACTGGCGCGCGCCGATCGCCGAACCCTTCTATCGCGCGACAGGTCGCCAACCCATGAACTTGGCGCGTCGCCGGCACTTCATTGTGCAATCCAACAAGTTGCTCGGAATCGAAGACGAACTTTTTGGTGAAGGCCATCTAGGAATTGGTCACGATGACGGTCTTGTTGCCAATGGTGAAGGGGCCGTGACACAAGCAGGCACTGGTCTACGTGGTTACAGCACATTGTTGGCCTCGATTGAACGCGGACGCACCGGTCAATTGGGTGACATCGTTGCAACGATTCAAGCCGAACAAGATGAAATTATTCGCTCACCACAAAGCGGTGTGCTTGTTGTTCAAGGTGGCCCAGGCACTGGCAAGACCGTTGTGGCGTTACACCGCGCGGCGTATTTGTTGTATACCAACCGTTTCCCCCTTGAAGACCAAGGTGTTTTGGTGATCGGCCCCAACCGCGTGTTCCTGCGTTACATCGAACGTGTTTTGCCGTCTCTGGGCGAAGCCGGCATTGAGCAAGTCATCTTGCAAGACCTCGTGCCTGACGTTCGTTGGGTCACCTTGACTGCAGGTGCACAAGATCGCCAAGAGACATCACGTATTAAAGGTGACGAGCGCATGTCTGATGTCATCGAAAAGGCAGTTCGCGACCGGCAACGCACATTACGCGAAGACATGGTGTTGCCGTTCCGTAGTGGATATGTGCGCTTACGTGCCGAAGAAACCGAACGCATCATCAAGACTGCTCGCCGGCGTTTCCGCCGACATAACTCTGGTCGTAAATGGGTTGAAACAGAAGTGTGGTCGGCACTTGCGGCCACATGGCGTGAAGGCGATGTGTCGCATCGCGATGTTCGTGAAGCGTTAAGGCGCGACGATGATATGCGCGTCGCTTTTGAACGGATGTGGCCGGTCTTAACTCCCGCTCAGTTGTTGCACGACCTCTTTGGCTCACGAGCACTTTTGAAATCTGCGGGACAGAAGCATCTTGAACTTGACGAAGTTGAGGCGTTGTATCGCGAGCGTTCCGAAGACCTCGAAGACGTGCGTTGGACGACAGCCGATGCGGCGTTGCTTGATGAAGCACGGGTGCACCTCGGTCCGATTCTGGGCAAAGACGGCAAGATCGATGATGCCGACGAAATTCGTACGTACGGACACATCGTGATTGACGAAGTGCAAGATCTCACGCCGATGCAATTAGCAATGGTGACTCGGCGTTCGTTGTCTGGATCAATGACCGTAGTTGGAGACCTCGCCCAAGCAACTGGCGCTCATGCACCAGCGACATGGGACGATGTACTGGACCACTTGCCGGGTCTCAAGCCGAGTCGCGTCATTGGTCTTTCGGTCGGATATCGCATTCCTGGGCAAATAATGGAACTCGCGAATCGAGTCATGGAAGCAGCAAACCCTGGCTTGCGTGCGCCACGGGCGGTACGTGAAGGCGTTGCCGGACCGACATTTGCAGCAGTTTCTGATATTTCGCAATTGATGGCTGAAATCGTTGTACGCACTCGCGAAATGGTTGAACTAGTCAATGGTGGCAATGTCGCTGTAGTCGTTCCTGATCTGATGGCTGAAAAGGTTGCCGATGTGTTTACCGAAGCAGGTGTGGCCTTTGGTCGTGCTTCAAACACTGCGCTCGATAATGGAATTACGATTGTTCCAGTGAGTGTTGTGAAGGGACTCGAACTTGATGGTGTCGTTGTGGTTGAGCCAAGCGACATTGTTGAAGCAGAAGCTCAGGGTATGCGATCTCTCTACGTTGCCCTGACACGTGCAACTCAACGTTTAACAATTGTGTACGCTCGGCCGTTGCCGGCATCAATGATTGGCTGAATTTTCTGGCCGGGTTTTCTGGTGCTACTTGTTAAGGAAATTGTCAACAACTTGACCGGCAAAACGCGCAGCCTTGTCGGCATCTGCTGGGTGATTTGCGATGACTGCAGTATTTGACAGGTCAACGAGACGACCGAGTGATTCGGCAGCGACCGGATCGACCGTGATGAGTTCGGTCTCGGCCGCATTCCACAGCGCATTGATGAGCGCCAATTGATCGGCCTTGCCTGGCATCGTTTGGCCACTTTGATTTGGGCCAATGAGTGAAGACAACCCGGTCATTGCCTCAACGAGTCGGGGGAGAAGTTCTTCGACGGTGCCGCTTGGCAATGTTGTGGTGCTGGCATTGATAGGAGCGACCGTTGTGCCAGCGGTGCGATCGTACGTCGTTGAACAGGCCGTAGAAATAACAAGCACACCAAGAAGAAGGCCAATCAGGCGAGGGGTTTTCATAGCGGTTAGTTCAGGCTGTCACAAGTATGCGCGACGAGGCAAACGCACTGACACCAATGGTGTGGCCGTCAATCACAACCGACATTGTGCCATCGTGATTTGTCTCAGAAATTTCACCATGGCGCCCCGGCAAAATACTGGACTGCTGTAAGAAGTCGAGAAGGCCCGGTGTGAACTCAAGTTCTTCAGGAATACGTGACACTGTGAATTTTGAGCCTGAGGCCAACTGTGACAATGGCACCGCATGGGTTTCGATGTAACTCGAACCTGGAATTGGATTGCCGTGGGGACAGGTTGTGGGGGCGCCAAGAACGCGATTCATCGCAGTTTCAACTTCGTCGCTAATGACGTGTTCCCACTTGCCAGCTTCTTGATGGGCGTCGGCCCAACTGAGACCAAGGATGTCGGTGAGAAAGCGTTCGGCTAGGCGATGACGACGAACAACTTGCTGGGCCAGGTTTTGTCCGTCAGTTGAGAGGGTGATTCGCGAACCTTCAGCAATAACAAGTCCGGCCTTGCTCATCTTTTCAATCATTTGTGAAACTGAGGCTCGGCTCACGTGAAGGCGTTCGGCGATTCGCGCCTGGATGACTTCAAGGTCGTCTTCGTGCAACTCGAAAATGCACTCGCAATATTCCTCGAACGCGGGATGACGCTCAGTTGAGTTGATCATGTCGTCAGACTATCTCACTCGAAGACAACGCCTTGGGCGAGGGGTAATTGGTCGGAATAGTTGATGGTCTGGGTTTGACGGCGCATGTACGCCTTCCAGCTATCGCTTCCACTTTCACGTCCGCCACCAGTTTCTTTCTCGCCACCGAATGCTCCGCCAATTTCGGCGCCTGAGGGACCGATATTGACGTTGGCGATTCCGCAGTCACTGCCGATTGCACTCGTAAATCTTTCGGCTTCACGCATATCGGTCGTGAAAACACTGGAAGCCAAGCCTTGTGGAACTCCATTTTGTAGTTCAATGGCTTCGTCAAAAGTTGAATATGACATGACGTACAAAATGGGGGCAAAGGTTTCGGTCGCAACGATGTCGGTCTGCGAGGGCATGCGCACAAGCGCGGGGCGAACGTAGGCCGCCTCGGGGGAGTCGGGTGAATCGTAGCGCTGCCCACCCGCGACGACAACACCGCCGTTAGTTTCGGCTTGTTTGATTGCTGCCTGCATGTTGTGCAACGACTGCAAGTTGATGAGCGGACCAACGAGGTTGTTGGAGTCGAGCGGACTTCCGACGCGCAAATTGTTGTATGCCTTACCTACTCGCTCGCAGACTTCGTCAATACGTGACTCATGAACAATGAGACGACGAAGTGTTGTACAACGTTGTCCCGCAGTACCGGCTGCCGAGAAGGTGATTCCGCGAACAGCAAGGTCGAGATCGGCCGAAGGTGCGATGATGGCGGCATTGTTGCCACCAAGTTCAAGAATTGACCGGCCAAAACGCGCGGCAACAACAGGGGCCACAGCACGACCCATGCGAGTTGAACCAGTCGCTGACAAAACCGCAACACGGTGATCGGCTGCTAGCGCCGCACCAACTGACGCGTCACCAAAGACCACTTGACACACATCGACGGGAGCGCCGGCGGCTAAAGCAGCACGACGAACCAGAGTCGTCGTCGCAAGTGCAGTGAGTGGGGTGAGATCTGATGGTTTCCAGATCACGGTGTCACCACTGACCAAAGCCAACGCAGCATTCCACGACCACACGGCAACTGGAAAGTTGAATGCGCTGATGACTCCGACAGGTCCGAGTGGTTGCCACGTTTCAGTGAGGCGGTGTTGTGGCCGCTCTGACGCGATCGTGAGTCCGTGAATCTGTCGGGACAAGCCAACAGCAAAGTCACAAATGTCGATCATTTCTTGAACTTCGCCGAGTGCCTCTGAACGAATCTTGCCAACTTCAATTTGTACAAGATCGGCTAAGGATTCTTTGTGGGCACGCAATTCAATACCGAGGTGCCGTACGACCTCCCCGCGTACTGGTGCGGGAACCGCGCGCCATGTGCGGAAAATGTCGGCCGCTGTGGTGATTGCTTGATCAACTGAAGTGTTGGCGATTGAGCTTGTGATAGTGCCCAAGGATTGACCATTGATGGGAGATCGAGCGGAGAGACCAGAATTGCCTGAAGCGGCAATAGTGGCGTCACTCCCAAGTGCCTTCAGAGCGCGTTGCGCTTGTTCACGAAGTTCATTCGCAGTGGGCGGAGTAATTGTTTGACTAGTCACTTTGACAGTCTTGCCGATACAGCAAGGCGGTCGGAACTTCAGTCAGTTGCAAACGTTGGCAAAAAGAGTTTTGCCGCAGGAGAACTAGCCGTAATTGCATCGGCGGCCATGATGACGGCTGCTCCGGTGTACGCGGTGCGTTCGCCGGCAGGGAAGTGTTCGAATGACGGATACACGATGCCAGTCATATACGAACCATCATCGGTGCGATGAGCGCGGGTCCAAAGCAGCAAGTCTGTTGCGGTGCTGAGATCGCCAACTGCGGCATGAGCAAGAGAGCATTCGGCAGTTTCGGCGGCGGTGACCCACGGTTCGTCGCTGACACAACGAATACCGCGACCCTCCATGGCAAAGGTGTCCCACAAATCGGCAAGTCGGGCTTTAGCCTGATCGCCTTCCATTGCGTTCGTGAGCACGGGGTAATACCAGTCCATCGCCCAACGAGTTTTTGGTTCGAAAGCGTCGGGTCGGGTTGTGATCGCCACTCGCAATTGGTCGGCGGCAGCGGACCAATGTGGCTTTGGCTCATTGATAAGTTCGGCCAGATTGACGGCGCAGGTGAGCGCATGCCAAATACTTGATGAGCCAGTCAACAATGCGTAGTCCCATGGACTCGCATGTTCTTCTTTGGCCCACAAAATGGTGCCGTCATGGCGGCGCATCGACAAGACCCACTCAATCGCGCGTTCAACAGTTGGCCACAGATGATCAACAAATCCGCGATCCCAAGTGCACAACCAGTGATGCCATACGCCGGCAGCGATATACGCACACACATTGGTGTCGAGTTTTGGTTCTTCAACAATTCCGCCTGGCAAGTAATAGTTAAACCACCAGCCCTCGGCGTGCTGCATGTCGACGAGCCACTCGTAGGCGCGCTCGGCATTTGAATGCAGTCCAGCGATGTCAAGAGCGATTGCAGTTTCGACATGGTTCCAGGGATCGCAGTGACCGTCTTTGAACCACGGAATCATTCCGCTGTCGAGCTGAAGTGCAGCAATTGATTCGGCAGTTTGCACAACTTCATCGGCGCTGAGAACGCCTTCAATGTGAGGAATACGACTCATGAGTGCACCGGCATTTTCTGGGCATAAATAATCAGGCTCTTGCCCATGACCGGCGACAAGGCCCGCTCGAGAAGCTTCATCGAGCGGGGTTGTTTAATGATGTCCCATTCAAGAAATTGCTTGTAGCGATTGACAAGTTTGTTATCGTCGCGACGTGGTCCAACTGCACACTTCAGCCACCAATATGGTGAATGAAGACCGTGAGCATGATGCGATCCAGTCACAATCAATCCTGCAGAACGCAATTTGGCTTCAAGTTCAGTCTGCGAATAAATACGCACGTGACCACCAACAGATTTTGGAGCGTGGTACTCATCACTCAACATCCAATTGATCTTTTCTGGCCACCATGAAGGAACGGTGCAGGCAAGAGTTCCGCCTGGTCGTACGACACGAGCCAGTTCGGCAATTGCGGTGACGTCGTCTTGGATGTGTTCAAGAACTTCAGAAGTGATGACACGATCAAAGGTGTTGTCGGCAAATGGAAGCTTGGTGGCATCGCCGCGTAACGCTCCAACATAGCGATCGGCTTCAATATCTTCGACTTCGATCATCGCTCCAAAAGTTGCGCGGGTCATGCGCACTTCTTCATCGGCGTAGTCGAGAGCAACAATGCGACCACCGAGTCGAGCAATCTCAAATGCATGGCGACCAAATCCAGCACCAGCATCAAGAACAAGATCACCAGGTGTCAGCCCAAGTTGTTTGAAACGAACGGTCAACATGAGTTATTTCACGCGACCATTTCGACGAAGTTTTTCTTGATTGGCGGGCATGGCCAAGACTTCGCGATATTGCTCGACGGTTTGTTCGGCGCACTTGCGCCAAGTCCAACGTTCGACAACTCGATTGCGACCGTTCAAACCAACGCGGGCGCGAAGTTCTGGATCGTCGAGTCCACGGCGAATCGTGGCAGCAAGACCTTCGGCATCGCCGGCTTTGCAACCAAGCACGGTGTCGCCATCGATGCCAGTGACTTCGGGTAACGCACCACCGTCGGTTGCAACGAGGCAAATGCCCGTGCACATGGCTTCAATTGCGGGAAGACTGAACCCTTCATACAGTGAAGGCACGACAGCAAGTTCGGCTTCGGCGTATAACTCAACAATGCGTTCGTCGGTGACGCCAGAAACAAATTGAATATGTGGTGCAAGGCCCAATTTGTCAATGAGGTCCATACTCTTGCCGGGCTTGGGTTTGCCAATGATGGTCAAAGTGACGTCACGTTCGGTACGCAATTTTGCAACAGCCTCAAGAAGAAATGACAAACCTTTCAGGGCAACGTCGGCAGATGCAGTGGTGATCAGTCGACCAGGAATACGCCTGACCTGGGGCTGTGGCTTAAACAAATCGGGGTCAACACCCACGGGCACGAGGCGCATGCGGTCGTATGAAACACCCATGTCTCCATGAATATCTTTGATGCTGTTTTCGCTCACCACAACAATGCGGGGCATACGGCTTGCTACGCGACCTTGCATTTCGACAAATGAATAAAAACGCGACACGCCAAACTTCTTGTACCAGTTTGGAGCGTGTTCCATTTCGAGCGCACGGTCACGCGTAATGGGGTGGTGCAACGTGACGATTGTGGGAATGAGCTTTTCGAGGGACAAGATGCCGTAACCCAGGCACTGGTTGTCGTGCACAAGATCGAACTCGCCGGTGCGTTGGGCGAGATGGCGCTTGACGCGGGAACTAAAAGCCGCAGGTTCGCCAAAGGTTCCGATGAGGAATAATCCGAGTTCGTAGAAGTCTTCACGAGTCTTGAGTTCCCAAATGGCGGGGAAGCGGAAGGGGTAGTGATCGTTAATGAGATCGAGGCTGGGCAATTTGGTGAGCTTGATGCGTTCGTCTAAGACGGGGTACGGCTGACCACCAAAGACTTCAACGCTGTGGCCGAGGTCGACGAGGGCCTTGGTGAGGTGACGGGTGTAGACGCCTTGGCCACCGACATGGGGTTTGCCTCGGTAAGTGAGGTAAGCGATCTTTAATGGCCCATTGGGGTCGCGGGCGTCAGACATGCTTTCCGATGCTACCGTCGGGTCACTTACAGACCCCTTGTGAGGCTCTGGCCTGCGCTTTAACAACTATTTGGGCGGCTGGCCATCGATTCAGAAGTCGACGAAAACCCGTATGTGTCGGTAGCGGTGACCTGGACGATCACCTGAGATGCAGTTTTCGGAACGTCAGTGAGCGACGTCGTCCACGAGCCCTTCCCTGAATCATTCAAGGGGGTGGTAATCGTGGTTGGTGATTTCGGATTTTGCGGGTCGGTATACGTGATTTTCGCGAGGACGCTCGAGAGGGGACTTTCGTCGGTGATCGGAACCTGAATGTTGAGGCCAGAACACGCGACTCCAGAGAAGGTGGGGGTGAAGTTTGCAATCATTGGTGGACGGCCGACGATGCCAGAAAGTGTGACTGCAGTGTCAGTTGCACCTCGTGTCGTTGCCAATGCCGGAAAGTTGAACTCTCCTTCAGCAAGCGTGCTCGCCGCAGCACGAGCAAAAGTGGCTGCAACAGTCAGGGTGGCTCCAGCATCGAGTGAACCAAACGATGGGACGAACGTGAAGTAACCCGACGACTCTTTCAGCAGCCAATTCACGGGACCTTCGTCGTTATTGGTCAACGTCAATGAAGCACTTTCTCCGCTGGCAAAATCAAGAGTGGTCGTTGATATTGATACCGGGCGGATACTTCGTACTGTTGTCGTCGTTGTCGTTGTAGTGGTCGTCGATGTCACCAGCTGATTTGTTGTGGGGATTGGTGTCGGAATAACTGCTGCTGTTGCAATTGTCGTCGTCGTATCACTACGGGGAGGAGAAACAGATGCGATAGTTGTTGATTCATTTGTTGCGATTGTTGTTGCTTTGGAAGTTGAATCAACAACAGAATCGCTCGTTGGTTGCGTTGAATCAACAACGATTGGATCGGCAGATGTTGCATTGGTGGAGTCGTTGTTTTGTTGAACAAGCACGACGCCTGCAGCAAGCAATAGAACCGCGGTAGTTGAAACGACGATCGCCATCGCGTGTCGTGATGCCCGCACCAAACGCGGGAATCCATCGTTGCGATTGAGTTTGATGTGCCGCGAACGCTGCGAACCACGTGAACTCTTGTTTGCATGGGCATCGGCCGATTGTGTCGGAACTGGAATTGTTTGAGTCGCAGCCAGAACCTTCTCGCGCAAGCCAAATGGCAACAAAATGGCTGGTGCGGCGCCAAAGAGAGCCAAGGGGGCGTACTTTGAACGCGTCTTCTCGCAAATAGAACACTCATCAATATGACGGGAGACTCGTTTGCGAATGAGAACACTGAACTCGCCGTTCCAACCCGAAATGATTGTGGCGAGTTCTTTGCATTCTTGGCTACCCATCTTGGCCACAGTGAATGCGCCGAGACTCTTGTGAATGCGGTCGCGCATGCGATGGACGAGTGAATAACTCTGTTCGGGTGAAACTCCGAGCGCATCAGCAAGATCGGCGCCGGTGAGGCCTTGGCGAACTGAGAGTTCAAGAACGAGCCGATCACGTTCATCGAGGCCAGCAGCTGCGGATCGAACAAGTTCGGCGAGTTCGTCATACGAGGCAGTGGCACCTTCGGCGTTGGGATCGAATGCGGCAACCACGTCAGGTGTTGTTTCTGCTTGAAAGTCGGTGGGTGTTGCTCGCTTGCGTTTTTTGGTGCGCCGATAGACCTCGTTGCGAAGTACTGCATAGAGCCAGGGCTTGAGTCGATCGGGATCGCGTAACTGATTGAGACGTTCGGCCGCAATGCAAAAAACATCTTGCACCATGTCGGCGGCATCGTGGCGGTCTGAAAGCATCGCCGCGGCGGTGTCGTACAGGCCAGGTGCGTATAGGTCGTACATAGACGCGAGCGCGTTTCGATCGCCAGATAAGTAGGCGGTAACAAGTTGGGCATCGGCGGTCAGCGTGTTCATGCTTTCGTCCCCGCCAGTTTGTCGTTCGCCTCACGGAAGAGGAGAGTCACGGATGTGCGGGCTCTGACAAAAGTCTGCCTGAAGATTTCGTCAATGTCAGGTGATTTGTTGGACTTCAATCGTGAAGTTTTTAGTGAGTGAAGTGTTCGGGTCAAGCACCAAAGGCAAGTCGTTGACTCCATTCGGCGGTCCTGATTGTGGCTCTACGCAGGTTGCATTCAATGGAATGTCGTACATCACCCAATGTGAGCAATCGCTCGAAAGGGTGAGGTGAACATTTCCAATCGTGATCGTTAAGGGTTCCTCAGGATTCACAAAACAGTCATCAACGGGTGTCGCGGGTTGAGGGATCTTTTGTGCCGTAGCAATTCCGGCACCGTCTCGTTGAAGCATCGCGTCAAAATGCAGCGATGTTGTATGAGGTTTCACAAACCACGGATGCCACCCAACTTGAATGGGCATCGGATCAAGTGCGTTCACCGCGAGTTGCAATTCAAGTTTGGTATCGGTGATTTGAATGTGATGTTGAACCGTTCCAGCAAAGGGCCACTGGTCGCCAAGATCAATTTCTAGTACTGCTACCGAAGACGAGTTCTCAATGACATTCCATGGTCGATCAAATACGGTTCCGTGAAGTGAATGTGGTGGCTTATTTTTTGTGAGTGGAAACAATTCGCCGGCAAATCTCAGAATTGCATCGCGAACTCGTCCGGCGTACGGAACCATGGGGTAGCAGCCCCACGACAGTGGATCGTCTAATGCGCCACCAGTCATGAAAATCTCTTGGCCCCCGACAATCAGCGACCCAATTCGCCCACCATATTCGGGGTACACCAAAGCCGTCATGGTGCCATTGGGCGACTGCAACGTGATCACCCCATCATTGTGTCGCACTTAAGCCAGCATTTATGACACGATCGTGTCGTGCGTGCAATTGTCCAACGAGTAGATCAGGCTTCAGTTGACTCAACGGTTGACGGAGTGACATCTCGAGTCGGAGAGATTGGTCAGGGCTTATTGGTTCTGGTCGGGGTGACCCACGCCGATACCGAGCAGTCGGCGGTCAAATTGGCTGACAAAATTTGGAACTTACGCATCATGAGTGACACCGATGGTGTGATGAACCTCTCAGTTGCCGACACCACGAGAAACATTCTGATTGTGAGTCAGTTCACTTTGTATGGCGATACCAATGGCGGTCGTCGCCCGAGTTGGATTGCTGCAGCTAAACCTGAGGTGGCAGAACCTATGGTCACCAAAGTGATTGAAGAATTACGCAGGCTTGGTGCTCATGTTGAAACCGGACGTTTCCGCACTGACATGAAGGTCGCCTTAGTGAATGATGGTCCAGTCACTGTGACTATCGATATTTAGGGGCCGAAATTTAGGCCCGAGATTTAGTGCGAGATTTTGATCGATTCAGAATTGCCGCTAAGAAAACGAGTGCGATGAGCACAACCCACGGCTTATCGCCAAGCGCAACATAAATCGTTTTACCGCTGCGAATTGCGACGTGACCCGAAATAACTTTTTGTTCGCCGACTCCGGTGCGTTGGTGCACATGGCCTTCGGGATCAATAAATGCGCTGAAGCCAGTGGGAGATACTTGGACAACCCAGCGTCCAGTTTCGATAGCCCGCAACTTTGAAGAAGCGACTTGTTGCGACTGCAATACAGTCCACGTGTAACTGGAACCATTGGTTGGGTTAATGATGAAACCAGCGCCGTGCTCGACACTTTCTCGGGCTCTCCCGCCAAAGAAGACTTCCCACGAGATCACCACACCAATTCGTTCGCTACCTGTAGACGTGGGAACATCAAGAATTGCTGGACCAGTTCCGGCTAACGCATCTCGCGGAACTTGATCGACGGGTGCGCCGAGTGATTTTAGGAATGAACGCATGGGCATGTACTCGCCAAATGGGACGCGGCGAACTTTGTCGTATCGATCAACCACCTCGCCATCGCTGTTGACAATGACTTGAGCATTAGTGAAGTGCTCTCGATTGACGTCTTCGGTGATTCCGACCGCGATTGGGGCGTTGAGACGAGAAGCTTCTGCACCAACTTCTTGCGCTTCGGTACTTGTAGCGAAATCAACGACATCAATGACATTTTCTGGCCATACAACTAAATCAATCGGATCATCACCGTTGTTGTTGATTGTTTGTGTTGCAGTGAGATGACGTTTGACGACATCTCGCGGGTCGGTATCGATGGCGCGCGTGCCTTGTGGTCCGCCACCCTGCACTGCAACGACATAGAAATCGCGACCCGTATTTGATCCACGAGGTGCAAAATAACTTCCAACAAGCGATAGAAGACATAAAGACCACAGCAACCGACGATGTTGATGATCGACTGAAAAATCTAAGGGGCGTTTCGCGAGCAATGCACCGATCTGCCAGGTGAGCCATGACAACAAAATGACTCCACCGATTGAGGCCACACGATGCAGTGGTCCACCTACTTGAGCGATGCCGAGTGTCGCAAGTGGTACGCCTCCGAAAGGTGCGCACATGCGCAAAACCTCAATGAGTATGTGCGCCACTGGCGACATAAATAGAAAAGAACGATTGTCGTCTTTGCGAACGACAACAAGAGATGCGAGGCCATGAAGACTTGCGTACATCGCGACGCCAATGATGTATCCGGGTGAGGTTAAGAACCACATCCACGCGAGTGCGGGGAAAAACCAGCCCAAGCCGAAGACGAACCCAGTAGTAAAACGTTGACGAGCACTAGAAGCAGTGAGTTCGAGCAAGGTAAACATTGCGAGGCCAATGAACGCGAGGGGCCACCAGCCCCAGGGAGGCATTGATAGTGCAACCAGCAAGCCCGAGATGAGCGTGCGCGCAAAACGCCGACGGTTACTGGTTTTAGAAGTCACACAGCTTCTTTGCGTAAATAATCAGCAAAAACGACAATTCGTTGTTTTGTTGAATGAGGTGGATGGCACGCAAACAAGGTCAGAGTTGCAGTCTCGCCTTGATTGATGATCCATGTCTCAGTCGGTTCAACGATTTGCGTTCCGGTAACTGCGTACACGAAGGTGCCTTCAGCGGTCGTGAGGTAAATCTCGTCGCCTGTGACAAGCAAATCGATATTTCGGAACGGCTTCTTCTTGCTGACTCGATGTCCGCCAAGAACCACATTGCCAACATGCCCGGGCATCGCAGTTCCTGGCCAGTAGCCCACACCTTTGTCAAAGGTAGGCAAAGTGGCGCCCTTGTAGATGGTCTGCGTGAGTAGCAGCGATGGGATAACCAGTTGTCCGATGATGACTTCGGGTTCAACGAAATCATCTGGGGGGAGTCCTTCGGGGACCGGAACTGATTCGCCAGGCGCCAAGGTTGGTGGTCCACCATAAATAGCTGTCGTTGTCGTGCTGGTGTTTGTAGTGGTTACTGAAAAAACGGTTGTTGCTGGAGTAAGCGAGGTTGATGTTACATCGATTGAGTTGTTGTTACTCGAACTACACCCAGAAACGAGTGCAGTCGAAACCAAAAACCCTAGAACTGCTGAAGAAATTGTGGATTGACAACGCACGTTATTCAGTCTTGCAGGTGGCTTAGGAATTCTGCAGTGCTTTGGGCGGTTTTTTCGGCCTGTGCAACGCATGCTGGAATTCCGATTCCGCGCCAGCTTGCACCCGCTACAAAAACACCGGGAGCGTTGCGCAGTAGCGAAGACTCAACTGACTCGACGTACTTCATGTGTCCAGGTCGGTATTGAGGGAATGATTCGGGCCAGCGGGTCACTCGGAAGACATCAGGAGTGATTGAAGTTTGTGTATGTCGACTTACTTCGTCAATGACCTGACGAACAATGCGTTCGTCATCCCATTCATGGATCAAATCGTGAGTTGGGGCACCGTCGCGGCCTAACGACACGCGCAGAATCATTGAGCCATCACTGGGCCTCCAATGCGCCCACTTATTTGAGCCGAATGATGCGGCGGTGACACGATCTTGATCTGGTTTGGGAACGAGGTATCCGTTCAGGCCAGCCAACTTCGGCAAATCTGTTTCAACGGTTTTGATCGTTGCCATCACCACTGAAGAATGCTCAGCCGAACTCATCAGTGCTGCAGCATCTTCACTGAGTGATTTCAGCAAGGTGGCCGAAGATCGGGCTGGAGAGGCGACAATGATGCTGTCAGTGATGAGCGAACTCGATGTTGCTCCAGCGATGTCAACGACGTAGCCCTTTTGGGCGCGAGAAATATTTTGCACTGATGTCAATGTCAAGATGTGGCCACCAAGAGCAACGATCGCATCGTTCAACGTTTGAGTCAGGGTCGCCAAGCCACTTCGTGGGGTTTCAAAAATAGGAGATGTCAACTTGGGTGCAGTCTTCATTTGCTTGCGGGCAGTTAAGAGAACACTGCGACCAGTTGCCAGCACCGCAAGTTGCGGCACCATTTCCAAACTAAAATTGTTTGTATCGGTTGCGTAAATACTTCCCACTAAAGGATCAACGAGTAACTGTTGAACTTGCTTGCCAAATCGTTGACGAATTAAGTTGCCGATTGAATCTTTGTGATCGCCACTTGACGGCAAGATTGGTTCGAGTCCGGCACGAATCTTCCCACGCCACGTCATGAGGCCGCTGTGAGCCAGCGACATCACTCCGGTAGGAACGCCTAGCATGAGACCTTCGGGAATGGGATGCAATTTTTTGTGCATGACTGCGGCGTGCCCTGAAGTTGGATGCGTGATGTCGTCGCCAAGTTGAAGTTCGCGCGCAAGAGCGACTGCCTGTGGGACTCGAGCCAAGTAGGCATCGGGGCCTTCGTCGACCGCTGCTACTGACCCAAATGGTGAGGTACGAATTTTGCCACCAACCGTTGGGCTTGATTCAATGACAGTAACTGTGAGAGGTCGACCGGAGTAATCGGTCGCAGATGCGATTTTGAGTAAGCGATAGGCCGCAGTTAATCCAGTAATACCTGCACCGATAACAACAATGTGTTGCGGACCGGTTGGTGAACTCATGACTGGGCTGACACCACTCGTTGCGCTAAGGCCCGCATGATTGAAGCGTTGTCATTGACGCAACTGGTGCGGTCGAAAGATAAACCTTTTGCTTCAGCATGTTTTTTGGCTTCAATATCAAGATCGAAAAGTACTTCTAAGTGGTCGGCAACGAATCCGCATGCACAGACGACAACGCCTGAGGCGTTTTCGCTCGCAGCTAAATCATCAATGACCGCCAAGATGTCGGGACCAATCCAGGGCTCTGGCGTACGACCGGCTGATTGCCAGGCAATTGACCACGACGACCACGACTCTAAACCTGCCGCGGTTGCGACTGCTTCGGCGGTTGAACGCAATTCATCGGGATACGGATCTCCTGCGTCAATGATTCGCTGAGGAAGCGAATGGGCCGTGAAAAGTACTTTTGTATTTTCGGGCATGGCAGACAGGCGGGTGCGTAAATCGGCGGCCAAGAACTCGATGAAAGCGGGTTCGGTTGCCCAAGAATCAATTGAAGTCACTGTGAGGCCATGCGGTTCAGCGGCGGCCCGGGCGCGGCCCATGTATTGACCGATCGAAAACGACGAGTAGTGCGGGGCCAGCACTAAACCAATGATGTGTTGAAAACCGCGGGCTGCCAAATCGTTGACTGCAGTTTCAATCATGGGTGCCGCGTGCTTGAGGCCAAGGACAACTTCGTATGTGTCTGGGGCGATCGCGTTGAGTGCGCTTTGCAATGCATCGCGTTGGGCTTCAGTGCGAGCAGCCAGGGGAGAGATGCCGCCAATGGCGTCGTAGCGCGCGACTAAATCGGCTAACTGTTCTGGAGTGGGAGCGCGGCCGCGTCGAATGTCGGTGTAATAAGGCTCGATTTCGGCGGGCGTACGCGGTGTTCCGTACGCCATCAATAGGACTGCAGTTTTTTGGGTCATGATTTTTCTACTCGTGTCTTTTCGTGAACAAATGCGACAACATCTTCAAGAACTGCAGGGTCGGTTGATGGGTCGACTCCGTGTCCGAGGTTAAAAATGTGGCCTGGATGATTGGCGTTGTCATCAAGAACTTTTTCGGCACCTTCAAGAGCTGCCTGCGAGCCTGCCAAAACGAGGGCGGGGTCGAGATTGCCCTGTACGACGAGGTCTGCGCCCATACGTTTGCGTGCCGACTGAATGGGAGTTCTCCAATCAAGGCCCATGATTTTTGGACCAGCCTCGTGCATGGATTCGAGCAAGTGATCGCAACCAATTCCGAAATGAATTCCGGAAACCTCTGGATGGAGTTCGCGAAGTTGGTCAAAGACCTTCTTGCTGTGAGGCAACACAAACTCGCGGTAATCGGCGTTTGAAAGTGATCCAGCCCATGAGTCGAATAATTGAAATGCCCGAGCGCCAGCCGAAAGTTGAGCATCAATAAAAGTCACTGAATGTTGAACGAGACGATCCATGAGTTGGTGCCAGAGTTCGGGCTCAAGATGAATCATGCGCTTGGTGTTTTGGTACGTGCGCGACGGGCGACCTTCAATGAGGTAACTCGCAACAGTGAAAGGCGCTCCAGCAAATGCGAGCAGCGGTACCGAAGTTGGTAATTCGGCGACGAGAAGTTTGACGGTTTCAATCACGTATGAAACATCATCGGCTTCAAGTGGTCGTAACCGTTTTAAGTCGTCAGGCGTACGAAATGGAATTTCGGCAACAGGGCCGGTTCCGGGCGCAACGTCAATGCCGAAACCAACGGCATGTGGCGGAACAACAATGTCGCTGTAGAGCACTGCAGCGTCAACTCCGTACCGAAGAAAGGGCTGCAAAGTGATCTCGGCTGAGAGGGCTGGTTGTTTGATGGCTTCAAGAATGCTTCCGCTTCCCCGAATTGCTTTGTACTCAGGAAGACTGCGGCCGGCTTGGCGCATGAACCAAACCGGGGTATGCAGATGTTTGCGACCGTTCGCTGCTGCGAGGAACGGTGAATCGACGGGTTGGTTGGGTGTCGCAGACATCAGTTATGACGATATCCGTGACCCTGGTCTAGCGCCTGATTACACGGCAACTAAACACTGCCATCAGGGGACTTGCGACACATCATGAGGGGGTCATTGCAGTGCACTTGATTACTTGAGGCCAGTTGATGGATGTTTCCAGTTGTCTGGACGCAGCGATGCTTCAATGCGTGCGATACGGGTGCGCGCCGGTGGGTGAGAAGTACTCGTGTCACGGGGTCCGACGGTCTTTTTGAGAGCCGCAGATAATTGTCGTCCGTACCCCATACGCACAACGCGTTGATCGGCTTGAAATTCTGCCGACCGACCAACTGAATTTCCGAGATAGCGCATCATTGAATACCCGGCACTAAAAAACCAAGAGAAAGCGTTGAAGATGAGAGCGATGGTCTGGCCAAGTAGTCGGGCCGATTGAGAACTTCCCGCAAAAGTTTGCGTTGCGGCTTTCGAAACATTGTGCATAAAGGCACCGATGCGTTCAAGTAAGTACACCGGCAAAGTGAGCCACTGGCCAATAGTCAAGGCAATTGTGTGTGAACCAAGATGGTGGCAGAGCTCGTGGGCAAGAACTCCGCACAGTTCGTCGTGGTTGAGTTCTTGGGTTGCAAATGAAGTGACAATCACGAGATGGCCACCACTCGCGAAGGCATTGAGATCTTTGTCATCGACAACGCCGACAACAAAATGTCGGTGACGAAGATGCCAGGCCTGGGTGACCTCGTTGAAGGCTTTTTGCAGTTTGGGGGCTTCGCGTGAAGTTGGTTTGCGGGCACCCATTAACAACGTGAGAACTCGCCGCTGAAAAGCCGGGATGAACAGAACCAAGCCAGCTACTAGGTAGCCGAGGAGCACTTTCCACAAAACGACCCCCGTGATCCAGGTGACTGGGAGCCAGAAAATGGTGACGGCCAAGACCCATACGGGAGAAATCGCTAGCACCGGAACGAAGGCGTAGAGCGCGGCGCGATCGAAGTCGCGGCGTCTTTTTGCCCTCTGACCTCGTCTTTCGTTCTCTTTCCAACTTGGAGGCATGGGCCGTCGGTCTTCCTGGGGGTCGGCGACAGAGTGTTCGCCTTATGAATCATGCCCGAAATTG
>Ga0114966_10001922_pt1 | contig 18853 bp, 22 predicted proteins | sample M_130207_XF_Meta_FD_87029 | JGI IMG/M metagenome (GOLD analysis project Ga0114966, IMG submission 87029) | Freshwater microbial communities from Lake Montjoie, Canada to study carbon cycling - M_130207_XF_MetaG | ecosystem: Environmental > Aquatic > Freshwater > Lake | place: Lake Montjoie...
CAAAGCAAAGCAAAGCAAAGCAAAGCAAAGCAAAGCAAAGCAAAGCAAAGCAAATGGATGAATTTAAAGCAATACTCCTTAATAAAATTAATGAAAGTTGTGTTGAGCAACCAATTGATGTAAAAGTTGAAATTCTCAAGCAACTTTACGCCATGCTCATGACGCCCGACGGAAGAGCAGTGCTTACGACAAATGATGCGTTTCGTTCCATTGCTGATAAAAAGGTCAACGAGTTAATAAATACACCAATCGTTGAAACAAAAACGCAATTTTTAGCAATGTCACGGGCCGTTTTAATGGTTATTGCGAATATTGAATTGGGAAAAAATTGAAATACTTTTTCAAAAAGAAAGAAGATGATATTTATTGTCAAAGCAAAGAAAATAAAATGGATTACTTAAACAGCAAACTGCACGAATTTATTCTTGATTTTCAAAAACAACTTGACAAATGTAGTGATGAGTTGAATTTAGATATAAAACGTGAAAATGTAAAGCAACTTTACGCCATGCTTTTGACAAAACAAGGAAAAGAGTTTCTTGAAACAAAAGATAAATTACGTTTTACAATTGAACGCAAAATACGTGAACATATGGAGTGCCCAGAGTTTCAATCAAACATACAATTTTTAGCAATATCGCGTGCCGTGTTGACAGTTATAGAGAATATTAATCTGGGAAAAAATTTATGAAAATCTATAAAAAAATAGAGTAGTTTTTTAGTTTTTAGTTTTTAGTTTTTAGTTTTTTAGTTTTTTATTTTTGAAGAAACATATAGACTTGTTAGGCCACCATTTTCATCTTAATGACTTCGTGGCATTTATAATTGGAAATAATAAAATCTTCCACTTCATAATCATTAATATCATTTTTTTTATTTTTAATTTCCAATGTAGGAAACTCATACGGCAGTCTATCAAATATAGTCTTTATCGGTTCAATATGGTCTTCATAGATATGAGCATTACCGCAAAAATAAATAAACTCGTAAGCATCTAAACCACAATGTTTTGCCAATATGTGTGTTAAAAAACTATAAGATGCTACGTTGAATGGCAAACCTAATGTAGTGTCATTGCCTCTGAGATAGAGAGCACAACTCAACTTGTTTCCATCGTGCACGTTAAACTGGCATAAAACATGGCAAGGTGGCAGCGCCATTTCATCGAGTTGGCAAGGATTCCACGCAGTCATTATCAAGCGCCGACTCGTTCTTTGCGTTGGGTCTTTTAAAGCATCAATAATTTGTTGCAGTTGGTCAACGCCTCTATTTCCTTCTTTATCATAGATTGCTTTACCTGTTTTTAAATCAGACTCGGCATTAAAATGCCGCCATTGAAACCCGTATATCGGTCCTAGAAGGCCTTCCGGATAATGTCCCAGACCTCGCGATTCCATAAATTCTTTAGTGCTGTTGCCGTCCCAAATATGTACACCCTGCTCTTGTAAAAGTTTATTATCTGTTTCTCCCCGAATAAACCAGAGCAATTCTTTTAAGCAGGTCTTCCAAGCGGTCTTTTTCGTGGTGAGAATGGGCATTTTTCCGCCCTGGAGAGAAAACCGCATTGTCTCGCCGAAAATACTCTTGGTTTTGCCATTACGCCCTTCTTCCCACGTGCCCTTGTCAATAATCTTTTTGATAAGATTAACATATTGCAGTTCCTCAACATTGACCGTCATTATAATAATAAACTATTGAATTGGGTTTATATAGTAATTACTTAAAAATTACTATATATTATATATTATATAAAAATGGGTAGAAGTGAAACCGCCACAGCATTACTGGGACTAAAAATTTTACTTTCTGACCTGGTAGAACAGATAAATGAAACGAATGTTGTACTCATAAAAAAGATGTTATTTGATGGTGTCATTGAAGATGAAAATGAATTTTACAACGAGACCTATCGCCGAATTACATACTATGATGATTATAATTTATCAGTGGATTATAACTTACCATACGATTATTTAAAGTTGAAAGAACATCTAACCACTCAATTCAAAACACATGGAACACTACTTAAATCAAAATATAGCAATGTAGAAACACCTGATTTAAGCAGAGGTTCTTTGCTTGAGAAAGAATTACTTGTTCCTGTAACAGAAATTTTGTCTAATCAACGATGGGGGTATAATAGAGAAGGTGTTAATGCAATGTCTACCCCTTTTATAAATGATTTATCGCTCAATTTAGAAGAATATAAAGACATAAAAAATTTAAAAGTGGTTTTTATTATAATACAGGATAGTAATTAGACGTTTTTTTTGGTCCAACCTTTTCCCAAAAGGTTGGGTGCGATTAATACTTAAATATAATATGTAAAATTAACTTATAAATAAAAATGAGTGGAGCAGCAGCAATTTCGGCAGCAAAAAATAGACGTAGCACAGGCAATATCGTTCAAACAACGCCTAATCGCAATCAAGTTGTTCAGCAGGGGCAGCAACAGCAACAGCAAGGACAGCGTCCACAAATTAAGGAAAACGTCAATACTGAATTACCCAAACCATCAAATCCGATTCAAGCACTACAACTCCATGAAATTCGTCTTAATCGCTTTGAAAAAGCACAATTAGAATTGGAAAATTCTATTACAACATTAGCAACAAATTTAGAATTAACTAAAAAAACTATAATTCAATCCCAATCCCAATCCCAACCCCAACAGGTTAAGTCATCTTCAAATGATAATCAATTGTTAACTCAAATGAATGAACGTATATCGTTATTGGAAGAAATGTTTCATCATTTAAAAGAAGATATATTTAGAGTCCAGACATTCGCAATGGAAACAAGTATATCAATGTTAAAAATTCAAAATAGTCCGACACCGACTCAACTTGCTCCTGCTCCTGTGCCTTCTGTGATTATAACTTCTATTGATAAACCTACCGTTGATGAACCTACTGTTGACGATGCAACATCTAATATTTTTCTAAAAGTAAGTGATTTTACAAATGAAGTTCCTACATTATCTTTGAGTGAAATTGTAGATAGTAGTCAATAACTAATATAAAATAAAATTGATATAAAATAGTAACATTAAATTACTTTATATCAATAACATACTAAAATGAAGATTGTCATTAAAGATACGCAAAAGGCAATGAAGTTTTCTACTATTATCCAGCATTTAAAAAATATTACTGATAAAGTTTCCTTTTATTTTAAAACCACTGGACTCTATATTCAATGTATGGATGATGCCCACTGTTGTCTATTTGAATGTTCTATTTCATCAACTTGGTTTGATGAATATACGTTTGTAGAAGGCACAGATTTAGCAACAATTAGTTTGTTTATGCCGCTCTTTTATAAGGTTATAAATATACGACATGAATCACAAAAATTGGCATTGGAATTAAGAGATGATTTTCCAGATCATATTTTGATTCATTTTGTTGATAGTGAAGAAGATGGTAAATTTGATAAACATTTTCAACTAGCACTTACTCATATTGATTATGAACCAATGGCACCGATACCGATTGAAACCATCGTAGATTTAACCATGGAGGGGAAAACATTGTGTGATTTGGTGAATCAGTTAATGATATTTAATGATGTTGTTACACTTTCCTTTAAAGAGGATATGATTTACCTAATGTCTATTAGTGGCGATGGTTCCATGAAGGTTGAAATTAAGATGGATGATGTGAAAGAGTATGCTATTGCTGAAAACACGACATTAAATCAATCCTATAGTTTAAAATATATTCAACTCATGTGTCAATTTAATAAAATTTCCAGTGACATTACAATGGGTTTTAGCAAGGCAATGCCGATGACCATGAAATATGATTTGGGTGAAGAGAGTCATGTGATGTTTCATTTGGCACCGAAGTTGACGGATGACGAAGAGTGGAACTAATGTTCCCATTAAATCTCTCCTTTCAATAAGAAAATAATATCTAACAAATTAAATCATATAATACGCTTTCATACTTCTATCAAATTTACTACACAACTCATCCCGAATAATATTTATTATTTTTTTTCATCATTGGTTAAATAGTTATATGCAGTGTATAAATATATTTCGCATTCTAATAAATCCGCAAATGTGTTTTTAGCATCATGTAATATTTTATCCTTATGTCTACTTATATACATAGTATAAGTAGGAAACCCATAATCAGACAACATGTTTTATATAATTATACTAATGTATTTATATTTATATAATTTTTTATAAAATAGAACCAATGTTCCCCTTGAACCCCTCCTTAAATTTTTCTTAGAGGGTAGAGTGGATTTTTGTTTTAAAAGGGTTGAATATGTTTTGATTCAACCTTTTAAACTTGTTTCACGGCGTAAGGTTTGCCTGTATTTTGGTTCAACCTTTTCCCAAAAGGTTGTTTGGTTCAACCTTTTAAACTTGTTTCACAGCGAAATGTTGCCTGGATTTTGGTCCAACCTTTTCCCAAAAGGTTGTGGGTAAAAATCCAGAAAAATTAGTATGATAAGAAAATAGTAAAGAAAAAAGTAATGAATATTCTACTCATTGTTTTAATATTTTGTCTCGTTTTATTTTTTTATCTACATATTTATTTTCATTTGAAAACCAGCAATGATTTAGAAGTATATGAAATTGAGCAACCATCAAAAGATAAACTAGAAGAAATATGTGATTTGCGTCAACCTGTCTTGTTTGATTTTTATAACGAGGGACTTTTAGAAGCGTGTTGCAGAGAAAACATTCTAGATGTGTATGGTGCCTTTGATATTAAGATACGAAATGTAAAAGTCTTGCCTTCAGATGAAACAGAATTGTATATTCCACTTCCGTTTAGTAGTGCTTTATCCGCAGTAAATGACGATAAAGAATCCAAATATTTAGTAGAAAATAACAATGATTTTTTGGAAGAAACCGGTCTTATTAAAACATATAAATACAATGATATGTTTTTGAGACCTCCTATGGTATCCAACTGTAGTTATGATTTTATTATGGGTTCGCCTGGAGTGAGAACACCCTTTCGATACGAGTTGAATTATAGGAATTATATTCTAGTCACGCAGGGCGAGATTAGGTTGAAATTATCACCGCCTAAAAGTGCGAAATATTTATATGAAATAAAAGATTATGAAAATTTGGAATTTCGCTCACCGATTGATCCATGGGATGTGCAAAAAACATACAAGGCGGATTTCAGTAAGGTAAAATGTTTAGAAATAACTGTTAACCGTGGTAAAATCGTCTATATACCCGCATTTTGGTGGTATAGTATAGAGTTCGGGGGCTCTGCTCCTAGCACGTCAGCAAACGCCAGCATCTGTAGTTTCAAATATAAAACGTATATGAATAATGTTGCTCTGTTACCACAATTGAGTATGCGCTTTCTACAAAGTCAAAATGTCAAAAGAACGATTGTTAAAAATGCAGAGTTGAATGTTAATGAAACAAAGGATGGTGGTGCCAGCGCCAGCACCATTTAATAAAATAGTTAATGAAAACAACTTAAAGAGAAGCATTTGTCAACGCCTTTTTATCAATCACTAAATGTTTTGCTACCTTTTTAATTATTTTCGTTTCGTTATCTACTGTATCACTTGGACCCATTGCGGCGAGTATTAACTTCATATAAATATCATTATAATCGGAATCAATGTCCATACATTCGGGGTATTTATCCCGCCAATCTGTCAGCATGCCAATGTTTTTTCCTGTAACCTTCTTGATCACTTTTCTAAATTTTGTATTGTTGGCATCTTCGCGTTCCCACACATCGTCGTCTTTAATATATATAATTTCCCTTTTCAAGTCACTACAATGAATAGGACGTTTGTTGACATCTAATTCTTTGATTTTGTTTATGATTATATTGGACATACCTTCAATATAACCTACTCTCCCTACATTTTCCAAGTCAGAGAGTTGTAAGTCAAATGAATCAATAAATTCACTTATGTTCATCGCATCTTTGCAGTATTCGTTTAAAAATACCTGTAAATTAAATGTATTGTTATTCGTAGTATTATTATTACAATTATTGGATATTATAGTAGACTGCATGTTCTTACACATATCTAGCATCTGTTTTTGAAACTCACTGTTGTTTTTTACTACTTCAATCACTAAACTGGTCAATTGAGTGATATCACCGACGTTATTGTGATGATTATTCATGCTATTTAATTGAACAATCATATTTTCACTAGGTGTTTCATATAATTCTTGTTCAGTGTTTTTACATTTTTTTCTGTGATTGTATAACCCTTGTCTATAAACATATTCTTTTCCACATTCACACGTATATTTTTTTTGGCGAGTTGTATGTAACTCATCGTAACTCATTTTATGTTTCAGTGTGGAAATGTGTTTGTCAAAATCACTTTTTTTAGAGCATTTATAGTAGCATTTTTCACAATTATATTTATCGGCGATTTTTGGCGAGTTTTGTGTCATTCAAAGTAGCTATATATTTGAGTTACACAATAAATCGCCTAAAGGGAACCTATTTTTATATAAAAATATTATGCTCACAAACTTTTTAAGAAAAAACGGAAATGAGAGCATTATGCTCACAACACACTTTTTTCATTTTTTCGAGTTTCGGTTGGCAATCCATTTCGCCAAAATGGACATTTATAAATGTCCAAATCGCGTTTTTTATACAGAGACCCAAAACTTCATTTTTTTGAAAATATTTTGTTGTCTTGATAAATTATGTTTTATTAATAAGTAATTGAATTTATTATGTATTATAGTAATAAAAAATAATAAAAAATAATAAAAAAGTTAAAAAGAGAATTCCTATGCGTTATATAGTTTTGCGTGTGTTTTAGTCGACGTCTTCGGATGATGTAGGAGGGGGAGTGGCGCCTGCCCCATACATTTGTGTAACGACACTCTTCAACTTATCTTCAACCTCTTTATATTTTGCTTCAAACTCTTCTGTAGTAGCGGTAGTATTCGCGTCCAACCATATTTGAGCGTCTTTGACACATGTAGTGACCAGTTCCACATTGGATGGACCAATTTTTGCGGTCAGTTCCTTGTTGTCCATTTGGTTGCGCCAGTTGTAAATATAGGATTCCAACTTGTTTTTCGCCTCTACACGCTTCATGTTGGATTCGTCTTCCTTCTTCAGACGTTCTGCTTCCTTCACCATCTCTTCAATCTGTTCCTTGGTCAGACGTCCCTTGTCGTTTTTAATGGTGATTTTCTCAGTCTTACCTGATGATTTGTCACAGGCGGACACATTGAGCAGACCATTCGCATCAATATCATAGGTGACTTCCAGTTGTGGCACGCCACGGGGTGCGGGCGGAATGCCGGTCAATTCAAACTGACCGAGCAGGTTGCAATCTTTAGTGAACGAGCGCTCGCCTTCAAATACTCGGACGGTGGCGGCGGGTTGATTGTCGGAATAGGTGCTGAAGGTCTGCGATTTCTTAATGGGAATGGCACTGTTGCGTGGAATCATAACCGTCATGACATTACCGGCAGTTTCAATACCAATGGAAAGGGGCGCAACATCCACAAGGAGAATTTGATTGAGCGATTCGGACTTGTCACCGGAGAGGATTGCTGCTTGGACTGCAGCACCATAGGCAACGGCTTCATCTTGATTGATTGACTTACACAATTCTTTACCATTAAAAAATTCCGAGAGTAGTTTCTGGACCTTGGGAATACGTGTAGAACCGCCGACTAAAACGATATCATGAACCGATGATTTATCAAATTTGGCATCCCGCAATACTTTTTCCACTGGATCCAAACATCCACGAAAAAGATCGCCACACAGTTCTTCAAATCTGGCACGTGTAATAGAAGAATAAAAATCTTTTCCATCAAATAGTGCATCAATTTCAATATTGGCAGTAGTTGCTGTGCTTAGTGTTCGTTTGGCACGTTCACATGCTGTACGCAACCGACGTAATGCACGCTGATTGGTGCTGACATCGGATTTAAATTTACGTTTAAACTCTTCTACAAAATGAGTCACCATGCGTGTATCAAAATCTTCTCCTCCGAGATGTGTATCGCCAGCAGTAGATCTGACTTCAAACATACCATCATCAATGGAAAGCAGACTAACATCAAATGTACCACCCCCCAAATCAAAAATAAGCACATTACGTTCACCTTTAAAATCTTTATCCAAACCATATGCTAGTGCCGCTGCTGTCGGTTCATTAATAATACGCAATACTTCTAAACCGGCAATAGTAGCGGCATCACGTGTTGCTTTGCGTTGCCCATCATTAAAATATGCCGGGACGGTTATAACTGCTTTAGTAACAGTTTGACCCAGATAATTTTCTGCAGTATTTTTCATGTCAGTTAAAACCATTGCTGAAATTTGTTCTGGATAATAAGTAGTTCCATTTTCCAATTGAATAATAGGTTTATCATCGGCATCAGCAATAACATTAAATGACAAATGCTTCAAATCAGACTGTACAATTGGATCTGAAAATTTACGTCCTATTAAACGTTTTGCATCATAAATAGTATTACGTGTATTTTGTGCGGCTTGTGCTTTGGCAGATTGTCCTACCAATTTTTCTACATCAGTGAAAGCAACCCAACTAGGAGTAGTGCGTTCGCCTTGATCATTTGCAATAATTTCACATACACCATTTTTAAATACTCCAACACAACTATATGTAGTGCCAAGATCAATTCCGATTGCTGCCATGGTATAACATAATGTAGAGTCAAATCTTTAAATTATTTTGAATATTTATTTTATTTATTTTTAATCTTTTGTAATATGCTTATTTTTTCTATATACCTCTTCTTATGTTATCTTAAAAAAATGTTATTTAAAATTGATATTAATTAAACTTATATAATACTATTCATATAAGAAGAAAAAATGGAACTCGTTATTTTAACACCAACGTATTCCGACTGGCAATGGCGGGATATATTTACCAAAGAAATTGTTGATAAATCAAATATAACTATAAATCCAATACAGCACCGTCTATTTCACGGTGATGTAGTAGACGAAATCACAGAAGAAATAATAACTCCATCCCCTTTTAGAACAATGAAAAACATACCATGCGTATTAGATTATAAAGGTTCAACGCACGGTCGGTCAAACGATAAATTAACCTATAGGTGTATTCCATATGATAAATCATTGCCACATTTTCTCGTGCCGTATCAATCCAAATCCAAAGGAATAGAAAAAAATAAAATAAATAAATATGTTTTGATACAATTTAAAGAATGGTCCGCCCAAGACAAACATCCGCTAGGCACCCTAACAAACACACTGGGTGATGTCGATAATTATGATGCTTATACCGAATACCAATTGTATAGTAAAGGGTTGGTTATTTCATTGAAAGAGTTTATTTCTGAAACATTATTTCTGAAAAATACAAAAGAACAAGATTCACTTATTGATAGCATTTGTGAACACTATCCTTCTATTGAAAATAGAACACATTTAAATATATTCTCTATCGACCCGGAAGGGTGTACCGATATAGATGATGCGATGGGTATAGTTGAACATAAAGACTATACAACTATTAGTGTGTATATCGCCAATGTTCCACTTGTACTGGACCATTTTAATTTGTGGCAATATTTAACCGATAAATGTTCTACTATTTATTTGCCAATGCACAAATTATCAATGCTACCATCGATTTTATCCGATAACATATGTAGTTTATTGGAAGATCAATTAAGATTTGCGTTTGTAATGGATCTTACAATTTCATCTGTGGTTGGTGTGCTACCAGATATTCGTTTTAAAACAGTTTTAATCAAAGTAGGGAGAAATTACGTGTATGAAGAGGCGGATTTATTAGCGAATACAGATTATCAACAGTTGTTAAAACTAACCCAAAAAAACTATAAAGTGATAGGTATTGATAAAACAATCATTAATAGTCACGATTTAGTAGAGTATTATATGATTTATATGAACTGGATGAGTGCTGTAGAATTGGATTGTCATAACTGTGGTATTTTTAGATCAGCACATTTGAAAGAGCAAGAAAAAGAAAAAGAGCAAGAAAGAACCATATCTTCATTACCTACTCACATATCTTCCTTTATAACCAATTGGAAATATGCTTCGGGACAGTATTGTTCAATTAATACTAAAAGTTCACACGATTTAGTAGGAAAAGGGTTTCAAGTCTATACACACATAACATCGCCTATTCGACGTTTAGTAGATGTGATTAATATGACTATCTTGCAGTGGAAATTAGGATTGGTTACATATAAAAACACGTCTGCCAAACAATTCAGTGAGTTATGGTCTTCTCAACCAAAAGTTGACTTTATTAATACAACGATGAAAAGTATTAAAAAAGTCCAAAACAATTGTAACTTGTTGGCATTATATATTAAAACAAGAGATCCACGGAAAAAACAGTTCTTTACCGGATACATTGTAGACGTATCAACTGATAGCAAAAATAAAAATAAAAATAAGTATAACTATAATGTATATGTTCCAGAGTTTAACATGATGTCTACATTTAAATCCAATGATGTTATGGAGATCTATTCAACGGAACAATTTACACTTCATTTATTTATGGATGAAGCAAATCTAAAACAAAAAATTAGACTACAACGAAAGTAATTATTATAATAAAATTGAATGGTTATAATTTTATATATTCATTATTAAATTATAAATAATAAATAATAGAATGGACATGACTGAAATGAATACAGATTTATTGACAGCAATTAAACTATATGAAGAAACAAAGGATTTATCTACATTTAAATTTATTTTAAAATTATTACAAGATAAACATAATTTTACCGATGAACTAATGTCAAGTATTATACAATCTGCTCTTGTACATTGTATTTAATATGATTATTTATAATATACTATTGTTTTTTATTTTTAAATTTTTAAATTTTTAATTTTGTTCAAATATATTTGTAGTAATACGTATCTACACCATCATCGCTCATTCGTCCTTCCAATGGACCACCAAACAATTTTTGATAAACAACTGCTCCGTACTGACAACGGATTAATTCTTTTTCAATCCAGTCGATTTCTTCGTCAAAGTTCCAATACGAATCCTTGACGATGGTGTTTACTTCATCAAAGACCGGTTCTTCCGTTGTTTCTTGTAGGACGGCACTGCGGGCATCACGGCGGTTGCGCGCATACATGTCGTTGATTTTCTTTTGCTTGGTGTTCACACGTTTGACTGCCATCTTTTCAGCATACCGAATTTGCTCACTGGGCGAACATTTCAACTTTTTATACCGCAGACCATTGCCGAATTTTTTATTCTGCCGACCATTGTCGATCCGACCATTGCCGAACCGACCGCAAGCGGAATTGCTGAGATGTTGTTCGTAATAGTCAAACTCTTCGTCGTGTTCCTTATAAAACACATAATCGTCCATGGTTTGGAGGTCTTCAATCAATACATCGTCATACGCAAACGCAGAGCATATGTTTTCAGTGGTCAATGCCATTCTGTTTGAGTGTTTGTTTGTGTGAAATACATTCATTTAACCTCTGGGAAAGCATTTCAATTTTTTATACAATCTTTGCACCAAATATTGATAAAAAAAGTAATCTAATGTTTTGTATAAAGGTTGGAATTTAATTATTTTTTCCTTCGGCATTTCTCATTATCTTAACAATTTTTGCAAAAGTGCCTGAACCGGCATCACGGTCATATAAACGTGGGTCTGCAAAGTCGCCCCGCAAATCAGTTTTGATGGGTTTATCTTGATAACGATCTATATATCTGGCATTGGCTACCTCTTCGGATTTATTGACAGGAGGCGAAAGGTATGAATTGAATTCTGACGCAAATGCAAACGGTCCATTGTATCGTGTTCCTAATACCAATGCGTCCAACAAATCACCCTTGTTTAATCCTTTGATATTAATTAATGTCGTATCCATTTTGTAGTATATTTGTTAAATAACATAATATATTAACTATTATGTCATTTTAATTTTTTGTAAATATATAAATAGTCTATTTTCTTTTATACGATTTACGGCGGTTGCGTCTAGATTTACGACGATGACGACGACGCCGTGTTTTTTTCCCACCTGTCATCTGGTCGGGTGGCGCTCGCACTCCGTCTGTATCATTATCCGGATTATATTCTTCTGTATCTCCTCTTTGTATTGAATCATAGGGGTCGACGCGCGCTTCAGCAGGACCTCCAAGGTCGAGTTCGCCTCTATCATATGCAAGGCGACGCGCTTGGTTATAATTTTCTAAACAATTCTTTAATTGCACTGCTAAATCTACATCATTAAGAGTTCGATCTCCTATAAAATTTTGAATACAATTTCTTAATGAAAAAGGCATTTATATATTATATGAATATTATATGAATAATTTATATAATATTAAATTAAAATACACCATTGGATATTTTTAATTGTCCAATGTAACATTACCGATAACGCATCATTCTTACTATGAAAATAATTTAAAATCCATAGAACCACGAACCAATAAGATATACACTAATGTATGGAGGACTAAACCACGGGTTGTGGGACAACCGTAACTGTTTGCGATTCTACCTAAAAGTCCTCCCAACACTTTTTGGGTAAATATATATGTGTATGGATTTATCACTAAAATAAAAATAAATGCCGAGAAGATACTAATCTGCCATTTCTTATAACTGGAATCTGTCATTATAATATATAAGTATATAAATATTCACGACAAAGGATGAAATTATTTTTTCGTTTCCACTGACTCTATTATGTCTTTTCAAATTTTTGGATATATAATAATAATTTTTAATTATTATTATTATTATTAATATTATTATTATTAATATTATTATTAATATTTGCGTTTATGACGAGTGCGTCTGGATTTATGACGACGGCGGTGTCGTGTTTTTTTTCCACCTTCGAGATAGGGTTCAGTGTCCTGTCTGTACATTCTAGCATTTTGTCGTTGAAATGAGAATGGATCAGCTTCTCCTCCCAAACACTCTATTAATTTGGAACGCAATTCATCATCGGTATTTGCATTTAATGCTAAAAGAACACAACGTCTAAATGTAGTTAACGGTCGATCTTTGGGCATTTATATAATAGTATGATATTATTATATAAAAAATTTACTTATTATTTGTGTATTAAATGTTTATTTAATTCTTTTATTATTTGAAAAAATAATTAATGTATGTGTCGTCGGTAAGGAAAAAAATGACATTATAAATATTTCTTTAAGTTGTAATAAAATTATTTAATATTATTTTGCCTTGTATTTTGCCTTAGATTTTGGTCCAACCTTTTCTTAAAAGGTTGTCTAAATATACAAACTCTGATTCGCCACCACATACTTCAATGTCAGTCTCGGTATTTCCTTCAACTTTTCCAACAATACCATATTATTCGTGACTTCGCACACCTTTTCAAACTCTTTGGCAATATTATTTATTTTTAATATTGCTTTAACAAATTCACCAAGAAATATATTCTTTTCATCTTTTACCTTATAAATCACATTTTTACATTCTACCTCATTGGTTGCATTACACCAATGAATAACATAATTCATTAAATCGTAATGAATATCATAAGGCGAACCTGTATCAACGTCTTCGCGCGATTCCATAGAATGATAACGTTCCAACATCGAAAACATATCTTTCACCATATCATTCAGTTCTACATTAAATGTGTATGGATAATGTGATTTAATATCATCATTCACACTTACGCTACTGAAACACGAAAATAATGCTACTATATCGATGGGCGACAAGGAAGCAAATCCATCGGTCATTGTATACATATCCGCCAACACCAGCGGATGAACCTCTTGGAGTTGCGAGGCAATACGACCTTTGTCCGATACTTTATGATCTATATTGATGAACCCGTGTTTGGACAATATATGTTCTATCCGTTCAATGCAATAATAAATATAACCTGCTGAATTGGTTTGGTCTTTCTTGTTGTGTTTTAATTTTTCTACTATTTCATTATAACTGGCAAATTTCTTCAAATCTGCTTCCAATGTTTTATTTTCTGCCTCGATGGAATTCATTTCATTCCTCAACTTTTTCTTGGCACTATTCATGGTTATTGGTAATAATATAACCTTACTATTATACTTACTCATTACATCTACTGGTGTTTTACACGTGTCCAGTATTTCTTTTCGAACAATAAGTTGAATCTCCAACTCTTCTTGCACTTGCTCATAATGGGCAATTTCTTTTTTAATATCGAATGCCAATAAACTTTGTTCTACAAATTTATTTACTACATTTGTAGTATTATTTGTTGATTCGTTTTCTAATATATTGAGAATTAAATTAAAGGAAACTTTAAATTTGGATGTGAGCGTTTGGGGTGCTCCTGTGAGCATGTTTTTATATTCTGTATTGAGTGGCATTTCAAACAGATTATTACAATGTATAACATGTCCTATCGTGTCTAATCCTCGCCGTCCAGCACGACCCGCCATTTGTGTATATTCATGCGGATAAAGTAGACGCATTGTATTGCCATTAAATTTGGTTAGTCCAGCAAAGATCACCGTTTTTGTAGGCATATTTATTCCCACCGCAAATGTCTCTGTAGCACACAACAGTTTAATAAACCCTTTTTCAAATAACAACTCTACCATTTCTCGCAATACTGGCATAATACCCGCATGATGAATGGCAATGCCTTTTTGTAGTAGTTGAACAATATCTTTGAATTCTTGTAGTTCCATATATTCTTGATAATTAGGCAACTTGGATGCAAGTATATGTCTACATTCATGTTCTACTAATCCTGGCAAAGGACTATTTTCTTCAAATAGACTAAAACTGATTTCCTTGGCAGTTTGCTCTACATGTTTTCTGGAAAATATAAAACAAATCGCCGGTAGCATGTCATTTTTATTTAAATAGCGCAAGAGTTCATCCATTACATGTTGACGTTTACAATAAATGTCATTATTTGCCATGAAATTTAAGACATTTTGAACTCTTTGATAATTTTTTTCATTATACGTGCCATTGGATTCGGCGATGACAATAGGAACGTTATGAAGAGCGGGTAAGTTTTTCTCAATCGCTGTATCTTTGGCACGTTTGAACGTTTTACTCGGCATAGATAACCACATGTAATGTGTCAGTGGCACTACCCGTTCATAGGTGGGTGCCAGATACATTTGTTTAATGGGAATATCCCGTTCAATTGCTTGTCTACGTTTTTCTGTTTCAATCCATCCGGCAAACCCTTCGGGTTTATCAATCGTAGCAGATAACATGATAAGTTGAACTTGTGGTGGCAGTAGGAGGATGGATTGTTCCCACACTGAACCACGTTCTACATCATTGATGTAATGCACTTCGTCAAAGATAACCGCACCGAGGTCGTGTTCAAAGTCCATTTGAAATGACAGCAATTCCGCTTGCGGTCGGGGAGCAGGGGGCGTTGCCCCCTGTAATTTATCTTCATCCGAGTCTGAGTTTTGCACAAAACTATGCTCCACAGAAAGGGGTCCAGGGGGGCACGCCCCCCTAAATAGGGTATTACGCAAAATCTCTGTCGTCATAATCAGCACATCTGCATCCGGATTATCTTTGCAATCGCCCGTCAAAATCCCAAACGAGATAGTAGGAAATTTACGACGAAAGTCGTAGAGTTTTTGATTTGACAAGGCTTTAATCGGTGACGCATAGATTACTTTCTTCTTTTTTTGAGTAAAATATTGGATAGCAAATTCAGCAGGTAATGTTTTACCCGATCCGGTATGTGCAGTCACCAGCACATTATCATTATCTACTATTGCTTTAATTGCCCATTTTTGAAACGAACTTAATTCAATTGGAGCAAAAGAATCAAAATGCGTTTTATAATCTTCATTTGATGAATCAAACGGCGTATTGCAAATAATCACCATTTTAGTGAATAATAGGATATGTAGTTGTAGTTTTAAGTAACTATATTATTTCAATTTATTGTATAATTCATACCTATAACAAGTAGAGGGAATTATATAATAATACTATTTGTTATATTATTACATCAAAGGATTTAAAGAGTAGATGTGTTACTATAGTATAATAAGATGGCGCAACGATCAACTGGTGTAGTTAAGTGGTTCAATAACAAGGCAGGATATGGTTTTTTGACGGTCATTGGTGACGGTCAAACACCTGAAGATATCTTTGTTCATCATTCAGAGATTCAGGTAGGTAAGGATCAATACAAGTATCTCGTGCAAGGTGAATATGTAGAATTTGTATTGTCGACAGATGCGGGTGATCACAAGTGTTTGGCGACCGGAGTGCGAGGTGTGAATGGTGGTAGGTTGATGTGTGAGACGCGAAATGAGACACGTGTAGATCATCCACCGCGTGAGAATACAACTTCCCGTGGACGTGGTGGTTACCGGTCTTCTCCGGTGCGTCCACCAGTGCAGTCTGATGATGACCAGGTTGAGTGGTTGTTGGTGAAGCGTAAGCGCACTATGCCACACACGGTGAGTGACCGCGGTCGTGGTGGAGGAGGTCGTGGGCGCCGCCCTCTTGCCGAATTATCGTAATTAATAAGATTTCAAGGTAATGTTAATTTTTAATAATAATATTTAGCAAAATATTATTATATTATAATATAATATAAAATGGTTAAAACACGTAGTATGCATAGTTCACGTAGACGCACTTATCGCGCGCGGACAAAGTCTTCCGTATGTCGGGGTAAAACTACCTATACTTGTAGACGTAGAATCGGTTGTAAAAAAACCAGATCTGGTAGACGAAAGTCGTATTGTAGAAAGCGTTCCAATAAACGCGTGTAATTATTTTCTAAAATAATATAAAATAAATTTAAATACTTATTTTATATACTACACATCATAGTCTTTTAAAATTGATTTAAAGATATCGATACTACATTATGTAAAGAATGGAACCGTCGGAAGTTATCGGAACACAATTTGACACTATTGTATCGTCTTTATCAACTTTTCGTGTTCAAATAACGGCACTACAACACCAACTGCGTGTTCTGGAGCGTTCTGTCACAAAGGAGGTTAAAAATTTGAAAAAAGAATCAGATAAGAAGAAGAATAAACTTCCACGAAAACCTTCTGGGTTCGCTAAACCTTCACTCATTACAGATGAATTGTGTCTATTTATGCAATTGCCATCTCAATCTGAAGTGGCACGAACTGAAGTGACACAACATATTATTAAATATATTCGAGAACACAATCTCCAACATGTAGATAATCGAAAAATTATTACACCTGATTCGGCGTTGAAAAAATTACTGGGTTCTAACGATGAAGAGGAAGTTACCTATTTCAATCTTCAAAAATTTATGAATAAACATTTTCTTAAAACTAGTGTTAAATCTGCTTCTTGATTTAATATCAATAATAAATAAAAATTATATTGTTTATTTATTATTATTTATTTATTCAAATACTTTTATGCGTAAATGGCACTCCATACTAATTTATGTGTTAAATGAAATATCACGGCAAAAACAACACCATGAATAATAGCAGTAGTTAATCTAGAACTACGTGGGGGTAAACTGATTAAAACTCCAGGACGAAAAGAAACACAACATAAATCTACAATGTTTTTTTTGTTTTTTTATTTCTTCTAAATTTATTTTTCTTGGTCTTCTTATTCTTTCTACTCTTGTTTTTTCTAGATTTTTTCTTATTATATAATTTTCCGGCACTTTGGGTTGGTATTATTTTTTTATACATTACCGCATCTATATCCTGTGTAGTTATATTACTAAATCTATCTGCAGGTGGAATATATAATTTATATGTATATTGTGTATCTTTAATATTTGATGGATACGCACTAAATACCATTAAACCATTCTCTACTAATAACTTGTAAATTACGGTATATGGCATTAAAAAAAATGGGCATGTATTCAAGATTATCATTGAATAACTATTTTTATTTTTTAATAAAAAATCACTTGTAAATGCATCACTTTCATTTTTCTCTAAAGAACCTAATATATCGACTTCACCTTCTTCGTGACCTATCTTATCAGATAAATATTCTATTGTATAATCCTCTGTCCCTAATATGTTTTTAACCAAGGTTTCTATTTTGGGCGTTATTAATTCTTCTACTCTTCTAGGTGTAAACTGTAAGGGACCGGTTTTTCTTTGACACAATACCAATACCTTTTTGGTTGTCATTAATATATAATTTTATATTTAATATTTTATATACTATTAAATAGAATTGGTGTAGTAAATGAAATGGCAATTACGGATGAGATGATACCCTATGTCATTGAACAAGCAGTGTCTAACGGTGCTTATACAGATGAAGCAAATATATTTATAACCTATGGGACGATTCTACTTTCAACTCTTGAAACAACCTTTATAAATATAGTAGTCGATTTGATGTACGAGTTTTGTAGTGCCGAATATGGTCACACTATTGATATATCATCCTATGGTGATTTTCAGAGTAAGTATTATAAAGAAAATGGTCGTGTTAAAGACAGACCTATATTAGAATTTAAATATTTTAATGAAGGAGAGTGGAAATTATGGGAGGTGCAAATATATGATAGTGAGATCTATTATGCCTATAAAGAACGAACAAAAGTATAAAGTATAAAATAAAAATTAAAATAATAATTAAACTATACAAAAAAATATAGTTTAATTATGCAAAGCAGTTGGGCATCCCATACCCGACAGCAAGCGAAATTAGAATTGCCTACACAAGGGGTCCGGGGTATCCCCGGCCGACTGCAAGCGGAATTGCTTTAAAAAATTGAAATGCTTTTCCAGGAATAAGAAAGAAGGACATATAAAAAAAAGAAGATGGAATTCAATATGAATGCAGTAATGCAAAAAGAGATGAAGACGTTTGCAACAAAGGTGGTGA
>Ga0114966_10001923_pt1 | contig 18851 bp, 18 predicted proteins | sample M_130207_XF_Meta_FD_87029 | JGI IMG/M metagenome (GOLD analysis project Ga0114966, IMG submission 87029) | Freshwater microbial communities from Lake Montjoie, Canada to study carbon cycling - M_130207_XF_MetaG | ecosystem: Environmental > Aquatic > Freshwater > Lake | place: Lake Montjoie...
TATAATACGTTATCTTTATATCTTTATATCTTTATTGAATCCCAAAATACTTCATTATCCAATTATAATAAGGCTGTACTTTTGTATACATTCCAGGATAGCTCAAATTTCCGCAACCAACGCCACAACTTATTATTCCCACCAGCACCCAAACACCCCCAATAAATTGTAAACAAGGACCTCCACTGTCTCCAATACAAGAATCTACGCAAACCCCATTGATAACATTCCCTGCGATAAACATATTCTTCGGTATTTTCTTATAGTTAGTCTTATCTTTTGATATTATTATAATATCCAATTCTCGCAATTCTAATAAATGCTTCATCTGATTCGGTAAAATCTCTAATGTCTCACGCCCATAACCCAATATCTTTAACCGCGTTTTTGTATTATAATCAATATTATATTTATTTGATGGAAGAATAACTGGTATTAAATTTGGGAAGCGAACAGAGGGTGATTCAACTGCCTGTATAATCGCTATGTCATTTTCGAGTGTGGCCCTCTTGAAATCCGGATGTATAATTATTACGGAAACTCTTAGCTCCACTGATTGCTTCTCCAAATGGACGTCGCCCATCCGTATTATTATCATACGAACGTCTCGCTCATAAACGCAGTGTCCCGCCGTCAGAAAATAGGGGCCACCAATCCAAATCGCACCCGCCTTAAATTTATAATACATCCCATCCAAATACCAAAAGGTCGCCATAAATGGATAACTATTATTCGTTTTTACATTTTCACCCCCAATTATTTTTCCAACTATCTGATTGTCATCCATAATTTTATAAATATAAAAAATTGATATAAAATATTCCACATATATACATTATATCAATCATGAACTACTCAAATTATAAATTCTCATTTGATAAATATAAAAATAAAACATTTATTGAAGTCGCAAAAGAAATTATAACGAAAGATGAAAAATATATTTCAATTATCGGAAAAACAATTGTTAATCTCAAAATATCCACCGAAAAAAAGAAGGAATTCCAGAATTTTTTAGAATTCTTTCATGACTATTTTCTCAAAAATAAAGACTCAATTATGGGAGAATCCCAAGCCAAAGATGAATCAGAAGAAGTCGTCTCTCTTCCACCACCAAAGAGTGCAGATATTGTAATCAAACAAACGAATGACACTATCTCCCATATCATCCATATCTCCGACATCCACATCCGGTTGTATAACCGCCAAAAAGAATACGCAGATATCTTCCAAAAACTATTCCAAAAAATAAAAGAAATAAAATCTAAAATCCCCAACATTATTATTATTATTACGGGCGACCTCCTCCACTCCAAAAATATCCTATCACCAGAATCTATCCTTATCACACAACAATTCCTACAAAAATTATCTGAAATAACTACTACAATTCTAATCGCGGGTAATCATGACGCTCTTCTCACCAATAACCAACGTGAAGATAGCATTACCGCAATTACGAAAAACATTGAAATCCCCAATTTTCACTATCTTAAATACTCCGGAGTCTATATCTATGAAAATCTCGCAATCGCTGTCAATTCAATCATCGACAATAAATGGATATTCGCACGGGATATTCAGAAGCGGGACACTACCACACACACTGTCGCCCTCTACCACGGTTCCGTTGGACTCTGCGAAACCGGCGTCGGGTTCCGAATGCGTGGGGAGAAATTAGTTGATGACTTCGCAGGATATGACTACGCTCTCCTCGGAGATATCCACAAGTTCCAATTTTTGGACCCCGAAGAGAAAAGAATTGCCTACGCAAGTAGCTTGATAGCCCAAAATTTCAGTGAATGGAACCACCCCCACGGACTCCTTCTCTGGGACCTCTTCGGAGGAAATCACCAATACTACGAAATTCCAAATACCTTCGGATTTTTTGTCTTCAATCTACAAAATAACCAAATATTTTTAGAAAAAGATGCGGTCCAACTCGAAAATATACCCACCCATATTCAACACCTCGAATCCGGAATCAATCTGAAACTTAATATCAATCAATGCTCCCCCGATTTTATTGCGTCCGTTAATTATGTGGTTAAAAAAACAATCAGAGATGCGAGAATAATACACAATTATATCACGAGTGATGAACAAGAAACATCATCAACAAAAAATGCGACCATTCAAAATGGAGGGATCAATCAATTTAATATGACACACGGCGAACTCCTTGCGCAATACCTCGCGGAAACATATAAAATGCTCAAACCCACGGATGTCGAATATATTATTGAGAAATATAATCAATATCATATCGACGCCGAAATCGCGAATGATAGGGAACTCGCACACTGGGAGCTCATCGACCTCGAATTTTCCAACATGTTCGGATACGGCGCAAATAATTATATCGATTTCTCCAGATTTAATTCAAACTCACAATCGCCGATTGGTATTATCGCCCCGAATAGCCACGGGAAATCATCTCTTATTGATATTATCCTAATGACGCTATTCACAAAATTCAGTCGGACGCGGGGGACGGGCATATCAAAAGATATTATAAACATCCACTGTAATAACTTCAAGACGAAATTGACCTTCAAGATTGGGTCCGATAAATACACAATTTTGAAAGAAGGAAAACGGGAACTATCCGAAAAAATAAAAATAACCAAGAATGAATTTTACAAGGTTAATGAGGCCGGAGAAACAATCTTACTCACAGATGAGGACCGCAAAAAGACAGATAAAGTCATTCAGGATTTAATCGGGTCATATGATGACTTCATATTCACGAACGTCCAACTCCAAAATAATACGAACTCGTTCAAGGAAATGACCGACAAAGAAAGAAAAGAGTATTTATATAAAGTTTTAAAGCTGAACGTTTGGAATGATATCGTCAAAATGATTGCGGATATAACGAAGCCACTGCGAAATACGATTACCTTCCTCGAAAAATCGACAGAAAATAAGAGTCGGGATGATTACGAGTGTAAAATAAAAGGGATTGATGATGAACTCAAAACGATTGGCGATGCAATTCAAGAGGATAAATTGAAAAAAGAGGGGATTGTTGATGAAATGGGGAATCTCCGAAATAAATTGGGGCCAAATATCGGGGAAAAATATAGTGTTGAAAAAATGGAAATGGAAAATAAGAGCGCGGGTGATTCTATTAAAAAGAAGAGACATGAAATTGAAGATATATCATCACATATAAAAGAATCAGAGAAAAAATTAGAAGGATTACAACTCATTTTGCGAGAGGAGAAAATCATCAAAAAATATGACGAACAATCTCAATGTGTTCCCTCTTTTATATCTACACAACATTTGAGAAAAAAAATGAAAATATACTCAAAGTTAGAACCAGACGAAATTATAAATGATCCATCAAAAATTGATAAAAAAGAAATTGATAACCTTAAAAAATTATACGATGAATATTACATACTTAAAATAGAATACGCATCCAAATTATATAAAATGACCCTGAAAGATGAAAACATACTCAAAATTGAAACATCTGGCGATGAAATAAAACAGATGCTCAAAGCAAAAACTAAAGAATTCGGAATCGTTAATAAAAAGATAACCACTTTCAGTCAAGAATATGAGATATATAAAATGAATGAGGAAATTCATCGGAAATATCAAGCGCTCGTTGTCAAAAAACGGGAGGTTATTGATTTTATAAAGGAACTTGAATCCCATGAATATGACCCAAAATGTATTTATTGTATGAAACATCCCACGGTCAAACAAAAGGTGGAAAAAGAAAAGGAAATGCGCAATATCGAAAAAGAAATGAAAGAACTTCGTGGAGGCTCACTCGCAGGTTTTGATTTTGATACAAATGACTCATACATAGAATCAATGGTCGATCTAAAAGAAAAATTAGAAGAGAAAAAATCTAAAAAAATAATGCTCGAAGCATCAATTGCGAAAATTGAATTAGAAATTGAAAAAGAGGTGAATATTCTCGAAAAACAAGAGGATATCAAAAACAAACTGGCCGAAAATAAAGGGATACAAGCAAAAATTGATAAACTTGGTGTGGACTGCTCTGAATTACAGGGACGTATAAAAGAGATGGAGGAAATTGCGGAGGCGCATTCTATCGCGCTTGAAATAATGGAGATTGAAAGCAAAAATAGGGTAAGAAATGACTTCGAACAATCAGAAACATATAAAGAATGGATTGAACTGGAAAATGAGAGAAAAATGAGAGGTCAGTATCAGTTGAATATTGCGAATCTGAAAATAAAATATAATGGGCTTGATTATGATATTCAAATGGCAACAGAGAAAATAAATAAAAATGATAAAATAATTGAAAAAGTAAAAGATTATGAAAAGATTATGATTGAAAATCAGAAAATTGAGGTGGAAATCCAGAATTGCGAAACGAAAATACGCGATATTGAAAAGGAAATAAATATGTTCAACCAAAAGAATGGGGTTCTTACACAACAGCGACAATCTATTCAAAAGGAATTTGATGCATTTTTAAGAAATACTCTCGAATTAAAAGAGAAAAAGAATGAATACGGACTTCTACAAATATTGGAACAGTCGCTCGGTAAAGATGGCCTCCCACTCAAAATATTGAACGCATACCTTCAACCAATTACGGACTCAATCAATAGTATAATCGCCCCTTTCATTCCAAGAAAGATTAAATTACACATTAATAATGACGACCTCATTTTAGACAGTTTTACATCATCTGATTCAACAAAGTCCGTTTTTATTCATGGGGGTATGGAGAGCTTCATTTTGGATATCGCCTTCAAGATAACATTGAGCAATTTTGCGAAATTACCAAAATGTAATATTCTGTTTTTGGATGAAGGAATAAGCGCATTTGATAATGAGCGATTAAGCAATATTGATATGCTATTCAATTTTATTAATCGATATTTTTTGAAGACGATTTTAATCACACATATCGATTCAATTAAAGAAAATATTCAGGAGAAAATTAATATTATTAAAGATGAACAATATAGCAAAATTGTATGTCATTATAATTAGGATAACATGATAAAATAAAATAATTAATAAATTATATAGCTATCATGTCAGAATTATATGAATTTGATACAATTGTCGAAATCCCAAAAGACTCCAAAGTGAAATATGAATTCTGTTGCGAATCTAATAAAATCCGCGTTGATAGAATTCTACCAAGCGCATATAATTATCCATATAATTATGGTTATGTTGAAAATACAATCGCTGAAGATGGAGATAGTCTGGATGTTGTTGTAATGAGCGACCAGCCTATTTTTCCGATGTCTGTAATCCGTGTTAAACCTGTCGGAATATTATATATGAAAGATGGTAAGGATATTAACCATTTAGAACGGGACCCTAAGATTTTAGCTTATCCTGTTTATAGTGTTGATAGAAGATACAAAAATATCAATTCAATAAATGATATTCCGGAACTCGACAAAATTATATTGAAAGATTTTTTTAAAAATTATAAAAATAATGAAAATAAAATTACAGCTGTTGATGGATTTGGGGATTATGATGATGCAATAAATGTGATTGAAGAATCCAAAAAATGTTTTTTAGAAAAAAAGTTTGTGGATAAAAAATAGTGGTGTTAAAAAAGTTTTTAGAAATTAAACTTTTATAGAAAAGTTTAATTAAATTTTTTATTATTCAGTTTCTTCTTGCTCCTGTTCCAGCTCTTGCTCCTGTTCCAGCTCTTGCTCTTGTTCCGGCTCTTGCTCTTGTTCCGGCTCTTGCTCTTGTTCCGGATCCTGTTCTTTCTCTTGCTCCTGTTCCGGCTCTTGCTCTTGTTCCGGATCCTGTTCTTTCTCTTGCTCTTGCTCTTGCTCCTGCTCTGAAACCATTCTCTTTTGTAAAATATATTCAGTTTCTATTTTTGAAATTATTTGATTATATAATTCTTCAAATAAAATATTACTTTCAGTTTGAGTTGAATTCTCTTTCTTTTTCATATATTTCAACTGATTATTTTTATAATATTTTATATTCTTTATAAAATTATCATTATCTAATAAAGCCATAACAATATAATCCTTTTTTTTTATAATTTCTACACATTGTTTTATATATTCTCGTCGCACATCTGAATTATAAATCTGTGTTAAATTCTTTCCAATTGTAGTATATGCATTATAAAATACTTCATTTTTATTTTGATATACTTTATATCCATTAATTCCTAATCTTTTTATAAACTCACTATCCGCACCAAAACGATTATCATGATAATATCCAATCTTATTATATAATTTTCTATAAAAAATATAATTATAATAATTTGACTTCTTTATCTCAATTATATTATTAATATTATCTTCATAAAATATTCGATTAAATCCAGTTCCATATCCCCAGTATAATATTTTTTCTTTATTTAATTCATCCAATTTTTTAATTTCATATTCATATTTTTCCGGTAAAATATAATCATCCCCATCAACAAATCCTATATAATATCCACTCGACATCAATATCCCCAAATTCCGACAATAATATGTCCCACTATTAATTTGTGTTGAATATATTTTAACACGCCCATTATTTCCAAAATTCTGTAATAATATATTCATCGACTGATCCGTCGAACAATCATCTACCACAATTACCTCCAAATTCTTATATGTATTATTCAATATAGAAAGGACCGTCTTTTTAATATGCAACTCATTATTATAATTTGGAATAATTACAGATATTTTTCTATTATTCTTTTTATATTTTATCTCTATCTGATTCATAATTTTTATACAACACTCTTCTAATATTGTATCCTTATAATTTAATATATCTTCCCATTTTAATTTTATCAATATATCATAATCATTCCATATTATTACAGTATTATTACTTTTTATCACACGAACAAAACAATTTTTATCATTAAAATATTTTATTATATCCATATTCTATTTTATAAAAATATAATCATTTCTGAACTATTATATCCATGAAATAATTATATAAATCAGTCGAAACTTTATACCAACTATAATTTTTCTTTATATACTTCTTCAATAATAAATATGTTTTATCATCCAAAACTTCTTTTATATTATTGAAATTTTTTGATAAAATATTAATAATATCTTGTGAATGAATCTGATTCTTATATAAACCAGCACCGTCTTGAATAATTGTTGAATTAACATAATATATATATGATTCCCCCCCATTTTTATAAATAGGGTCAATATAATCACTGGCACTTCCAGTACTCGGGACTAAAACGCGCAAACCAGACGCCAGCGCCTCTAACATTGTTAAACCAAATCCCTCTGCCAAATATGGTGATATATATAAATCAGCAGAATTAAATAAATCATTTATTTCAGAATAATTGAGAGTCCCATCTATAAAAATAATATGAGATTTTAATGTAGTTGTATTATATCCAAGATGGTTTATATAAGCATCAACGAACTCCCGCGATTTATAAAGGTCTGTCATCCTCTTCAATAATAATTTGAACGGCAATTTTTGGATGATGACCAAATTATAAAGGGTCTCTAATATTAAAAAAATTCCTTTGTTCATTGTCATTGCTCCAATGTTAATTAATAATATGTCATTGTCTAGGATATTATATTTTCGCCGTATTTGTTTGCGGATTGAATCATTCGAATGTCGATAAAAAATAGAAGTATCCACTCCATGCGAAATTATTCGGTTCCGCTTTTTATCATCCAAGTATCCTGTCATACCACGAAACGACCATTCCGATGGAGCCGTAAAATAAAAGTTTTGGTTTTTAATCAAATAATTTTTGATATCTTGTTTTGGGTCGTAATTAAAATAACTATTGTTCAGAATGGCGAATTCACTCGTATAAAAAACACATACTGGGACCGGAGTAGGAGTTTGGGACGGTTCAAGATTATAAGGATATGTCTGTCTATATATTATATCAACTTTCTCACCATTATACTGCTTTAAATTTTTGAGTATTCGATTATATTCTTTGGAATACGTCAGTTTTTGATTATTTTTCCAATTTATATCATAATATGAACACTCTCTAACATAAAAAATAATTTCATTTGTTTTATCTGGGCCATACTGTTTCCACAAATGAACCAGTAAAAATGCTAAAACATTTCCATATGAATGTTGTAAAAGACGCCATCCCTCAAATAATATACTTATCATTGATAAGTATATTATACTACTCTTTTTATGTTTATTTTATTATTATAATAATAAATTATCCAGATTCTCTAATAAAGCCATTCTTATATATTTCTTTTTTTTAATATCATCTTTTGCTTTTATTAAATATTTAACTCGTTCTTTCCTATTAATTATACATGTCAAATTTTTATTAATAACCGTATTTGCAAAATATTCATCTGTTCTTGGCTTATAATCCTTAAAGTATAAATATTTGTTAAAAATCATTCTCTCTTCAAGCTCAGTATCCGCTCCAAAACGATTATCTTGATAAAATCCAATTTTATTATAAATTTTACGTCGGAACATTGTTATATAATAAGGTGTCATAATTTGTTTAATTATTTCATAATTTTCATTCATATAAATCCTTGTAAATGGTCTCTGATAAGCCCAATATTGGTTATTCATTGGATTACTCAACCAATTATTCATACGTTCTATTAATTTTGGATCAATATAATCATCCCCATCAACAAAAAAAATGAAAGAACCCTTTGAAAGAAGTATTCCTTTATTTCTACAATTATATGTCCCACAATTTTCTGTATTTATAAATAATCGTATTTTTTTAAATTCAATTTCTTTTTTAAAATTATCTTGGATTATTTTTACTGAATTATCTGTCGATTTATCATCGACTATAATTATTTCAATATTTTTATATGTACTTTTTAAAATACGGGTTATTACTTCTTTTATAAAATATTCATTATTATAATTTGGAATAATTACCGATACTATATTATTCTCTATTTTATATTTTTCTTCTATTTTATTAGTTATATCTTCCATAATTTTATTAATATCAATTAATGAATCTAATTTATAGCTAAATTGTATATCAATATCATTCCATATAATTATTTTATCTTTTTTTTTATTTAAAAAAACCCTTGAAAAGAATGGAACAGATGATAATTCATTTTTTAAAGATTCTACAATTTCTCTCATATTTTTGTTTAGATTATATTAATATTATATAAACAAAAAATATGGAAAATATGGAAAATATAGAAAAAATTGAAAATGTATCAATTATAAAAAATTATATTGCTCCACTTTTACTTATGATTATCCTACCAATATTATTAATCTTCCTACTAAAAAAATACGCAACAGTATCTTCGAAAAATATATATCCAAATACTTTCTCATTATTGGTTTTAGTTGTTCTCCTATTATGGGGATACTCCTCAATTAAATTATTTCCTAAAAATTTTGAAGGACCCATGAACCTCGATGGAACTACCCCCAAATATCAAGGAAATGGATTTGTATTTTGGGCGATAACTACTGTAATAACTGGGATTATCTGCTTCTTTGTCCCCACATTCCCAGCCAAATTCACCGAAAATTTCATCTCAATCATTATTACATTTGCAATCTTTGGATTTATGTTTGTGTTTTATCTTTACCTCAAAGACCGCAATACCTACTGGGATAAAGATGAAGATGATAAAAAAGGATACTCTAATGTATTCCGCTTTTATAGGGGCCTTTCATTTCATCCCACGGTAGGAGGCGTCGATGTCAAACAACTAACCAACTGTCGATTCGGTATGATAGGCTGGCAAATAATTATAACAATATTCGCTTTTTTCAGTTATTATAACTACGGATTCAATACCGCAATGGCCGTCTCATTTATCCTCCAATCCTTATATATCGCCAAATTCTTCTTCTGGGAAACAGGATACTTCAACACTCTCGATATAACACTTGACCGTGCCGGATATTATATCTGCTGGGGCTGTATAGTATTCGTCCCCGCCTTTTACACATTCGCATCCTACTATTTAGCAAATAATCCATCGAAGATTCATTTGGGTGTAGGGGCCCTATTTTTAGCTCTGGGTATCGCCTTTATATGGCTAAATTACGATGTAGATGCGCAAAAGGAGAGCTTTAAGAAAGATAATGGGGCTATGATATGGGGCAAAAAAGCAGAATATATTTCTGATTCAGATAAAGGGGGGAAACGAAAACTACTAACGAGCGGTTGGTGGGGTGTCAGTCGGCACATTAACTACGTCTTTGAAATTGGCCTGTCCGCCTGTTGGTGTGGAGTTGCCCTCAAATTACCTCCTCTCGCATATCTCGCATATATTATCATACTACTCGTTCATAGAACGTTCCGTGATGAGGAAAAATGTGCAAAAAAATACGGGGAATTATGGAAATTATACAGTAAAAAAGTGAGATATTGTATGATTCCCAAAATATTTTAATTCGGAAAAAAGTGATTTTAAAAAGATATTATATTTATATTATGTATATTCCCAAAATGAGTTCTAATAACGAAGAATATGATGTATCAATAGAAGCTGGAATTGGTGTCGGAAAATCAACAATACTCAATATATTTTCTAAGAAATTTGGAGATAGAATAAATGTTATCTTCGAACCACTACAAGAATGGCTGGAAAAATATAGTGATGGAAAAACAAATATCTTGAATATGTTCTACTCTGACATCCAACGATGGGGATACACTTTCCAAATGAACGCATTTATGACAAGAATCCAAAAAATTAAGAATGAACGCGTATCAGGGAAAATTAATCTGACCGAACGAAGCATTTTGAGCGATTACCGAATCTTCGCAAAAATGCTATATGACGACGGTAAAATAACTGCGGTTGAATGGAAATTATATGAAGACTGGTTTAAATGGTTGAGCTATGAATTTAATAGCATCCCCAAAAAAATTATATACCTTAGATGCGACCCAGAGGTCGCATTTCAAAGAATCCAAAAAAGAAACCGTTGTGAAGAATCCGGAATTACATTCGAATATATAGAGAAATTACACAAATATCATGATGATTGGCTACTGAATGAGAAGGAAATCCCTGTTCTGGTTATAGACGTCAGTTCCGACTTTGAGGTTGATGATGCGAAAATCAATGATATCTATGAGAAAATTATTGGATTTGTATAGAGTTCCAAATACCAAAACTTATTTATATTTGTTATAATTTATTTTTTTATTGAAAATGTTGTAAATTAAAACATTAACTTATTTTTTTTGTCAAATAATTATATTCCGCTCGACAACAGGGACACATCTCTTTCTTCAAATTTTCATATGTTGTCATAAGCTGTAAAATGATACAATTCTGACAAAAAGAATGACCACACGTCATCTTAGTCGAACAATCATCATATTTACAAATGGGACATGTTGTTTGAAGTGCGGGGTCGTTTGCTTCAAGTTTTTCAACAAAAGGAATTGTTTTCATCAATGAATCAATCTCATCCTGCGAACTATCTTCTGTGTTAATTAACTCAAATAACATTTCATAGACAACCCGATTTTTCCAATTGAAAATTTGGTCCTCATATATATTGAGTTCAATTGTTGGAATGCGAGATTGTATCAAAAGGGCACACTGAATATAATTGCTCTTGACAACCGTTTCCATTAATGATTCTATATATTTATTTCGGTCATGAATATTAATTGAATTGATATGACGAGGAAACAAAAAATCGAATAATAGGCGAAATCCAGTATATAAACCCTCTCTTATTAATTGTTGAGAACATTCCATAATGGATTTAATATCAACTAGTGTTTTTATCTCTTCCCAAAATGAATGAACCAAATCAATCCTTTTGAAATGAGCAAAAATTGAATAAATCGACAGTAATGTGATTGGATTGCATTTATACAAATGCGAATAAGAAATTAGTCGATTAATTTCATCAATTCCCAATTTTGATGGATTATCACGTCCATATAAAACACAATGTAAGCTATCAATTCTCTTATTAAATAGTTTTTTAGCTAAACAGCATTGAGTGTGATCAATTATATTCATCGAATAATCACAAAATTGACAAATGTTTGTAATTCTAAAATCACGGGCGCGATATTTTTTGATACGCTGACTCATTTTTGAATTTAATTGATGCCGATTTGTTTTTATACAAGTATCACACATACACGGTTTGATTAATACTGTCCCGCGTTTTTCTAAAACTTCGCTTTTCGTCGTCCTCAAATAATAAATCATATTATTTGATACAACCACTGAACAAAATGATAAATCGACAGCATTCATCAAATTTGAATAATTTGAATAGTTTCCAATATTAACCAATTGGAGTTTTATTTGGATTCCCCCATTTAGTTTTATTATGTATTCAGTCAAACCTTTTATCTCCAAATTTGCATAAGACATCTTTTTTATTGTCGGAATTGTCCGATGAAAATAAACCATCGGACGCGTTTTCAAAAATGAAATGATTTTATTGTAATCTTTGTCGAAACAATAAAAGTCAAAATCGCGAGAGTCCCACGATTTATTCGTTGATTCAATAGGAGGAAGAACAACATCATGTAATACTGAACTTCCCCCCCAACATGCATCCGGAAATGTGGCCAATAGATTGCGTATATACTCATTTATCCTTGAATGGTTCAATAAAGGCTCACTTTCCAGAAAATTTGGAAATAGATTGGAATTGGGACTAGGACCGTTTATTTTTGTCTGTATTTCAGTCATTTATTATAAAAACAATAAAAAAAGTATTATTATTATTCAATTTTTACTATTTTTACTTAAAAGCAATTATATATTATATGTAACATATAATCATGAAAATCGATAATATTATCCAACAACTCATTGAAGAAACAAATAAGTGCCAAATGACCAGTAAGCATAGCGCAATGCTTATTTGTGGAGGAAAACCGGTGGCCTGTGGATACAACCATCCACGGACCTGTAATCATAACAAAGAGACTATGTCATATCATGCCGAAATGCACGTCATCCGAAAATATCTTAATACGAATAATGAATATAGCCTTTCTGGTTATATGAATGATTCCCCACATACTTTGATTGGTAAGCAAAATCAATCGTATCTTTTACACGAACCAACGTCAAATCGAAAAAAATAACAAGGGAACTCCCAAATGTCTCCGACGAAAATTAGAAATTGTGGTCATACGCGTGAATCGATTCGGCTGTCTCGTTAATAGTAAACCTTGTAGTAGTTGCTTGTATTATCTCCGGTTATACGGAGTGCGAAATATATATTACAGTCAAGATGATGGGGAAATGATTAAAGAGAAAATTGTGGATGTTGAAACGAATCATAAATCTATTGGACATCGAAGTCTGTTCAAGTATTTAGAATAGGAATCAAGATATTTGGGAGTAATGTGAGATTTTATTATGAAAATAAAATGTATTATTATAAAAATGGAACAACAAATTTCGAGTGATGATATTGAAGGATTTAAAGTATTGGTCCATGAATGGTTGAGTATTGATGATAAAATAAAACAACTGAAAGAAGCTGAGAAAAAACTGAATGAAGAAAAGAAAAAGTTGAATGAACCAATAATGGAATTCATGTCGAAAAATAATATTGAAGATTGTAATACATCTACCGGAAAACTAAAATACGTTGTATCAGAGGTTAAGAAACCAATTAATCGTCAATATCTTATTGATAAATTAGCCGTATTTTTTAAAAATACGCAAAAAAGTGAAGAAATCACCTCTTTTCTTTTTGATAACCGTGAAACTGAACAAAAAGTTAATTTACGGCGCTCAATTATTAAAGGAATAAGTATAAAATGAAAGATTTTATTATTTCAATACTTTAAATGATAACACATCTATTATTTAAAGGTCTCAACTCTTTCAATATCGGTTCAAATATGTTTCGTAAAATACTAGCGATTATTGTTGCTGTCCTCATTTTTGCTCTTGTGTTTTTAGCTGTTAAATTTACGAAAGTAGAAGTCCCCAATTTTAACCGGAACCTTATAATGTTGGCGGTTGTAGATATTTCTGCTTTCGGACTTGTAATATGGAAATTTGGATGTCCGATGGAAAAGAAGAGCGAAGAAAAAGTTGAATCTATCGCAAAGGAAAAAGAAATGGAACCCACTTCTAATAAAACAAAAGATGCCGGGGAAGACTCCGGGGAAGACTCCGGGGAAGAAGAAGACGCAAGAGATGATGTGAAAGAAGAAGACACAAAAGATAAAGTCGAAGAAAAAGCCAGAGAAGAATCTAAATAAAATAAGCTATTTTGCCATTACATGATACTCACGCCTCAATAACTTCTTTGAACCAACATACCCTTCATAATAATTTACTGGCTTTAATCGATAGCCCATAAACTTGAATATCTGACGGACAATATTCACTCCTGGAAATGTCTGCTTTTTAACTGCGCATGAATGTAACGCAGTTAGTGTATCACTCGGGAAAACCACACGCAAATCAAACTGCATTTTAAAAAGCTCCTTTATAACTATGGGGTCATTCAATTTATCAAATGGAATTACACTCCCGATTACATTTTTATAATCAGAAATACCCACAATCTCACATATCCGCGCAAAAAACTTGTTGCGAATTAAAGACTTATTTTGCTTATTTAATGAATTATACTCCGTCTCACTCAAATTCTTGGGGACCTTTGTTTTAAATGCGATTGATTGCTGTGGCTGGGGCTGGGGCTGGGCCAATACTTCTTCTATTTTTTTCGCAATTTTTATATTTCTCTTTTCAGTTAATGTTTTTTTAGGCTTCGGAATATTACGAATGACATGCTCCTTTATTTTTATACCTCCATTATCATTAATCAAATATGTTTTAATAATCATTGTATATATATAATAATATTAGTTTTTTATTTAATTTGTAAATAAAAAATTATTTTATGAAGGAGAAGAAAAAGAAAAAGAATCTGGTTGCACATTTGATTTCATTCCGTCCAACTTCTTCAATAAATCCTGATAAAAATCCCTTCTCGTTCTTGATACTCGCTTAGTAAATAAATATATCCTGTCAAAATCTATTCTATAAAATACACCTCGATTCATAACCCGTAATACCGGAAATTCATCAACTGATATCAATATCCCCCAATTATGAAACTTGTAATTTGACTTCGTCAAATATTTTATATAATCCCCCACATGTAATTGTTGTTGGGTAGTAATATACTCATAATCTTCCAATGACTTCTGGTCATCCTCATTCAAAAAATCCATTATCTGTTCACGTTTCATATTATATTCTATCCCGATATTTTTATTATACTATTCAAATTATCAATGTATTTCTGATGGCCCAGAATATTACATATGTCGTAGATTGTTGAAAGCGCATTATTGGGACCATAATTACACTTTTTCGTTGTATCCGCCCCATACATTATCAATAATGACGCAATCTCCCAATTATTCATTAAAGCTGTAAGATGAAGTGGAGTAAAACCATTCCCTCCACAAGTCTTCTCTATATTACTTCCATAATATATCAAATTATGAACAATATTCTTATTCCCCTTTATAATTGCATAATGTAAAGCATTTAATGGACATATCTTATGTTCATTATTTACAACTACCATAATATCAATATACTCATCTAAATAAAATAAAAAATCTCCACCATCACTATTTATTTTCAAAAACTCATAATTATCATCCTCATTATTATCCTCAATTGTTGCAAATAATGTATTTATATCATTCGTGAATTTTAAGAGGCGATACCCCTCTTCCATCCGATTCAATCGAACATTTATCTTTATCTTCCGATTTGTTTTTATCTTCTTCAATGACGAAACAATAAACAATATCGTTCGGTTCTTAAATAAACAATTTGTCATCGGATTTATCCAGCTCTTTGAATAATTTATCCAACTAACCAATGTCAATATATTAAAATGCCAGATGTGTGCCTTCTTATTTTCCCACTCCACAATTCGAATACGATACTTCTCATCATATGAACAACGATATATCGGGTCTATCGGGGATTGAATATATATATTCTTCGCCCTCTTTTTATTAGGGCGGAATATACTGATTTTACTTTTATCTTCGCCATCTCTATCACATTTTAAAAAATGACGATATGAATTTTGTATTTTAGTAGCATGATAATTCCTCCACTTTAAACAATTAACTCCCATTTTTCCAACATTATTTAACATTATATGAGGATTATATTATTCTATAATACACTTTTTTTTAATTACTTAAACACAATTGTAATAAATTATGCTTATTCCTTTTATATATCCGCTTTTTATATTTCATTATTGATATCATTTTATTAATATATTCTTCATTATTAATATTCATTAACTGCTCAAATATTTCGGTAATTGATGTATTATAAATAAATGAACAGTCATGTATTGAATAAATTTTAGCTAATTCAGAATCTATAACTAGCGGAATATTCAAATTAATTGCGAGAGGTATTGAACCAGTGAGGCGTTGCCAATAAAAAAGACCAGATTTCTTTGCTAACGGTAAAATATATTTGATTTCACGCAATTTATTTATTAAATCGATGGTTGTCAGCCCAGGATAATTACGAACATGTTCATTCGACAATAATATACTATACTTCTTTGTAATAACTTTCCAATCCTGATTTCTCATAAAAAAATATATTTTATAGTTTTGGTCTGGATATTTTTCCAATATATCAACAATTAACCGAATATCCTTGTCTTTTGAGATGGAATTATCAAATCGAATTGCTCCAATAATGGCAAATGTAATACGATTTTTGGCCTTTTTATTATGATAACTATAATATGATTTATAAACTGGTAAAATGTTCTGTGTATTTATTGACAATGGTAAATTAATAACTTTTGATACTTTAAGCATTTTCTTCATATACGGCTGTAAATGATGAGCTTGATGCATCACAAATATTGTCTTATTTGAATATTCAGGAGTCTTAAATATAGGCTCTATCCTTTTATCATCCCCACTCGAACTAAATATATAATAATTATAATTCTTATAATCATTCATTAATAATGATGGATGACGTATGTCTAATGTTCCAAACAGTTGCTGGTAATAATGTAAAAATGTATAATTATCTGCGTTTATATCATAATATATTACTACATTCCAATGATTATATTTTATTATTTCTATAAAAGTTCCCATAATTTCAGTATGCTTTGATGATAACTGTATAAGTGCAAAATTAATCATTTGATATTTTTTATATATAATATATCTTTATGATTTTTACACATAAATGTTATTTTATTTTATTTTGTAAAATAAACATATGACGAACTATCTATTTAAATTATGCCTCGTTGGAGATTCCGGAACCGGTAAAACAACTTTCATCGAGAGTCTCGTAAAAAACTTCTATTATGAATCTAAAGAAAGAACAATTGGTATCGACTTTCAAACATATACAATCGATGATATAAAATTTCAAATATGGGACACATCTGGTAATATAATGTTTATAGGTATAGTGCGTTCATACTTTCATGATGCATCCGGTATTCTCCTTTTCTTCTGTGATAAAAAATCATTTGATAATATTGACAACTGGATCTGCGAAATTAGAAAAATAAACCAAAAATGTAAAATAATTTTGATTCAAACTGCGTCCGATTTTGATTTAGATGATGAAATCCACCAAAAATGCGATAAATATACTATCGATAAATTCATTAAAATAAATAGCAAATACATGAAAAATATTGGGAGTGTTTTACCTGAAATGGCTAAACTCCTCGTTCATAAAAATGCGGTCAGTTATAATAACACGACCGATTATATAAAAATGGATGGGGATGAGGATGATGAAGAGAAAAGCTTCTGTGATAAATGTTCTGTTTTATAGAGAATAAAATATCTGATAATATTATATAATGCCACAGATTGGAGGTAAGAATGCGAAGAAGTCTTCCAAGACGAAGTCTTCATTCACTTCTAAACGCCACTTCACTGTTGTTATCGGGTCCAAAGAACATGGACTTTATTGTTCTTCGAGCCCATCTTCCGCGGCCAGAAAAGCAGTGTCCAAACTCTGCGGGAAAGAAAAGGGTAAAAAAGTTGAATTTTGCCTTCGTGAAATTACACAAGGGTCCAAGAAGAAGACTTATGGACCCTATTTAGGACACGTGGAGAAACTTGCGAAGCCCATTGAACTCAAAGGTCGCGTTATTGAACGCAAACCAGTTGCGCTTTTAAAGCCTAAGAGCAGTGCGAAGAAGGGCGGGATGCGGGGGGGGGAGAATTCTATTGATAAAATAACTGTAAGTTTTGATGATCCACAACATATTATATTAAAATTTAAACGTAATACATTAAAATTATCTTATAATAAAGTTAATCATAATCTTATAGTAACTTATATTAGTTATTCAGAAACAAACAAACAAAATTATGAATTAAAAAACTTTGACATTGTTGTTTTTGAATCATTAATTGGTCTATTAACTGATTATTCAAATTATCATATTGAAATTGACAATTTAAATGGATTAATTAAAAAAATAATTGTGTTTATTCAAAATAACTGGAATAAATTAGAAGATTGTGATAGTATAACACAATTTTTAGATAAATTATTACAAGAAAAATCACAACGTAATTTTCATACGGAAAGAAGAAACAATAAAATAAATAATAATTTAAATCTAAGAGAAAAACTAGGTGTATCAAGCTTGAATAAAATAAACGAAAAGACTCAACAAAGATTAATGAGAAACATAATGAATGGTTTACCTATTGAACCTATTAAACAATATAATAGAAAATATGATGAATTAAATACAATCAATGAAAATAATTAAAATAATTAAAATAATTAAAATAATTAAAATAATTAAAATAATTAAAATAATTAAAATAATTAAAATAATTAAAATAGTTAAAA
>Ga0114966_10001924_pt1 | contig 18838 bp, 18 predicted proteins | sample M_130207_XF_Meta_FD_87029 | JGI IMG/M metagenome (GOLD analysis project Ga0114966, IMG submission 87029) | Freshwater microbial communities from Lake Montjoie, Canada to study carbon cycling - M_130207_XF_MetaG | ecosystem: Environmental > Aquatic > Freshwater > Lake | place: Lake Montjoie...
CCAACGACCAACGACTAACGACTAATGACCACCGCGCTACACTGTCCCTGAGTGGCCCATTACGTCTTCCGCATCGCCCGCAGCGCCACCGTCATCGCGCTGTTCGCGGCGGCCGCCCTCCTTGGCACCCTCAGCGGCGTGCTGTTCGCCTTTGCCGGCGACCTGCCTGAAATCTCGGCCCTCGACAACTACAACCCGAGCACCATCACACGCGTCTACGCGGCGAACGGCGAGGTGATTGGAGAATTCGCCATCCAGCGCCGGCTGGTCATCGACTACGACGACATCGCCCCGCAACTGCGCGAAGCGATCATTTCGGCCGAAGACGCCGACTTCAATTCGCACTTCGGCTTGAGCATCTCGCGCATCCTCGTCACCGTGCTGCGCGACGTCTTCCAGCGACGGCTCGGCAACCCGGCCGGCGCCAGCACGCTGACGCAGCAACTCGCCCGCAACCTCTTCCCCATCGGCTTCGAGAAGAGCCTCGATCGCAAGGTGAAGGAAGCGCTGCTCGCCATCCAGATTGAAAAGCGCTACACCAAGCGCGAGATCCTCACGCTCTACTGCAACCAGATTCACTTCGGGCACGGCACGAACGGCGTCGAGTCGGCGGCACGGCTCTACTTCAACAAGCGCGCGAAGGAGCTCGCGCTGGAGGAAGCGGCGCTCATCGCCGGCATCATCCAGTCGCCCGCGCGGCAGAGCCCCTACGTGGACATGGCCGCGGCGATGCGCCGGCGCAACTACGTGCTGCAGCGCATGGCCGACGAGCACTACATCACCCCGGAGCAGGCGGCGACGGCGAAGGCGAGTCCGATCGTGCTGAAGGGACAGCCGCAGCCCGAGAAGTCGATTGCGCCGTTCTACCTCGAGGAAGTGCGCAAGCATCTCGAGCGCGAGTACGGCGCCAAGGCGCTCTACGAGAGCGGCCTCGCCGTCACCACGACGCTCGACCCGGCGTTGCAGCGTCTCGCCAACCGCGCCATCGAGAAGGGGCTGCGCGATTACGACAAGCGGCACGGCTGGCGGAGGGCGGTCCGCACGGTGACCGGCGCCAGGCAGACGGTCGAGCGCTACAAGGACGAGCGCTGGAAAAGCCCCATCCGCGTCGGCGACGTCGTCCCCGCCGTCGTGGAAGCGATCGGGAAGCCGGCGCCTGCCACCGGTGCGCGGCTCATCATCGGCGGCTACCACGCCGACCTCGCCCGCGACGGCTTCGCGTGGACCCGCAAGGCGAGCGCCGCCGATCTCGTCAACGTCGGCGACATCGTCGATGTGCAGATCAAGACGCTCGACGAGGGGACGAAGATGGCCACCGTGTCGCTCGAGCAGACGCCGCTGGCCGAAGCAGCCATGCTGGTCCTCGATAACCACACCGGTCAGGTGAAGGCGATGGTGGGCGGCTGGGACTTCCAGCGCAGCAAGTTCAACCGCGCCGTGCAGGCCTACCGGCAACTCGGCTCCACCTTCAAGCCGATCGTCTACACCGCCGCCATCGATCGCGGCTACACGCCGGCCTCCGTCATCATCGACTCGCCGGTGGCCTACCCGTCGGGCAACGGCGGCACCTGGGCGCCGCAGAACTACGACCACACGTTCATGGGGCCAATCACGCTGCGGTATGCGCTCGAGGAGTCGCGCAACATTCCGGCGATCAAGGTGATGGCCGACCTTGGCGTGAAGACCGTGCTCGACTACGCGAAGCGCTTCGGGTTCGCGGAGGAGTTCCCACCCTACCTGCCGATTGCGCTCGGCGCCGGCGACGCGACGCTGATGGAAGTGACGAGCGCCTACACCACGTTCCCGAACCAGGGCATTCGCATGAAGCCGTGGACGCTGCTGAATGTGAAGGACCGCGAGGGGAACCTGCTCGAGCAGAACCGCCCCGAACCGGCCGATGTGATCGGCGCCGACTCGGCGTTCGTCATGACCAGCATCCTGCGCGGCGTGTTGACACCGCGCGGCACCGGCGCCCGCGCCGCGAGCATGGCGGCGGCCTGGCCGCTGGCCGGCAAGACCGGCACGGTGGACAACAACACCGACGCCTGGTTCATCGGCTTCGACCCCGACATCACCGTTGGCGTCTGGATCGGCATGGACGATAAGCGCAAGTCGCTTGGCGGCGACGAGCAGGGCGCAAAGGCGGCGCTGCCGATGTGGATGGACTTCATGCAGGGCTACATCGCGAGCCGGGCCGACCAACCGGCACCGCCGCAGTTCCAGGCGCCCGGCAACATTGTCTTCGTGCCGGTTGACCGCTCAACCGGCGCCGCGACGACGCAGGAGTCGGCCGCGACGATTACCGAGACCTTCATCGCCGGCACCGAACCCGGCGGCCTGAACCGCGCCCAACCGCAACCCTGACCCTGCAGGTCCGGCTAAAGCCGGACACTACCGATGACTCACTGCCTTCCGGCGGGTTTCTGTAGGGTCCGGCTTTAGCCGGACCCGTGCCACGCGCCCATCTCGACAACCCCCACAGCTGTAGGGGTCCGGCTCTGCCGTCGGCCTCTGTCCTACACCGTCGCGCCTAAGGCTGGACATCCGGGCGCAGTCGGGGCCTAAACAGTGCGCTGCCTCGCTCCAACCCCAACAAGCCGCCCGACCCCGAGTCGCCGTTGCACTCGCTGGCGGAGCGTGTAGCCATGATGCTGTGGGTCAGCGGCGCGGATGCCAGAGCGCTTGTGCTCAACGCCGGCTGGCGGGCCTACAGGGGTGCCTGGCCGCACGATGCGCTGGCGGACGACTGGACGCACGGCATCCACCAGGACGACGTCGCGTCGGCTCGCGCCCGCTTGCAGGGCGCGCCCGAAGAGGAGCGTGACCACCGTCGACCGTCTCCAATCGATCGTCGGCCTCGTCGACCTGGGCATCGCCACGGTCACGCGCATCTCGGCGCGGCTGCGTCCGGCCACGCTCGATCATCTCGGGCTGGCGGAGGCCATTCGCTGGGAGGCGCTGACGTTCACGGCGCGCACCGGCACCCGCTGCCAGCTGCGGGCGAACCGGCAGCAGACGCGGCTCAGTGCGGAGCAGCAGACGGCGCTGTTCCGCATCCGGCAGGAAGCACTGAACAACGTGGTCTGTCATGCCAACGCCAGTTCGGTGCAGGTGTCGATCAAGGAAACGGACGATGCGGTGGAGATGCGCATTCGGGATAACGGACGCGGCATCTCCGCCGAGCAGACGTCGGCCCCTGGGTCGATTGGCCTGCTGGGCATGAAGGAACGCGCGGCGCTCATCGGCGGCACCTTCACCATCGCCGGTGCGCGCGGCAAGGGCACGGTGGTGTCGGTCCACGTGCCTCTCAGCGAATCGCCAGCCGTGCACCGGCCCCGCACACGGACGGAGCCGACACGCGGATGATTCGCATACTGCTGATGGACGACCACCCGGTAGCACGGCACGGCATCACGGCGCTGATCGTCGATCGGGTGAAGGACGCGGTGGTGGGCGAAGCGCCCGACGCCACGTCGGCGCTGCGGCAGGTGCAGGACGGCGCGTGGAACCTGGTGATTGCCGACCTGTCGATGCCGGGCATGAGCGGTCTGGAGCTGGTGAAGGAGTTGCGGCGCATCCGGCCGACGCTGCCGACGCTGGTCCTCAGCATGCACCCGTCGTCGCAGTTCGCGCGCCGCGCGCTCAGCGCCGCGGCCGCCGCTACATCAGCCCCGACACCGCCGACCTGCTGCTGCGCCAGGGTGCCACGTGGGAAGCGCCGCCGCACGAGTCGCTGTCGGACCGCGAGTATCAGGTACTGCGCCTCATCGGGTCCGGGCAGACCATCTCGGACATCGGCCGCGACCTCGGGCTGAGCGTCAAGACGGTGAGCACCTACCGCTCGCGCGTGCTCGAGAAGTTCGGCATGCGCACCAACGCCGAGCTGATGCGCTACGCGGTCGAGAACCACCTCCTCGAAACGTAGGGTTGTCGTAGCCGCGGCATGTCGGAGCCGCGCACCCTGGGGTGCGCCGTGTCAGGCCGACCGGAAGGTCGGCAGCTACGTACCGTCTTCCGTAGTGTCCGGCTTCAGCCGGACCCTCGACTCGCCGTAGCCTTGACGGAGGCGGTTGCGATAATCTGCCTCGTGACCACTCCCGACCTCCCCTCCCTCCGCGACTTCCTCCGCCACGCTGCCCGCCCTGCCGGCACCTTCAGCTATCACGAATTGCAGGGGTTCCTGTTCGCCATGGCCTGCTCACCCGAGCCGGTCGAACCGTCGGAGTGGTTGCCGATCCTCTTCAACGACAAGCCGGCCAGCTTCGCCTCGGAGGCGGAAGCGCAGCACATCCTCAGCGAGCTGACGACGCGCTACAACGAGGTGAACGCCGCGGTGCTCGAGGGGAACCCGTCGCTTCCGGACGACTGCCCCGTCCTTCCCGACGCCATGGCCAACTTCGACGAGGACGCGCCGCTGGCGGCCTGGTCGCACGGCTTCCTGGCGGGTCACGACTGGCTCGACGAGTCGTGGGATGTCGAGCTGCCGCAGGAGATGGAAGACGAGCTGAACGCCATCCTGCTGACGCTCACGCTCTTCGCGTCGCGTGACGTGGCGGAGCGCTTCCAGCAGGAGGGCGACTTCGGCAACGAGACGCTCGAGAACGTCGCCGCGCGCGCCATCGAAATCCTGCCCGACGCGATGGCGAGCTATGCGCACATGGGTCGCACCGTGCTGGCCGACGCGTACGCGCCGGTCGAGCAGCGGCGCGTGACGAAGGTGGGGCGGAACGACCCGTGCCCGTGCGGCAGCGGGAAGAAGTTCAAACAGTGCCACGGTCAGGCGTGAGCAGCGCTCAGCGCGTCGCCCCTCGCACCTTCGCCCGCACGCTGCCGATCGGCGCGCGCGGCTCGAGGTCGTAGCCCATCGTCGCGTCAGGGAACAGCGCACGCAGTGATTCATGGACGTCAATCGGATCGGTGCCGCCGGTGAAGACGTGGCGAATCAGGTCGAAGGTGTGCGCCAGCAGTTCGCCGTGCTCGTCGATGTCGGTGTCGAGCAGGCACACGTCATGGCCGTCGAGGCGTGCTTCGCAGACCGTCAACTGCAGGTTGGCGCGGCTCACGTCGGTCTTGATGCTGGTCAGGCCGCGCACATCGGTCACACCGGGCAGGTCTTCGAAGAACGGGCGATGCAGGACCGGATCGGCCTTCTTGTAGCCGCCGCCCGGGTGGCTGCTCAGACTGCGCACCATCTGCACGCACGCCGCGGTGGTGGTCGAGATGACTCGCTCCCGGTTGGCCAGCAGCAGCGTCGTCGTCTGCGCGAACCAGGGCGCGTTCATGCTTGGTGGTGTCTCGACCGCGAGCCGCGAGTAGAGGTTCAGCAGCGTCATCTTGGCTTTTGCTGCCGTCTGGTCGGCCGGGCTCACCGCGTCGTATGCACCCTTCACTAACGTGCCAGCTGCCGACTGCCGCCCAAGCTGGAAACGCGCCGAGTTCTCGAGCCGCTGCGTCAGCATGGCGACGGGCGTGCCGAGCTTCGCCCACGGCGTGAACGACGGCAGCCACTCGGAAGGCGTGCGCGGCGTCGTCATCAGGCTGGTATCGGGGACGAGGCGTGAGCCCTGCACCGCGGCGAACATGCCGATGTCGCGGTAGCGCGACAGCGAGAGGCGCAGGTTCAGCGGGTCGCCCGCCGGCGCATCGTCCAACTGCACCGTCTTCGCCTTACCGTCCAGCGCGAGCGTCCACATCTGGCCGCTGGCGTCGCTCGGTCGTGCGAGGCGGAGGTGGATGAGCGGGTCGACGATCACCGCGTCATCGACGTTGCGGATGTCCAGGCGGAGGGTGCGTGTGGGCATGGTGGCGTTGGTCCTTCCACTCGTAAGACGGACGCGCTGCGGTGTGTTCGACGGGATTCTACGTCGGGCGCTAGCGCAGGCAGTCGCCCGCAGGCTTGAACCCGGCCGCTTCCGCCTCGGCACCGGTCGCGAACACCACCGAGCAGTTGCGCTCGTTGTCGTTCGTGCACGTGGGCGCATGGAACACATCGACACCGTCCGTCAGCAGGCGCATGGCTCGCGTCGCCTCGGTGCTATACGGTTCGCCGCGTTCGGGGGTGTCGATGCCGTCCAGGCGCCTGGCGTCGGAGGCGATCGTGACCAGACTCGATTAGTCAACGGTACGGGTCCATCTCGGAGACTTCACGGAGACTCGTCCAGGATCACGCGCAACGTGAGTCCAGTCGTTCGCCAGACTTTCGACCTGCATGCGCGAAGATCGCGCCAAACGCGCGATACTAGGGTGTGCCGAACTGCATTCATGGAATCGACGACCGCTTCTGCGCCGTGTGTACCAACAAGGGACGCCCGAAACCCAGCCAGCGGCAAGTGGCGCAGGCCAAGGCCGCGGCCCACGAACCGGCGACCGATGTGGAGCGCGAAGCATTTGAGGCGGTCTACGCCTACCAGGAGGCGCGCTCAGTCCAGGCGGGGCGGCCGTTTCGCGCGAGCCGGACGTGGCCAATGATTGAACGCCTCGGCATCCTGCTCGCCGTCGAGCGCCTCGTGTCCAAGCCGGATGAGTCGGACTGCTACACGACGCTGGTCGAGATGGGCATGGAAGACCTGTCCTTCGAGCAGGTGGTGGTGCGGCACCGGGAGTCGTTCTCGGAGAAGGCCGTGGCCATATCGGAGACACGGCTGAAGCGGTTGAAGGCGTAGACCGGCAGTCGACATGGAGTTCAGAATCCAACGCGTCTTGACCCAGACGACGTTCGACGACGAAGAGCGGCACAGGCCCGCCCTGCAGTACTGGCTCTCCAGGCCGCCCGAAGAGCGTGTGGCCGCTGTCGAATTCCTCCGCAGGCAGGCAGATGGATCTGGCACCAGACTTCGACGAATTCATCGCGTGCTTGACTGCCCGTGGGGTTGAATTCCTGATCGTCGGCGCCTACGCGCTGGCGTTCCATGGCGTTCCCCGATTCACCGGTGATCTGGACATTCTCGTGCGACCCACGCGCGAGAATGCCACTCGCCTCCTCGAGGCCATCGCGGACTTCGGATTCCCTACGACGGACCTGTTCGCGGCAGATCTCGTCGATCCCAGGCGCATGCTCGAGTTGGGGCTGCCTCCGGTGCAACTGCACGTGATGAGTGCGATCAGCGGCGTGTCGTGGGAGGACGCGCGTGCGCACGCGACTGAGGGACGATTCGGCACACACGACGTGCCGGTCATCGGTCGCAGTGCCCTGATTCAGAATAAGCGAGCTGCGGGGCGACCCAAGGACCTGGCGGATCTCGACGCACTCGGCGATGCAGGCTAGCAGCACGCGGGATCTGGCCCACCAGCCCGCCCGAAGCCTCGCATGACGAACGTCGTCCCCATCCGCACGAAGCAGCCCTCGCCCCGGCCCGTGGGCTCGAGCACCGTCCGGCAGTTCCTCATCGTCCTGCACGAGACCGACCCGCTCGTATGGCGACGCATCCACGTGCCCGCGCGCTACACGTTCTGGGACCTGCATGTCGCCATGCAGGACGCCATGGGCTGGCAGGACTGCCACCTCCACGAGTTCCGCGTCGTGGACGCCACGGAGCGCGCCATCGCGTCCATCGGGACTCCCGGCGACGAAGACGACGACCCGGCCGGCAGGCCGACCCTTCCGGAATGGAAAATTCCGCTGGCCGAATTCGTCGACGGCCGCGCCAGGCATGCCCCACCCGCTGTCTATGCCTACGACTTCGGCGACAACTGGCGCCATACGCTGATCGACGAGGGCATGCAGGCGAGGACGCCAGGCGCGAGGTCCCCACGGTGCCTGGCAGGAGCCGGGCGCTGCCCGCCCGAAGACGGTGGAGGCGTCAGCGGCTATGCGTCGCTCCTCGCCACCCTCGCCAACCCTGGTCATCCCGAGCACACGGCGATGCTCGAGTGGGCAGGTGGTCCAATCGACCCGCAGGCGTTCGGCGGGGAGTGACGCACCGGACATTCATCCGGACAGATAACCGGACAGAATCGACGACGCTGCTGCGAGACGGCATACCGCATCTCGCTGTGATGTAAGGGACTCAGGCGCTGTCCACAACTCCGCCGAAGCGGACATCCTGGCGGACGGGTCCGGCTCAAGCCGGACACTACGTGAAACAGGGCGGAAGCCGAGGTCCGGCTAAAGCCGGACACGGCGACGGGCAGGATGTAGCAGCCGATCTCAGGTCGGCCTGACACGGCGCACTTGAAGGTGCGCGGCTACGTACTGCTCACGCTACCGGCGAAGGGCGCGACGGATGATGGCTTTCGCTTCGGGCACGCGCAGCGCCAGCGCCACGCCGACGTAGGTGGCGCCGTACGGCAGCAGCACGGCTGCACCCTGCAGAATCGGATGCACCGGCGGCAACGCCAGCTTCACCCCCCACCCGACGGCCGCCCCGGTGAGTGCCGCAGCCCACAACGACACGACATACATCGTCGGCATGCCGGTCGAGCCGATGCGCCCGCGCAGCACCCGGCGCAGCAGATACATCTCGACCCACCCGGCAAGGCCAGCCGACAGCGTCAGCCCCGCCGCACCCCAGCGGGCGCCGATGCCCAGCAGATGCGGCAGCGGAATGGCGAACAGATAACCCAACACGATGGTGATGGTGACGCGCACCAGCGCGAACCGCAGCGGCGTCCGCGAGTCCCTCAGCGCATAGCACGTGGACGAATAGAGCCGCCCCAGCGTCTGCGCCACCAGCCCCATCGACGAGCCCGCAAGGATGGCCCACACATACGTGGCATCGTCCGCCGTGAAGCGCCCGGTCTGCAGCACGGCGCCAGCCACGACATCGCCCAGCGTCAGGAAGGCCACCGACGAGGGGACCACGAAGAATGCGATGCGCCGGAGCCCGGCATCAAGCCGCTGACGCACCGCTTCCGCACCCGCGGCATCGAGCGAGGCTGCGCCGGCCGCACCCGCCATCGCCGGCAGTTCCGACGCGGCGACGGCCACACCGAACAGGCTGACCGGCAGGGTGTAGAGCAGCGAGGCGTTCGTGAGCCCGGTCACAGCGCCGGTCGGCAGCAGGCTCGCGAGCAGCGAATCGATGTACGCGCTCAACTGCACCACACCACGGCTGATGAACGCCGGCACGAAATTGCGCGCAATGGTCCGCACGTGTTCCGATGCGGTGTCGAACGAGAGGCGCAGGTCGGGCGCCACGGCGAACACCACCGGTAACTGCACACCGAACTGCAACGCGCTTCCCACCACCGCGCCCCACGCCAGGTATTCCGCCAGCTGCGACAGGCTGCTGCCGCCGCCGAAGTACACCATCGTGGAGATCATCGCGGCGTTCACCATCACCGGCGCCGCATACGACAGCGTGAAGCGGTGGTGGCTGTTGAGGATACCGAGGCACCAGGCCGACAGCACCAGCATGCCGGTACCGGGAAACAGGATGCGCGTCAGCGCGATCGCCAGTTCGCGCTTCTCTCCGGTGAAGCCGGGCGCGATGACGGCAATCAGCACCGGTGTCGCCAGCACGCCCACCAGCACCAGCACCGAGGTGGTGACGGCGAGCAGCGCGAAGACGGCGCCGGCCACACGGTCGGCTTCCTCGCGCTTCCCTCTCGACACCAGCGAGGCGTAGACCGGAATGAACGACGCCGACAGCGCGCCTTCACCGAAGAGGTTCTGCAGGAAGTTCGGAATGCGGTAGGCCGCGTTGAACGCGTCGGCGGAATCGGACAGCCCGAAGTAGTACGCGAAGACGCGCGCGCGGATGAAGCCCGCGATCCGGCTGATGAGGATGCCGGCCGCGACCAAGACGGCGCGGTTCACCGCACCGCGGATACCTGCGTCCGCTCCCCTGCCCTACGCGTCGTCATCGTCGGCCGCCGCTTCGCCAAGCGTGCCGCTGGCTTTCTGCATCAGGTAGGTCTTGATGAAGCCGTCGATGTCGCCATCGAGCACGCGGTTCGGATCGCTGACCGTTTCCTTTGTGCGATGGTCCTTCACCAACTGGTACGGATGGAGGACGTAGCTACGGATCTGGCTGCCGAACGCGATCTGCTGCTTCTCGCCGGCAATTGAATCGAGCTTTGCCTGCTGCGCCTTCATCTTGAGGTCGTAGAGGCGCGCACGCAGCACCTTCATCGCCGACGCGCGGTTCTTGTGCTGCGACCGTTCGTTCTGGCACGACACGACGATGCCGGATGGCAGGTGCGTGATGCGGATCGCGGAGTCGGTGACGTTGACGTGCTGGCCGCCGGCGCCGCTCGAGCGGTAGGTGTCGACCCGCAGGTCCTTCTCGTCGATCTCCACTTCCACATCGTCCGGCAGTTCCGGCCAGACGTAGACGGAGGCGAACGAGGTGTGCCGGCGCGCTGCCTGGTCGAACGGCGAGATGCGCACCAGGCGATGCACGCCCGCCTCGGCCGACAGCAGGCCGAAGGCATAGTCGCCCATCACGGTGAACGTCGCGCTCTTCAGCCCCGCTTCTTCCGCCGGTTGGTAATCGATCAGTTCGCGCTTGAAGCCGCGCCGCTCGGTCCACCGCAGGTACATGCGGAGCAGCATCTCGGCCCAGTCCTGCGACTCGGTGCCGCCGGCGCCAGGATGGATGGTGATGATGGCGTTCCTGCGATCGTGCTCCCCGCCGAGCATCTTCTTGATCTCGCCGGCCTGGACGTCCTGGTCGAACGCGTCGAGCCCTTGGGACAACTCTGCGTCGACCGGTTCGCCAGCGGCCAGCCAGTCGGTGAGCACCGACAGGTCTTCGCCCTGCTTGCGCAGCGAGATGATGAGATCGCGCTCCTGCTCGATGCCCTTGCGGCGCTGCAGGATCTTCTGGGCTTCGACCTGGTCCTTCCAGAATTCTGGAGCGGAGGCCTTGGCTTCTATGCGGGTGAGTTCTTCATCAGGTTTGGCGGCCTCAAAGATAGCTACGCAGATCGGCAGCCCGGCGGCTGAGATCCTCGTAGCGTCTCCGGAGTTCGTCGGGGTTGGCCATGCGGCTATTCTACACGCCGCCGCCGAACGAGCAGCAGCACGCAGAGCGTCAGCAGGGTCGAGGCGTAGGCGAACACGTCGCCGATGCGCGAGTAGATGGTGCGCGCGCGCACGAAGCGGGCTTCGCCGACGACGATCGCCGGCTCGTAGAGCGCCGTGCGGGCGCGCACGCGGCCATACGGATCGACGATGCCGCTGAAGCCGGTGTTGGCGGCACGCAGCAGATAGCGGCCATTCTCGATGGCACGCATCGACGCCTGCTCGAAGTGCTGGTAGGGCGCCGAGGTGCGCCCGAACCACGCATCGTTGGTGATGGTGGTGAGCAGGTCCGCTCCGCCGGCCGCCATCTGCCGCACCAGGCCGGGATAGACCACCTCGTAGCAGATCGACGTGCTGATGAAGTGGCCGCGGACCGGCAGCAGCACGGCGGCGTCGCCAGCTGAGAAGTCGGACACCGCTTCCACCAGCGGCCCGGCAAAGAACAGCAGCGCCTTCAGCGGCACGTACTCGCCGAACGGCACGAGGTGCATCTTGCGGTAGATGGCGCCGGTCACGCCGTCGGGGCGGACGAGAAACGCCGAGTTGTAGTACTTCGTCTGCGGCGTCGAGCGATCGATCTGATCGCTGCCAATAAGGATCGGCGTCTTCGTCTCGCGGGCGATCGCACGCACCTGCTCCGCACCGGGCCGATCCTCCTCGAAATAGAACGGGGTGGACGACTCGGGCCACAGCACCAGCTGCGCGCCGTCCGTGATGGCACGACGCGTCATGTCGAGATACTCGCGGAAGATGCCGGAGGCCCGTCGCTCGTCCCACTTGTCGGCCTGGTCGACGTTGCCCTGGATGAGCCCGACGGTGATCGGCTCGCCCTCGCGGGTGAGCGCGTTGTCGCGCATGCGCGCCGAACCCCACACACCGACGGCGACCACCACCCCGATGGTGACCACGAGCGGACGATACGCCGCCATCCCTGGCGTTCGCCTCACCACGCCTGAACGCGGCGGCAGGTTGCGTGCGGCCGCGTACGCCAGTGCGGCGCTGACACTGGCCACCAGCCCCGAGAGACCGTAAATCCCCAGCACCGATGCGAGCTGCGCCACCGGCAGCACGGTCGTCTGGCTGTAGCCGAGGAGTACCCACGGAAAGCCGGTCATGATGTGCGAGCGGCCGAGTTCGGTGGCGACCCACACGAACGGCGCGACGGCCAGGCTGCGCGGGCCGAGCGCCGACGCGAAGCGGCTCATCACCATGGCGAACAGCGCCGGATAGAGCGCGAGGTAGGCGATGAGCAGCGCGTTCACCAGGCCAGCGACGACAGGCGCCAGCCCGCCGTACACGGTCATGACGCGCGTAATCCAGTAGAGCGTGCCGGTGAAGTAGACGATGCCGGTGATAAGACCGAGCGTGAACGCCTGGCGAACGGTACTGCGCTGCAGCGCGAGCAGCAGCGGCGCCAGCGCCGCCCAGGCAAATGCCGGGTGGCCAAAGCTGGGAAAGCTGAAGGCGAGGAGGAGGCCGGAGGTGGCGGCGAGCGCGAACGGCACGACGCGCGGTGAACTCAGCGAGTGACCCAGGGCTTCAGCTTCTCTTCCTTTTGCAGCCTATTGGCCATCGCCTGCGCCTCACGGCGCGTCTTGTAGGAGCCAATGCGCACGCGGAACAGCTTCTGGCTGCCCTTCGGCGCTGCGACGTAGACGTCGTAGCCCTTGCCGGAGAGGCGTTTCACGATCGGGTCGGCTTCGCTGCTGGCCTTCACCGCGGCCACCTGCACGGCGTAGCCGGTGCGGACGGGAGCGGCGGCTGCCGTGGTCGGCGCGGTGTTCGGAGGCGTGACCGGCGCGGCCTTTGGGGCGGCGGCCGCGACGGCCTGGGCCGGCGCCGGGGCCGGGGCCGGGGCCACGGACGCAGGAGCCAACACAGGCTTCACGTCGGCCGGCTTCGGCGCGGACGTCGGATTTCGGGCGGTCTCCTTGAACGACTCTTCGGGTGCCGGCTCTTCAGCGGCTTCGGCCGGCGGTGCCGCCTTCGTCGGATCCTCGATCGGCGTCGGAGCGGCCGCGCGAGTTGGCACGGCCGGCGATTCGGTGATGACTTCCGCATCGGCCTGTGCGGAGCGCTCGGCGCGGACGCCACGGCCGACAAAGACCCCGGTCAGGAACGTCACGACCAGGAGGACCGTGACCGCCATGAACAGGAAGACCAGCTGTTTGCTGCTCAGCTGAATTTCGCGGAAGCCGTCATCGTGAGAAGTGGTAACTGCCAAGGCGCATTGATGTTAGCACGCGCCTGCGGGCATCAGCGCGGTGGCAGGCGCGCGAGCAGGCGCGTGGCCGCTTCGTGTCCCGGGCGCATCACCAGCGCGCGTTCAGCCTCGCGCCTGGCGCCCGCCAGGTCCTTCGTGTCGAAGTAGGCCTCGGCCAGCAGGGCGTGCGCGTCGGCCGAGTCGGCGCTCCAGATGGAGATGTTCAAGGCGTCGATGGCCTCACGGCCGCGCCCGGCGCGCAAGTGCACGCGGCCGAGCAGCAGGTGCGCGTCGGCGTCGTACGGCGACAGGAACAGCACCCGGTTCAGTTCAGCCGTGGCCTCGCGGTCGCTCTCCTGCGCCACGAGCCGGCGCGCGTGTTCCAGGTAGAAGTTCGCCAGCTCGCGCTGATCGCTCTGTGCGCTGGCCAGCGTCTGCTCGATCTGCCTGGCGTGCGGCAGCTCGACGTCGCCCTTCACCCGCTCGAGTCCGCGCGGAATCGGGTCGGCGGCAGCCCGCTTATCCCATTCGTCGTAGGCCGACGAGAGCCGCTTCGCCAGCTCCTTCTCGCGCGTCGCTTCGCTGGCGTTGCCGGCAGCCGCCAGCGCGGCACCGAGTACGTAGTGCGCGTCGCCGTCGGTCGGGTCGCGACGCAGCGCCTCGCGCAGCCAGTAGATGGCGGCCTGCGTGTCCTTCTCGAACCAGTAGGCGTAGCCGAGATTGAAGAAGTAGTCGGGCTCGGTCGCGTCGGCGTCGGCCGCCTTGTCGAAGAAGTAGGTGGCGACACCCTGCGTCGGCGTACCACCGCGGCGGAGCTGCACCACGCCGAGGTTGTTGAGGATGGCCGGTGTCGACCGCTGCTCGTTGAGCGCCTTGAAGTTGGTGAATGCCCCGTCGTAGCGCTTCAGGTTCAGCTGCGACAGCGCCGCCCTGAAGCGGGCACGGCGGTTCAGCGGCGAGGTGGCCGGCACGGCGTTGGCGGCGATGAGCGCCTTGGCGTGCTCGCCCTGGTCATCGAACACCTCCCACAGCGCGAGGCGCGCGCGGTCGAGCGAGGGATCGGCCTTGAGCGCGGTGTCGAGGTAGCTGACGGCGGTGGCCGGCGTTTCGGCGAGCAGCCCCTTGATGTAATTCTCGAAGGCGGCGACGGGCGGATGGCCCCGCTCCACTTCGGCAGAGGTCCGTGCCGACGCCGGCGCGATGCGCCGCGCAATGCGCTCGAAGATCGCGAACAGCTCCGGCAGCGAGCCGCGCTCGGTGACGTCGGCCTGCACGCGCGCGGTGTCGAGCACGATGGCGCGGGCACGCACGACGATCTGGTCCCCGTCCATGGTGAGCGAGCCGACGACCACCTCCGACGCGCGCACGAGCAGTCCGATGCGGATTACGGTCGCGTTGGTCAGCGACGCCGCGGGCGGCACCTGCAGCCGGTCGAAGGCGATGCGCCGTTCGTCGCGCGTAATCGCAGGCGCCCCGAGCAGGTTCAGATCGTCGGCCAGCAGCACCGACGCCGCCTCGCCCAGCCACACAATCCGCCCCTCATGCGACGGATTCTCGAACGGCATGACGAGGATGCGATTCGGCGCGGCCGGAGCGGTCTGCGCCGCGACTGGCCGCGCGACGGCGAGCAGCGCCGCGCACAGCATAACGACGATGGCGACACGGCGTGTCATGGCGTCTCCGACCGGGCCGCGTCATCGACGCGCGTGAACGGCACGCGCAGCACGCACGCATCGCCGCCTGTTCCCCGGCACGACTCGACGGTAACCGACGTGTTGATGTCGAACAATGCCAGCATGCGTTCGCACGCCGACGCGTAGTAGACGCACAGCGGATGAGCGACGGGTTCGCGCACCGCGCAGAACACCGATGCCCGCACGGTGACTCGCGCCACGCCCGTGCGCGTCCGCGACGAGGCACGGCTGCCGTCGTAACTCCTGCGCACCAGCGCCGCGGCCCGGCCGAGGACGACCCGCTTGCGGATGACGCGCGGTAGACGGCTGATGAACGAGCGGCCGAACGACGACATCGACGCCGCGGTCCACTCGGCGGCATAGTGCCCAGCCGTGCGTGTCACCTCGGTGTAGACCGGCCCTTCCTGCCGCAGGAAGCTCAGCACCGCGTAGAGCGGCGGCAGCCCGATGGTGCCGTCGCGCAGTCCTTCCGCGGTGAGCCAATTCTCGTAGAAGCCGAGCCGTGTCGGCAGGATGTCGCCGATTGCCTGATGCAGGCTGGCCACCAGCACACGTCCGACGCCGCTTTCTCGCATGTCAGGCCGCGAGTAAGATCGACAGGAGATGACGAGCGCGGCAATCCTGACCGGAGGACGGGCGCGACGCTTCGACGGGCGCGACAAGAGCCAGTTGCGCGTGGCGGGCCGCACCATGCTCGAGCGTCAGCTCGAGGCGCTTGTCGGCGCGGTGGACCGCATCTGGCTGGCCGGCTACTACGGCGACGTACCGCTGGCTCCGCCGCTCTGTGTGCTGGCCGACCGGAAACCTGGTCGTGGACCGCTCGCCGGCCTCGACGCCGCGCTGGCGGCCGCGCCGCACGGCACCGTGCTGCTGCTCGCCTGCGACATGCCGTACGTGACGGCGCCCTTCCTGGCGCACCTGCTCACCAGGCTCGACGGCTTCGATGCTGTCGTGCCGAAGACCGAACGCGGCTATCATCCGTTGTGTGCGGTGTATGCCCAGTCCTGCAGGGCTGTGGTGCAGCGCCGTCTCGATCAGGGGCACCTGCGCATGCAGGATCTGCTCGCTGACCTGCGGATTCGAACCGTGGACGGTTCCGAACTGGCGTCGTTCGGGGAACCCGGCTCCCTGCTCGCCAACGTGAACACCCAGGCGGCGCTCGATGCGCTCGAATCTCAGCAAAACCACTAAACTGTAATCTATCACGAGCTTACCGCCCTCCCGGACCGACCCGGGCCCGGTCGCTCTTCATCCGCCGACCCATGATTCTTCCGATTCAGCGACAGGTTCACTCCGCGATTACCGACGCCGTCCAGCGTGCGTTCGGCCTCACCGAGATTCCGCCGTTCACGGTCGAGACGCCGCCGAACCGGGCGCTCGGCGACTTGGCCGTCACGGTGGCATTCCAACTGGCGCGTGCCCTGCGCAAGGCACCGCGGATGATCGCGCAGGAGATTGCGAACGCGCTGGCGCCGATTCCCGGGGTTGCACAGGTGACCGCCGCCCCGACGGGCTACCTGAACTTCTTCCTGGAACGGAAGCCGTTCGTTGTCGATCGCGTGACGGGACGCGCCGTCGCTGCGCCGGTGGACGAAGGCAAGGTCGTGGTCGAGCACACGGCGATCAATCCGAACAAGGCGGCGCATATCGGCCACCTGCGGAACGCGACGCTCGGCGACACGCTGGTGCGGGTGCTGCGCTTCCGCGGCACGCCGGTCGAGACGCAGAACTACATCGACGACATGGGCGTCCAGGTGGCGGACGTCATCGTCGGCTTCAAGGAGTTCGAGCAGAAGGGCGTCGCCGACGTCCAGCACATCGCCGAGACGACCCGCTTCGATTACTACTGCTGGGATCTCTACGCGAAGGTGACGCACTGGTACGACGCCGACAAGACGAACGCCGAGGTGCGCACGCAGGCACTGCACGACCTCGAGCACGGCGGCACCGAGGTGTCCGAGATGGGCACGGTGATCGTCGACCACATCGTGCGGGCGCACCTGAAGACGATGGCGCGGCTGAACATCGGCTACGACCTGCTCACCTACGAAGGCGACATCATCCGCCTGCAGTTCTGGGCGCACTGCTTCGAGACGCTGAAGGCGCAGGGCGCCGTGTTCCTGCAGACCGAAGGCAAGCTTGCCGGCTGCTGGGTGATGCGCATCGACGACGGCCGCGACGCGGAACCGGCGGGCGCGGGCGAGGAGAAGGACGAAGAAGCGCGCGAGAAGGTCATCGTCCGCTCGAACGGTGTCGTCACCTACGTCGGCAAGGACATCGCCAACCAGTTCTGGAAGTTCGGCCTCCTCGGCCGCGACTTCAACTACCGCACGTTCGCGGTGCAGGACGGCGATCGTCAACTCTGGGCGACGACCACCGCTGAAGGCGAGAAGAGCGGCGTGCCGTCGTTCGGCGGCGCCACGCGCATCTACAACGTGATCGACTCGCGACAGATGTATCTGCAGGCGCTGCTCGCGCAGGCGCTGCGCACGCTCGACCATCCCGAACAGGCCGAGAACTCCATCCACTTCTCGTACGAGATGGTGGCACTGTCGCACAGCACCGCGCAGAAGCTCGGGTATCCGGCTGACGCCGAGGCCGACAGGAAGCCGTTCGTCGAGGTGTCCGGGCGCAAGGGCCTGGGCGTGAAGGTGGACGACCTGCTCGACGTGCTCGAGTCGACGGCGAAGGCCGAAGTAGCGCGCCGCAACCCCGAGTTCACCCCCGACGAGTGCCAGCGTGTGGCCGAGCAGATTGCCGTCGGTGCGATCCGCTACTTCATGCTGAAGTTCTCACGCGGCAAGCTGATTGTGTTCGACATGGACGAAGCGCTCAGCTTCGAAGGCGAGACCGGCCCCTACCTGCAGTACGCCGTCGTCCGTGCGAACAACATCTTCAACAAGCTGCAGCAGCGCGACGGGGTGAGTGAAGCCGATGTGCTGGCCAGCCTCGACGCGGCGATGCTGGATGAGCTCGCGCCGAGCGACGACCCCGACGCGCACGACCTCTGGGCGCTCGTCTACGAGGCGTCGCGACTCGACGATATCGTCGAGCAGACCGTGCGGGCGCTCGAATTCTCCCTGCTGGCCAAGTACGCCTTCGGGCTGGCACAGCTCTTCAACGCGTTCTATCACCGCTACCCGATCCTCAACGAGGAGAACGTGGATCGCCGGCGGTGGCGGGCGGCAGGTGTCGCCTACTTCCGTGCGCAGTTGACGCGCGCACTCGACTTGATGGGCATTGACGTGCCAGGACGGATGTAAACCATGGCTGAGATCGCGGTCACCAACTGCGCCAAGATCGAAGACTACAAACAGGCGCTCCTGCATGCCGGTGGTGAAGTGCGCGTCGTCGAGCACGGCGGGCCGGTTGCGGCGGCGCTCGCTGGCGTGGGCGGCCTCCTGCTGACCGGCGGTGAGGACGTGGCGCCTGCCCTCTACGGCGAGAAGAAGCACGCGGCCACCATCGAGGTCGCGCCAGAGCGCGACGCCTTCGAGATTGCCCTGGTGAAGGAGGCACACCGCATCGGCCTGCCGATCTTCGCCATCTGCCGCGGCATCCAGGTGCTGAACGTCGCGTTCGGCGGCACGCTGGTCCAGGACATTCCCACGCAGATGGCGAGCGCCCTGCCGCACGCGTTCACCACGCCGCCGCACAAGGCGTTCGCCTACGCCCACGACGTGTGGGTGGACACCAACTCACTGCTCGCGCGGTTGATGACGGAACGGCTGAACGGGTCGGACTCGTGCGCCGTGAACAGCCGTCATCACCAGGCGGTGAAGGACGTCGCCCCCGGCTTCAAGGTGGTGGCAACGGCGCCGGACGGCATCATCGAGGCGATCGAGGACCCGGCCGCCCGCTTCTGCCTCGGCGTGCAGTGGCACCCCGAGAATTTCTTCCGCACCGGCGAGTTCCGCCCGCTGTTCGAGGGGTTCCTCGAAGCCGCGGCCGTGCGCTGATGGTCCGGCTAAAGCC
>Ga0114966_10001925_pt1 | contig 18838 bp, 15 predicted proteins | sample M_130207_XF_Meta_FD_87029 | JGI IMG/M metagenome (GOLD analysis project Ga0114966, IMG submission 87029) | Freshwater microbial communities from Lake Montjoie, Canada to study carbon cycling - M_130207_XF_MetaG | ecosystem: Environmental > Aquatic > Freshwater > Lake | place: Lake Montjoie...
GCAGCTATAAAGCCGACCCTGCGAATCCACGCCGAGACCTTCGGTATCATACCGATCGATTTTTTCATGAGCGAAGGGTCGAAGTTGTAAAGGCGTAAAACAATTCGTCAGCATCGATACACCCGCGACGTGCGATTCAAGACTTCCATCCGTCTTGGAAGGTTGGATATGCCACACTTCAGGGTTGCGATCATGCACCGTCAGAAGCCGACCTCCTTCATCCAAAGCAAGCCCAGAAGTATCAAAACGCATCCCATTGGGCATCGTAACCCGCCAGTAATCGTCCGCTCGGAGTTCGTATTCCACAGGATACCGATCACCCCTCACCGAGGTAACCGAATCGCCGAAAGCAATCACCACCAGCATCAAAAAAAACAACCTAGTGGAGCAAAACAACATCGCCTCGACTTTAACCGAATCCAAGCCACTTCACCAGCAACGCCTGCAAGCCCTGCGCATTAACTCACGGCGTAACACATTTGTTTTGCTCGACGGGCCTGGCACGGTAGGGTGTGGGCTCGTATGCTTCCTCTCACTGAGCTGGATCAAAAATATGTGTGGCACCCTTTCACACAGATGCAAGATTGGTTGGGGCATGAGCCGATCGTGATTACCTCTGGAAAAGGCGCAACGCTTCAGGATTCCAAGGGACGATCGTATCTCGATGCCAACTCTTCGATTTGGACCAATCTGCACGGACACCGGAATCCCGCGCTAGATAAGGCCTTACGCGGTCAATTGGCGAAGGTGGCTCATTCGTCTTTCTTAGGACTGACAAACGAACCTGCGGCGAAATTAGCGGGCGAGCTGGTGCGGTTGGCAAATCCAATCAATTTATCCGAGGTGATGGGTCCCGATGACACGTTGTCCAAGGTGTTTTATTCGGACGACGGCTCGACTGCGATGGAAGTCGCTCTGAAACAGGCATATCAATTCGCTCAACGCAGCGGATTATCGGCGTCGCCACGGTTTCTGTCGTTGGAAGGTGCCTATCATGGAGACACCTTAGGTGCCGTTAGTTTGGGGCATATCGATCTCTTTCAAAAAAGTTACGCGAACCTATTGTTCCCCACCGATTCCGTGATGAGTCCCTATTGTTACCGATGCCCCTTTAATCGGGCTGCACCGAAAAGGGCGGATGCGAGGACTTACCGAGTTTGTGAATGGGAATGTGTCGCCAAGGTGGAGGAGGTTTGTGCAACCAAACAGGCCCAAGGCGAGCCCTATACCGCCATGGTGCTCGAACCGGGGTTGCAAGGGGCTGCGGGGATGATTCCGCAGCCGGAAGGGTGGTTACAGCAGGTAAGTAAGGTGCTACGACGGCATGGAACCCAACTCATCGCCGACGAGGTCATGACGGGTTTCGGTCGAGCAACTGTGGACGAGGATAGCAATGGTCAACCCGTGTGGTTTGCTTCTCACGCTGAGGGGGTCCAGCCCGATTTCCTAGTGCTGGCAAAGGGCTTGACGGGAGGCTATTTGCCAATGGCTGCAACGTTGACGACTCAGCGTGTGTTCAACGTATTCTTGGGTCGATACGAGGAGTTTAAATCGTTTTTCCATGGGCACAGTTATACCGGCAATGCCCTCGGAAGCGCGGTGGCTTTGGCAAATGTGGAGCTATTGGAAACAAAGCGGACACGGCAACAACGACATCGCCTAGCGGCAGCGTTACGAACCGAGTCGGCAGTGCTCTGGGAATTGCCGCAGGTCGGCGATATGCGACAATGCGGCCTCATTCTGGCAGTCGAGCTGGTGGAAGATTGGAAAACTCGCAAACCATTGGCACTCAAGGATAGAGCTGGGTTTCGGGTCTGCGAAGCTATGGCGCGTCGAGGCGTGTTGACACGACCCATCGGCAACGTAATCGTGGTGATGCCCCCCTATTGCACAACCCCCTCCCAAGTTCAGCAGATATTGACCTGCCTCCATGATTCGATCGTTGAGATTTTTCCCAATCATCCAAAAAACTGAGAAAAACTTGAGAAACATTGAAACATTTGCAGGGCTTCCGGTGTCTAACAGGTATCAATTACCCCCGGTGCGTTGACGAAAACGCCATCTAGTGGGCTTTGAAAATGAGGTGTTAGATGGAAACGGAAGAAGTTTTAGCAAATGAAGTGATGAAGCAGTTTGGGTTGCGGAGGGTGGAGGGTGTCTTCTACGCCGATGTGCACGTGTGCGGAAGTGCCAAGGCAGTTTGTGTGGCCCTGCACGGCGCACGAACCTTGCTCCAAGCAGTCGATGCCTTGGTCGCGTTTGATCATCCCGCTCCAATTCTCCCAGTCGCTGCTTAATCGTCCCGCCGACCCATTCACGATGGCTTGTTCGGATCCTTGCCATGGGTTACTCTAAAAACGTGATTGATGATGTGGCGTTAGATCAGGTGCTCCAGAAAGTCTGGGATGGCGGTCGAATTGGGGCCGGAGAGGCGTTAAAGTTACACAGCTTGCCTCTGGGGGAGCTAGGGGCACTGGCTGATCGCCGCAGAGATCTCGCGAAGGCTCAAGCTTACAGCGGCAAAGGCAACCAAATCGTCACTTACATTGTGGATCGGAACGTGAACTACACGAACGTCTGTAATGTTTATTGCAAGTTCTGCGCCTTTTACCGCACGGAACGGGATACAGATGCTTACGTCATTACCCATCCGGAAATCGATCGAAAGATTGAGGAAACAATCGCACTCGGCGGGACGCAGATTCTGATGCAGGGCGGCCATCACCCCAAGCTCTCGATGCAGTGGTATCTCGATTTGTTGGGGCATATCAAAACCAAATTTCCTCAAGTAAACATTCACGGTTTCAGCCCCAGTGAATTCATCCATTTTCAGGAAGTATTCGCGCGCCCCGTCGAGGAAATCATCCGCGAGTTCGTCAAAGCAGGATTGGGTTCGATTCCCGGGGGTGGTGGAGAAATTCTAGTCGATCGCGTCCGAAAAAAAATCGCCCCCCTCAAGGCCATGAGCGACGAGTGGCTCGGCGTGATGGAAACCGCACATCGGCTGGGACTCGCCTCCACCGCGACGATGATGTTCGGACATGTGGAAACCTTGGAGGAACGAATCGAACACCTCGACCGAGTGCGAAGACAGCAAGATTCCACTCGCGGATTCACCGCGTTCATCGCGTGGACATTTCAAGCGGAGAACACCAAGCTGCGAGCACCAACCGTGGGAGCTCACGAGTATTTAAAGATGCAAGCGTTGAGCCGAATTTATCTCGATAACATCCCAAATATACAAAGCTCATGGGTCACCCAAGGGCCTGAGATTGGACAGGTTGCCCTCAAATACGGAGCCAACGACTTAGGCAGCATTATGATTGAAGAAAACGTGGTCTCACAGGCAGGAACCACCTTCAAAATGGGTGTCGCCGACATGCGACGATTGATCGAAGATTTGGGTTTTGAAGCGAAACAGCGAGATAATTGGTATCAACTGCTGAACTAAAAAATCCAACCAAAACAAGTGGTGGAGGCGGCGGGAGTTGAACCCGCGTGCTTGACTAATTTACCAGCCGTGACTACATGCTTAGTCAGGAGAGAGTTGTCTGCGATGCGATACCGTCCCGACCCGAGTCGCACTACATAGTCCGCATGCAAAATTTCGGGCAAGTCGCGCGCAGTCTCCACGATTACCCTAACCTGCTATAGCGTTCATCCACCTGAGCAGGTATGCGGCGGCGAACGTCGTGGCACTTAGGCCGCGAGAGCTAGTTCTTCGTTAGCTTTTAATTTTTGGTTCGGTGATTTACGAGGCCAACGTACCATCCTCGGCATGCCACCTCTGGCGCGTTCTTCAAGTCGAAACCAGTACGCCCCCATCCAGTGACCTTTCTAATCTACATTCAAAACTCATTTATTCAAGAAAGATCCGAAGCGATTACGCCCCCAGGGGACTGATCCCAACAAAAATATATTTTGATTTTTCGCTCCGGAGGGTTAGCATTTGTATGATGGTGGTTGTTGAATCCAATACAGATAAAAAAGAATTGCGAACCACCCCTGCGGGGGTTGTTCGAGTTTTTTTTCTTCTGCTCTTGGTGTTCTTGGTCAACATCATTCCTTTGCATCTCTTACGTGAGCCGCATTGTAAAGAGATTGTCCACCTAGCCCAAGCTGCGTGCACGGGTCCTGCTGCGGAAAGTGCGCGGGATCACATTCAGCACGAGGCGGAGCATGTGCCTCATCCTTCGTGTGAGCATTCGATCCAGATTTGCCCGAAGTCGAGATTTAATCCCGTTGGTGCCTTGGTTCTGGTGGCTCTACCTTTGGGATTAGGCACAGTTTGTGTTGAACCGCCACTCGCGCAACTGAAGTTGATTTTTTCGCATCGTCTCCGGCCCCTTGATGCGGATCTGCCCGACGGGCTACAGCCTCGTCCGCCTCCCCTCACCTAGGTTTCTATCCTTTCCACGCGCTGATTCGTTGGCGCAAACGTTCTCATTCTGCCTGAGTGCCTCATAGGCGGAGCTGTCACTGAGTCGTATTGTTGTTGAGGCGAAATATTTCTTTCCTTTTTATGCTCAAAAATTGGGTTTGTTTTTCTAGTTCAAGCTGGGTTGTGACTCTCGGGGTAGCGAGTCTCAGTGGTCTCCTTTCCTCCCGTGGTGCGGAGGGTGTCCCGGTCCGCGCCACAACTAATTCTATCACAATGGCAGCGTTAGCTGCGGAGGTGGTGAAGTTTAATCCCGAGGTTAACTATTATCGTGATGAAATTGGAGTGGCTAAAGGCGAACGGCGCCTTGCGGGAGCTCCGGCTAATCCGGAGGTATCCACTACTCTAGGGCAAAAATCTGTCAGCAGCGGTGGGTTGAACGCTGAGGGTTTAGCTTGGTCTGTGAGCGTGCAACAACCATTGGAATGGCCGGGGCGGCTCTCGTTGCGAAAAGCGATTGCGAATCATCAGATTCAACTTGCTGAGCTCGGGTTGGCTCGGTTCCAGGGGTTGATCGGATCCCGTGCACGGCTGTTGGCATACCAGCTTTTCAGTGCCCAGGAGAAAGCGACTGCGGCAAGAGAGGTCGCAGAGCGGCTTCAGCAGTTACGCGAAGTGCTGGTGCAGCGAGATCCGACAGGGCTCACGCCGATGCTCGAAACGCGGATTATTGAAGCGACGGAGCTGACCCTCAAACGGAGGTCGAGTGAAGCTGAATTGCTGGAGCAATCGGCTTTACTCGAGCTGAATCAACTGCGCGGGGCACCTTGGACGCAGTCGATCCACGTGGAACAACCAAAGTTCATTTTTAGCGCAGCACCCGAATCGGCACGATTACTTGCTGCGGCACAAACGAACAACTTCGAGTTGCAGATGCGCCGCGTCGAGCTGGAGCAACAAGGGTTCAGAGTATCGCTCGCACAGAATGAGAATCATTCAGGCTTCACCGTAGGTCCTTATTTATCGCAGGCATCTTCGGGAGATCGTGAGCAACAAATCGGCATCGCTTTCTCGGTACCCTTACCTCTCTGGAAAGGGAAGAAAGGAAGTGTTGAAACTGCCACGGCTCGACAAAGACAGGCCGAAACTTTGATGGCCGTCGCTGAAAGGGATGTGACGAGGCAAATCCTTGAAAAAGCAAAAGTGTATCAAACGAAGATTGCGGAGATGGCAAGTTGGCGTCCTGATTCCGTCGAACAGTTCCGTGCAGCAGCAACCTTAGCCGATCGACATTACCGGCTAGGTGCAGTTCCAATCGCTACTTATGTCGAGTTGCAAAAGCAATACCTGGAGGCCATCGAAGCACTGCTTGATACGAAGCGTGAAGCACTGGAAGCAGCTCAGGAGTTGCAAAGGCTGACTGGTCTCGATTTTAATGGACTGGTGCTTGGTGCTCCCGAAAAACCTTCGAACGCATCGACCCCATGATTCACTCAATCCTTTCGTTTTCGCTGCGCCATCGAGCGTTCGTTCTGTTGCTCACCCTCGGCATGGGAGGTGCAGGACTTTGGTCGGCACTGCATCTTCCGATCGACGCTGTTCCGGATATCACCGGTGTGCAGGTCCAGATTAATACTGAAATTCCTGCATTGGCTGCCGAGGAATCGGAGAAATTGGTGACCCAGCCCATCGAGCTGGAGATGGCAGGGATCCCCGGCATGGAGAACATGAGATCCGTCACAAAATTTGGCCTATCTCAAGTGACGCTCAACTTCAAGGATGGCACAGACATTTACCGCGCGCGCCAACTGGTCACTGAGCGATTACAAGGCGTGCTGGAGCGTTTGCCTAGTGGTGCTGCTCCGAAGCTCGCTCCCAACAGTACGGGGCTCGGGGAGATCCTTTACTACAATGTGCAGTATACAGCAGATGCTAAGAAAAAACCGGCAAGCGAGAGAGCACAACTTATCGAGTTGCGTGAGCTTCAGACGACTTTCATCAAGCCTCTGCTGCTCACCGTGCCGGGGATCGCCGAAATCAACGAAATCGGTGGATACCAAAAGCAATTTGTCATTCAGCCTAAACCCAAGGCACTCGAAGCGATTGGGATGACGTTCAGTGAATTGGCTGAGTTGGTTTCTGAAAATGTTGAGAATGCAGGCGGCGGCATCATCAACCGAGGCGGACAACAACTGACAATTCGAGCGGTCGGTCGTGTGAACACGGTCGAGGAGATGGAAAATTTGCCGATCAAATTCGGCGCGGGAATCAAGCCGTTGTTAGTTAAGGATGTGGCGGAAGTGGTCACGGGCACAAAGTTCCGCACCGGTGCAGCAACCCTCGATGGTCACGAGACGGTTATGGGAACCACAATGATGCTCGCAGGGCAAAATAGTCGAGAGATGGCCGAACGTGTGAAGGCACGCTTGAAGGTGATCCAATCCCAACTGCCGGAAGGGTTTGAGATTCAGATTTTATACGACCGATCGCTCCTCATCGACCGCACGATTCAGACTGTTAATACGAACCTTTTCGAGGGCGCGTTGTTTGTGGTGATCGTGCTTTTATTACTGCTCGGCAACTGGCGGGCGGCTTTGATCGTGGCGACCGCGATCCCTCTCTCCTTCCTTTTTGCACTGACGGGGATGGTGCATGGAAAAATCTCAGGCAACTTGATGAGTCTCGGAGCGGTGGATTTCGGTCTGATTATCGACGGAGCCGTCGTGATTGCGGAGAACATCGTGCGGCAATTAGGCCAGCGTCAACACCGACTGGGGCGTCTGCTCACGGAGGATGAACGCCGAGAAGTGGTGCTCGAGGCAAGCCATCAAGTTGGTAGACCGATGTTCTTTGGCGTCGTCATTATTACGGTGGTTTACATCCCAATTCTTGCTCTGACAGGAATCGAAGGTAAAATGTTTCATCCTATGGCGCTCACGGTGATGTTTGCGCTCGGGGGTGCCTTGATACTTGCGTTTACGTGGGTGCCGGTGCTCTGTTCCTTCTTCCTACGGGGTTCCCAGAAGGAAGGAGACCCGTTTATTACCCGCACGGTGAAGCGCATTTACGAACCTATCTTGGCGTCTGCACTCCGCCTTCGTTGGTCCGTAGTTGTTGCTGCGGTTCTGATTTGTTCTGGTTCCCTCTGGTTGTTCACACGACTCGGCGCGGAATTTGTTCCAAAGCTCGACGAAGGCTCCATCACGTTGATGCTCTACAAACCGGTCGGCATGAGCATTGAAGAATCTTTACGCACCGACATCGAAGCGGAGAAGGCGTTGGCTCTCGAGTTTCCAGAAATCACGCGCATTTTTTCCCGCATTGGCACCAGTGAAATTGCTTCGGATCCAATGCCACCCAACGAGAGCGATCTTTACATTTTCTACAAGCCGACCGCCGAATGGCCCAAGACGGCGGGACGCCCCACCAATAAAGCTGAATTGAACGAACAAATCGAAACTGCACTCAAGAAACTGAACTCAGAGTATAACATACTTTCTGCGCAACCCATCGAGATGCGGTTCAACGAGATGCTCGAAGGCACAAAGGCAGAACTTTCTGTAAAAGTCTTTGGCAGTGACTACGACGTTCTCGAAAAACTGGCGGAGAAAATTAAGGAGATCCTCGAGCACACTCCGGGTGTTGCTCAGGTCGAATTTGAAACCGAAGGACGAACGCCTCAGTTGCAAATCAATGTCAAACGTGACGCGCTACAACGCTACGGCCTTCAAAGCTCGGCTGTGAATAAAACTATCCACGCTGCGCTCGCTGGACAGTTGGCGGGACAAGTGGTGGAGGGCAATAAACGCTACGATATCATGGTTCGGATGCCGGAAGATCTCCGAGCAGATGATGAGCAGGTGAAGCAATTGGGGGTCCGCGTAGGTGAAACAGGGCTGGTTCCGCTCGGCAAATTGGTTGAGTTTTCGACGTTAGAATCGTTCGAGCCTATCCAGCATGATGATGGCCATCGGCGGGCAGCGTTGATGGTGAATTTAAACACCCGCGACATCGAAGGTTTTGTGGAAAACGCCCAGCGAAAGATCAAAGAGCAAATACAACTCCCCGAGAATTATCTCGTCGAGTTTGGTGGTCAGTTTAAAAACTTGCAGGAAGCTCGGGCTCGACTTGCGGTCGTTGTCCCGTCGGCGTTGATCCTTATTTTCATTTTGATCTACTTCGCACTCGGCTCGTTGAAGCAGGCACTCGTGGTGTATTCTGGCATCCCTCTGGCGATGACGGGCGGGATCGTCGCGCTCTGGGTACGTGATATGCCTTTCAGCATCACGGCTGCGGTCGGTTTTATCGCACTGAGCGGTGTGGCGGTGCTCAACGGCCTCGTCATGGTCTCGTATTTCAATCAGCTTCGAGACGGATCTCGATCGCTCGGAGAGTTGGTGATTGAAGGTTCGTTGACTCGACTTCGTCCCATATTGATGACGGCGTTTGTCGCTTCACTCGGTTTTGTCCCCATGGCTCTGGCGACGGGTGCGGGAGCAGAAGCTCAACGTCCTCTGGCGACGGTGGTCATTGGTGGGATCCTTAGTTCGACATTCTTGACCTTGGTTTTTCTACCGGTACTCTACGCTTGGGTAGAGAATCGGAAGGAATCCCAATCTCGAGCAGCTAACTCATGAAACGGTTCGCGATAATTGTCGGTTGCATGCTGGTCACGCTGAGTGCCTGTGCGCACGGCATTTCAGATGCCGACAAACAGGGCATTCTTGAGGGAGGCAACTTTGAATACCTCAAGCTGGGCGCAACCCACATGTTGACCGGTTACGATCACCTGTTATTCCTGTTTGGTGTGATGTTTTTTCTGGCCCGCTTTGGGGACATCGTCAAATTCATCACCAGCTTCACACTCGGACATTGTCTCACGTTGATTTTTGCGACTCTGTTCCACGTGAAGGCGAACTACTACTTGATCGATGCCGTCATCGCCTTGACTGTCTGCTACAAAGCGTTTGATAATCTCGATGGGTTTAAGCGCACCATTGGCATTCAGTCTCCTAATTTGCTCGCGGTCGTTTTTCTATTCGGGTTGATTCATGGTTTTGGGCTTTCTACGCGGCTCCAACAGTTGCCACTCGGGCAGGAAGGTTTGGTTCTGCGGATTCTGTCCTTCAATCTCGGTGTGGAGGTGGGACAAATCGTGGCATTGTCGGGCATGTGGATTCTCTTAACCGGTTGGCGCAAGACCGCGTCGTTCATGAAATTCAGCAAAGTGGCGAACGCCGGACTCATGGCTGCAGGACTACTGTTGATGCTCAAGCAACTCCATGGTTACGAGCACACGCGATTCATTGATGAATTTCCGTTTAACAAAGAAGAGCATTTTCAGATTCACGAAAACATGGATCGTAACCGCGATATTTCACCTACTGATACCCCTCCGTAAGGTGCCCAATAATCTCCATCTGACACTTAAAACTATGACTAAAAACACACTGCTCACCCTCGGAATTGCTGCCGTAATTCCATTCACCGTCACTCTCTCCGTTGCTCAACAGGATAAGCCTAAGAAGCCGATTGCCGAGGCCAGCGGGCACAGTCATTTCACAAAGATACCTGCGACGGTGCCGGAGATTTGGAAAGAGATTCGGAAACAGCAAGGGAAGTTGGCTGCGGTCGTGGCTGAGAAGGATCTAGGTGAAGCACACGACCACGCCTTCGCAATCCGCGATTTGGTGCTAGCGTTACCCGCCAGAATTCCAACGGAGAACAAGGCTAAGACGGAAACTGCCGCCAAAGAGATCGTCAGAATCGCGGCTGCCATTGATAAATCTGGCGCGGCAGGTGCTCAGAAATCTACCGAGACCAACGTGAAGAAACTGGACGCCGCAGTCGCCGCGCTCCGACTCGAGCTCAAAGCAGAGTAATTTTCTTTGAGGAATAATCAGAGCGGTGCCACGTGTCCGTCGGCGAAGATGACGTTTTTAGTCGTGAGTCCGCGCTTGCCCGGGTGGACGTTATCGTAGTCGTACATGAGCGGCGCCTTCACGGGATCCCAATTGATCGTGATGCGCCGGCGTTTGCTACTAGGCCGGTCGAGCCATTGATTATTAAAAAGTGTGTTCCACTCGTAGCTGGATTTTTCTTTCTCAAACCGTTTCGCCTTATCCGCGAGGCAGCGAAAGACACCGGAGCTCCCACCGACATAATTGGAAAGCACTTCGGCGATGGGCGGAAGGGCGTTGGTGCTAACGACACCATTGGTGGATGATTGTTGGCTTGGTAAACGCGCTGCGATGGGTAGTCGGCCTTTATAGTCATCGGCGTAAAGGGTGAGAGCAATGCCGAGTTGGCGGAGGTTATTGAGGCAGTAAGTATCGCGACTCTTATTCTTGGCCCGCGCCAATGTGGGAAGGAGCAACCCTGCGAGAATAGCGATGATGCCAATGACCACCAGCAATTCGATTAAGGTGAACCCTCGTTTACGATTCTTAATTTTCATGCAAATGGTTCTCGTTAAGGTCGGTTTTGGCCCATGCGTTGAGGAGCACGACGATCGCGGGCGGCGCGTTGCTCAGGAGTTGTGTAGGCTAATCCGCGCAAGGCTCGATCCTGAATGAGATTCTGTATCTGCGGCGATTGCATCTGCTGTTGGATGAAGTCGCCGCGTTGTTCAGCGGGCATTTGAGCCAATTGTTGCAGACTGCTTTGGAATTCCGCAGGAACTCCGAGGTCAGTTAGTTTTTTTTGCTGATCAGCCGCGCTGAGTTGCTGAAACTCCGCGATGCGCTGCGTGATGTCGCCCCGAGGGCCATCCACCCGCTGCGGACGTTCGCTGATCGTTGACTCGCTAGAACTCTCCTCATTTGAAGGAGGAGCTTGGGCCACATCACGGAACGGACGACCTCCTCCGAATAAGGCATAGAAACGTGAGTGACTCCGACGAAGCTGCTTCGCCACAGTGGATACCGCATTCTCGAGCGGAGTCTGATCGAAGCTGAGTGTGAGTTGACCCTTGGTCCCATCCTCCGCAACAACGCGGGAGTTGGAAACGCGGGACAACGAACGCAGGCCGCTCTCAATTTCTTGATCCTTGATGTTGAGCGAAACTACTCCCTCCGTCGTCATGGTATTGTTGGCGAAAGGGCTGCCCCCAGCACCACCAAAACCACCGGCGTTAAATGACTTCCAGTTCGAATTGGTGCGAGCACGATCACCACGTACCACTTCGCGCAATTCGGTAAAAGATTTCTTAACAGTGTAGAGTGGATAAAAACGGGACCAGCGACCTTCGGCTTGTTCGGCCAGGATTTCTAACACTTCTGTCAGAGGAACTCGTTTTACATTTAAGGTAATTAACGGATTCAAATCCTTCTGAACCTCGATGTATTCCCAAGTCTGCCACTCGATTTTCTTCACCACTTGGTGTAGCGGCATGTTTTGGACGTCGAGTGTCACGAGATCATGTCGGGCACGACGTGCGGCGAGAACCGTTAACACTCCGACCACGAGCACGATGGTCAGAGCAATGAGGCGAGATTTAAGAGTCATAGCAAACGAATCCTCCAGTAGGGTTGGGCAACCGTTCCACAGGGAAAGACTCCCCATCCTGACTAAAGGTTACGGTAGGTTATGGCGGGCCGCTAGTCGGTTGAGCATTTGGCTGTGGAGTCCGCCAAACCCGCCGTTGCTGAAAATGCAAATGACATCACCCACGCGTGTCTCGGCCATTAGATGATCGGCGATGGCATCGGCCGTCGGGAGGTACGCAGCGGGACGACCGTTGACGCGCAGGTCAGCGATGAGCCGTTCAGGGTCTAATCGGTCGGCGATCGGAAGGAGTTCGAGGCGTGCTACCTGTGCGATCACGGAGGCATCCGCAAGGTTGAGTGCGGCGGCCAGTTCGGATTGGAACACATTGCGACGGGTGGTGTTTGAGCGAGGCTCGAAAACTGCCCACAGTCGGCGATCTGGAAATTTAATTCGCAATGCTAACAGCGTCTCGCGAATGGCAGTGGGGTGATGTCCAAAGTCGTCGATGACGGCAATCCCGCCAGGTTCTCCGCAAACTTCCATCCGCCGCTTGATTCCTCGGAAAGTGAGGAATGCCGCCCTGATTTGCACCGGGGTGATGCCGCAATGCAAGGCACAGGCCGCAACCCCAAGGGCGTTGCGCACATTCAACTCGCCCGTCAACGGAATGGTATAGGTCTCATTTTCGAGATCAAATGATGAATGATTTTCGGCCAGTTCCAAACTCTGAGCCTGAAGATCGTTAGTCGAGGCTAGGCCGAAACGTTTCACGGGGCAGTGTTTGATGCCGAGCAACCCGATTAAATTAGACTCATCCCCATTGGCCAAAAGTAACCCATTTCGTGGAATCAGATTGATCAGCCGTTTGAAGGAAGTTTGAATCGCCGCTAGATTCTCAAAAATGTCGGCGTGATCAAACTCCAGATTATTGATGAGAGCAACTTCGGGTAAGTAATGAACAAACTTGCTCCGCTTATCAAAAAACGAGGTGTCGTACTCATCTCCTTCGATAATGAACCATGGACTATCGGTGAACCGCGCACCCTGTCCGAGGTTCGTGGGGATGCCACCAATTAGGAAGCTGGGATTTAATCCACAATGCTCGAAAACCCACGTGAGCAGTGAGGCGGTGGTCGTCTTTCCATGAGTGCCAGTGACGACGAGAGAGCGTTTGCCACGGATAAAAAACTCTTTGAGCAGTTCTGGCAGTGAACAATAACCCAACTTGCGGTCGAGCACGGCTTCTACTTCTGGATTGCCCCGAGAAATCGCGTTTCCCACGACGACCAGATCGGGTGCAGTCGCCAGATTCGACTCGTGATAGCCACTGAAAACGGGCAGCCCTCGCTCCGATAGAAACGTGGACATCGGCGGGTAAACATTTTCATCGGAACCGGTGACTGTGAATCCCTTTTCTTTGAGTGCCACGGCGGTTGCCGCCATAGCCGTTCCACCGATGCCGATAAAATGAACGTTGCGTACTTTGGAAAACATAAACGAACAGCTCTTTAAGAATTGTATGGCTGATCTAAGGGTAATCGTCTCATTTTCTTGGACGAAATCCGGGGGGAAGATTGGAGGCGATTGGTGTCGATTCCGGCACAGCCATTTCGGTGGGTTCGGTTCCTGCCAATGGATCATCAAACTCCAGACTCATTTCGGTGAGTCGTTTCCGCGCTTTAGATGCGGCAGGCATCTTTCCGTGCTCAAGGATGATTCGTCGGAGTAAATCAACCGCTTTGGCTTCTTGATCGAGATGGAAATACAAGTTGCAAAGGTGAATGGCTGACCAAGCCCAACGATCTGGATTAAATTTATGAGTGAGAATGTCTTCGTACTCGAGAGCAGCGGCGAGTAAGTTATTCAGATCCTTCTCGTAAATTTCTGCGATACGAATCGCTGCATGGATTTCACGCGGATGTTTCTTGAGATAGGCACGCAAAAGATCAATCGCATCGATATAGCTCCCAGCCGCCCATTGCTCCTCTATTTTTTCATAATCCGAGTCCTTGATCGCCTTCTTGTCGTCATTATACATCAGCCGCAAAGCTCGGTTCCCTGTAAAACTTGAAAAATCATAGGCGATCAACGCCGCTAAACCAATAATGCCACCGAGCAAGCATCCAATCCAAAACCCAAGGTTTTTTCGCTGACCAAATCCACTGCTCCGATGCATCGCACCGGTCGAACTTAAATCGACCTCAAGATTGCTGCTGTCGGCCGAGGTTTCCACGTTGGCAGAACCCACCGCGTTAGTCGTGAGGCGATTGGTGGCCGAGGGCAGATTGGTCCGAACCCCGGTGCTCACTAGCTTAACAATGTTGGTCGTCGCATTAGTGGACGCGTTGAGATGAAGTTGGTTAGTCCCTGTTGCGGGGGCGGGTAGAGGGAATGGGTCGGACAGAACACGTTTTAAGTTGTAACCCGAAACCAAGGCGAGGCTGAGGAACGCCCCATACAACATCAGTTTTAGTCCACCGTTCATAGTTACTTAGTGCCGTGAAACCTACCGAGGTCAAGGACGCCTAGGAAGTCCTTTTTGACTCATGGTTCAACCGTGCTCACGACCCGCCCACGCCGCCATCCGTTGCAGGCAGATAAATGCGTTTGATTTGGCCTCCTCCAACAGGGCAATATCGGGGACAATCGCGTAAGATTTAAACTTGGGCCAAGGCACCTCCGTCACCTCCGCAGCAATCGAACCCGCCAAACAGAGACAGGGTTTACCCGCTCGCGCTGCCGCTTCTGCGATGACTCCCACACCCTTGCCCATCAGTGTCTGCGTATCCATCGCTCCTTCGCCAGTGATGATTAGGTCTGCGTGTTGAATCCGTTCCTCCAACCCCGCTAATTGCGAAAAAATATCGCCGCCCGATCGAAAAGCACCTTGGCAAAAAACCTTTAAACCAAACCCCAACCCACCCGCCGCGCCCGCCCCCGGTAAAACTGAAAAATCTTCCCCATGAAACTGCGTCATTACCTCGGCCATTCTCGCCAAGCACGCTTCAGCCTTGGGGAAATCGGATTCGCGCAAACCCTTTTGAGGACCGTAAATTCGGCTCGCGCCATAACTACCCAGCAAAGGATTCGCCACATCCACCGCGATGGTCAACTGATCAAACGAGAGAGCTTGCAGCGGCGGTTCCACACGGGTCAACTTTGCTAACTCTGTCCAAGTTTGAATTTCCTGACCTTGCACATCCCAAAAGCTCCAACCCAATGCGCGAGCGATTCCGAAGCCACCATCGTTTGTGGCACTACCACCGATCCCAACAAAAAGCCGACGTGCCCCTTCGCTTGCAGCCTGCTGAAAAACTGCGCCGATCCCAAAGGTATCCAATACATCAGGATGAAATTGACCCGTTGGGAGCAAGGCAAGCCCGTTGACTTGAGCCGTCTCGATAATCGCTGTGGCCGAGCTTCGCTGAAGCCACCACTCAGCCGCCCGCAACCGACGAGCGGAATCCACCGTGTCACAAATCCGGCGTTCGGCACCCAGCAAATGTCCCAACACCTCGCCAAAACCATCCCCACCATCGGCCATTGGCAATAGCTCGAGCACGTCGCGCGGCCGCGCCTGACTCCAGCCTAGGGCAATAGCCTCGGCAGCCCGTCGAGCTGTCAATGTGCCCTTAAACTTATCCGGAACAATCAGAACGCGTAATGACATGAGAGAAACCGTGGCAAAGAAATTCTTGTCCCATCGCTCACGCCAAGATTACACCTGCTATTCGGTCTAGTTCAACTGCTGTATTTGCAGCCAGCAGCATAGCCTGCTTGGGTAGTTTTTTTATTTGTCCTGTAACCTTATGGTTACCATTGGGGTCATTTGTTACGTGATTCCGCAACCGAAACCGCAGCGGTTTGTGTCGCTATGACTAGGAGAATTACGCCTTATTTGCTCCTCTCGTGCCTGTTAAGGGGACTTCCAGAAACTCACTGTTTCGAGGAAGAAACAGGGTTTAAGATTGAGTAAACGCGGCGGGGTTTTCGTTCAAGGATGAATGTCTGAATTGATCCGTCCCGCCGAGCTTTCCTTCTTCTCCCTGACCGAACGCCGGTTTCTGATTTCTGCATCGACCTTCACCCGCGCTATTTGACACGGCTACTCGGTGAACCTTACCGTTGAAACGAATGTTTGAATTGGTGGCGAATTATGAACCAGCCGGTGATCAACCGGCGGCGATCGCAAAACTGACGGCTGGAGTGCTCACTGGCGTGCGCCATCAGACGCTGCTCGGGGTGACGGGTTCTGGCAAGACGTTCACGATGGCGAATGTGATTCGAAACACCGGTCGGCCCACATTGGTAATGTCGCACAATAAGACGCTCGCGGCTCAGCTTTACGCTGAATTCAAAAGTTTTTTTCCGACCAACGCCGTCGAGTATTTTGTCAGCTACTTCGATTACTATCAGCCCGAAGCTTATATCCCACGGACAGACACGTTCATCGAAAAGGACTCGAGCATTAACGAGGAGATCGAGCGGCTTCGGCTTTCGACGATGAGTTCGCTGTTTTCGCGGCGTGACGTCATCGTTGTTGCGAGCGTTTCCTGCATTTATGGCATCGGTAGCAAGGAAGATTACTCGGCGATGATCCTGCCCGTCCGCGTGAGCCAGGAAATCTCGCGGGATCAATTTTTGAGTAGGCTAGTGGATCTGCAATATGCACGAAACGACATTGCCTTCGAGCGTTCTCAGTTTCGCGTGCGGGGTGACACAGTGGAGGTGCGCCCTTCGGCACGCGAAGACGGCGTCCGGTTCGAGTTTTTCGGAGACGTGATCGATCGAATCACGATTTTTGATCCGCTAACTGGTGATCTGCTGGACAATCTGCAAACGACCACGATTTTTCCCGCAAAACAATTCTCAACTACGCAGGATAAAATGAAGCGAGCTACTCTGACCATTCGCGAGGAGTTGACTGACCGCATTGCGTGGTTCGAAAAGCAGGGCAAATTATTGGAAGCTCAGCGCATGAAAATGCGCACCGAATATGATCTGGAAATGATGATCGAGATGGGTTTTTGCTCGGGCATTGAAAACTATTCAAGGCATATCTCGGGGCGACCGGTTGGTGCTCGGCCCAACACATTGTTTGATTTCTTTCCAGAGGATTACTTGTTGATTCTCGATGAGTCGCACGCGACGGTGCCTCAGATCGGCGGGATGTATGCTGGAGATAGGGCACGCAAGTCGGTGCTGGTCGATCACGGTTTCCGTCTGCCGAGCGCGCTGGATAACCGGCCGTTGAACTTCACAGAGTTTCAGTCCATGCAAGGGCAGACATTGTATGCGAGCGCCACACCCAGCCCGCAGGAATTGGCGTGGTCTGGTGCGAATGTGGCGGAACAAATCGTGCGACCAACAGGGCTCGTGGATCCCGAGGTGACAATCCGACCTTTGAAAGGTCAAATTGATGATTTGATCCACGAAGCTCGCAGCCGCGTTGACAAAAAGGAACGGGTGTTAGTCACCACACTGACCAAACGATCCGCCGAAGAGCTAACGGATTACCTGCGAGAAATCGGCATCAACGTGCGGTATCTCCACAGTGAGATCGATGCCATCGAACGTGTCGAAATCTTGCGTGGATTACGCCGTGGTGATTTTGATGTGTTGGTGGGAATTAATTTATTGCGCGAAGGTCTTGATCTACCCGAGGTGTCCCTCGTCGCAATTTTAGACGCTGACAAGGAGGGCTACCTACGCTCAACCACTAGCTTGATCCAAACCGCAGGCCGAGGTGCCCGCCATCTCAACGGACATGTGATTCTGTACGCGGACGTAATGACACAGAGCATTCAAAGATTTCTTGCCACCTCCGACTACCGTCGCAAGAAGCAACTCGCCTACAACTCCGAACACGGGATCACACCACGCGGAGTCACCCGCGCCCTCGAGGAAAGCCTTTCCGAGCATCATCGAAATCATGCGGCATCCGTGATCAACGATGCAGGAGGAGATTTTGATGTCACGGAAACGATCCGCGAACTCGAGGAGGAAATGGTGACTGCCGCGAACAGTTTAGAGTTTGAAAAAGCAGCTCTTTTACGAGATCAAATTCGCGAGTTAAAGAGGAATACAACTTCCGATTCGCAAGGTAGCCCCGTATCTACAAGGACTGTTTCATACGGAGCCAAAGCAAGGAAGGGTCGGCGCAAATCAGCCAAAACTGCTCGCCGATGAATGAGACGTCAGTTCGATGTTGGATTATCGGGGCTGTTGGCCAGCAACCTTTCTTTCCATCCTTGCGTGAGCAGTATTTTTTTCCACAACGTTTCGACTTCCTCCTCAAAAATAAGATCCAGCGTCGCCGGCTCTAGCAACCAAGCCCCCCGCTTCATTTCGCCCTCAAGCTGGCCCGCTCCCCAGCCAGAATAGCCCGCGAAAATTCGGAGCCGTTGTGTCGTGGACATGGAATCTCCCAGCTCGATTACTTCTTCAACCGTGTGACCTAGATGAAGATTCGGTAGAACATTGGCTCGAAGCAAAAAATTGTCCGAGTGCAAATAACTCAGAGCAGACCCCTGCACCGGGCCACCGATGAAAAGATTTTCAGCCTTGAGACCCGGGGGGAAGTCGCCATCCAAAACCTCGGCCACAGTTGACGGACTTTTTTGGTTGAGAATCAATCCGAACGCCCCTTCATCGTTATGATGACAGATCAAAACCACCGCCCGATGGAAACTGGAACCTTGTAATTGTCCCCCATCGAGAAGCAGTTGCCCACGCAGCGATTGAAACTCATTTGGCATCGATTTTAGAAGGGCTGAAGGAGTACGTGGCCCTCACCCTCCTAAATAATCTGCTCCATGCTTGCGCTGCTGGCAATCCTGATTAGATTGAGGTTCATGAAGAAATTACTGCTCATTGTTTTCGTGGGCTCCATTTTGTTCACAGCGGGATGTTCCCACTCTGGAAGTCGTGAATTCATTCCAGGTCAAGGTTGGAGACAAAACTGACCAACCC
>Ga0114966_10001926_pt1 | contig 18836 bp, 17 predicted proteins | sample M_130207_XF_Meta_FD_87029 | JGI IMG/M metagenome (GOLD analysis project Ga0114966, IMG submission 87029) | Freshwater microbial communities from Lake Montjoie, Canada to study carbon cycling - M_130207_XF_MetaG | ecosystem: Environmental > Aquatic > Freshwater > Lake | place: Lake Montjoie...
GCTCGACACCGGAACACACGATACCCTCCAGGAAGCGTCGAGTTTTGTCTCGGCGATCGAGAAACGGCAGGGGCTCAAGATCGCATGCCCCGAGGAAATCGTCTTCCGAAAAGGGTGGATCGACGCCGAGCAGCTCGCTCGCCTTGCCGCGGAGTTCAAGGTGAATCCGTACGGCGCCTATCTGGCTCGCCTCGCCCGCGAGGGTGTGCACGAGTGAAAATAGAGGCGACTCGGCTACCCGAGGTGAAGCGCGTCGTCACCCGCGTATTCACCGACGAACGAGGGCAGTTCACCGAGACCTGGCGGAGTGATTCCTATGCTGAGCTTGGCATGGGTCCCTTCGTGCAGGACAACGTCTCGGTGTCGCGCCGTGGGGTGTTGCGCGGGCTTCATTTGCAGCACCCGCTGGCCCAAGCGAAGCTCGTCTCGGTGCTACGGGGCTCGGTGTTCGATGTGGCGGTCGACGTGCGCGTCGGCTCCGCGACATTCGGGCAGTGGGTGGGGGAGGAGCTCTCCGACGACCGTGGCGTGCAGCTCTTCATTCCTGCGGGTTTTGCCCACGGCTTCGTCACGCTAAGCGACGAGGTGGTGTTTAGCTACAAGTGTTCCACCTACTACGCACCGGCCGACGAGCGCACGGTCTTGTGGAGCGACCCGGCCATCGGTATCGACTGGCCAATCGAGAAGCCCATCGTGTCACCGAAAGACGCAGCGGCTCGCTGTCTCGCTGATATTCCGACCGAACTCCTCCCTCGATTTTAGCGAAACCCGCGAGGTTTTTCGGATTCGCGCTACAGCCAGCAGCACGCGGAGGATATCTTCCGTCCGTGCTGCTCTCTTTTTCGGCCAAGTTCCGCATCGCCCTTCTGCGCTCGCTGGAGCACGTCGCACCCTCGGTGGCTGGCCGCCTTGCCGCCGACCTCTTCACGACGCCGCGCAGGCGCGAGGCGCCGCAGTGGGAGCGTGAGCTGGCCCTCCAGGGGCGCCCGCGCCGTATCGCCGGGCTCCATATCACCGAGTTCGGGGCCAAGGTTGGCCCGCCAATCGTACTTCTGCATGGATGGGAAGGGCGTGGCCTGCAGCTCGGCCAGTTTATCGCTCCCCTCCGAGGACTCGGCGCGCGCGTGATCGCCATGGACGGTCCCGCGCACGGCGACTCGCTCGGCGTCATGTCGGGCCCCTTTGAATTCGCAAAATCGCTCTTGGATTTGCAGGCAACGCTTGGTCCCTTTCGCGGCATCGTCGCCCACTCCATGGGAGGTCCGTCGACGGCCATCGCGCTGAGTCGTGGGCTTCAGGTTGAGCGGGTGGCGCTGCTGGGGTCGCCCGCGGACCTGTCTGAAGTGCTCGATCGCTTTTGCGCGTTCCTCCATGTGGGTCCACGCATTCGCGTGGCATTCCGCGCTGAGATGTCGCGGCGAACCGGTGTATCGGTGAATGAGTCACGCTTTGAGGCGTTCGTGCGCGATGTCGAGATTCCCGTGCTCGTCGTGCACGATCGCGCCGACGCCGAGGTGCCGCTGTCGGAGGGGCACGCCTGTGCGGCAGCGTTCAGGAACTCGCAGATGGCGGAAGTCGATGCTGAGGGCCATCGGAGGATGCTCAAGTCGCCGGTCGTGATTGCAATGGTTGCGTCGTTCTTCGGGAGTCGCGCGGCGCCTCTGAGCTGACCGACGAGGCGCTGCGCTGCAATGGTTCGGGGCGCGACGGAATGATGACGTCGCGCCCCGCCGTGCGTGGTACCGTATGTCCATGACAACAGCGACTAATGCATTTGGAGAACTGGGTGAGCGGATCGCCGCTCGGTGGCTCGAACAGAGTGGATGGCGGATTGTGGCACGTCGGTTCAAGTCAGGTCGTCGCGATATCGATGTCGTGGCCGAGCGCGAAGGGGTGATCGCCTTCGTGGAAGTAAAGGCGCGCCACGGCGACGAGTTTGGCGATCCCGTTGAAGCGGTGAACCGTCGCAAGCAGCGGGAACTCGTGAAGTCGGCGCAGAGTTGGATTGACCGACACGGACGGAGCGGTGAGTCGTATCGGTTCGATGTGGTCGGTGTTTTGGTGCGCGAGCGGCGGGTCTTTGTGCGGCATGTGCCGTCGGCGTTCCGTATGTGCTAGCGATACCCGCGTCCAAGTTTCGATTTATCCACACAGCAAATCGTTGTATTTCATAGTGATACAGCATTTGTGGAAAACAATTTATGTGCACAACTTCGCATCGCCTCCAGGATGCATGACTCCCTATTGCATTTTCTGCGCACTTTCGTATTTTGTTCGGTATTGCTGTTCTTTGTGTTTTCTTCGCTCTTCGTTCGGGAGTAGCCTTGTTGGTCCCGGACGGTAGATTTCTTCCCACGGGCGCACTGTCGCCCCGCACTCTTGATGAGGCCCCATGGCCGTGTCCTCCGCGAACGACGAAAAGAAAAAGGCACTCAACCTCGCGATCGCGCAGATCGAGAAGTCGTACGGCAAGGGGTCCATTATGAAGTTGGGCCCCGATGCGCCGTCGGTGAAAGTTGATGTGATCCCCACTGGGGCCATCAATCTCGATGCTGCGATCGGTGTGGGTGGGATTCCGCGTGGGCGCGTCACCGAGATCTACGGACCGGAGTCGAGCGGTAAGACGACGCTCTGCTTGCATGTCGTGGCCAATGCGCAGAAGGCCGGCGGGACCGCCGCCTTCATCGACGCAGAGCACGCGCTCGATACTGAGTACGCCGCCAAGCTGGGCGTGGACATCGAAAAGCTCCTTGTCTCTCAGCCGGACACCGGCGAGCAGGCGATGGAGATCTGCGAGATTCTCGTGCGCTCGGGTGCGGTAGACGTGATTGTGATCGACTCGGTGGCGGCGCTGGTGCCGAAAGCCGAAATCGAAGGGGAGATGGGCGACTCGCACATGGGGTTGCAGGCGCGCTTGATGTCGCAGGCGCTGCGCAAGCTCACCGGCGCCATCGCCCGTAGCGGGACCAGCGTGATCTTCATCAATCAGCTGCGTGAGAAGATCGGCGTCATGTTCGGCAACCCTGAGACCACCACCGGCGGTAAGGCGCTCAAGTTCTATGCGTCGGTCCGTCTCGACATCCGTCGCGTCGGCCCGGTGAAGGAAAAGGAGGACGTGATTGGCTCGCACGTCCGCGTGAAGGTCGTCAAGAACAAGGTGGCCCCGCCGTTCAAGCAGGCGGAGTTCGACATCATGTACGCGGAAGGGATCTCGCACACCTCGCTCCTGGTCGACATTGGCGCGGAGTCGGGGATCATCGAGAAGTCCGGTGCCTGGTATAGCTATGGTCCGCAGCGGATTGGGCAGGGGCGTGAGAACGCCAAGCTCTTCCTCAAGGACAATCCGGCCGTCATGGCCGAAATCGAGGAAAAGGTGAAAGTCGTACTGGGCATCACCAAAATCGCTGAAGCGCAGTCGGAGGCGTCGGAGGAGTAGCCGTTGTTTCCGAAGGGCGGAAGAAAAGCCGAGTGGGCGAAGCTGGATCGTGACGGAGGCCCGGAATCCTCCAAATCGTCCAGAGTCCCCACTCGGCCTCTTTCGTTAACTGACGGTCCCGTCAGCGGGCGGGTCGCCGGGCTGTCGGAGCACCCCAGGAAACCCGGGCGGTATCGCGTGGCGATCGCGCTGTCGGCTGAGGCGTTGCTCGGGGAGGGGCGGCGCCCGCAGGAGACGGTCCTGGTCGACGCCGCGGTGATGCAGCGATTCAAGCTCAAGGTCGGCTCGGAGCTCGATGCCGACACCGGGGAGCAACTCTTAGCCAGTGCCACCGCGCTCGGTACCTACGATGCCGCGACCGCCGCGCTGGCACTCCGTGGCCGTAGCCGGCGTGAACTCGAGCGCTGGCTTAAGCAGCGCAAGCACGCCGCGCCCGACATCCGGAGCGCCCTCGAGCGCCTCGACGACCTCGGCTTCCTCGACGACGAATCGTACGCGCGGAGTTACGCGCGGGCCAAGATGGCCGGCGGGAAGACCAGCCGGCGCCGGATCGCGATGGAGCTCGCTCGGCGCGGCGTGGCGCGCGACCTCGTGGACCGCGTGATACGCGAAGCGGGGGAGGAGGAAGGGTTCGATGAGCAAGGGGCGCTCGAAGCGGCGGCTGAGCGCCGAGCACGGTCGTTGAGCAAGATGGAGCCGGAGGTGGCGCGTCGGCGGTTGATGGGGTTTCTGCTGCGCAGGGGGTTCGGAGGGGAGGAGGTTCGCAAGGTCATACAGGCGACATTCCCGCGCTGAAACCCTGTGCCTAATCGTATGGCTCCGTTAGATTTGAGCCCTATGCGAGCCACCGAGATCCGCCGCCGTTTCCTCGACTATTTCGCGCGCCAAGGGCACGCGATCCGAGAGAGTTCCTCGCTCGTCCCCGGGGCCGACCCGACGTTGCTCTTCACCAACGCCGGTATGGTCCAATTCAAGAAAGTCTTTCTGGGAATGGAAGAGCCGCCCGACGGCAAGCGGCGCGCCACCACCAGCCAGAAATGCGTGCGAGCTGGCGGCAAGCACAACGACCTCGAGCAGGTAGGGCACACCGCCCGGCATCACACCTTCTTCGAGATGCTCGGCAACTTCTCCTTCGGCGATTACTTCAAGCGCGACGCAATCAAGTTCGCCTGGGAGTTTATCACCGAAGAACTGAAGATCCCCAAGGAGCACCTGCGCGTCACGGTCTTCTACGAAGACGACGAGGCGCGCGCGCTGTGGCGTGAAATCACCGGTATTCCCGACTCACGCATTTACGGGCTCGGCCACGCCGACAACTTCTGGCAGATGGCCGACACCGGCCCCTGCGGACCGTGCACCGAGATCTACGTAGATTTGGCGCACCTCGCCAAGGACTTCGCCTTCCCCGCAGGGGCGACCGGCGAGTGGACCGACACCAGCATCACCGATTACTCGCAGGACGCGTTCGTCGAGGGCGCCGAAGCGGGACGATTCCTCGAGATATGGAATCTCGTGTTCATGCAGTACGACCGTCAGCCCGACGGCGTGCTCCAGCCGCTGCCCAAGCCAAGTGTCGATACCGGCGCGGGGCTCGAGCGTATCGCGGCGGTCATGCAGGGCGTTTCGAACAACTTCCACTGCGATCTCTTCGCGGGAATGCTCGAGACGGTCAGCACCATCGTCGGTAAACCGTATGACTACGCCCGTGAGGATTCGGCGAGCTATCGCGTGCTCGCTGACCATGCGCGCGCCACAGCATTCCTGCTGGCCGATGGCGTCTTTCCGTCCAACGACGGGCGTGGCTACGTGCTGCGTCGCATCCTGCGGCGCGCGGTGCGCCACGCCTGGCTGCTCGGCCGGCGCGAACCGACCCTCGTCTACGTCGTCCAGAAAGTCATCGACGAGATGCGCGACGTGTTCCCTGAGCTCCATGTCCGCCACAAGCACATCATCGATACCACGCGCGCCGAAGAAGAGCGCTTCCTGGCCACGATCGACGGCGGCATGGCGCGTTTCGAAGAACTGGCGCCGACCGCCTCCACGCATGGAAGCCCCGAGATCCGCGGGACCATCTCGGGAGAGGATGTCTTCCGCCTGTACGATACCTTCGGCTTCCCGATCGATCTCACCGAGCTGATGGCCCGCGAGCGCGGCTACCTCGTCGACATCGCTGGCTTCGAGTCGGCGCTCGGCGCGCAGCGCAAGCAGTCGCAGGACGAGCGCAAGTCGCGCAAAATCTCCGTCGTGGCCGATGACTTTGGCGATGACGACAAGTGGGTGCGCTCCACCGACGCGTCGCCAGCACAGACCTTCATCGGCTATCACGCTGTTGAGTGCACCACGAATGTCGCCGCCATGCGTCACCTCGGCGAGGGCCGCACGGCGGTAATCCTTGAGGAGACTCCGTTCTACGCCGAGTCTGGCGGACAGGTCTCTGATCACGGGACGATCGAAGGCGACGGTTGGAAAATTGATGTTGACGACGTGAAGAAGTTCGACGGGCGCATCGCCGCGATTGGCGTCGTGCACGGTTCGGTGGACTTCGGCACGGTCACGGCGCGTGTGCCGGCGCTTCGTCGTCGCGACACCGAGCGCAATCACACCGGCACGCACCTCCTGCACGCCGCGCTCCGCAAAGTGCTCGGCGAGCATGTGCATCAGGCGGGCTCGGTGGTGGAGCCCGACCGTCTACGCTTCGACTTCACGCACCATGGGCCAATGACTCCCGAGCAGCTCGAGCAGGTTGAGCGCTGGGTGAATCAGGCCATCTGGCAGAACGTCGATGTCACGGTCACCGAGCGTGCGTACGCTGACGCGGTCTCCGCGGGAGCGATGGCCCTCTTCGGTGAGAAGTACGGCGACGTGGTGCGCGTGGTGGACATCCCCGCGCTCTCCACCGAGCTCTGCGGTGGCTGTCATGTCAGCAACACAGGGCTAATCGCGCTGTTCCGGATCGTCTCCGAGAATGGCGTGTCGGCCGGCGTGCGTCGCGTGGTCGCGGTCACGGGTCCGAAGGCCTTCGAGTTGATGCACGGTCGCGAGCAGGCGCTCGAGTCCGTAGCGGGGCGCCTAAAGGTCAACTTGCATGCGGTGACCCAAGACGTACTCGAAAAACGGCTCGATGCCTTGCTCGCGGACAAAAAGGCATTGGAGAAGCAGGTCGCCGAGTTGCGGCGCTCTGGTGGCGGCGATGCGTCGGGCGGTGGGCTGCTCGCGCAGGCGGTCGACATTGGTGCGCATAAGCTGCTCGTTGCGACCGTACCCGCTCCAGATGTGAAGGAACTCCAAGCCATCGGCGACGGCGTGCGAGACGGCATCGGTAGCGGTGTCGGCGTGCTCGGCGCGTCGTTCGAGGACGGAAAGGCGGCGCTAGTCATAGTGGTAAGCGACGCACTCCGTGATTTGGGAGTGGCTGCTGGCGATCTTGTGAAGGCCGTGGGCTCCAAGACCGGGACCCGTGGTGGCGGTAAGCCGCACATGGCGCAGGCGGGCGTTGCGCCCGACGCCCTGGCTGCAACACTCGATGCGGCGCGCGAGATCATCAGCGCCGTACTCGCTGGGCTCGCATGACGCACGCCGAGTGGGCCGCGGACCGCTCGGGAGAAGCACCGCCGGCGCTTGTTCAGCGGTTGCGTGAGATCTTTGCCGCGCATCCTGAATGGGACGCACTCCCTCATGTCGACGCATTTACACACGCCGCCGAGTGGCTGTCATTGCGCGTGCTCGAGAGCGAGGCGTCGCGTCCCGTGGCACTCGACCTTTTGGTGGCGGATGCCTGCATCACCTTCGCGTTTGAAGCGGCGGCCGACGATCCTGCGACACTCGGCGTTCGAGCCGCGTCTGCACAGGCTCGACTGTCCGCGCTGATTGCACGAACCTAATCTCCAAATGGAGAGGAGCTGGACAATGGCAATCGACCCAGCAACGCATCTCGATGATCTCGCAGCAACGGCGGCGCGCGCCGCAAGCGTGTTGCGTCCGCAGATCGCAGAGGCGGCGCGCCGCACCGTGGACACGTTGCGAAACGGCGGAACGATTTTCTTTTGTGGGAATGGTGGGAGTGCCGCCGACGCGCAACACATGGCCGCGGAGTATGTCGTGCGGTATCGCAAAAACCGGCAGGCACTGCGGTCCATTGCGCTCACGACCGACACGTCGGTTCTTACCGCGCACGCCAATGACTTTGGATACGAGGCGGTGTTCTCGCGTCAGCTCGAAGCACTCGGACGCGCGGGAGATCTGCTTATGATCCATACCACCAGCGGCACATCGCCAAACTGTATCCACGTGGTGCGCACCGCGAAGGCGATGGGGATCACGACCATCTGCCTCACGGCGCGCGATGGTGGCGACATGAAGTCGTTGGCTGACCTGTGCATCATCGTCCCCACGGACCGCACGGACCGCGCGCAGGAAATTCACCTGAACATTCAACACGCCATCTGTGATGTCGTGGACGAGGAGATCGGCGTATGAGTCAGGCCTTCTCGCTGAAGGGGCGTCACGCGGTGGTCACCGGCGGCTCACGCGGAATCGGCGGTGCGGTCAGTCGTTTGCTCGCCGAAGCTGGCGCGGACGTGTGTATTGGCTACCACTCACGCAAGGCTGATGCGGATGTCGCAGTCGCCGAGTGCGCGGCGTTCGGGGTGAAGGCGACGGCGCATGCGAGTGATCTCACCTCGCCGGCTGGGGCCGCCTCGCTCATCGCACATTCGGTGCAAACCCTCGGCGGCGTCGACATTCTCATCCACTCGGCGGGCATCTGGCCGGTTGAGGAAGTTCCGGTCGCTGAACTGGATGATGCGCGCTGGGCTCGCACGATGCGCGAGAACGTGGACGCCACGTTTTACGTGGCGCGCGCGACAGCCCGTGTGATGGGGAGTGGCGGCCGCATGGTGTTTGTGTCGAGCACTGCGGGGCAGCGCGGCGAGTCCATGCACGCGGATTACGGTACGAGCAAAGGCGCTATGATTGCGTTCGTGAAGTCGCTGGCCGTCGAGGTTGCGGGTCAGGGGATTACGGTGAACGCCGTGGCGCCGGGGTGGGTCGACACCGAGATGTGTGTCGTGCCCTTTGCCGATGGGGGTAAGGAGCGCATCGCGAAGGGGATTCCTGTCGGGCGCATCGCGTCCGCCTACGATATCGCTTTCCCAGCGGTGTGCCTGTGCTTCGCTGGGTCGCGTCATGTGACCGGCGAGATTGTCAATGTGAACGGCGGAAGCGTGCTCTGTGGGTGAACGCTGGCTCGTAACGGGCGCCACCGGCTTTGTCGGTGGGGCCCTGGCGCGAGCATTGGCGGCTGACGGGCACCAAGTACATGCCGTGGTCCGTCGTCCTGTGAGTGATCCCTCGGTGCAAGCGGTTGGCTCCGTGGCGACGACGCATCTCCACGATGGCACGACCGAAGGGATGATCGCGATCGTCGGGGCGGTGCAACCGACAGTCGTGGTGCACCTCGCCTCGAACTTTATCGCTGAGCACAAGTCGCACGAGGTGGAGCCGCTGGTGCGCGACAACGTGTTGTTCGGTGCGCAGTTGCTGGAAGGGATGCGCGCAGCTGGCGTCACGCGGTTCGTGAATGTTGGCTCCGCATGGCAGCATTACCACGATCACGACTTCTCCCCGACCTGTCTCTACGCGGCCACCAAGCAGGCGTTCGTGAGTCTGCTCACCTACTGGGTTGAGGCGCACGGCGTGCGTGCGGTGACGATTGAGTTCACCGACACCTATGGCCCGGGGGACACGCGTCGCAAGTTGATTCCATTTATGCTTGCCGCCGAGCGAAGCGGCACGTCGATGGCGATGGTGCCTGCGACGGTGCCCATGGATTTTGTGCACGTTGATGACGCGGTGGCGGCCATTCGAGTGGCGGTGTCGCGTACGGAGCATGCGGTGGCGGCAGGGCATGAGATCTTTGCCGTGCGCTCCGGTGCTACGCGCGATGTGCGCGCGCTCTTTGACACCTGGGCAACAGCGCGTGGCACGGTGATCCCCGCCGACTGGGGCGCACGTGCGGTGCGCGCGCGCGAGATGCTGGAGCCGTGGTCGCAGGGCGTGGTGCTCCCGGGTTGGACCCCTCGCGTGAGCCTCACGGAGGGGCTCCGAGCACTGTGAGCGATTCGCTGCGTCGAAGGCTCGATCCTCCGGCCCCTGTGCGCGAGATTGTCGCGCGCCTTGAGCGCGCCGGCTACGAAACGTGGTGCGTCGGTGGTGCGGTGCGCGATGCACTGCTGGGTCACGCGCATCTTGATTGGGATCTTGCGACCGCCGCAACGCCGCAGCAGGTGATGAAGGTGTTCAAACGCACCGTGCCCGTGGGGATTGCCTTTGGAACCGTCGGCGTCCTCGACGATGCTGGCACCATGCACGAAGTCACCACCTTTCGGCACGACGTGAAAACCGACGGGCGGCATGCCGAGGTCGCGTTTGGTGCGTCACTCGACGAGGATTTGGCGCGCCGTGATTTCACGATCAATGCGATCGCCTATCATCCGCAGCGCGAGGAACTGCATGATCCGTTTGAGGGCCAGCTCGACCTGAAGCGTGGGCTGGTGCGAGCGGTCGGCGAGCCTGATCAGCGGATGCGTGAGGATCGCCTGCGTGCGTTGCGCGGCATCCGCTTTGCGGGGCGTTTTGGTTTTCACATCGAGCCGTCGACCTGGCGCGCGATTGTCGGGAGTGCGCCGCATCTCGGCCGCCTGTCGGGCGAGCGCGTACTGCAGGAACTCACCAAGACCATGCAGCAGATCGAGAAGCCGAGCGTCTCGATGCTTTGGTGGCGGGAGTCCGGTGCGTTGCGGACGCTATTGCCGGTAATCGCTGAGGCGCCCGATGAGCGGTTCGAGGCGATCGATTTCCTCCCACGCGGCGAGGGGGCAGAGGAGGCAGGGCGGACGCTCGATCGCCTGGCCATGCTGTTCTTTGGATCCGATCCATCATCGATCCGGAATGCGCTTGGCGTGCTTAAGTGTTCGAACGCGCAGCAAGGGTGGATCACCGCCCTGGCCAAGGCCGATCGGGAGATTGGTGGGGCGGTGGACGCCGTGCTAGCGGACCGACTACCAACGGCAACCGAGGTTCGGCGCTGGGTCGCGGCGGTAGGACGCATGCGGTCGGGGGCGTTCTTTGGTTTGAAGCGTGCGATGTATGGGGCTCGAGCTTTACGTGCGGATGGAGCTGCGGTGGCAGAGCGCGCTGATGCGTGTTTGGCGATGGTATCGCACGCCGCGTTCCATGAACCAGTGGAACTCAGTGATCTCGCCGTGTCCGGTGACGATCTCGTCCGCGCAGGAGTGCCTGCTGGACCTGAACTTGGCGTGACGCTCCGTCGATTGCTGGAGTTCGTGCTCGAGGATCCGACGCGCAATCAGCGGGATCTGCTCCTCACCTGCGCGATGGCGAGTGACCCGTCGAGGAACGGATGATCGCCTCAACGCTGCTCGCGGCTATTGTTGCGGCCGCCGCCAACGTCCTCGGCGCACTCGTTGTGACCGTTCGACGCAGCTGGAGTGTGAGAGCGCTCGAGTTGATGATCGCACTGTCTGCCGGATTTATGCTCTCGGTGGCGATTGCCGACATTATTCCTGAGGCAATCGCGCAGGGAGGAAAGGCCGCTGGTGCCTACGTGCTGACTGGCTTCGTGCTCGTCCACGTGACGCAGCATGTCTTCGTGCGGCATTTCCATTTCGGGGAAGAGACGCACGTCGTCGCGCGCAGCGTCGCTGCCTCTGCGCTCGTTGGTCTGCTTTTGCACACCCTGATTGACGGCGTTGCAATCGCGAGTGCCTTCGTCGTCAGCACGTCGCTCGGCTGGTTGGTCTTCGGGGCGATTGCCCTACACAAACTTCCCGAAGGGCTCGCGATTGCTTCGCTCGTCCTTGCCGCCGGTTGGACACGCCGTGCTGCGGTGGGCGCCGCGGCGCTCCTCGGCGCGGCGACTGTTGCAGGAGTGCTCCTTACCGGAGCCTCGCCGCTGCTCTCAACACATGGATTGGCGCTCGCCGGTGGCGTAACGGTCTACGTGGGTGCGTCGAATCTGATTCCCGAGTTTCAGGGAAAGGCCGGCTGGCACCACAGTGCGATGTTCGTCGCGGGGTGCGCGCTGTACATCGCCGCACACGCGCTGCTCGGCCCTTCATGACGCGGAAGGCCAGCGGGGAACCCTCGCAGCCCAGTGTTTTCGAACCGCTTGCTGGCCGCCCTCCACTCGCCGCCCGCATGCGCCCCCGCGCCCTCGACGAGGTCGCCGGCCAGCAGCACCTGTTGGCGCTGGGCAAAGGACTCCGAGTCAGCATCGAAGCCGGCGACACCGGGTCCATCCTATTTTGGGGACCACCAGGCACCGGCAAGACCACACTCGCGAGACTCATTGCGCGATACGCGAAGGGGGAGTTCGTCCCGTTCTCCGCCGTCACCGACGGCATCCCACGCATCCGCGAAATCATGGGCGCCGCCGAACGGCGACTCGCGACCGGCGCGCGGACAATCCTGTTCATCGACGAGATCCACCGCTTCAACAAGGGGCAACAGGACGCGCTCCTCCCGCACGTCGAGGGCGGACTTGTTACCCTGATCGGCGCTACGACAGAGAACCCAAGCTTCGAGCTCAATGGCGCTCTGCTCAGCCGAATGAGGGTCTACGTCCTCCAGCCCATTGGCACCGACGATATCGCCGCGCTCATCCGCCGTGCCCTCACCGACAAAGAGCACGGACTAGGAGTGCAGGGGCTCACCATCGCCGACGATGCGCTCGCTCTCCTCGCGACCGCCGCCGACGGCGATGCCCGCCGCGCCCTCACCGTCCTCGAAGGCGCGGCAAAGCTGCTCATCAATACGGTCGAGCATGAGATCACCGTAAAAACGGTCACCGAGGCGCTGCAGTGGCGCTCCCCCCGCTACGACAAGTCCGGCGAGGAGCACTACAACCTCATCTCCGCCTATCACAAATCGATGCGGGGCTCGGACCCGCAGGCCACCCTCTACTGGCTGGCCCGGATGATTGCCGGGGGCGAGGACCCGCTCTACATCGCCCGCCGCACCATCCGCTTTGCCGCCGAAGACGTCGGTCTCGCCGACCCCCGCGCCCTCGAGGTAGCCCTCGCTGCCCGCCAGACCCTCGAACTGCTCGGCTCCCCCGAAGGGGAACTCGCCCTTGCCGAAGCAGCGGTGTATCTGGCCACGGCCCCCAAGTCCAATAGGGTCTACGCCGCCTGGAAAGCCGCTCAGGAGGCCGCCGAGGCGACGCCTGCGGCAGGAGTGCCCCTTCACATCCGGAACGCCCCCACGGGGCTTATGAAGGAACTCGGCTACGGGAGCGGGTACCACTACGCACACAACGATCCGTCGGCGTACGTCCCGCAGGAGTATCTTCCCGATGAGGTCAGGCGCCGCGAGTTCTACGTCCCCGGTCCCTTTGGGTTCGAAAAAGAGATCGCCAAGCGTCTCGCATGGTGGAACGATCTCAAACGCCGCGGCACCGGTGGAGCCAAGCCAGTCGCAGGCGATTCATCAGATCAGGAGCAGGGCCCGGAATGATCCGCAGCACACGCTTCACGCGCACAACAGCGCTCGTCGCCCTCCTCACTACGAGCACACTCGGCTGCGCCTCGCTCGCGCGCCACGCGTTCGCCACGCCGATTGTCACGCTCAAGGACGTCCAAGTCAAAACCATCGGCCTCACGGGCGGCGCGGTCGACCTCGTGCTCGAGGTGAACAATCCCAACGAGTATCGCCTCGACGCGAATCGTGTGACCTACACACTGGTCGTGGACAGCACCACGATCGCCACTGGGCAAATCACACAACTGGTGACCCTCCCTCCCAAGCAGACTTCCGAGGTGCGGCTCCCGGTCAGCATCGGCGTCAAGGAACTCATGGGCGCAGCTCGTGTGATGAATAAGAGCGGCGCGGTGACGTATCACGTCATCGGCGAGGTCACGGTCGCGACACCGTTCGGTACTATCACGCGGCCGTACGACAGCGTCGGCCAGTTCGACGCCATGCGCCGATAACGTGGCCAAAGAACTCATCTCCCTCGCCCCCGTCGTCGACAAGGCCATTCTTGTCGGCGCGCCGCTCAAGCGCAGCAACGCCCGCCACGCGGTCGACGAACATCTCGCCGAACTCGAGCGCTTGATCGACACCGCCGGCGGCATCGTCGTCGGCACCCTCACGCAGCAGCTCGATCGCCCGAACCCCTCGACGTACGTGGGGAAGGGAAAGCTCGAAGAACTCAAAATGATGGCCACCGAACGAGAGGCTACGCTTTTGGTGTTTGACGATGAGCTGACGCCGGCGCAGGGCAAGAACCTCGAACTCGAACTTGGCAAACGTGTCGTCGACCGCGCGGAGTTGATTCTTGACATCTTTGCGGTGCGCGCGCGCAGCGCCGAGGCGCGCATGCAGGTGGAACTCGCGCAGCTCGAGTATTCGCTGCCGCGCCTCACGCGCATGTGGACCCACCTCGAGAAGTTTCGCGGTGGAATCGGCGTGCGCGGCCCGGGCGAAACGCAGCTCGAGTCCGACCGCCGAATGGTTGGACACCGCATCAAGATCCTCAAGGAGCGGCTGGCGGACGTGCAGCGCTCGCGCGAAGTCCAGCGTGCCTCGCGTAAGAGCGAGTTCCGCGCCTCGCTCGTGGGCTACACGAATGCAGGGAAGAGCTCATTGCTCAAAGCCATGAGCGGCGCCCCGGACGTGTTCATCGAGGACCGCCTTTTTGCCACGCTCGACCCCCTCACCCGCGACGTCATGCTCGGCGAGCAGCAAAAGATGCTGCTCACCGATACCGTGGGGTTCATCCGCAAGCTGCCGCACCATCTTGTGGCGAGTTTCCGTGCGACGCTCGAGGAAGTGAAAGAGGCCGACGTGTTGTTGCATGTGATCGACGCGAGCCACCCGACCTGGGAGGAGCAGCGACTCGTCGTAGACGACGTGCTCGCCGACCTGGGGGTGCACGATACCCCGGTGATTCACGTATTCAACAAGATTGACGCGCTGGAGCCTGAATCGCTGGAGGCACTGAGGCAGCGCATGGCCGACCTGCTGCCGGATTCCGTGTTTGTGAGCGCGCAGGCTCCCGGTGGAACCGCGGAGCTTCATGCCGCGATGGTCGCGCGCCTGTTGCTGCGTCGTCCGGAGGTCGGGGTGCGCATTCCCGCCGCCGACGGTCGGATGCTCGCCGAGTTGTATCGTAGCGCCGAGGTGGTGTCGGTGCGCCAGGACGAAGAGAGCGGGGACTCTATTCTGCGCGCGCGCGTTGATGACGCACTGCGGGGCCGCTTGTACCGATTGGGGCTGCTCGAGGACTGATCGGGCGCGACGCTACTTCAAGCGCGAGGCGCGATCCAGCTTTGTGCTCGTTGCCACTGGCGCCGGTCGGTTCCGAGGATCCGTGCGCGCATCCTCGCGCGCGAACTCGGGCACCAAATGGCGGAGCCCGTCACGCAATGTCGCGTCGTCGCTGGCACTCATGACGGCGTTGCGAATGAGCGTCGCCACGCCGTCCATGAACTGCTCGTCCTCGGGCGAATCGATCGTGCGCAGCACCTTGGGGTGGTTCGTGGCGCGGATGTCCTCTTCACCGAACAGCACTTCCTCGTACAGCTTTTCGCCGGGGCGCACACCAGTGAAGGCGATGTCCATGTCCACCCCTTCCTCAAGCCCGGACAGGCGCAGCAGGTCGCGCGCCAAGTCCACGATCTTCACCGGCTCTCCCATGTCGAGCACGAACAGCTCGCTACCGGAGCCCAGTGCGCCCGCCTGCAGCACGAGCTGCACAGCCTCGGGGATCGTCATGAAATACCGGCGCATCTCGGGGTGGGTCACCGTCACCGGCCCACCGGCCTGAATCTGCCGCATGAAAGTCGGAATCACCGATCCGCGCGAGCCCAGTACGTTGCCGAACCGTACCGACACAAAGTTCCTCTTGCTCGACAGCGCCGCGTGCAACACAATCCGCTCAGCGATACGCTTGGTGGTCCCCATAATGGACGTCGGGCGGACCGCCTTGTCGGTCGAAATGTTCACGAAGTGCTGTACGTTCGCGTCGAGTGCCGCATTCACCACATTCTGTGTGCCCATCACGTTGTTCGTGATGGCTTCCACGATATTGACCTCCATGAGCGGCACATGCTTGTGCGCCGCCGCGTGGAAAATCGCGTGGGGCTTCAGTTCAGCCATGACGGTGTCAATGCGAGCCGAGTTGCGGATGTCGGCAATCACCGCCGCGAGCTTCAGCTCCGGGAAGGCGCGGCGCAACTCGCCTTCGATCTCGAAGACCTGATTCTCGCTGTGGTCGACCAGGATCAGGAGCGACGGTTCGAGCGCTGCAATCTGGCGGCACAGCTCGCTTCCAATCGATCCGCCCGCGCCGGTAACCATGACGGGCTTTCCCGTGGTCAGCTTACGAACGGCTTGCAAGTCCGTGACGATCGGCTCGCGGCGCAGCAAGTCTTGGATTTCGATGTTGCGCAATGCGCTGACGCGCACGCGTCCCGAGAGCAGGTCGTGCAGCCCCGGAATGGTCCGCGCCTGTATCCCCGCATTGGTCGCGGCCTGCACAACTTTGCGGATAATCTTTCCGTGCGCTGTGGGCATCGCGACAATAACGTCTGTCACTGCCAGTTGCTGGATCATCGTTGGGAGATCGTCCAAGGTCCCCACGACCGGCACATTCCCGAGTAACAGTCCTTGCTTTGACGGATTGTCGTCCACGAACCCAACAATCTGCACGCGCAACTTCGGGTACAGCTGGGTCTCGCGCAAAATGGATTGGCCAGCCGAGCCCGCGCCTACAATAATCGCCCGACGTCCCGTAGTGATCCGGCGGTGGTGTGCGGCGGCGAGCCTGACCCCCAATCGCGACACCGACAGCAGTCCCAACGCGCCGATCGCGTCGAGCAAGATCACTGTGTACGGCAGCGACGGGAGTCCGAAGATCCGGAGGCCCAAAGTGCCCGCAATAAATGTTGCCAAACCCGCGGCAATACCAGTTACAACAAGGCGTTCAAGCTCGGCGATGCTGGCGTGCTGCCACAGGCAACGATACAGCCCGAAAAAGTAGGCGAGCGTCAGCCGTACCATGAGCGAGACGCCAGTGTACGCGAGCACCGACCCCACGAGCTCTGCAGGCAACGCCAGCCCTTCGACATGCAAAAGCACGACGAGAAGGGGCAGGCAGGCCAGAGCGATCAAATCAAATAAGAAGAAATCGCGATTGCGCATCTAGTCGTCGCCGCCTGGGCGAAGCACGGCACCTACAGTGGCCATGAGAATTCGCAGGTCGGTCAGTAACGTCCAGTTGCGCACGTAGCCCAGTTCCATACCGCAGCGTTCTGGATATCCAACACCGTGCCGGCCGCTGACGGCCCACGCACCGGTGATGCCGGGGCGTACCGACAGCAAAAGTTCCCGCTCGCCTTGAGCGTAAAGCTCCAGTTCATCCGCAACGACGGGACGTGGGCCTACCAGTGCCATATCGCCAATGAACACGTTCCACAACTGCGGCAGCTCGTCGAGGCTGGTGCGACGCAAGAATGTTCCCAGTGGCGTTACGCGCGGGTCGGCGCGGTCCGGAATCTTGAAATGATTCTTGCGGTACAGCTCGTAGAGCGCGGCGTCTTCCGCCAACAGTTTCTCGGCGCCCGTGCGCATCGTGCGCAGCTTGAAGCACCGAAAGCGTTGGCCAGCGCGGCCGATGCGCTCGTGCTGGAAGAAGGGAAGTCCGCGCGACTCTAGCATAATCAGCCCAGCCAACACGGTGACCGCTGGTGCAGCGACCAGCAGGCCAGCGAGCGACGCAACAACGTCGGCGCCACGCTTGAGCTGCAAGGCGAGTCGTGACCGACGAGGACTCGCGAGCTGCACAAGCGGAAAGTCACCGCTCCATACGACGACAGGATCGTGACCGGCCAGCACTTCTGCCGGCATCACCGCGAGGAGGTCGCAGTGAAAAAGCAGGGCAAGGTCCGCCACAACCCGCATGGTGGGAATGCCGAGCGGCCCCGCGATTAAGATGGTCCGCGGGGCATGTTGCTGGAGCGTGGCGTAAATCAGTTGCCGCGCGCTTTCTTGGCCATCCGCCTCGATATCGATCGCAACAACCGACGCGACGTTGAGTCGCCGCGCGAGAACGGCGGGGTGCGCCAGCGCGCGCGGAACATCGGCCGCTGACCCAACCACAACCACACGTTGCCCATCAGCGCCCGAAGGTCCTGGACCGAGCGGCGCCGGTCGACGGACAGTAGTGGGTGCTGGCGTTGCGACGGGGGTCGTTCCTGCCGAGCTGTCCGTAAGATGCATCCAGTGTGCCGGCGAGTAGGTGGCTAGTTCTGTTGGTATGTAAGATATGGCTACAACGCCCGAATCGGCAATAGCCTATCTCAGAAAATCAGCGCGACGAGACTGTGCTAGGGTGGCTCAGTCTCGTTCCCTTGGTCCAAATATATGAGTAACCGGTCAGCGTTTGATGAGGGCGTACGCTGTCAGTAGTCCTGCAACTACGGAGCTGATCGTCGAAATGGTGCCCAGCAGTGCGGCCGCAGACGAGTTGGTGGTATCCCGCACTGGAATGATGACAGTTGCCCCTGGGCGAGGCGTTGGATCAATGGAGAAGAAGAAGAAGCTCCGCCGAGCTTCGATTTTCCCGTTCGGTTGAATGACGTAGGATCGGCTCACATCCCCGGAAGTAGACACGCCGCCTGCGGCACGCAAATAGTAGCTGATGGAAGCCCCGCGCGACACAACGGTGGTGGTCGGTGAGTTGACGGCCCCACGAACCTCGACTGTGGCCTGTTCGACCGGGATATCCAGTGAGTCGCCAGCCTCAACCAGCAGGTTGTCCTGGCTCGCCGGCTGCGCGAACGCCGCGGCAATATCTGCACCAAGCCGCACCAAGCTATTGGCGGTTTTATCGGCCGCATTCTGGTATGACGTGGCCGCACGGTGACGACCCAAGTAGGCCGCGTCGAGATTGGCAGTGGGGAGTAGCCCGCCGGCCCGAACGATCAGATCTCGCACCCGTTCCGACTTGTCACGAATGGTGTACTTGCCAGGGAACCGGACCTCGCCGGTTACCCACACCGCTTCTAGAAGGCGCCAATCCGGCGCTTGCATAACGAGGATATTGTCGTAAGGAGTCAGCAGCACGTCGCTTCCGTCTCCTCGTTTCGCGTCAACGCTCGCGGCGCTGAGGCCGTTGCCAGAGAACGTCGACGAGTCCAACGGTACTCGAGTAGTGACTGCCTTTTGTCCAGGGGCCCTGGTCGATGGCAGGCGGGCGATTTCCACTTCCTGCAGGTACGCCTTCTCCGTCGGGCCGCCGGTCAGCAGAATGGCGTCACGGACTGTCATCCCCAGCCGAAAGGGAATCTGCCCGGGCTTCCGCACAGCCCCTGACACA
>Ga0114966_10001928_pt1 | contig 18830 bp, 10 predicted proteins | sample M_130207_XF_Meta_FD_87029 | JGI IMG/M metagenome (GOLD analysis project Ga0114966, IMG submission 87029) | Freshwater microbial communities from Lake Montjoie, Canada to study carbon cycling - M_130207_XF_MetaG | ecosystem: Environmental > Aquatic > Freshwater > Lake | place: Lake Montjoie...
CACAGGCTCCGGGCCCGACGGCGAGGACAAGCTCGTACGGGTCTACATCATCTCCGATCGGCGCGACGAAGAAGCGCCAGCGGCGCTCAGCGACTACCTCTACGATCAGGGCTTCGAGGTCACCCTCCCGGTCTTCGAGGGGGACGAAGCGCAGGTCCGCAAGGACCACGAAGAGAACCTCTCGGTCTGTGACGCGGTGCTGTTCTACTACGGCGAGGGCAACGAGCTCTGGCTCCGCCAGAAGTTGCGTGAAGTCCAGAAGAGCGCGGCGTTCGGCCGGCAGAAGCCGATCGTGATCAAGGCCATTTATGTCGCGCCGCCCGACTCGCCGAGCAAGGCGAAATTCCGGACGCGCGAAGCCATGGTCATCGACCAGCGGGCGCCGTTCGATCCGGCCGCCCTCAGCGAGTTTATCGGCCAGCTTCACTCCTAAATTTTGATGCTCGACACGAACCAACCCAATCCGTTTCCCGGCCTCCGCAGTTTCGAGCCGGACGAAGACCACCTTTTCTTCGGGCGGGAATCCCGCATCGACGAGGTCCTGACGAGGCTCCGCCGCAGCCGGTTCCTCTCGGTGGTCGGCACGTCCGGGAGCGGCAAGTCGTCGCTCATCCGCTCCGGCCTCATCCCCTCGCTTCACAGCGGCATGATGGCGAGCGCCGGATCGAGCTGGCGCATCGCGATCTTCCGTCCCGGTGAAGATCCGATCAGAAACCTCGCCGAGGCGCTCAACTCGCCAGACGTCATCGGCGGGGAGGACGAGGCCGCCGAGACCAACAAGGCCTTCCTCGAGGTCACGCTGCGGCGCAGCCAGACGGGCCTGGTCGAGTGCATCCGCCAGGCGCGGCTGCCGGCGCACGAGAACATCCTCATCATCGCCGACCAGTTTGAGGAGCTCTTCCGCTTCAAGAACAGCCGCCAGCTGCGCGAGTCGTACGACGACGCCATCTCGTTCGTGAAACTCCTGCTGAACGCCGTCAGCCAGCAGCAGATGCCGATCTATGTCGTCATCACGATGCGCTCGGATTTCATCGGCAACTGCACCGAGTTCGACGGGCTGACCGAGGCGATCAACGACGGGCAGTATCTCGTGCCGCGGATGGACCGCGACGAGCGGCGCAACGCCATCACCGGGCCTGTCGCCGTCGGTGGCGCCCAGATCACGCCCCGGCTGGTGCTGCGGCTGCTCAACGACGTCGGCGACGATCCCGATCAGCTGCCCATTCTGCAGCACGCGATGATGCGGACCTGGGAGTACTGGCAGGCGAATCACGTCGAGGGCGAGCCGATCGACCTGATTCACTACGAGGCGATCGGGACGATGGCGGAAGCGCTGTCGCGACACGCCGAGGAGACGTATCTCGAGCTCGAGACGCCGGAGCGGAAGCTCATCGCCGAGAAGATGTTCGAGGCGCTCACCGACCGCGGCTCCGATGCGCGCGGCGTGCGCAGTCCGCGGCGGCTCGAGGAGCTCTGCGAGCTGACCGGTGCCAGCGAGGCCGAAGTGATCTCGGTGATCGACGTCTTTCGCCGACCCGGCCGCAGCTTCCTGATGCCGCCGGCCGACGTCGAGCTCCGCGCCTCGTCGGTGATCGACATCTCGCACGAGAGCTTGATGCGGATCTGGACCCGATTGAGCCAGTGGGTCGACGCGGAGGCGCGCTCCGCCCAGATGTACCTGCGCATTTCGCGGGCGGCGCTGCAGCACCAGGAAGGACAGGCTGGACTGCTGCGCGACCCCGAGCTGCAGCTCGGCCTGAACTGGCGCGAGGAAGCGCACCCGACCGTGACCTGGGCCGCACGCTACGACCCGGCGTTCGAGCGCGCGATGCACTTCCTCGAAGGGAGCGAGCGCCAGCTGAATCTCGAAATCGCGGAGAAGGAACGGCAGCGGCTTCGCCAGCTGCGCTGGGCCCGTCGGCTCGCGATCATCCTCGGTACCGCGGCGGTCGTCACCCTGCTCTTCGGTCTCTACGCGATGACGCTGAAGATCGAGGCCGACGCGAACCTCACGGAAGCGGTCACCCAAAAAGTGCGCGCCGAAACCCAGCAGGCGGAAGCCGAGAAGCAGCGCGTGCTGGCCGAAGAGGAACGCACGCGCGCCGAGCAGCAGACGGTCGTCGCCGGTCAGCAGCGGACGCGCGCCGAGGAGCAGACCAAGGTCACCGAGCAGCAGAAGGCGATCGCAGATACGCAGAAGGTGATCGCACAGAAGGAAGGGGCCGAGGCGCTGCGCCAGAAAGCGCAGGCCGAAGCGGCGCGGTCGCTCGAAGCCCAGGCCCGTCTGGAGAGCGAGAGCCAGAAGACCGTGGCGCAGCAGCAGCGGGATCGCGCCGACGCGCTGCGCATTCAGTCGGAGAAGTCTGAAGCGGAAGCGCGCCGACTGCGCATGCTCGCCGTGGCCCGCGCGCTCGCCATCCAGACCACGCGCATGACCTCGAATGATCAGCGTGATCTCGCGGCGCTGCTCGCCCTGCAGGCCTACTCGCTGCACCAGAAGAACGGTGGCGTCCCGGAGGATTCTCAAATCTTCGATGCGCTGCGATCGAGCCTGGCGCGCCTCGACCCCAAGACGGTCGCCGTGCTCAAGACCCTCCCCGACGCTGTGCACGCCGTGAAGGCGGCCCCTGACTCCGGAGTCTTCGCCGCCGGCGGCGACGACGGCAGCGTGTGGGTTCAGGACCTCTCCGGCGCCGGAACACCGGCACGGCGGATTGCTGCGACGGGCAGCGAGATCCGCGCGCTGGACTGGGTCGAGGGCGGCAAACGGCTGGCGGTCGGCACCCTCGACGGTCAGGTCCGCCTCTTCGATCCGTCCGGGTCGGCGCCGGGCACGGTCGTGGCTGGTCCCGGTCCCGGGGTCACCAGCTTTGCCGTCAACGCCAACGGCAGCCTGCTGGCGGTCGCCACCGCGAACGGAGACGTGACCCTTCGGTCCGTGGCGGCTGGCGGTCCCGCGCCGCGCGTGCTCAAGAGCCCTGCGGCGAAGCCGATTTATTCACTCGTGTTTCTTCCCGACGGCAGGGTCGCCGGATCGACGCGGACCGGTGGGAACTTCGTCTGGAATCTGGCGCGTCCCGATGACGCGCCGCGCACAATTCTCGGCGAGCGGGCGATTCGCTCACTGGCGGCGGCCGCCGACGGCAGGCTCGCGGCGGGCACCGACGACGGACCGATTCTGCTCCTGCCGAAGAGCCTCGACGGAACGCCGGCGGAGTTGACCGGCCACGGCTCGTCCGTCACGGCGCTGCGATTCTCATCTGAAGGGGGACGGCTGGCGTCGGCCAGCCTCGATGGCAGCATCCGCTTGTGGGATGTCGATCACCAGGAACGTGAACCTATTGTGCTGACGGGACATACCGGATGGGTCTGGGCGGTGGACTTCGCCGCGCGCGGACAGCAACTCGTATCGGGCGGCGCCGATCGGAGCACCCGGTCCTGGTCGACGCGGGTCGAGCCGCTGGCGACCGCCATCTGCCAGCGCGTCAAGCGCAGCCTGACGGCGGAGGAGTGGAAGGACTACATGCCCGGTGACATTCCGCGTGAGTCGGCGTGCGCCCCGGCGTCAGGGCGCGGGGGGACACGATGACCCGCGCGACCGCGCTGCGCGCCGTCGTCCTGCTCGGGGCGCTGCTGTTTCTGCCGACGGCCGCGACCGCGCAGGATGCGGCCGCGAATACGTGCGAAGCGGAGCTCAGGACCGCGTCCGACTTGTTCAACCAGGGGAAGTTCGACGCGGCCCGCCAAGCCGCGCTCCCTTGTCTCGACGCCAAGCCGACGCGGGTCGAGCGCAGCCGGACGCTGGCGCTTCTGGCCCGGATCTCCCTCGTCCAGGATGACCAGACAGCGGCCGAGGCGACGCTCACCCGTCTGCTCGGGGCCGACCCCGAGTTCCAGCCTGACATCTTCGACGCGCCGCGATTCGTGCGGCTCGTGAGCCTCGTCAAGGGGCGTAACACGACGCCGACCGTGACCTCGGTCTCGAAGGCGAAGGAGCCGCTCGCCCAGGCGCCGGCCACCGTCGCGGTGATCACCGGCAGCGAGATCGAGCGGCGCGGCTACACCGACCTCGAGGCGGTGCTGCGCGACCTTCCCGGATTCGATTTCTCCCGCCGCGCCGGCGCGTCGTATTCGAACATCTACCAGCGCGGCTATCGCTCGATCGAGACCAACCGGACGATGCTGCTGATCGACGGTGTCGAGGACAACGACCTGGCCTCGTCGACCGCGTGGCTGTCGAGACAGTTTCCCCTGTCCAACATCGATCGAATCGAAGTCGTCTACGGTCCGGCATCGACGATGTACGGCGCCAACGCGTTTGCCGGCGTGATCAACGTCGTGACCAAGCAGCCGGAGCAGATCGTCGCCGAGGGGAAGACGCTGGGCGGCGATGCGCGGGTGCTGACGTCGGCGCACGCGAATGCCTACGACGCCGTGATTGCCCGCCAGAATTCCACCGGCAGCCTCCGCTGGAGCCTGGCCGCCCGCCGCTACGTTGGCGACGACCTTCCAGGTCTCGGTCAGGAGCCGCAGTGGGATTTCAATCCCGCCTTCTACGACGCGATTCCTTACAGCGGCTCGGGGTTGAACCCGATATCGGCGACGGCGATTGCGACGGTCCGGGCGAAGTACACGGAAGCGCAGCTCGCCCCGTACTTCACGGTCACGACCGACGCGGCCGGAAACTGGACCGCGCTCAAGCTGACGCCGGAAGGGGCGGCGCGCGCGCGCGCCCTCGACAAGTCGGCTTACGACCAGGTGGTCGCCGGCCAGAAGATTGCGCCAGGCAGCCCGGTGGACGACTGGATGGTCGACTTCAAGGTGTCGACGTCGAACACGATTTTCGGCGTGCAGCGCTGGACCAACCGCGAGTCGGGATCGGTGCCGCTGGTCGACACGTTCGCCGCGTCGGGCCGAAACGGGTTCTTGTGGACGCCAGAACACCTGTCGGTCTACATGAAGAACTTCGCACGCTACCTCGACGACAAGCTGCAGATGCAGCTCTCGACGCAGTACAACCAGCACAGCCTCGACGGCACCGATTCGAACAACGTCTTTCTGGCGAATTACCAGCTCGGGAGCTTGCTGGTCAACGACCTCGTCGCCGGGACTGCCCCGCGCTGGACCAACCAGTACAACTACCGCCTGAACAACCGGATGCGCTCCGAGTTGAACCTGTTCTACCAACCGTCCGAGCGTGTGAACGTCGTCGGCGGCGTCGAGGCGCGCTACAGCTCGGTGGGCGCCAACAACGTCACGTCCGCGACGGCGCCGGCTGACGAGACCGGGACGCCGCCCACGGGGGTCCTCGGCGGCAACCAGATCGGCAGCCGCGACATCGGCGCCTATGCGCAGGCCTCGTGGCGCGCCAGGCCGTCGATCAAGCTCGTGGCCGGCGGCCGGGTCGACAACAACAAAATCCGGCAGAACGGCGGCTACGGCACCGTCTTCAACCCGCGCCTGGCGGCGGTCTACATCCGTCAGAAGAAGGTCTTCAAGGTGATGTACGCCGAAGCCTTCCAGGACGCGCCGAATTTCCAGAAATACCAGACCGTGCCAGGCGTGAGGGATCTGTCGAATCCGGGACTGAAGCCGGAAAAAGTGAAGAACTTCGAAGGCTCGGCCTCCTGGGATCCCCGGCCGGCCCTGTCGTTCCAGCTCGCCGCCTACCGAGCGGGCTATCGCGGCATCGTGCAGGAGGTGTCTGGGGTGCCGTGTACCCAGATTCCAGGCTGCACGAAGACCAATCAGTTCCAGAACGTCGGCCGGCTCCAGATCCAGGGACTGCAGGCCGATGCGAAGTGGAACCCGGGGTCCTACCACTTCCAGGCCAACTACACCTTCACAAGCCCGCGCGATCCGGATCGCGATAAGCGGGTCGGCGACATTGCCGCTCACCGCGTGAACTTCCTCGGCGGTACGCGCTACTTCAACGATCGGCTCGATACCGAGTTGCGGGTCAACGGTGTCCTCGGCCGCAAGACCGGCGCGGCGACGACGGTGAGCAATAACCCGTTCCCCAAGATTGCCGATTACTTCATCGTGTCGACGGCGTTCACCTACCGGCGGCTGGTTCCCGGCGTCGATCTGCAGTTGTCCATCGAGAATCTTTTCAACCAGGACTACTGGGATCCATCGCTCCGTAATCCGAGCGGATTTCCAATCGCGGCACAGATGCATCAGCCTGGCGCGACGGCGTTCCTGCGCGTCCGGGTCACGCGCTAAATGCGATCGATGTCAGCCGTGCCGCGGATTCTGGGTATCGAGGCTGGTGAAGGCGCGCCGGTCTCGTGGCTGATCGTCCATTCGCTCTTCAACGGGATCTTCTCCGCCTTCTTTCTGACCGCAGCCAACGCGCTATTCCTCGCGCGCTTCCCGATCCAGATGCTGCCGCTCGCCTACATCGGCGCCGCCATCGTCGGCTACGTGGCGGTGATGCTCTTTTCGCGGCTCGAGCGGTACGTGTCGATGGGCGTGCTGCTGATGGTGAACCTCGGGGTCCTGCTGTCGCTGGCCTCGGCGTTCTGGGTCCTGCGCCGGTTCACTAACGCCGACTGGGTCGTGTTCGGGATGTTCGTGGCCGTGGGCCCGATGTTCAATCTCCTCGGGCTGGGCTACTGGGGGCTCGCCGGACGTCTCTTCGACCTGCGCCAGGCGAAGCGGCTCTTTGGCCTGGTCGGGGCCGGCGAGGAGCTGTCGACGATCGTCGCCCTCTTTTCGACGCCGCTGCTAATCCGGCTGATCGGCGATCCAACCCACCTCGTGCTGCTCGCAGCCGCCGGCCTCGCCGGCTCGTTCGCCACCGTCGCGCTCATCACCTGGCGTTTCCGCGGCAGCCTCGAGACCCCGTCCGACCGGGCGCATTCGCACTCGAAGGGGGCGGCCGGGATCGCCGACCTGCTGCGCGTCCGCTATTTCCTGCTGATGGCGGCGTGCGTCGTGCTGTTGAACCTCGCCCTCTACACGGTCGACTTCAGTTTCATGTCGCAGATCCGCATCCGGTTCGAGGGGCCCGGGCAGATCGCGCAGTTCTTCGCCCTCTTTTTCGGCGCGCTGAAGATCGTCGAGTTCCTGATGAAGGTCGCCGTCTCGGGACCGCTCCTCAGTCAATTCGGCCTGAACGTCGGCCTGCTCGTGCTTCCCGTCCTGTTGTCGGTGAGCGCGGGCTTCGCCATTCTGGTCGGCAGCTTCGGGCTTGGCGCCGCGAATTTCTTCGTGCTGGTGGCGCTCTCCAAGCTGGTGGCGGTGGTGGGGCGGTCGTCGACCTTCGAGCCCTCGTTCCGCGTGCTCTATCAACCCGTCGCCCCCTCCGAACGGATCGGCTACCAGTCGCACGTCGAAGGGACCTTCCGCCAGATTTCGATCGGGGCGGTGGGCGTGGCGTTGATGCTCTTCTCGCGGAGCGGCCGCGCCTTTAACGCGCTCAGTCTCTTTTATCTGCTCGTCCCGATTCTCGGGCTGTGGATCGTTGCGGCCATTCTGGTTCACCGGGAATACCGGGTCCGTCTCTTCGAGGGCTTGAAGGCCCGTGCCGGCTCGATCGAGGTCCGCAGCGTGCTTGATATTCTGCTGCCGTACCTACGCTCCGAGCAGGTCGACCGCCGTCGCCTGGCGCTACGCGTGATCGAACGGATCGAGCCCGCGACGTTGCCAGCGGCGCTCACCAACGCGCTCGGCGGCGAGCGTTCGGCGGCGCGGGTCGCCGCGCTCGAGTGCGTCGGAGCGTGCCGGCTGGTCGACCTCGAGCTGCAGTTGGCTGAAATGCGGACCGCGCACGAATCCCATCCGGACGTCGAGGCGGCCATGGCGCAGGCCTCGAGCCGACTGACGGAGGTGCGGGCGCTGCAGGGCGATCGGGCCCGGATCGACGCGCTGGCCAATTCGACCGACCCGGCAGATCGGCATCTCGCCGCGGTGGCCATCGGCTACGGGCAGCCGGAGGACGCGGAGCGCCTGTCGGTGCTGCTCTGGGACCGCGAAGCGCGGGTCCGCCAGGCCGCGCTGGGCGCCGCCGGCCGGCTGGGGAACCCGGAGTTCCGCCTGCTGCTCGTGCGCCACCTCGCGATCCCGATGTTCACCGCGGCGGCGGCGGCGGCGCTGGTCGCGATTGGCACACCGGCCCTGGCCGACCTCGATCGCGCCTTCGCCCAGGCGGATCAGACGCCCGTGGTTCGGCGCCGGATTCTCAAGATCCTCCACGACATCGGCGGCGACGACGCGATGGCGCTGATCGCGGCCAGGCTGGACGTGCCGGAGCGCTCGGTCCGCCGGCGCGCGATCGAACTGCTGGTCGGCGCCGGCTATCGCGCCACGCCGGCGCAGGTTCCGCTGGTGGAGCGGGTCGCCGAGAGCGTGATCCGAGACATGGTGTGGAACATGAACGTGCTCGTGGCGCTCGGGGCTGCCCCTGACGCTGAGGCCGTTCGCGAGGCGCTCGAGAGCGAATCGTCCGAAGGACGGCGCTGGCTGTTCAACCTCCTCTCGCTCGTCTACGACCCAGGCTCCATGACCGCAGTCCGCGAGATCGTGGAAAGCGGGTCACCGCAGGGGATGGTGCACGCGCTGGAGATCCTGGATCTGCTGATCGCGGACACCCTGAAGCCGTTGGTGTTTCCGCTTCTCGAGGGCCAGACGCCGCTCGCCATCGTGCGGAAGCTCGAGGTGCTCATCCCGCGCGAGCCGTTCACGACCTACGAGGCGCTCCGGGCGCTGGTCGGCCGCGGCTACGGGCGAATCGGGCTGTGGACGAGGGCCGTGGCGCTCGATTGTCTCGGACGGATCCCAGAGGGCACGTCCGCCGACCTCGTCGCCTCTCTGTTCCACCCGGAGCTGATGATTCGCGAGGTCGCCGCGATGCGGCTCGTCGCGCGCGATCGACGCGCGTGGGAAACGCATCGGAAACGGCTCCCCTTCGACGTGCGCGAAGCGCTCGAGCAGGTCGTCGGGACCGCTGAGGCCGAAGGCGAAGAGGCGTCGTCGATCTTCGGCCGCACGCGATTGCTCCGCCGCGTGCAGTCGCTCTCCGTGCTCCCGCCGGAGGCGCTGATCGTGCTGGCCGGATCGTCCGAAGTGCGCAACCTCCAGGCCGGCCAGCGGATCCCGAGTCCGCGGGATCCGCAGCATGCGTTCTTCGTGAGCGTAGCCGACGACATCGTGCTGCGGGGCCAGGATAGCGGGTCGATTCAGCTGCCCCCCTTCACGGTCTTCACGTTCGAACCTGGGGCCACGCCGGTGGAGACCGTCGCCGACACGCTCCTCATTCGCATCGAACCGACGTCGGTATTCGAGCTGGCCGCCGAGGAACCCGAGCTCATTCCTGGACTCGTGCGCGCCGCCGAAGAACTCGCCCGGGACGCCGCGGCATGAGCGATACGAGCTGCCCGGCCGAGCCACTCGGGAAGATGCCGACGGAACGCCGGGATGACCGTTCCCCCGTCCGCGACGTCCTGCGCAGCTACGCCCGCGACTCCTATGTGCTCAAGGGGTCGACCTGCTCCAGCGAGCCCCCGGAGGCCTTCGAGTCCCTCATCGACTGTGCCACGGGTATCTTCGAGACCGACCCCTCGCCCCGTCTCGCCCGCGCGCTGCGTGAGTTCGACGTCAGCCGGCTCGATCGCTACACGCCGTTCCCGGTCGAAGCGCATTTCAAGCGCGCGATCCTCGACCGCTTCCGGCCGATCGGCGTGACCGAAAACCAGCTGTTTCTCGGGCACGGCAGCTTCAATCTCCTCGAGCGGGTCATTCACAAGTTCCTGAAACCTGGCGCGATGGCCGGCGTCGGTCCGCAATTCGGCGAGGTCCCCTCGGAATTCATCGCCGCCGGCGGGCGGTACCAACCATTTCGGTTGCTCGAGCCGGACGCGGCGCTCCCGGTCAGCGCGCTCGAGGCGGCGATCGACACCGGCGCCTACTCGGTGCTGTATCTCGACAATCCCAACAACCCGCTCGGATGCGCCTTTGGGCGCGCGGAACTGGAACGGCTGGCCGCGGCCTGCGATCGCTCTGGCACGGCGTTCCTGGTGGACGAGGCCTTCGGCGACTACCTCGACGACGCCGCGTCGGCGATCCACCTCGTGCCGCACTACCGGACCCTGATCGTCGTGCGCTCGTTCTCCAAGGCGCTCGGCCTCGCGGGGGAGCGCGTCGGCTACATGTTTCTCTCAGAGGAACTGGCCAGACTCTATCGGCCGATTGACGTGCCCTTCGAGCCCGGGGTCGTGGCCCAGACGCTCGCCCTCGAGACGCTGGCCGATCCGGCGTGGATCGAGAGTGTGCGCGGCGAGGTGCGGCAGGCGAAGCGCCGGATCGTTGACGCGCTCGCGCGCACCGACATTCGCGTGCTGCCGACTCACCCGGACGTCGCGATCATGAGCGTGTACCGCGACGGCACGGATCTCATGCGCGACTTCCGCCGCTGCGGCATCGTCGCCCTCGCGGGTTCGCACTTCGCGAACACCCATACCGACTGGGACGACAGCTACTGCCGCCTCCGGGTCGTGCACGGGGAGCTGGTTGAGCAGCTCTGCGAGCGGATCGGCAATGTCTGATCCGGCGGCCGCTCCGGTTGCCCTGATCAGCACGGAGGTGGAGCTGCCCGTGGTCTCCATCGGGGACGGCTCTCCACCGCTGCCGCAGCTGTTCGACGCGGTGTGGGCGGATTTCGCGCGGCGCGGCTGGACGGCCGGCGACTTCAGTATCACCAGGGACCACCCGTGTGAGGGCCAGGCCATCTCGTCGCATCAGATGATGTCGACCGACACGGGCCCGGTGATCGAGCTCGTGGTGTCACCTTCGACCACGCTCGCCGGCATCGCGGCGCAGCTCACCTCGCTGCAGTCGGACGCGCGCGACGCGCTCGATCGCGTCGGCTGCGCGATGATCGGCTGCGGCGTCCACCCGGGCTTGCGCCCCGAGCCGGCCGACTATTACCGGTATCGCACGCCGCGGCCGGCCTACGACTATGCAATCAGGGAGCGCGGCTGGCGCCACTGGACCATCGTCGACAAGGCCGCAGTGCAGGAGGTCGTCGACGTCTCGTTCGAGGATGCGCCGCGCGCCGTGCGCCTGCTGCACCGTCTGACCGGCCTCATGAACTTCGTGCTCCGCAACGACCCCGACCTTCACGGGGGTGCCGACGGGTGCCTCTCGGTCCGACCGCTGGCCTGGCGCGACCACGTCCCCCACAGCGGCCGCTTTGCCGGAGATGCGCGGCGCGTCGTCATCCCGGAGACCGAGATCGGCGGGTGGCCCGACTACCTGTCGCTGCTCTGGGAGAAGGGCCCGATGTTCCTGGTGGGCACCAAGAACCACGGGCAGGCGTGGGTGCCGGAGCACCCGAGCTTTCTCGAGTTTCTCGCGCAGGCGCCGGCTGGCGGATGGGCCGGCCGTCTGCTCGATGGCTCACCAACCCGCGTGATCCCCGATTCCTCCCACGTCGCGGCGACCGACTGGTCCTACATGGGATTTGCCCGGATCCGCTGGAAGTGGCGTCCGCAGCCGCCGAGCGTGGCCGAGATCGTCGAGGCGTGGCACCGCGGCGCGATCGAGGAACTCCTGGCCGACAGTCTCGAAAAGGTCGTCGTCGAAAACCGGGGCACCTCGACGCAGCCCCCTGGCGAGGATCTCGTGTCGCTGGCGCTGGTCTCCGGACTGCTTGCCAACCTCGACGAGGCGACGGAGCTGTCGCGCTCCTCGGACTACCCGTTCTGGGTCCGGCTCCTCGACGAGTCGACCCGGCTGCCGCTCGAGTCCGTCGTGCTCGGACGGAGCGTGCCGGAACTGGCCAAGGAGATGATCGGGATCGCTCGAGACGGTCTTGTCCGCCGGGGGGAACCCTCGCCGGACCAGTGGCTCGCACCGCTCCTGCAGCGGATCGAGGACGGCGCATCGCCGTCGGAGCGGCGCCTCGAGGACGTTCGCCGTGGGGGCGCCGAGGCGCTGATCCGAAGCGTGCGGATCTAGCAGCGGTGCGGTGTACTCCCGGCTACACCGTCATGAGTCGTCCCATCCCTCACACGGTGCCGCAGGGAATCCGTACGGTGGCGGATGGCGACTGGAGTGTCTCGTCAGCCATCGTGAACCGTGAGTCGAATCTCGGAGAGTCGCGCCAGTGACAAAGAAGAAACTGAAAGTCGCCTACCTCGGCCAGTGGCCGGGATACGCAGAAGATGATTTCATTCTTCGCCTACTGGGACTCGTGCACGGTCCGGGTATAGAGTGCGTCCATCCTAGGCGCTGTGACTTACTGATCATCGGTCCCTTTCGCCAACGCTTGCGCGGAGTACATCTTGGACACCGACTGGCGTCCTTACTGGCACTGGCCGGACGACGTGATGTGCCGCGAACGCTCTACCAGACGAGCGAAAATACGCGATGGAATGCGAGACCTGCGGAGTTTTCCATCTCTTCGGACCTGGGGGTAACGGCACCGAACCACTGTCGATTCCCCAGCTGGATGTCCATGTTCGACTGGTCGCATGAAGGCGGACCGGCGACCGGTGCGAAGAGATTGGGACCCGCTGTCGAGATCGATCAGCTGATGCGTCCCCTGGGGGCGCAGAAGGACCGGCACGCTCGGGCGGTGTTTATGAGCTCGCACCTTGTTGAACCGAGGAGGACGTTGCTGAATGCGCTCAGGACCGTCATGGAAGTGGATTGTTACGGCCGGGCCTTTCCACCCCTGGAGTCAGACGGTTCCACTCGTGATTTCCTGAAAAGTGACGTCTGCCGCGACAAACAGTTCGCGCTCTGTCCCGAGAACTCGATGAGCCCCGGATACTATACGGAAAAAATCCCGGATGCCTTCGCATGCGGATGTATCCCCATCACCTGGTGCGACTCCAACGTCTCCCACGACTTCAATCCCAATGCCATCATCAACATGGCCCAGTATGCGTCGATCGGATACGCGGCGGGGCTTCGCGAGGCGCTGCAGCCGACATCCCTTCAGGCCATGCGTGAGCAACCGCTACTGCTGCAACGACCCTCTTTAGACGGCATCAAGGCGTTCTTGCAACGGATGCTGTCTGACGTCGCGAGTTAACCCGCGACGCACGGCTCGCCAGGCCTGCCCACACGCTCCGGGCTCCCGCCGACATCCAGCCCGATGATCGAACGGCCCGCCAGTATCAGCGGCTGAGCCGAGAACCGAGTCAGCCGGCGACGAGACTGTTCGCATCCTTTTGCGTGATCATGGCTCGCCATCAAAGGGAGAGGCGCGACTCTCGATTAGTGACGGCTGGACCAACTACCGCGCGGTCAGGCGCGTAACGGCAGAACGCCATGAACATTCACTTCTGCACCTTCGGCGACGAGCCGCGATTCACCAACACGCTCGCCGCGCTGCTGGAAGAAGCGAACACCTCCGGCTACTTCGATACGGTACGCAAATTCAATCAGCACGACCTGCCGGTTGATCACAACCTACGCGCGTATCTGTCGAGGACGCGCGGCTACGGCTATTGGTCATGGAAACCGATGATCATCGCTGACATGCTGCTGCGCTGCGAACTGGGCGATGTCGTCGTCTATGCAGATGCCGGATGCGGCATTAGTGTCACGCCAGTGGCGCGGCAGGCGTTCGGCGACTGGATGGGCGCAGTCGCCACCCATCCAACGCATCGCCTGGCCTTTCAGATGTCTCACCGGGAAGACGAATACACGAAAGCCGATGTGTTCGAAGCCCTGGATTGTACCGATGTGGAATACCAGCACAGCGGTCAACACATCGCGACCATCGTGATCCTCATGAACACGCTGGACAACAGGAAGTTTGCGGCGCAGTGGCTACGGTGCTGCGTGGTCAACAATTTCCGCCTGGTGTCAGACTACCCCTCGAGGACCCCCAACCCGCCGGTGTTCAAAGCGCACCGCCACGACCAGTCAATTCTGAGTCTGCTCCTGAAGAAATGGGGAGCGGCCGTACACGTGGACCATTGGATGAATCCCGACTATCCGATTGTGGCGTTGCGGCGCCGCGAGAGGATGGGCCTGTTGCAGAGGGCCGCTCTGAAACTGGTGAAGGTGTGCCGAGTCGTGCGTGGCCCACGAGCGTCCGTGCTGGAAGGGCTGAGTGGTCCTATTCCAGCGGGATGCGACCAATTGATCGCCGCGCTAGAAGTCGGTGAGTGACTAGTAGTTCCGTAGGAAACAATAGCGGGGGCGAGCAACACGGGAGATACCGGTGGCGGCTTCAGAGATGCGTCTTGATCGCGCGGTCAAACACATCCCAGGTGTGATACGCGCGCAGTGCAGTCAGGCTCGCCTGTTGGCGGGCGGCATACTCCTCGTCGCCCATCGCCAGCATCGTGCGTACGAAACCCGCTTGCGTCTCAGTATCGGTAGGCTCGGCAATAAACGCATGCGCGAGCACTCGCTCGTCTAGTCCAGACTCTAGCGTTGTGAGAGCCACCAAGCCGTGACACAGCGCCTCGATCAGCGTCCCGACCTGACCTTCCAGGTGTGTAGGGAGGTACACGTATCGGCACGAGGTCAGGAGCGAGCGAAACGCGGCAGTGTCACTCGGGATGTAGCCGTGATACTCCATCTGCCCTGAGTTCGACTCACGAAACAGCGCCTGCATCACGGGGTCGTTCATGTAGCCGACCACGTGTAACTTCGCGGACATGGTCTTCCAGACGCGCATGACTTCCCGGAACCCCTTGCGCTCGGTCGCCTCAGTCGCGACGTAAATGAACTCGTTCTTGCGTGAGGCGGGCGACGGGCGGTTAGGCGCGACGCCGACGCTGTAATTGGTCAGGTGCACCTTGTCTCGGTGCGCCGCTGGGAACCTTGACAGGCTCGTCCTGTTCCCTACGCCCAAGGCCACGTCGCAGAGGTCGAACAAGTCGCCCCTGTCGAACGGTATCGAGCACCACAAGATCTTCTTCCCGATGCGGTTATTGGTGCAGAGGTGCTGGAAGTTGCCGGGTTCGCCGATGAGCACGTCTGCAGTGGCTCCCGTGAGCAGGTCTGTGGCATCCAGGTAGATGCACTCGCCGAGCGAACTCAGAATCTCGTAGAGCCGTTTGGCGAGTCGGCCGGCGCTGGAATGCTCGTAGTAGGCGCGGCGCCCCGGCGCGAAGTGCGCCCGAGAGTAGGACAGTATGCTTGTCATGCGTGCTTGGACGGGAACCGCGTTGCGAATGAAACAGCGTGGTGGGGAGCGGCGTGCCGGTCGCGCGCAGAGGATCGACAAGGGACAACAACAGGCTCATGCCGGGGTTCCCAGACCACCCGGCACGCGCGGCTGCCGTTGCCAACCGGGTCGACCACCGAGCTTACCAAACTGAATTGCACTCAGGGGCGGGCGCTCGCCGACCTGCTCCGTGCGTTCACCCACCAGCGCCGGTGACGACGGCGACGCGTCCGGTGAACGCCACTGTCATGACCAGTTTGTCGCGCGTGAAAAACCTTTGGTCCTGACATTCCAATCACCGTTTAAAATCAATAACTTAGTGGCGCGGGTCGGGCTGGTTCGAGGGTATGCATGTGCGCGGGAATGTCAGCAGGTCAGGGCTTGTTCGCTTGCTCAGTGATTCAACTGACGTCGAGATGGATGCGTCCAGGGAGGACGTGGCCCAAAGACTGGGCCGTTGGCTGGACACGCTGGACACGCTCAAGCTGAGCGCGGCGCACCAGTCGATCACGGCGCTCGCCCAGGGCAGGGCGTCGGATGGACTGCCGCCTGGCGGTGCCGACACCCTGGAGCACGCATTTCACCAAGCGCAAACGGCCATGGTGCACGCGATTGCGGCCAGCGTGAAGGCGGTCACGGCTGCTCACACCGGCACAGGCGCCGCCTATTCGGGCTACCGCCTGCGCTACCTCGAGCAGCAGCGCCAGATGGGGTCGAAGATCGGGCTCTTGCGCGCGCAGGTCCGGCAGGTCCTGTCCAAGGTCTCGCCCTCACTGAGGCAACTGGCGTACCTCGATGCCGCGATGGACCAGCTGGTTGGCGGCCGCGAGCAACGGCTGCTGTCCACGGTGCCGGTGCTGTTGGAGCGGCGTTTCGAGCAACTGCGCAAGGCGGCCGGGCACGGCGACGATGAAGGCGAGGGCACCGGCTGGCTGGCCGCCTTCGGCAAGGAATGGCAGGAGGCGCTGCTGGCGGAGATGAATGTCCGCTTGCAGCCGGTCGTGGGATTGATGGAAGCATTGAGCAACAAGGTCAAGAAATCACAATGAACAGGCTTGTTTGTGCAGTCGCCTTTGCCCTCGGGCTGATGGCCGTGGGTTGGGTCGGCGTGGGGTTTATCGGCACCAGTCCCTTGGCCTTGGTCATGACGGTGGCGATCGCTGGCGTCTATTTGCTGGGCGCGTTCGAGATCAAGCAGTTCCGTGCAGCCTCGGCGTCGTTGGCAGCGGCCCTGGTCGACATCCCGCCTGCGCTGCCGGACCTGCGAGCCTGGCTGGGTCGCCTGCACCCCTCCTGGCGCAACGCCGTGCGCCTGCGGATCGAAGGCGAGCGCGTCGCCTTGCCCGCGCCCGCGCTGACGCCCTATCTGGTGGGCCTGCTGGTGATGCTGGGCATGCTGGGCACCTTCCTGGGCATGGTCGTGACCTTCAAGGGCGCCGTGTTCGCGCTGGAAGGCTCGACCGACCTGCAAGCCATCCGCTCTGCGCTGGCCGCGCCCATCAAGGGGCTGGGCCTGTCGTTCGGCACCTCGGTGGCCGGGGTGGCCACGTCGAGCATGCTGGGGCTGCTCTCGGCCCTCAGCCGCGGCGAGCGGTTGGATGTGGCCAGGCTGCTGGACACGCGCATTGCTCATGAGTTCAGGCCTTTCTCGCGCGCCCATCAGCGTGAGGAAAGCTTCAAGGCCCTGCAAGTGCAAGCGCGTGCGTTGCCCGAGGTGGTGGATAAGTTGCACGCCCTGATGGACGGGCTGGAACGCCGCCACCAGCAGTTGAACACGCAGTTGCTGGACCAGCAGGCGCAGTTCCACCGCGAGGCGGGCACGGCCTATACCGGCCTGGCCAGCGAGGTGGGCCAGTCTTTGAAAGACAGCTTAGTGAGCAGCGCGAAGATGGCGGGCGACACCATCAAGCCGGTGGTCGAGGCCGCGATGTCGGAGATCGCGCTCGAATCGACCCGCGTGCATCAGCGTCAGGTGGAGGCGGCGCAAGCGCAATTGAATGGCGTGTCGGCGCAGTTCAGCGCCACGGCCCAAACCGTCTCCGATGGATGGGCAGCCGCCTTGCAAACCCATGCGCGCACCAGTGAAGGCCTCGTCGATGGGCTGGACCGTTCATTACGCGCGTTTGCGCAGACCTTCGAGCAGCGATCCGGGGCCTTGCTGGCAACGGTCAACCAGGCGGCGGCCACGTCACACGCCGGACAGGCGTTGGCGGATGAGCAAAGGCTGCACGCATGGACACGCGCCTTGGCCGCCATGGCCACCGGGCTTCAAGGCGAGTGGCAGCAAGTGGGCGCGCACACTCTGGCCCAGCAGAACGCGGTCTGCCTGACACTGGAGAAAACCGCCAGCGAGATCACCGAGCGCATCAGCGTGCAGTCGGGCCAGACCTTGAGCGATGTGGCGCGCCTGTTGACCCAGTCCGAAGCGCTGGTCCAGTCGCGTGTTGAATCCGAGGCGCACTGGATGCAGCACCACCGAGAGCGCATGGACCAGTTGTCCAGTGTGTGGCGCACAGAGCTGGGCACGCTGCGCGACGACGAGGCGGCGCGTGGCGATGCTGCGCTGGATCGCTTGAATGCATTGCAGTCCGCCATGGCCAGCCACTTGTCCACCTTGGGGGCGGCGCTGGAAGCGCCCATGACCCGCCTCATGCAGACGGCGTCTGACGTGCCTCAGGCCGCGGCGCACGTGATCGCGCAGCTGCGCCAGGAGATGAACCAGCTCGCCGAGCAGGGCAACCTGGCGTTGGAAGAACGCCGTGGTCTGGTCGAGAAAATCACCGTGCTGCTGCAAGGCCTCAACCAGGCCTCGAGCGAACAGCGCGTCGCCATTGAATCGTTGGTGACCTCGGCCACGCAGGTGCTGGAGCAGGCCAGCAGCCAGTTTGCGCACGCGCTGCACGCGCAGTCTGGCCAATCGGCCGATGTGGCGGCGCACCTCACGGGCAGCGCGGTTGAGCTGTCGAGCCTGGGCGAGTCCTTCGGCCACGGCGTGCAGCTGTTCAGCGCGAGCAATGACAAGCTGCTGGACAGCCTGCATCGCATCGAGGCCTCGATCAACCAGTCGACCGCGCGCAGCGATGAGCAACTGGCCTACTACGTGGCGCAGGCCCGCGAGGTGATCGACCTGAGCATCTCGTCGCAGCACGGCATCGTTGAAGACATGCGCCGCCTCCACCGGGAGGCCGCCGATGTCCGAGATTGACGAAGCCGGCCACGGCATTGAAGACACCGCACCGGTCTGGGCGGTCTTTGGCGACCTGATGGCCGGCTTGCTGGGCGCCTTCGTGCTGATCCTGGTGGGCGTGCTTGTGGTGCAGATGGACCTGGTGGCGAATCTGCAATCCGAGGTGCAAAAGCGCCAGGTCGAAGAAAAGCGCCGCATCGCATTGGAGAAGGCCTTGGCCATTCCCCTGGCCACAGGCCGGGTCACCCTGAACAACGGGCGCATCGGCATCAGCGGCAGCGTGTTGTTCCCTGTGAACTCCGACCAGTTGCGGCCTGAGGGGCGGTTGCTGTTGAAAGGCTTGGTGCAGCCCTTGCTCGTCTATCTGGGCGAGCGTGATGAGATGCTGATGGTCAGCGGCTTCACCGATGACAAGGCGATCCGCGAGAGCACCAGCAAGCGCTTCGCGGACAACCTGGAGCTGTCGGCCCAGCGTGCGTTGACGGTCATCCGCGCCTTGATGGAAGA
>Ga0114966_10001930_pt1 | contig 18823 bp, 32 predicted proteins | sample M_130207_XF_Meta_FD_87029 | JGI IMG/M metagenome (GOLD analysis project Ga0114966, IMG submission 87029) | Freshwater microbial communities from Lake Montjoie, Canada to study carbon cycling - M_130207_XF_MetaG | ecosystem: Environmental > Aquatic > Freshwater > Lake | place: Lake Montjoie...
CAATCAACTCTCAGCCTTAAAGAAGCACTGGCTACTTCGTAACTCAAATATCCCACGTCGCTTCCTCGGCCTTGAGCCACAAGATCTTGTGGACAGAGCGGGATCCTTTCCTGACGAGGTGACTACGTGGATAGATGACTGTGTGAGCGGTCAGGTTATAAAGCAGATCGGCCATATCGGAGTTAATGGAGTTGGTCTCTTATTTGATGGCGGACCTGGAATTGGTAAGACGACCCACGCAGTAGTTGCTGCAATGGAGTTTGTCCGCAATCTTCCCGACAATGATGCTGATGCTGCAAGAGTATTGGGCATGAGTGCATCTGACTTTGGTCTTGGCGCTAGGCCCGTGTACTACATGACTTATCCTGAATTCTTATCTAGAAAGAAAGCAACCTTTGATTCTGACTTTGAGGATAAGAAGCAATCTGTTTATGAGATAGATGGCTTTCATGGCAGATCTAAATTTGATTGGTTAAATGTAAGAATTCTTGTGATCGATGACTTAGGAAAAGAATATGGTTCTAAGTACGATGACACATCATTTGATGAGATACTACGTCTTAGATACGACAAGGCTCTGCCAACAATAGTAACCACCAATGTGCGGTTAGAGAATTGGGAAGCAGAGTACAGGGAAGCAATGGCTAGTTTTGCCCAAGAGGCATTCATCCGAGTCCCTATAGTCGGCGCAGATTTAAGAGCAGCACAATGAAAGGGATGAGTATGGAAAGTCCTTGGCGGACCGTACAGTTGTTTATCTCATCTCAGGCTGCAGGCGTGTTTGAAGTTGAAGTTGATACTGGAACAAAAAGAATCCGATGCAATTGTCCAGTCTGGAAAAAAACTCTTAAGTGTAAGCACGTAAACTTTGTCAACAACAGGATGAAAATGAATCAAGGTCACTACTCAATCCTTGTTCCAGATGAAGTTCCAGAAGAGTTGGCTTCTCAAGCAAACTCAGACCCAAAGAGGTTTCGTGATTTTGTAGTTAGGTATGCTAAAGTCGAGGTACTATGAAAAATGGAGACATATCAAACGTCTCCTCTCCACAAGTTATATGTGTAACAGATGTAGTTATTCCTTTAGTAGAAGAAGTTACTAAAAAATTCTTAACTACAAAAGTTAGTTTAAAATTGGGAGAGATCAATCTTCAAAGTGCAAACAAACTTTGGTTGCTATCAAACAACTACGGAATATCATTAGAGTTAGCAGGCTATGCTGATCAAGGTTGGGATGAAGAATTACTTGAGAAAGCATTTGAAAAGTTAGAGAGGGAAGTAGTAAACCCATTTAACTATTGGCATCTATACGCAGACCCTGGTGAGTTAGTTAGGAAACTTCCTTATCGTGCTAATCTTCGGGGCGTAGTAGATGTAAAGTGGAGAGTTGCACGATACGGATCAGCAGGAATAGAACTAGATAACTTGTAAGAGGGGGCACTAAATGGCATCTGACAACGAACATCGTTTAGTCAGCAAGGTCATCCGTGACCGAGACATAATTCCAGCACTACAACGCGGTGTGAATGAATCTTGGTTTTTAGATGATGACAACCGTAAAGCATGGTCATTTGTTCGCAAACATTATGGAGAATATAGCGAAGTCCCAACTGCAGTTACTGTAAAAGATCATTATCCAAACTATAAAGTATTAGATGTTCAAGATAATATTGAGTATTTACTTGACACGATGGTTGATTTCCGTCGAAGACTATTAACTCGTCAAGGATTAGAAACTGCAGTAGAACAATTACAAGACAATAATCATGACGCTGCTTTGCTTGCTATGGAAGCAACGATTACTAAAGTTAATGAACAAGGAATTCTTGGTACACATGAAATAGATTTAACTAAAAACACGGAACAACGTTATAAAGATTATCAAGCATTACAAAAAGAGGAATTCTTAGGTATACCTACTGGTTTTTCAAAGATAGATGAAGCAACTGCGGGATTACAAGGTGGTCAATTAGTAACCATCATTGCTCCACCTAAAACTGGTAAGTCTCAAATTGCTTTAAAGATGGCATTGAATGTTCATTCTCAAGGGTTTATACCAATGTTTCAATCTTTTGAAATGAACAATCACGAACAACAACAAAGACATGACGCAATGAGAGCAAATGTGTCACACGGTAGATTACGTCGTGGAAAACTATTACCTGCAGAAGAAGATAGATATATTGATGTATTAAACAAGATGGAAACAGAACCTTCTTTTCACTTAATAGATGCTGTAAATGGAATTACAGTCTCATCTTTAGCGGCAAAAATAGAACAAACAAAGCCAGACATAGTGTTTGTAGATGGTGTCTATTTAATGCTAGACGAAGTAAGCGGAGAAATGAACACTCCTCAAGCAATTACTAACGTTACTCGTTCATTAAAAAGATTGGCTCAAAGAATAAACAAACCAATTATTATTACAACACAAACTTTACTTTGGAAGATGCGTGCTGGAAAAGTTACTGCAGATTCTATTGGTTATTCTTCATCATTCTTTCAAGACTCAGATGTAATTCTAGGTCTTGAGCCAGTAGAAGAAGATGAAGATATTAGATTATTAAAGATTGTTGCTAGCCGTAACTGTGGACCAAGTGAGACCGCTTTAACTTGGCGTTGGGAAACAGGTTGTTTCCACGATGAAGAACAGATGATGAAGTGCACGTTCTGTTCTGATTGGGGGCGGGTATGATTGATGTTGAGAAGATTTTATTATTTTTAGAGATACCACTTCACGCTCAACGAGGAAGTGAAGTCAATGGCTTATGTCCAATGCACAAAGCAAGAACTGGTAAAGAAGATCACAGACCTTCTTGGTGGATTAATTCTGAAACAGGTGCTCACATTTGTTTCTCATGCGGTTATAAAGGAAATATTTATACATTAATTTCTGACATAAAAGGCATTGATTATCACGATGCTCGTGAGTACATAGATGATACTGCTGAATTACCAATTGATTCTTTAATGAAAAGAATAAAAGAATTACCACAATACGTAGTTGCCGAAGAGACTATACCTATGTCAGAGGCTCGTCTTGCAGTATACGGAGAACCACCAGACATAGAATTAAAGAAAAGATTCTTAACAAGAGAAGCAGTCAATACTTACGGAGTTCTTTGGGACAAAACAAATGAGGCTTGGATATTACCAATTCGTGATCCAGATACTTTTTTGTTATTAGGTTGGCAAGAGAAGGGTGCTCGTGGAAGATTTTTTAAAAATCAACCTGCTGGAGTTAAAAAATCTAAAACAGTTTTTGGTGTTCAACATTTAAACGAAGAGTATTTAATTATCGTAGAGTCACCGCTAGATGTAGTTAGACTTGCATCTGTTGGAGTAAGCGGCGCGGTTTCTATCTATGGCGCCATGATGAGCGACGAGCAAGCAAAGATAATTAGAAGAGCAAAAAGAGTTGTTGCTGCTTTTGATAACGATCCTGCTGGAAAAAAAGCCTGTGAACAAATTAGAGATTATGCTCGTAAATATGGTTTTGATTTATTGTTTTTTAATTATAACGGGATTGATGTAAAGGATGTAGGAGATATGACTGAAGTAGAAATTGTTCGTGGATTAGAAACCGCAAAGCATATGTTGCACGGAAAAGCCGCATACCTCTAATGGACTTAAGAGATAAAAATCAACCCTTACATGTGTGTATTTGTGGTTCTACTTTATGGAATGTAAAAGCAATGTTTGAAGATGGGGAAGTTTCTTTATATATGTTAGATATGGAGTGTGCTTTGTGTGGCAGTTTAGCAACTGCTCCAACGCCAATAGATAATGTTTAAAGGAATTTTGAAACCATATCAACCTGAAGCAGTAGACAAAATGGTTACTCGTAAAAGAATGCTTGTTGCATATGAGATGGGACTTGGAAAGACTTGTATGACGATTGCAGCACTAGAGAAGTTAAAAGAAAATGGAGAATTAACTAAACCTATTTTAGTAATTGCTTTATCTAGTTTAAAATATCAATGGGAAAAAGAAATAAACAAGTTTTCTGATGCAAGAACTGTAGTTATAGATGGTTCAAGAAACACTCGGTGGGTTCGTTGGGAAAGAGAACTTAGTGGAATAAGATCTTCAGATTATATTATTTGTAACTATGAAACGGTTGTTAATGATTGGGATTGTATTAAAGATGAGGACTGGGGAGCAGTAGTGTGTGACGAGGCTACAGCAATAAAAAGTTTTAGATCCAAACGTTCAAAGGCTGTAAAAAAATTATCAGCAAATGTTCCTATTAGATTTGCTCTTACTGGTACTCCAATAGAAAATGGTAAACCAGAAGAGGTATATAGTATTATGCAATTTGTAGATCCAAAATTACTTGGAAGATTTGATTTGTTTGATCAAACTTTTATTGTAAGAAATCATTTTGGTGGTGTTCAACGGTATAGAAACTTACCTATATTTCACTCAAAAATGAAAGAAGCATCGGTTCGAAAAATACAAACAGATCCAGATGTTGCTCCTTATTTGCCAGACACTATTCATTTAGATCCAATAAAAATTTCTTTTGATACAAAAACATCTGAGTTGTACAACTTAATTGCTAATGAATTAAGTCAAGAACTGTACGAAGCACAGCAATTACTTGGAGCAAACTTTTCTTTGTTAGCACATTATGGTCATGACAGTAGACCAGGAGGTCCAGCAGACATGATGAGAGGTTCTATTATGTCTAAGATTACTTCTTTAAGAATGCTGTGTGATCATCCCAATTTATTAATTGATAGTTCTAAAAAATTTTTAAAACAAGAAGGCGAAGGCAGTGCTTATGCATATAGTTTAAACGAACGTTCTTTGTTAGAAAATATAACTAAACAACCAAAATTAGATATATTAAAAAATTATGTGTCTGATCATTTAGAAACTGATCCAGAAGCAAAGGTAGTTATATTTACGTCTTGGGTTGGTATGCTCTCTAGAATTCAAGAAATTACTGGTGGAACCATATACACAGGAAGTATGAATGCAAAAGAAAAAGAAGCAAGTAAAGAAAAGTTTCTTACAGATCCAAATTGTCGTGTGTTTATTTCATCAGATGCAGGTGGCTACGGTGTAGATTTACCTATTGCAAATTTATTAATAAATTATGATCTGCCTTGGTCCGCAGGTTTAGCCGTGCAAAGAAATGGACGCATTAAACGAGCATCTAGTAGGTGGCCAAGCATAATTATTCAAGATATTATTGTTTTGAACTCTATTGAAGAACGACAGTTTGAGATGCTTCAACAAAAAAACGCAGTAGCAGATGCAGTAATGGATGGAACAGGAATCAATTCTAAGGGAGGAATTGACCTAACCGTTGGAAGTCTGATAAGTTTCCTACAACAACAGAGACCTTGAGGGGGTTAACATGGCTAGAATAAAAGAAGAAGAACCTAGAGTTCCCGCAGTAGACGATCTTGAAGCGCAGGCTAAACAGTACATATTTTTTAAAAAACAAGTTGAGTATTTTGAATCAGAGTTAAAATCTCTTAGAGAAAAATTATTTGAACTTGTTGATACAAAAGGTGAAGTAGATGGAAATGGAAATGTGTTTTTTGAACTTCCAAATGAAATTGATGGAGTAAGAATACTTCAAAAACAACGTCGTGTATCAAGAAAAATTGAAGAAGGTGTTGCAGAACAAATAATTGCTGATAAAGGAATGGAAGAACAACTTTATAAAACAGTTAGAATTGTTGATGAAGATGCTTTAATGGCTGCTCTTTATGAGGGTCAACTAACAGAAGAAGAAATTGATCAAATGTATCCGCAAAAAATTATTTGGGCATTGGTTTTAAACAAGAAGTAATCATGGCTGGATTACGTGGAGAAGATGAGATTCTAGAAGCGTTTGCTGACTTAGAATACATACCAGGTTCTAAAAGAAAACGTCGTGAAGAAGATCCAAAAGTTTCTCGCCGTAAAAACGGAGAGAGTAATGGTTGGGATGCAAACCCAATTATTAAAACATTAGGTGGAAAAGAAACAGAGGTATTTACAATCGGTGCATTAGCACTAGCATTGGAAAAGACTATTGTTACTGTCCGCTTATGGGAAAGAAAAGGCTACATACCTCGTGCACCTTACAGACTGCGATCTAAAACTCTAAAAGGAGAAAAGATTGGTGGTAATAGGGTATACACCAGGGCCTTGATTGAGTCCGTTATTGAAGAGTTTTCAAAACGTGGCTTACTAGGGTCTGCTCGTGTAGAGTGGGCTAACCAAGATGACTTGACAGAGGCTTTAATTAGTCGCTGGAAAGAAATCACATCCACCGAGAGCCAGTAGATATTAAATTTGTACAGAGATACAAAATACTCCGTGCCTCATTACCGAAAGAAGAAATAAATGCCAATAACCAAACCAACAGATGAAGTTGCAACAAGTCCTGCAAATTATCTAGATGAAGATAGCGAAACTGCAGAACCAAAAATCGGTACTACAGTTCAACAAGGTTGGGAAGCAGCAGAGGCTCTTTTAACTGAGACTTCTGGAGATTTTCCAACAGAGTTTCGTTTCTCTGAACAACCACAACTAATAAAGTTTTTAGAGGACGGACCATTCCGTGTCTATGAACAGCATTGGATTGAACGTCCAACAGGCAAAAAATCTTTTGTTGCCTTAGCAGAGAACGATCCGTTTACTGACATTCTTGGAAGTAAACCACGTTCACGTTTTGCATTCAACGTTCTTGTTTTAACTGGTGAAGCACAGGGTGTACAGATTCTCACCGCTCCACCAACACTTGCACGTTTAATAAAGAAGTCTCATGAAGATGAGCGCAAAGGACCTCTGTCAAAAGAGTTCTGGGAGATTTCTCGCATGGGAACAGGACCTACAACTAACTACACTATGGAGTTTGTTCGTGGTCGTGACCTTGCAGAGGAATGGAAGTTGAATCTCGATGAGGTTCAAGAGTTAGTAGCACGGGCTGTTCCGTATACAGCAGAAGTAATTCGAGAGACCCCTCGCTCCGAAATGCTAAAGATTGCTCGCTCCTTGGTTTAACCAAGATTCCAATGTGGTGGAGCCTGTTTATTTCCGTTTTCAGGCTCCCCCACTCAACTTATTATTGAGGGAAAATTATGAACATTATTACAACCAAAGAACAATTAAATGATCTTGTTAACTATTACTCATCCGTAAATGCATTTGCATTTGACGTTGAGACTGTTGGCGAAAATAGAATTCAACCAGTAGTAAACGATGTCTTATGGATATCTTTAGCCACAGAAGGAAGAACAGATGTTATTCCAATGGGTCATCCAAATGGAGAATTTTTAAATTGGGATAAAGAACTTTTGTTAAGTGGTCAACGCAAGGCAGTTGCTGGTAAGTTATTAACAGATGCAGATTATTCTAAAAATAAAGCAAAATGGAAACCAATCTTTGATTTACCACCAGAACAATTACTTCCTGGAGAAGTATTCCAAGCATTAAAACCTTTGTTTTTTAGTGATAAGTTAAAAATAGGACACAATGTAAAGTTTGATTTAAAATCAATTGCTAAATATTATCGTGGGGTTGTTCCTTCTAAACCATTTTTTGATACTTTAATGGCAGCCTTTATTATTGATAATAGAAATAGAACAGCCTTAAACCTTGCTGCCTGTGCTGAAAGAGAGTTAAGTTTAAAAGTAGAAAAAGGAGTAGGCGCTGAAGTTGAGGTTCACGCTTTCTCCGTTGTTGCTAAGTATGCAGGAATAGATGCAGAAGTAACTTGGAATTTATATAAAACTTTTTCTCCAAAACTAGAGAATGGTTTAAGAGATGTTTGGGATTTAGAAATGAATCTAATTCCAGCATTGTGTGATATGGAGTTAACTGGTGCAACAATTGATGTAAAAGAATTAACTTCTTTAAAAGCCAGTCTTGAAAAAGATATTGATTTAGCAAAGGCTAAGGCTTGGAAATTAACTGGAAAACCTTTTGCAATGAATTCAATAAAAGAAAAACAAGAACTATTGTTTTCTCCTAAACCAGAAGGTCGTGGTATTAAACCAAATTTACGTGTACGGGTAGCCCTTACCGCAAGAGGACAAGCCGTTGCAGAAACAGACTCTAGTAATTTAACTATACATCACTACTCTGTTTCTTCAGATGCTCTTGAGTTCTATAGATCTAAAGATGAATTAGTAGATGCAATTCTTGAGTATCAAGATTTAAATAAATTAATGACAACATACGTAATGCCTTATCTTGGTGGTGAGGTAGTACGAACAACAATGGGTAAAGAAAAAATATTTGATAAAAAAAGTTTGTTAATTAATGGAAGAGTTCACACAAACTTTAAAGCACATGGAGCAGAAACGGGAAGGTTTTCCAGCAGCGATCCTAATTTACAAAACATTCCTAGTTCTGGAGAATACGGAAAGTTAATTAGAAACTTGTTTGTTGCACCTCCTGGATACAAATTAATAGTTGCTGATTACTCTCAAATTGAACCTAGAATCATTGCTTCGTTTTCTAAAGATCCAATTTTGGTAAAAAATTATTTAGATGGAGAAGACATATACACAACTATTGGCAACACAATGGGAGTAAATCGTAAAGCAGGAAAAATTCTTGTTCTTTCTATTGCCTATGGTGTTGGCCCAGACAAAATTGCAGCAGATATTGGCTGTACAGTTAACGATGCAAAAGATTTATTAAATAGATTTACTGAAAAATTTAATGATATTTCAAAATACAAAGCAAGAATTATTAGACAAGCGTTAGCAAAAAGTCCAGTTCCGTATGTTCCTACAGTTTATGGACGTAGAAGATACTTGCCTGATTTAAAAAGTAAAGAAATGGGTTTAAGAGCAAGGGCTGAAAGACAAGCCTTTAACACAGTAATACAAGGATCTGCTGCTGATTTAATGAAATTAGCAATTATTAGAGCACATTCTTGTTTAGTAACAGAACCTGATGCCAATGTAATTTTGACTGTGCATGATGAACTTGTTACAGTTGCTCGTGAAGATCTAGCAGAGTCGGTTGCCGAAGCCGTTAGAGAATCAATGGAAGGCGTAAAAATTCCTGCAATTATCGTTCCGTTAATTGCTGATGTAAAAATAGTAGACAAGTGGGGAGAAGCAAAATGAGTAATTCAGATTGGTGGGCTAAACAACTTGGAACACAACCACAGGTTGTACAACCAAGAACTGAAAATGTTCCAATGCCTCCTTCTCAACAACCTATGACTCCATATGTTCCACCACAACCTCAACAACCAAGTATTCGTATTGGAAGCACGGGTCAAACTCAGTCGTGTCCTGACTGTAATAGTAATAACTACATGGCTGTTCAAAACGCTGCCCCAAGATGTTACGACTGCGGGTATCCCTTACAACAATCAGGAAGTAAATTTGGTTCGTTAACTGGAGCAAAAATTGAAGGTAATATTAAAACATCTTTAGGAAATGACACTCAAAATAATTACAATCCACAACAGATAATTGGAAGGATTGATTAATGAATGATGAAGCCAAAAAAATTGTTGCCCAACTTAATAAAAAATTTGGTAATAATGTGGTCGTTATTGCTTCTGATATTAGGAGTGATTTGGTTCCTAGGATCACGTCTGGTTCAACCACTTTGGATTACGTACTCGGAGGAGGATTCCCAGGAAATCAATGGAACGAATTAATAGGTGAGCCTTCTCATGGTAAAACTGCAGTTGCTCTTAAAACAATTGCAGCAAATCAAAGATTAAAACCTGATCACACTACCGTGTGGGTAGCAGCAGAACAGTGGGTTCCAGATTATGCAGAAATGTGTGGTGTAGATACCTCTAGAGTTATTGTTATTGAAACAAATATTATGGAAGAGGCTTATCAAGCAGTGATTGAGTTTGCTGAGTCTAAGTCAGTTGACGCAATTGTAATTGACTCTCTGCCTGCACTTTCTCCTGCACCTGAAATGGAAAAAGATATGAACGAAATGACTGTTGGTAGAGGTGCATTACTTACCAATAAGTTTTTTAGAGTAGTTGGTTCTGCAATTAAAAGAAGTCTTGTAGAAGATGAACGTCCTGTTTTAGGATTAATCATCAACCAATACCGAATGAAAATAGGCGTAATGCATGGCGACCCAAGAACAACTCCAGGAGGAGAAGGAAAGAACTATGCTTTCTTCACTCGTTGCGAAATTCGTAGAGATGAATGGATTGAAATAGGACCTAGTGGAAATAAAGTTCGTATTGGACAAAGAATAAAAGTTCGTACGTTAAAAAACAAAACGGCTCCACCACAACGGGTTGCTTATTTTGATTTTTATTTTGCAAATGGAGGTCATTGTTTACCAGGAGAATATGATTTTGCAAAAGAGATAGCCGCATTAGCAGTTGTAAAAGGAATAATAGATCGTAAGGGTGGGTGGTATTACTATGGAGAAAGAAAATGGCAAGGAATTGAACCAGTCATTGATAGTATCCGTGGCGAAATTGATCTCAAGGAAGAATTACAGAAAGTTGTACTTAGTTCCTCCGATGTACCGATGGCTGGAGATTCTGACAATGATTGAAAATAAAAAGTTTTTAGTTAATGATGAAGCATGGGCTCATGATTTAGAAAAAGGTGTTGAAAGTTATACCGATATGCTTTTTGAAGCACTCTGGGAAGGAAACGAAGAAGTGATTCCAGAAACACTTTCAAAAGAACCTTTCTGTGGTTGTTCTCCGTGTTTTTGGCGTGAAACACTTTTCTATATTGTTCCTCGTTTGCTGGAGGGCTACGAGAATGGCAAGATAGAACTTGAAGACTGAAGGACAAAAACAATCTCAGAAGCATGAGAAGAGACTTGCTAAAAAAGTTAACGGTTCTCGTAATGCTGCTTCTGGTGCGTTTTGGTCACGTAAAGGCGATGTAAGATCAGCCGACCTGCTGATTGAACATAAGTGGACTGGTAAAAAACAGACTACGATAAAGTCTACGGTCTTAAAGAAAATAGTAAGAGAGGCAATTTTAGATGGAAGAATGCCAGTACTTGGTATCCATTTAGACGGGGAGAATTACGTGGTTCTTCTTGAAGACGACTTTATAGAAATGCTAGAGAAAGTCAAGGATGCCTAACACATGGACGAACCAGAGTACGCCTGGAGATACAAAGCAAGATGCTCAGGACAAGACACCGACATCTTTTACCCTCCTCGTGATAAAGAGCAGTACAAAACAATTGCTAATCAGGCCAAAGCATTCTGTCTTGGTGAGACAGGAAAAAATTACTGTCCAGTACGTGCCGAATGTTTATGGGATGCCGTTAAAAGAGATGAACCACATGGAATCTGGGGAGGACTAAGTCACAGAGAACGAAATGCATTGACTCGAACGTGGCAAAAGAAATACAAAAAGAAAATGTCCCTAAAAGATTTTATTTTCAGTACAGACAAGGAATACTAATGGCAACTATTAAGACAGACTTACAAAAGTTCCTTGATACTAAAAAGGCAGACACTAGATTAATAGGAGACATAGAACGTCACCTAATGAAACAGCCAGAGTCAAACAGAAGGACAGACGTACTGCACCCCTCTGATATTATTAAAACCGATTGGTGTCATAAGTATGCCTATTACTTATTAAATGGTGGTAAAGCCAAAAAAGAAAAACCTAATCTTCGTCTTCAAAACATCTTTGATGAAGGCCATTACATCCATGCTAAGTGGCAAAATCGACTTTCAGATATGGGTGTTCTTTACGGCTATTGGGAAGGTATAGACGGTAGTGGTTGGGAATTATCTAAAGAGGTAGATACAGATACACACGACTACAAAGAGGTACCGCTTGTTCATGAACCCTTGCGTATTCACGGTCATGCCGATGGCTGGGTTAAAGGTATTGGGGATGATTGTTTAATTGAAATTAAATCTATTGGCGCAGGTACTCTTAGATTTGAAGCACCAGAGTTGCTTTATGATGCTGATGGAGATTTAACAAAGGCTTGGAAAAATATTCGCCGTCCATTTAGAACTCATTTACTTCAAGGACAAATGTATTTAGAGTTAGCCAAAAGACAATTTGGCGATGATGCTCCAAATGAAATCGTATTTATTTACGAGTTAAAAGCAGATCAAGATTACAAAGAGTTCACTATAAAATCAGATTATTATATTGTAGAAAGAATATTTAACGCTGCACAGAAAGTTATAGATGCAGTTGATGCAGGTGTTTCACCTGCCTGTAATGTTGACCCTAAAGGATGCAAGTCCTGTGCATTAATTGGAGAATGATGAACGAAATAGATGTCTTAATGAAGAAGGGGCTTGCTCTTCCTAAACCACAGTATGATCAGGCCATACTTCCTCCAGATATAACAGACTTAAGCAGTGAAGACTTGGCAATAATGTTTACTACACTTACAGCCTGGGCCGATTATTTTGCTTCTCAGTTAGTTCAGGCTCAACTACGTGAGCGTGAGGCTCAGAGAGCCTTGGAGATGGCTGAGAATAAACTACTCATACTCAAGATGGGCGCAGCCTCAAAAGGCTCAACCGTAAGTTTAGCCAAGGCTCAGATTGCTACTGACCCACAGATTATCCAATTAGGAGATACTCACGAGGAACGGTATGCTTACCGCAAGATCTTAGAGATGATGCTCTCAAATCAAGAACGGGACATTACTTTAGTTTCGAGGGAAATAACACGGAGAACAAACGAGTCCCGAATGGGACGGAGGGATACATTCATAACATGAAAAAAATAATGCTTGTTCTGGTACTACTTACAGGACTTATATATCCTGCTAATGCAGCAGGTGAACCAACTATCGCAGTAATTGATAGTGGTGTTGCTACTTCTTTATTTGCAAATAACATTGCATATGAAGTCTGTCTAATCAATCTTCCTAGATGTCCAAATCAACAGACCAGTATGGAAGGTCCAGGGGCTGCAAACCTTGCTCCTACAAATGACAAGATGTTAAATCACGGAACACAGATGACGTCTATTGTCACGGCTGTAAATCCATCGGCAAAGATTATTCCAATAAGAATTGTTGGAATGACTCCAAAAGGAGTTGCTGGTCTTTATAATTTAGATGATGTGCAGAATGCTTTAAATTGGATTACTACCAATAGAGAGAAGTACAACATCTCAGCAGTACTACTAGCACAGGGTGCTGTGATGGGTAACTGCAGAGTTCCTGCTGGAATGGCACAGTCAATCGCAACATTAAAGGCAGTAAATGTTCCTGTTATTGCCGCAGTTGGTAATGACTCAAATAGAAAAGCCGTATTCTCACCAGCATGCTTGCCAGATACTGTGTCAGTTGGTGCAACTGATAATCCATGGTCAGGATCTGAACCATATGCTTATGATCCAGCGGCTGCTCCATACATTGCTCGATACAGTAATGGCGCACAGGGTCAAGTAGATTTCTATTTGAATGCTCGTTACTACACAAAACTTACAGATGGATCTACTAAGTTTGTTGTTGGTACATCTAACTCTGCAGCAGCATTAGCAGGTTGGTGGTTGTTAAATAAAAAAGCAACCTTCGATGAGACCTTTAATGCAATCATGGCTACAACCACAGAGGCAAAGAATGAATTTGTAACTGGGCGGTATGTCAGACTTCCATAACGAGACGGTGCTTGAAGAAGCACAGCGTTTGATAACGGGTGATCGTAACAAGTCTTACGATCATCCGTTAGACAATTTCAATCGTATTGCTAAAGGTTGGGAAGTTATTTTTAATACTGAAGTAACTGAAGAACAAGTTGGACTAGCAATGGCATGGGTAAAAATTTGTCGTGAAGTGCACCAACAAAAGAGAGACAACCTAGTTGATGGGGCGGGTTATCTAGGGACTGTGCAAATGGTCATAGATGAAAGAGAACGCCGTGCCAACCAAAGCGATTGATGGTCACTTACCAAAAGACTGTGTTGTAACAATAGGAATAGATCAATCTCTTACTGGGTTTGCATTAACTGCACTTCAATTTGAAGATCCAACAAAATATATAACTTGGGTTTATAAATCACCTTATTTTGGAATTGAAAGACTTGCTGATATTAGACAATGGTTAGTAGATCATTTAGATTACCTTGAAGAAAATAACAATACAATTTTAGACATAGCAATGGAGGGCACCGTTCTTGCTAGTCATGCAGCCTTAGTATTGGGAGAGTTATCAGCCACCGTTCGTTTAACTATTTTTGATTACTTTGATGAAAGTGACTTTAGAAAATTTCCTTTAAAAGTTCCACCAATGACTCTAAAAAAGTTTGCAGCAGGCAAAGGAAATGCAAAAAAACAAGAGATGTTGTTACAAATATACAAGAGATGGGGCATAGAATTTAATGATGATAATGCCGCAGATTCTTACGCTCTTGCAAGGCTCTTAGGAAAAAACTTCTATAACGAGGTCGAGAAGGCAGTTGCCGAACAAATGAAAGATCCTAAATACAGAGACGCCCCAAGACTTTAGCCTTACCCTATATTCCAGGAGCGGTACACAAACTCGACCTAAAGGACTACTAAACATGACAACTTCACCTGAAATTTCTATTTCTAATGACGAACCCTTCTTAAGAGTTAGCGCAAGTTCAAATCCTCAAAGTGTGGCATCAGCAATTGCTCATGCTATTTACGAAAAACACGAAGTAAAATTACGTGCCGTAGGTGCAGGAGCAGTAAATCAAGCAGTCAAAGCCATTGCTATATCTCGTGGTTATGTTGCCCCTAGAGGTTTAGATTTAACCTGCAAACCAGGATTTACCACTATTGAATCTCGTGACGGAGAAATTTCCGCCATTGTATTCGCCATTACAGCACGTTAATTTAGTTCTATCCTTATACCTACATTAAGGAGTCACCATGGCAAATTGGACAGATATGGGTCACGCAATGCGTCGTCGCATGGGCATGCCTTCAAACCACCTAGAGTCAGCAGGTACTAAGATGAAAAAAGATATGAGCGCAGATCAATACACACCGTCTGGAGCAAATGCAACATTTACTAATGTAAGTGGAACACCTTCTGTTGGTACATTGATGCCAAAGAAGAACACTCAAGCAGCAGAACCAATGTACGGTACAAAAGCAAATAGAAAGAATGTACTTGTAGCAGATGCCGCAGCATCAGAGCGTAAAGGGGCTGCATATAAAATTACTACAACAATGCCTTGTATTGATCCTTGTTCAGGATCAACAATGACTAACGCAAGAACCATTCCTTCGGTTTCAGGACGTCAAAATCCTAACTTCCAAGGCGGAATGGGCGACGCCTACTAAAATGCCATTGTCGAATTCACAATTCGGCGGTAGTAATTCAATGGTGCCACAAACACCTGACGTAGACACGCCGTTATCATTTAGTTCTTCTACAGCAGGATCTGCTGCTCAAGCAACTGCATGGAAAAATAGAAGTCTTGGTGGCGGTAAACCTTTATCTTTGTCTAAAAAAACAATGGGCACAACATTTAATTGGGATGATACTTCTACAAATACATCAGTTACACCTAACTCTGGTGGTAGAAATCCAAATGCTTAGTAATGAACAATTTGCTAATTTAGCCAACGAAGGTGGAGCCAGCAGAAGTTTTAAGACTGGTGAATCTCCTAAAAGTCCTGGAGTTATGGTTTCAATTCCTGGTGCTGAAAAAATTACTGACGCACCATACACTGCAGAACAAGCAAAGAGTTTTAAAGAAGAAAATAAAACAAAAGCAACAGGCGATGTTTATCAGGGTGCATGGAAAACTGGTGGAAAAATATTTGCAGATATAAGTGTTAAACACAGTAATCTTCCAGGAGCACGTACCGCTGGTGTAGAAAATAAACAAATTGCTGGATATGATTTAGGTGGAACAGATGTAAGGCGCCCACAGGGTGGTAATGTTTATTTTGGTCGCAAAGTTCCTGGTGTTGAATCTAACCCAGAGTTTGTTGCAAGCGCTCATCGAACAGCAGAGTATGAAAGAATGGAGCCAAAACCAAAGGCTCAAGAATTTGCAGAACAGTCTCAAATAAGTCGTGGCTCTACCTATAAAGGTAAAAAAATTTCAGTAAATGAAGTTTATTCAACCATTGCAAAAAATCGCCGAGATAGAGGTGTGTAATGGCTGGTGGAGTTAATAACTTTTCAGCATCACAAAACTGGCAATCTCTTGGTGGTGGAGGTCTTTACGGTTATAACAATCAAGGTGGTGCAGGAACTCCCATAGCACGTAGTGCAATTGATGAATCCCGCATGGGTATGGGTCGCATTCCTTCTGCAGAGTATCCAGATGGTTATCTTGGCACAATGCGATCTCGAAGAGATGATCGTCTATTAGATTCTGTTAAGAACCGTGTAAATCAAAAGGCTTATCAACGTGGTGTCCATAAAGGAGAACGCATTGAGCCTTCTATGTACTATTGGCCAGAACAATTACACCCAATGATGGGTATTGAACGTCAAATGAAAGCAAAATTAGTCAATTTAAATGGCGCAGTTGTTTATATGTCAGAAAGAAGTGCACCACAAACTCAATTAACACCTGCTCCTCATCTAGTAAATGATGGAAAAGCAAATACTGTTGCAGACCAACCAGGAACTATTGATGCACGCCGTAAAGCAATGCTTGCCTATTTAAGACCTGCGTGGGCATAACATGGCCTACTTCGGAGTTAATCCTCACGGTCGTTGGGATCAAAATATTGCCCAAGCACAATTTAAAGACCATGTAGAAAATGTTATTAAAAAGTACCGTGAAGCATCTCCAGCATTTGTTGAAGGCGGACATCAATGGTATGAAAAGGCACACGAAGAAGCAACTAAACTTGGTGGAGGAGACACAAAACGTGGCGCAGGAATTATTGCAGCATTATCTCCATTAAGTGATTGGGATAGAAATGTTAGAGAAGCAAAAGAATTAGTAAAGACTGGCGATGTTAAGAACGCTCTCCTTCCAGCAAATGTTGCAAAGGCCCAAAGAATTCAAGCAGGTGAAGAGCCAGATAAAGTACTAGGTGGAAACAAAGTAACTAGTTTCTTCAAGAACATTAATGATCCAAGTAATAAGGAGCCTGTGACAATTGATCGTCACGCATATGACATTGCAATGGGTAGACCTTTTGCTGGAACAGGAAAGCCAAAGAATTTAGAGGAGTTAAAAGTTCCACGACAGACAGGAACTATGGCTCAAGATCTAGGTTTAAGTTCAATGGGTAGATACAAACACTTCGTTCATGCGTATCAGCATGCTGCAGGAGAGTTAGGTGTTGATGTACCAAATAAAGTACAAGCAACTTCCTGGGTAACTCATAGAGGGGCAATAGGATGACACAGAAGTTTGATGGAGTTTATGATTATACAAAGCCATGGCGTGCACCTGTACAACCTGACAAGGTAGCCAAGAGGTACTCTTATCTAGGACCATGGGCATCCAACCAAGAACGTCTCACACAACAGGCTCTTATGGTTATGAACATACCTGGAAAAGACATTCAAGAGATGGTTAGACCACCACTACCTCAGATTCAATTATTTCCAGAACGTTATGGCTACGGAAATCGCAGTCAACCTGGTATTGATGACATTGTAACTATCGATAGAAATTACTCTGAACCAAGAGTATCCTGGTTCTCTGGCGGTGTTGCTGGTTATCAAGCAGCCGAACGAAACGCACTAGGGAGTAATTAATGCCAACTATAGTTCCTGATCGTGGTGATGATCCAAAGCGCAAGATGTCTTATCTTGAAGAGGTAAATAACGTAGAACGTAAAAAAAGAGTTAGCCCAGTACAGTATGAAGAGATGTTAAAGGTTAGAAAGCCAGGAGCAAAAGATCCTTTTTACGGATATCAAAAACGAATTGGCGAATGGGATCCAGAAAGGTACTAACCTATGAATGATGGCGACGGTATGTTGACAATGGAGTTACAGGCAGGATTAATTGCTTCTAACGCCACTATGTACAATGGCTCATCACCTTGTCCAACTTGCGGTGTTGTTATAAATCCTGTTGAATTCCTATCTAATAGAGGACACTGTTTGTCTTGCACATCAGCAAAAAACGCTAAAAGAGTAAAGGAAAAAATGTCATGATGTTTAATGACCGCAGAAGGACCCGCATTCAGAGTGCTAAAGAACGCCAAAGGGTACATAATTTAGTCAGGGATACAGGTGCGTTTATCTCTAATTCAAAAGGAGAGTATCCAGCATCTCGTAAAGAACAGTACGCTCAATCAACTCAAACGGTAGACGCCGTAATTGAGGAAAGTAGGAAGAAGAAATAATGGCCGTTAACTCATCTCGCTCAATGAACAAGTCACTTGATGATGGTGCAACAGATGGAAAATACCGCAAGGTACGTCCTGATACTGAAGTAGGTCCAGAGTCATCTGGTACTGAAGCCAATCGTCAATCACTACACCCATTTTATGGTTATGGTTTTGCAACATCTGAGTATCCAGCAAAGGTAAACCCAGGTAAGTAATCGTGGCTAACACTGTTCCAGATCGTGCTAATGATTCTAAAAGAAAACTTAATAAAAATACGTCATGTTGGAATTGTGGAACTGAAGTAAACGAAGAAGAAGGCTACCATTTAGTTGGTGGTTCTCCTGTTTGCCCATCTTGCATGGAAGAACACGAAAGAGGTAAGTAGTAATGGAATTTAATGATCGTCGCAAGTACGTTGCTACACAACGTGATAAAGGCGTTCATGTTGAAGCAACTAATGACCGTAACGATGTTGGCGGGGCTATTTACCAAACTGATTCTAAAGAAAAAGCAATTAAGTTACATGCTGATCGTATAAAAGGAATGGCCTTTGCTCCACGAAATAAAAAACGGAGATCAAAAGGAAGGAACTACCTGTAATTATGGGAAGCACACAAGCAGAGGGCTACGCTGCAC
>Ga0114966_10001931_pt1 | contig 18823 bp, 21 predicted proteins | sample M_130207_XF_Meta_FD_87029 | JGI IMG/M metagenome (GOLD analysis project Ga0114966, IMG submission 87029) | Freshwater microbial communities from Lake Montjoie, Canada to study carbon cycling - M_130207_XF_MetaG | ecosystem: Environmental > Aquatic > Freshwater > Lake | place: Lake Montjoie...
TACTGGCCATCAACAAGACCAACCTCGAGGCCGCCAACAGCCGCATCGTGGACGTGGACGTGGCCGAAGAGTCCACGCGCCTCGCTCGGAATAACATCCTCATGCAGGCTGGTTCGGCGATGTTGGCCCAGGCCAACACGGCCTCGCAAGCCGCTATGCGTCTCCTCCAATAAGGCGACGGCACTAAGCTAGGGAGCTCCCCCGGGTAACCGGGGGAGCTCTTTCCGAGGCGGCAATCCCCGGAAACAACCACGATCGAACATCGAACCCGGAGGCGTCCGCCGCAGAGCGCTCCTCTCCCGTTCGGTGTTCGGTCTTTTTTTGCCCGGCCAGACCCTCCGATGGCAGTCAATCTGCTTAGAAAACCACACGATGCGGACCACTTTCATCACTCTGCTGCCCGCCATTTGCGCCATCCTGTCGCCGACGCACGCGGGCGAACCCACCCGCACCCGCGAGGCGGCCCCGCCCCGGCTGCATTTCCGTGAATCGGGAACCTATCCCTTTGTATTCCGCGCCGAGTCCTATTTGGCGACCAATGGTCCGGTGCCGATGCGCTTTGCCCCGGCTCCTCCCCGCTGCGAGGAACGCAACGCCCCGGCGCTGACCCCGGCAGCCAAAGGAGCGGAGCTTTTCGGCCCGCCGGCCTCGGCGAAAATCCGCGACGCGTCCCCGGAAGAAGATCCAAACGAATCGGGGAAAGTCACCCACCCCGCAACGAGCAATGCCCCCGCACCTGCACGCGACGAGATCGACTTTGGCCGCGTGCCAAACGAGGTGCTCGATTTTTTCAAGAACACCGAAGGCCGCCCCATCAAGCGCTCCTACCTCTTTGACCCGATCTTCCAACCCGCGGTCCCAAATGAACAGCCCAAGAGCAAAGCGACCAACCAGCAGAAGTAACCGCACCGGCCTGCTCCTGCCGGCGCTCCTGTGCGCGCTGCTCGTGGCCCCCGGCCTCCATGCTGAAAACCACGCCGATCCGCAGCCGGCCGCCAAAACGAAGCCTCATGCTGAGCCCAAAGCTCACGCGGTGGACAAGGAGCACCCCGAACCCTCCGCAGATGCGGAAACTCTCGGGGAAATCGTCGGCTACACCAAACTCGCGACCAAGGCCTTGGATGAGGACAAGTGGCAACTCGCAGAGTATTTCCTCGAGCTAATCGTCAACCTCCCCGGACCCATCACCGACAAAAAGAAAGCGCTCACGGACATCGGCGCGCTCTACGAGAAAAAGCGGTCGTTTTCCAAGGCGATCGCGATCTACGAAAAGATGGCTTTCATTTACCCAGGCGAGTCCGACACGCCGGAACTCCTCTTCAAGGTCGCCCTGCTCTACCGCGAAGCCGGAGCCTACCAGCGTGCCATCAACCGCTTTTACAGCGTCCTGAACTCCGCCCTTCAGGCGAACGGGAAAGGACTCGGCAGCTCTCGCAACCTCACGCAGCGCGCGCAGACCGAGATCGCCGATACCTACTTTCTCGAAGGCAACTACGCCCAAGCGGGGAAATTTTACGGCCTGCTCGGGCGCCTCGATCTCGATCCGGAGGAAAAGACCCGCGTGCTTTTCAAATCGGCCCACTGCCATTTCGTGCTCGGCCACCACGACCGCGCGATCGTCGCCGCGCAGACCTTCCTCTCCGAATTTTCCGAAGATGCCTCGGCCCCGGAAGCTCGTTACATCCTGGCCAGCGCGCTGCGCTCACAAAAGCGGCCGAAGGAGGCTTTCGACACTGTCCTCACGCTGCTCCGCACGGAACAGGCGAAGAAAAGCAAAGCTCCGGAAAAATGGGTCTTCTGGCAGAAAAAGACCGGCAACGAGTTCGCCAATGACTTCTATCAGCAGGGTGATTTCACCAGCGCGCTGACCATCTACCAAACCCTCGCCCAACTCAGCGACGACCCCGACTGGCAATGGCCTGTAGTCTATCAAATGGGGCTCTGCTTTGAGCGACTGCGCCTCGTGAACCGCGCGGCGGAGGCCTACAAGTTCATCCTCGACGAATCCAAGAAGCCCGAGCGCGCCGCCAAGCCCCTGCCGGAGAGCTGCACCAGCATCGTGAAGATGGCCAGCTGGCGCGGGGAGCAACTCGCCTGGCAGCACACCACCGAAACCCAGCTCTCCCACCTCCTCGGCCAGCCGCTCGCGGCCCCGCCGTCCGCGCCCCCACCCACGAATCCACCCGCGCCAAAAACGCTCCGCTAACCCATCGCCATGTCCCTGCCCCAAGCCCTCACTCACCACGCCGAAGTCTGCGACGAAATCCACGAGCTGATGCTCGCCGAGAACCGGATCCTCAAAGCCAGCCGCCGCGGGCTGGAGGACTCGTTCCTCAACCGGAAACGCGCCATGCTCCTTTCGCTCACCACTTCGCTCGAAAGCGTCCGCGACCATGCCCGACTGCGCGACAGCATCACACCGGAGCTGCGCGGGGCGATGGAAAAGGTGCAGCAAATCATTCTCAAAACGCTCCTCCTCGATCGCGAGAACGAGCAACTCCTGCTCAAGACCGCCCTCCATCCAGTGGCCGCGCCCGCCCTCAGGGCGGCTCCCGTGGCGGCAGCGCAAGTGCAGCGGATCTACCGCCAATTTTAACCGGCGGCGGGAAGAGCATTGCCGCAGCGGGCCGCACCGCTAGCCTGCCCCGCAGCTCGGAAAGGCAACCCTCTGTGCGACCCATCAGCCCATGGCCATTGAAAAAGTGCTCGTCATCGATGATGAACCCATCATCCGAAAAAGTTTTGAAGAACTGCTCCGCGGCAAACGCTACGGCGTGACCGCGGTCGCCACGCTGCGATCAGCGGAGAAGCTGCTCAAGCGTGATCCCTTTGACCTGATCTTTCTCGACGTCCGCCTGCCCGATGGCGACGGCACCGAACTCCTCGGACTCATCGCCAAGCAGCCCACCCGCCCGCTGACCATCATGATGAGCGGCTTCGGCACGGTCGAAACCGCCGTCGAGTGCATGCGTCACGGAGCGTTCGACTACCTCATCAAGCCGTTTTCGCTCAGTCAGATCGAGGTCCTCGTAAAGAAGGCCGAAAACTACCAGCAGGTGCTGAAAGTCAGCGACCGCCTCACCGCGCAGTGCAGCGATTCGAGCGATCTCACGGGCGAAAGCGCGGCGCTCCGGGCGCTCCGCACGCGGCTGCGCAAGGTCGCCCCGACCGAGGCCACGGTGCTCATCCAGGGCGAACCCGGCGCGGGACAGGAACTCGTCGCCCACGAGATTTTCCGCGCGAGCAACCGGGCGCACGCGCCTTACCTCACCGTGAACTGCGCAGCCGAGGCTCCAGGCATGCTCGAAAGCATCATCTTCGGCCACGAGAAGGGCGCCTTCACCGGCGCGACCGAGCGTCGGGAGGGGCAACTCGAACTCGCCGATGGCGGCACGGTCCTGCTGACCGAGATCGGCGAAATGCCGCTGCACCTTCAACCCAAACTCTTCCGCTTTCTGCAAGACCGGGAGTTCGCGCGCATGGGCGGCGGCAAGCCGGGCAAAGCGGATGTCCGTGTCCTGGCCACCACGCAACGCGATCTCCGCCAGGCCATCGCCCGCGGAACCTTCCGCGAGGATCTTTACCACCGGCTCAGCGTCTTTCCCCTCGACCTGCCGCCGCTCCGCGAGCGCCACGCCGACATCGCGCCGCTGGCCGGCCACTTCCTCGCGCGCCTCGCCCGCCAGCACGGCCTCGTCACCCCGGGCTTCTCCGCGGAAGCCTTGGAACTGCTTCAGGCCCACGCCTGGCCCGGCAACGTCCATGAGTTGCAATCCGCCATTGCGCGCGCCGTCCTCCTCACCGAACCAGCCACCGCCGTGCAGGCCGGCGCCCTCGGACTCCCAGCTCCGGCCGCGATCAGCCGCAGCCCGGTTTCTGTCGAAACAGTCCGCCCTGCGGAACCGTTACCGTCTCTTCCCGAAGTGGAGAAAGCGCACATCCTGCGCACCCTCGAACACACCGGCGGCAACCGCACCAAAGCCGCCATCCTTCTCCAAATCAGCATCCGCACCCTCCGCAACAAGCTCAACGAATACCGCGACGCAGCCAGCGTCCCCCAGTAACCGTCCCCTTATTGCAGGAGCTTCAGCACCGACTGCGGCATCTGATTGGCCTGGGCCAGCATCGCCGTGCCGCTCTGCACCAGAATTTGATTCCGCGCGAGGGTCGTACTTTCCTGCGCGACATCCACGTCGCGGATACGCGAAATCGCGGACTCAATGTTCTGCCGCTCGATGCTCAAAGTGGTCGCCGCTACTTCGAGTCGCGCCTGTGATGCACCGAGCGTCGCCCGCTCCGTGGCCACATGCTGAATGGCATCGACCAGCATCTGCGCGCCCGTCGCGGAAGTGACCGAGATATCAAACGCGGGAGGGGCTGCCTGCGCCAAAAGCGCGCCCATTGCTCCACCTTGCAAATCCGTATCGCCAATAATCATCTCCTGTCCGACACCTTCACCGATCGTCACCGTCAACCCAGCCGGATTCGGCGCGAAAAGCATGATGCCGTTAAACTTGCCGAGCGGATTCGTCAACACGCCGACACCGACCGTGTCTTGCAACTGCTTCTGCAACGCCTGGAACTCCCCCTGATACAAGGCCACATCCCCCGCGTTCTTCGTCACGTCCTTCGCCATCATCGAAAGCTCGCTCATCCGCGTCAGCACCTTGCTCATGCTGCTCATGAAGCCATCCGCCGTCTGGATGTAAGAAACGGCATTTTGCACGTTGATCGAAGCCGCCCCGAGCCGGCGGTTCTGCGCCTCCATCTTCTCCGCCACCGCCAGGCCGGCAGCGTCGTCGGAAGGACTCACAATTCGGGACCCGGAACTGAGCCGGTTCAAAGACTTGGTAAGCATCTCCTGGCTGCTGCTCAGATTGCGGGCGGCAGAAATGGCGCTGAGGTTCGTGTTAATGGTCATGGTGCTGGTTCAGGTTAGTTTTGGGGCGTGGACAGTTTGAGTTTAGGCAGCAGGTCTCCCGTGTGGCAGACCGCCGAAAGGTTGTTGGCCCGCATCTGCTGATAGATCTCGTTGCGGTAAATGGTGAGATTCTGGGGAGCGGCGATACCGATCTTGACGAAGTCGCCATCGATCCGGGCTATGCGAATCTCGATTTCGTCTCCGATCATGATACTCTCGTTGAGCTTCCGACTGAGAATAAGCATTGGGTTTCCGTTAAGCCGCTTGGGCAGGCCGCTCGTCAATCAGGGGATACATTGTCGAATACTTGTCGCTGTTGGCGATGATCACCTGCTTGCCGATCAGCGTCCGCCGATTGACCACGACCGGACCGATGAGATTCGCCGTCACATACTGCGGCTGGGAGGAGTAAACCGTGGCGATGTTATAGACCAATGCGTCATCGGCATTGTCCAGCCCGAGCGCTTCGGCGTCCTCATCGCTGAGTTCGAGTTCGTAACCTGGAATCAGACCTCGGGGATCAATCGCAATGAAACTCAGTTCTTCCTCGCCCACCGACTTCATTTGCACGAAGGGCCATCCGCCCTCGACGAAAGTCAGTTCAAAGCGTCGAAGGTTGGCGAGCCCGATCAGGCCGAAAGGGACTTCAATCTGCATTCTCTCGATGGAAGACTGCGTAAAGGGAGCAGTTGTGATGAGTTTCATGGTTCCTTCTGTTCATAGCGTAACCCATGCCAACCCTCAGCCCCGTCGCAAAACTTCGCAAAAATGAGTCGCTTCCGCCCAGACTCCCGGCAAGACGGGTTGCTCACGACACCCAAAGGCCATCGTCGTCCTTCCCCACCATTCGCAAACGCGAAGGCGCCCCCTCTCAACCGGCATGCAATTCCCCCCGCCGTTAGCGAACGTAGTCGAGCAGCGAAAGATTCAGAATCTGCGACCCGCTTTGCAGCGCCGCCTGATACGCCGTCTGCGCCTGCGTGAGCTTGACCACCACTTGAGAGAGATCCGCATCCGTTTCCGCCCCCGTCAGTTTGTCCAACTCGGCAAACCGCGCCTCAGTCTGCGCCGCATTCGCTTCGAGGCGCGACTGCTTGGCCCCGATGCTACTGAGCGTGAACAGCAGGTCGTTTTCGCTCGTCTCCAAGCTCGGCCGCACCGCCTGCACCGCACTCGCAGAGCTGCTCAGGAGGGCGTCGCGCAAGGACACCAGATTGTTCATGAAATCCGCCAGCTTCTGATTCTCCGGTCCACTCGTGAACGGAGAAACATTGGCCCCCTCGGAGATCCGAAACTCCGCTCCCGCCGCCGAACCGGTATAGGTGACGGAGGTGATCTTTCCCGCAACGTCGCGGGTCGAGGTAAAGGGAGGCACGTCGCTTTTGGTCCCGCCAAACAGGTGCTCGCCGGAATACCGGGTGTTTCCAAATTGCACCGCCTGCTCGATCATTTGCTCGACCTCGGCCGCATAGGCCCACCCTTGGGTGATCGTCACGCCCGAGCCCAGCACCGCCAATTCCCCGGCCCGATCCGACAGATTCTTGAATTGTTCAATTGCCGAGAAGCTCGACTGGCTAATGTCATGCGCGCGATTGTTGTTCTTTGCGAACTGCTGAATCTGCTGCTTTTCCCCCTGGAGTTGCAGCACCCGCGTAAACGCCGCCGGGTCGTCGCTCGGATCGGCAATGCGCTGCCCTGTCGCCACTTGATCGCGGAGCTTCAACTGCTTCACACTGAGCTTCTGCAACTGCGTGACCACAGTGCCGGAAAAGCTGTTATTGGGAACTCTCATGACTTGGGTGAGTTATCGGATCAACTCATTCACCAAGCCATCGAGCAGTTCATCCATCACGCGGACGACGCGCGCCGAAGCTTGATACGAGCGTTGAAACCGCATCAGGTCCGCCATCTCTTCGTCCATCGAAACACCACTCACGGCGTCACGCTGATTGGTCAGCATCTTTTGCACGATCTCTTGATCGCCGATCTTCGCATCGAGACCCGCCAGGGACTGCCCCAGCCCGCTGACCATCTGATTGTAGAAGGCGCTGATCGTGCCGTCGATGAGATCGCCCGATCCGGTCGAGAACTTCTTTCGCGCGACGTCACTGACCGCCAGTGCGATCTCATTGGCTCCCGCATCTGCCGTGGCTGTGGTTCTGAGCGTGCTGAAAGACAGCGCGGGATCAAGCGCAAGCAGACCCGTCGCGGGTGCCGCTAGGAAAAAATTCGCTCCTGTCGGCGAGTAGGCCGCGTTCACTGCCGCAGTGATTTGGTCCGCCGCCACTTTCAGATCGTCTCGGAGTTGCTGGACCGCGCCGTCACGCGCCGTCAAATGACCTTTCAAGGAGCCTCCCTGCAGGCCCAGCACAGTGGACGGAGCGCCGCCGCTGATCTGGACGCCGTCAAAGCTCAAGCCTCCCAAGACCGCTGTCTTGTTCACCAGCATGACGTCCGCACCGGTCGTATCGCGCGTCACCACCTGGATCTGCCCGGCACTTCCGGGAATCACGCGCGCCTCGAAATCCATGTAACTCGCAAGTTCCTCCAGCCGCGCCTGCCGCTGATCGCGCAGTTCCAGCGCCGAACCCGGATTGCCCACCTCAAACTGCGCGATCGCGCCATTCAGGTCGGCGATCTGTTTGAGCACCGAGTTCACACTGCCCGCCGCCGTGGCGACCTCCGAAGTCAGGTCGTTCTGGACACCTTGCAACCGCTGATCGGCAAAGTTGAACATGTCCACGAGACTCTCCGCCTTGTTGAGTAAGACCTGCTTCGCTCCGTTATCGGTCGGGCTGGCCGAGAGATGGTCAAACGCAGTGAAAAACTCACCCATTGCGGACGCGATCCCGTTCGCGGACTTACCCGTGTCTCCGACGAAAGCGGAATCTCCCGACCGGTCGATCTGCTCCCCGAGATTGGCCTCCGCCCGATCCAACGCGGTCTGCTGTGCGTCCAGCGATGACGTGATTGCCGTCTCCCGCGTGACGGTCGCATCGAGAAACTGATCACGAATATGCTTGATACCCAAAGCCTCCACGCCACTGCCCACCGGCCCGAGTTTGCCATCGGCCATGACCCGATCCCCGAGGATGACACGCTGCCGTGCGTACTCCGGGTTGTTAACGTTTGCGAGATTCTTTCCCGCCACCTGCACGCCGACTTCCTGTGCGGAAAGCGATTTTGCTGCATTCAAAAGTCCACCGATTAGTCCGGCCATAAGTCAGCTTTTCTCCAGTAACCGGCCGACTCCGGCCGAGGCTTTGATCTTCATCCGGCCCTGCGGCGAATACGTCCGCGTGACCGTGCCTGGGCTCAGCGTGGACACAATCTCCTGGGTCAGCTCGATGGTCCGCGCGAGCAGCATTTGATTCTGCTGTGCGCGACGGCGGGCGAGCGTAATAAGACGGTTCACCTCGGTAATCAGCGCCTGCACCAGTGGCCCCATGGGTTCGGCAAAGAGCGGCTTCAGCGCGGTCAAACTGCTGTGCGTGGGCTGCCCGCTCACCGCCGCCAGTTCCGCAACCAAAATCTCCCGATGCCTGCGCCGATCACGGGTCGTAACAAGTTGCAGACTGATCGTTTCATCCGCCATGGTCACCGCTTCCGGGTCGCGGGAGAGGATCGCGCTCTGTTGCTCATCGAAACAATTGAGCAACGCCCCGTATTCCGCAACTTCCTCCCGCAGTGCTACAATGATCTTCCCCTGCCGGTCGGTTCCCGACGCAATCTCACCAAAGTCTGCGGTCACGGCTTTTTCTCCCCGAGTTGAGCCTGGATGACCGAAGAAACCCCGAGGCCACCGCCCTGGCTAATGCTATTGGCGAGCGAGTCGGTGAGCAGATAGCCGAAGACTTCCCCCGTGGCTCCCCCCTCGAGAAGCGACCCCATCGAATCGGTCAGAAACTGCCGGACCAAAATACTCTCGAACTGCTGGGCCGCCTTCTCGAGATCCTGCGGACGCGGTTCCTTCGTCCCGAGTTCGCCAGGAACCGGCCGGACTGTCGAAGCAGCAATGGGTGGAGTGTGCATATTCAGTTAAGAATGAGATCGGCCTGGAGCGCGCCGGCTTTTTTCATGCTTTGAAATATGGACATCATCTCGCGCGTCGTGAGCCCCAGTGCGTTCAAGGCCGCTGCCACCTGCTGGATCGTTGGGAGTTCATCCACCACCTTGAACCTGCCCTTTTGCTCCGTCGCTGCGGTTTCCGTACTCGGCACTACGGCCGTTTCCCCCCGCCGGCTAAACGGCGACGGTTGGCTCACCCCAAGGGTCGAGGCGATATTGATCGTGAGCGATCCATGACTTATCGCGACGGTGGAAATGCGGACGTTGGAAGTCGCGATGATCGTGCCTGTCCGCTCGTTAATGACGACCCGCGCGACATTGTCTGGGACCACTTCAATGGCTCCCAGCGAAGCGATGAAATTCACTTCGTAACCCTGATACTTCGGGGGTACGCAGACATTCACGGATGAGGAGTTTTTCGCCAGCGCCGTGCCGGGAAACACATCGTTCACCGCCTCCGCCATACGAGCTGCCGACGCGAAATCCGGATTCAGCAGCAGCAACTCGATGCTCTTGTCCCGGACCAGTTGCGCTGCGATTTCCCGCTCCACTACCGCCCCGCCGCTGATCATACCCACAGTCGGATGATTCTTCTGCACCGTCGCCCCGCCGACCCCACCTTCGCCGCCAAGAAATCCGCCCACCGCAATCGCGCCTTGTGCCACCGCATAGACCGCTTCATCGGCACCGAGCATCGGTGTCTGCAAAAGGACGCCACCTTGGATCGTCTTGGCATCACCGATTGATGACACCGTGATGTCGATCTTGGTGCCCGGCTTCGCAAAGGCTGGGATGTCGGCGGTAATCATCACCGCTGCGACATTGTCGGACTTGATGGTATTCGCAGGCACGTTCACACCAAACCGCTGCAACGCATTGGCGATGCTCTGCACCGTGTACGACAGCTTGCTGTCTCCCTTGCCGGCCAGGCCCACGACGAGGCCATAGCCCACCAACTGGTTTTCGCGCCCGCCTTCCACAAGGGTGAGGTCTTTGATCCTCGAGGCAGATCCTATGCTGAGACTTCCCAAGAACACTGTTGCGACGAGGAAGACTCGGAACGAAGGGAAGCGGATCATCAGAATGGGTTAAGCTTGTCGTTAAGTCGGAGTAGCCAGCCCTTCTTTTGCGCCTCAGTCAGCGTACCCTCCGAGACGATCTCCACCCGGGCATCCGCAATGTTGCTCGAAGCCACAGTGTTGTCCGGCATGATATCATACGGCCGGATGATGCCCCGCAGCGACGCAAACTGGCGTTCTTTGGAAAACGCCACTTCCCGGAGCCCCTCCACCACGAGGTTGCCGTTGGGCAGGGTGTCGATGATCTGCACGGCGCAGCGGGTCGTGATCGTCTGACTGTTGCGGATTTCACCACCGCCGGTGAAGTTGGTTGAGCCGTTCGTCGGGAGCGGCGGCGGCTCAGGCACGGTTGCCCCCTTGGGCAAAGCCTCGCGCACTTCCTTGTTGAAAACCTTGCTGGGGACGTTGCCGAGAAACTGGTTGAACAGATTGCTCGCGATGCCTGTCACGTTCGACTTGGCATCCTTGTCGGTCTTGGTCCGCAGGGTGTTGGCAACTGACGCACTTTCCTGCACGATGATTGTGACGATGTCTCCGACCCGCTTGGCTCGCTTGTCAGCAAACATGCCCCGCTCGTCGGTGATCCCATCTTTCCACAACGAACCGGCCATAACTGGCGCGGCGACGCTGGTGAGCAGGAGAACAGCCAGCGCGTTAGAAGTGAATGTGAACCTTGTTTTCATTTATCACCTCGCCGTTAATCTCGCGGCGACTTTCCAAATTGCGCAGTCTGATCTGCTTGCCTGTCGTTCCATTCTCGAGAGCAAGTGCCTTCATACTGATCGCCATCAACCCGTTCTGCGCCACAACTTCTACGACCTGCCCTTTGCGAATAACCGGGCGTCCCACCACATCCCGGCGCGTCAGCGGTCGCCCCGCTGCGACGCTGGTGACGAGATCCAGCGAAGCGGGATCAGTTTCCGCGGAGATGAGCGGATTCCGCTCGCGGAGCACATCGACTTTTTGGACCGACACCAGTGCCGCGGAAAGCGACTGTCCCCGGTCGAGACGACTCGTCGCCACCCACACCTCCTGCCACAACTGCGCGGCCAAAGGCACCTGCCAGTCACCAACCAACTCGCGTCCCGAACTGACCTTCACCCGCAGGAAAAACGTGCCGCTGAGTCCACTAGTCGGCAACTCGGTGATGGACACCGCGAAATCGGCGGCTGGAAGTTTCACGGGCTGCCATGGACGGGTGAGAGACAACTTGAGTTCCCCTCTGATGGACAGGCGCGCCGAAAGCTCCTTCTCTAGTTCCTCCGTGAAAGCGGCGGCACCGAGTGTGGCCGCTGCATCTCCCAGCACGACGGCCTTGCTGTTCGGGACAGGGCTTTCTGCGCTCTTCGCGATGGTTGCCGGTGGCTTGATGGGTTCGAGCAGTCGGTCTATCTGCGCACCAGCAGAAGCACAGGCCAAGGTGTAAACCGCGATGGCGAAAAAGTTCTTCATCGTTTGATTTGCGCTATCTGCTCCATCATGCTGTCGGAAGTTTGAATCGCCTTGGAATTAATCTCATAGGCTCGCTGCGCCTGGATCATGTTCACCATTTCCTCGACGATGTTGACGTTCGAGCTTTCCAGAAAACCCTGCGTCAGCGTGCCATAACCATCCTCTCCCGGATTCCCCTGCGCCGCTGTGCCGCTCCCGGCGGTTTCCTCGTAAAGATTTCCGCCGAGGCTGCGCAGCCCGCTGGGATTGGCAAAACGCGAGAGTTGGACCCGGAAGGTCTGGGTCCCGCTTGGTCCTTGCACCGTTACTTCACCACTCGGTGACACCGAGAAGCCGGTTGAACCCGGCGGGATCGGTTGAAAGCCACTGAGCACTGGCATCCCGTCGCTGGTCGTGACTCTTCCCTGCCCGTTCACCTTCAAGGCACCGTCCCGTGTGTAGGCGAAAGTCCCGTCCGCCCGCTGAATTTGCAGGAACCCATCGCCCTCGATCGCCATGTCGTACTTCTCTCCAGTCTGCTTGAGCTGGCCTTGAGAGAAGACCTTGGTCGTTGAAGCCACCCGGGTTCCATAACCCGATTCAACGCCGGTCGGGACCACATTGCCCCCGCCGGCCTCCGCTCCGACTTCGCGCGTTTTCTGGTAAAGCAGATCCTGAAACTCAATTTTGCTCCGCTTAAAGCCGGTGGTGTTGGCGTTGGCGAGATTGTTTGCAATCGTGTTCAGGTTGAGCTGTTGAGCTTCCATGCCCGTTGCTCCGGAGTATAGGGACTGGATCATAGGTTTTTAAAGAACCGGGGTTCCGAGTGACTCGATCGCTTTCCCCGTGTTTTCGTCGTGGGAACGGATCATCTTCTGACTGACTTCGTAGGCTCGCGCCACGGTCACAAGATTGATCATTTCCAGCAGCGGCGAGACGTTGCTACGTTCGAGAAAACCGGACAATACGTTCGGCCGTTCCACTGCTTGCGGCTGGACATTTGGGTTTGTGGAAGCGAGCAGGCCTTCGCCGACGCGCTGGAGCGTCTTCGGATTCTCAAACTCGAAAACGCCGATCTTGCCGATCGGCGTATCACCCTGCATCAGCGTCCCATCGCCATTGATGGCGATTTTGCCTCCGCCCGCTTTCAGAGTGAGCGGGCCGCCGTCACCCATCACGGTAAACCCCTGCTTGGTCACCAACGTGCGATCGGTGCTCAACTTAAAGCTACCGTCGCGCGTATAACCCAGCTCCCCATTCGGACGCTGAATCTGAAAGAATCCGCCGCCTTGAATGGCAAAGTCCAACTCACTTCCCGTCGCACCCAATTCGCCCGGCTTCATGCTGATTTCATTGACCACCCCCGGCATTACCCCCAGGACCTCCTTGCCCAGGCGTCCTTCATCGCCGATGCGCTCAATTTCACCGAGGACACTCGCAAATGACGTCTCGTCCTTTTTGAAGCCAGCCACCGACGAAGACGCAATGTTTTGCGAGATAGTCTGCTGCCAGCGCTCCAGCGCGGAAAGAGCTGCGGCACCTTGGTAAACTCCAACGTTCATACATGCCATGCTCAGCAGTCCATGTGCCATCCGCGCCCTTATCTGGGACCACCCCATTCGTCCGGGTTCCCGCTCGTCAGTCAGCGGCAACAAATGCTTCCCGACCGCACGCCGGCGTCAGTATTCACACTCCAACTCGATCCGCTGGCAGCAGGTGCAAGTCACCACGATGCGCCGCACCACTCCACCCTCCTGCACCAACTCGATCTGCGGTGCTTCCAACTGCTCACCGGCGTCCTGACTCTCGATCCGGCGCGCACTTCCACCCGGCGAGAGACTTGCCGCCCGCGCGCTCAAAAGAGACTGGAACCCAGTCTCCTGCGCCGCTGAGCCTGCGGATGCGGTGCGATCGGAGGCGACACTAGGGCGCCCTGCGAGAAAATCCTGAAGCATAGTGAGAATGAGTTAACGGCTGGCGGCGAGACTGATGGTAAGACGATCGTTCGCAACGGCTTGAGCCGCGGAACCCACCGGCTTGGTTGCAGCGTAGCCGGTCACACGTTCGATCTTCTCTGGTTTCACGGCATACCTGACCAGCAAGCGCCGCGCCGCGTTCGCCCGGTCGGCGCTCAATTCCCACGGGCCGTAATTGGCATCCTTCAGCGAATCATCGTCCGAGGTGTGCCCGTCGATGTAAACCTTCAGGTCGTTGCGATCGATGATCCACGCGAGGTTTTGCAGCGTGAGCTGGCCCCACTCGGTGATCTCCGCCGTGCTTTTTTTGAAAATGGCGTGCTTGGTTTTGTCGTGGAGCGTGATTTTCAAACCATCGGACGTGACCTGCATTTCGACGGCCTTTTCCTCCATCACATCCCGCGCGTTGATCATCTTGTTTAGATCACTGGCCAGAGAATTGAGAAACGCGAGGTTTGCCGCCGTGGCTTTGGCATACGCGTCATCCTCTCCCGGCGACCCGCTTGCCTGGGCATCCAAGATTCCACCGCCTGTCATGTCATTCACCGCGCTGAACGGCTGCTTAAAGTATTTGGACGTCGCGATCATGATCTTTTTATCCTGCGCGCAAATCCACAGCACCATGAACAGAGCCATCATCGCGGTGACAAAATCCGCGTAGGCTACCTTCCATGCTCCTCCGTGATGAGCGTCCTTCTTCTTCTTCACGGGTGTTTCCTCTTACTTACCGGGGCTGAGCGATTTCACCATCTTCTCCATCTCATCGGCATTTGGCTGCACGCAATGATCGAGGCTGCGGCGAGCCATTTCGACGGCCATAATCGGAGCCATGCCGTTCGCGAAGCCGGTGACCGCCTTGAGGATGCTGACAAAATATTGGAGTTCCACGGTATTGTTGTGTTTCATCCGACTGGTCAGCGGATTGACGAATCCATAAGCACCAAGGATGCCGAGAAAGGTTCCCGTGAGCGCGGCGGCCACCTTTTCACCGACCGCCTCCGGTCCCTCGGAGATCGCCGCCATCGTATTGATGATGCCGAGCACCGCCGCAATAATCCCGACTCCCGGCAACGAGTCACCGATAAGCTGGAGCACATGCACCGGGCCTTCGCCCAGTTCTTCCTTCGCGGAAACTTCCTGCTCCAGCATCTCGCCGATCTGTTCCGGCTTGATCCGTCCGTCGATCAGCGGCTTCAGGCCATTGCAGAGAAACTCCTGGCGTCCGTGGTCGTTCAGGAACGAAGGATATTTCTGGAAGATCGCGCTCTTCTTCGGCTCCATCACATGATCTTCCAGCGCGATCAGTCCATTCCGACGGGCGAGAAAGAACATTTCATAGAGCAACTTCAGCAGATCCGTGTAATCGCTCTTTTTCACCGATGATCCCTTGAACGCGCCGATACTTTTCTTCACCACGGACGTCAGCGTTTCGAGCGGGCTGGCGATCACGAGGATGCCGAGAGCCACACCTCCGATGGTCACAAACTCCGACACGTGCAACAGCACTCCCGGATGTCCGCCGGCGATCATGAACCCCCCGAGGGTGGAGCCGATGACGATGATGAAGCCTATGAGTAGAAGCATGGAAAATGGCGCTTGATGTTCCCCTTCCCTTCGGCTTCTACCGACGTTTCATTAGCACAAACTGCTGAAAGTTTTGCGCCTTCTCCGTGGCCCAGCCAGCAACCACTTTGCTCTGTCCGTCCGCCGCTTTCTACGCTGCCGCCGGGACCGTCTCCTGCCGCCGGATGAACGCCCGAAGGCTGAGCACCGCCTGGGTGTGAATTTGTGAGATGCGTCCTTCGGTCACCCCGAAAATTGCCGCAATCTCCGACAACCTCATCCCCTCAAAGTAATACAACGCCAAGACCTTCTTCGGAATGTCCGGCAGCTTCTGCAATTGCGCAATCATGAGCTGCACCAGTTCCTTTTTTTCCAACTCATCGCGGCCGGATTTTTGCGTGTCGTCGGCGATAATCTCGTGCAGCGAGACGTCGTCGGACTCATCCGAGAACGCCTCCCCGTCCAAGGGGACAAAGCTCGCCGGCTTGATCTCGCCCATCAGGGTCTCGTACTGATCCAGCGTCAGACCCATTTCCCCGCAGACTTCCGCCTCAGTCGCGGGCCGGCCGAGCCGTTGCTCGATTCCGCTGAGGCTCTCGTTAAAGCGTTTCGCCTTGTCGCGAATGGTGCGCGGCGTCCAGTCCATCCGCCGAAGTTCGTCATGCACCGCTCCGCGAATGTGCAGCGTGGCAAACGAGGGGAACGTCACCCCATGGGCGGGATCGAATTTCCGTGCCGCCGAGAGCAATCCGTTGAAGCCGACGCTGTAGAGGTCGTCCATGTCGAGTACCGCCGGGAGAAAGACGCGCATCCGGTCCACCGTCGTGCGCACGAGCGGCAGATGACGCTCGATCAGCGTGTCTTCATTGACCCCTGACTGATAGGCGCGCAACGCTTGGGCGGGATGGGACGACGGGGCAGAGACGGTGGCAAACATACTATTAATTCTCTTTGGATTGGGCCTCGTGCTGGGCCTTGGCTCGGGTCGCCAGCAGGGCGACGTGATCGCGGATCGAACCCAGCACGACAAAGTGCAAGCCGCGAAAGATCAGCGCTCCGACGCAGCATCCGATTGAGGCATCGCGCAGGGCATAGGAGAGCGCATTGCCCGCATGGAGACTGGCCACCAAGGTCAGGACGAGGCCGCAAAGACCGCCGATCAGCAGAAAGAATTTCATTGGACTACCGCGGATTTAGCAGCTTGCAGACCAACCTCGGGAAACGTCCGCGCGAGCACGGAAGCGAAGACATTTTCCTCCAGATCACCCGCGATGTTCGGACCCGTGCCAAGGAAAAGCGGGGTCAGTTGATGATCGAGGAGAAACTCCCACAGCTTGCCCCACTGCGTGAGTTCATCGAGGTGCGTAAAGACGACGTGAGTGCAATCTGCGCGGGCCGCGAAACCAAACGCCCGTTTGATCAACTCGGGATCATACGCGGCATTGATCACGATGACCCGGCTGGTGACAAACAATGGACCGAGCGCTTCCATCAGCGGCGCCACATCATTCCCGCCGCTCGGCACGATCCCGGGCACATCGACGAAGAGCGACTCATCCGGCCCGAGCGTGGGAACGTCGGGAATTGACCGTGCGCACGGCACCCCCAGCGCCTCGCAAAAGACCGCCAGCGCATCGCCGGGGTTGGCCCGTTCAAGATCGAGTTTGAGCACGGCGCTGCGCTTTCCGCGCACGAAGACTTCGCTGGCCAACCATTTGCAAAGCGCCGTGGTTTTTCCGACGCCGGGACCGCCGATAAAGGCGACACGGTTCCCCAAAGGTCGGCGCTTGATGGCGTCGAAGTCCGCACGCAAGTTCATGCCCACCCGCAGTAGGGCGCGCTGGCGTGGCATCGCTTCCAGCTCGCTCCAATCCGGCCGGCACTGCAGCCCGGCCAGCATCTGCGTCGAGAACCCACCCGCGCGAAGCAACCGGGGCAGCCCACTTAGCAGGCTCTCGGGCTGGCTCTCCGCGTTCGGCACGCTCGGCGCGGCCGCAACAACTGGGTCCGGTTCCGGAAAAACTCCACTTCCCTCGTCCTCCGCACCCACTGCACTCGCCGGGCCGGCCACTTCCTCAGCCATCTCAGCGATCACCTCCAGCTTCGGTGCTTGAAGAAACCGCGCCAGTCCCGTCCCCTCGACCTGACGCACGGAAACCACCTTGGCTTTACCTTCAAAGCGGTCGCGCAAGACCGTGACCGCCTCCTCGGCGGAGCTAACGATAAAACGAATGCGTTGTTGGTTCATAGTTATGCGGCTTTCTCAACCGGACGGAGCAGGTGCGTCGGCATCCCGATCATTCCGAAATTTTGGATTTCCGTTTGCGCCGGAAGTTCCTGATAGGACAGCACCACCAGCTTGGAGAGCGACGGCTCGAAGAACCGCCGGAACGCGAGACGCATCTCGGCCGTGGTCAAAATCACGGGCGTCAGTCCCTCCTCGGTCATTGCCGTCATGGAACGGGAAAGTTCAGCCACCAAGTGCTGCGCCGTCTGCGGGTCCATCACCAAGCTCACTTCCAACTGCGAGCGCTGGACTTTGCTGACCAGAAGTTGCTCCAGCTTCGGGTCCAAGGTGAGCGCCCGCACCAGGCCCGGCTCACTCTCGTAATCCGCCACAAAATAGACGCCCAGCCGCTTCCGCACTTGCTCGGAAAGGTCGTCCGGGTTTTTCGAAAGCGCGGCAAAGTCGGCGATGCACTCGAGGATGACCACGAGGTTCTTAATCGCAACGCCTTCGCGCAGGAGGTTCTGGAGCACCCTTTGGATGATGCCGACGTTGACCAAGTCCGGAATCAGTTCGCTGACCAGCGTCGGGTTCTGTTCCTTCGCGTGATCGACCAGTGTCTGCACGTCCTGCCGGCTCAGGATGAGATGCGCAGAACGTTTGATGACCTCCGAAAGATGCGTGATCAAAACCGACCCCGGATCCACCACCGTGTAGCCGTGCATTTCGGCGGCGCGCCTTTCTTCATCGGCGATCCAGGTGGCACTGATACCAAATACCGGCTCAACCGTAGCGACACCTTTCAGCGGCACCGGGCTATTGGTCACATTCATCGCCAGCCAGCGACCTTGGAGGATGCGCCCACGCGCGAGTTCTTTGCCGCGCAAGAGAAAGCGATACTCGTTCGATTCCAGATCCAGACTGTCGCGAATGGCAATCGGCGGCACGATAATGCCCATCTCGCGGGCAAAGGTCTTCCTTACTCCGGTGACGCGATCAAGCACATCACCACCGTTTTTTTTCTCTGCGAGATGCAGCAGACCGCCCCCGAGTTCGAGCGAGAAGGTGTCCACTTCCACCAGCTTCTTAAAGTCCTCCGCGGACTTCACTGCCGGATCTCCCGCCCCTTGCGCTTTCGCGGCTGCCGCCGGGACCGCCTCGGCCAGCGCCTCGGCCTGGCGGGATTTGCTCAGGGTCCATGCCACGAATCCCGCCAGCCCTCCGAGGACCAGAAATGGCACCAACGGCATGCCCGGTGCGACGCCAAAAAGCGCGAGCATTACCGCGGCAATGGCCAACGCCCGCGGATAAAGCGTGAGCTGTTTACTGATGTGCGCGCCGAGGTTCGCGTCCTCGCTGGCGCGCGTGACAAGGATACCCGCCGCGACACTCACCACGAGGGCCGGAATCTGCGCCACGAGACCTTCACCGATCGACAGCACCGTATACTTTTGCAGCGCCTCCACGACCGGCATGCCCTTTTGCACGATACCGATGACAAAGCCGCCAATGATGTTGATGAGGGTGATAAGGATGCCAGCGATGGCATCGCCGCGAA
>Ga0114966_10001932_pt1 | contig 18821 bp, 14 predicted proteins | sample M_130207_XF_Meta_FD_87029 | JGI IMG/M metagenome (GOLD analysis project Ga0114966, IMG submission 87029) | Freshwater microbial communities from Lake Montjoie, Canada to study carbon cycling - M_130207_XF_MetaG | ecosystem: Environmental > Aquatic > Freshwater > Lake | place: Lake Montjoie...
CACGGGGTGAATGACAAAGTGAGTGCCATTGGGCTGACGCCGCCCGGCTCACCTGCTGAATTGTTTCGGCAGGTGTCCACGCATCGAATTATGTGACCCCCCGCCAACGTCGATGGCGATCACTCTTCCGCACCGGGTGCGCGGTGGGGTTCAAACACGGTGAGTGCCGCGCGTTCGGCTTGTTCGATGGCGTCGATGGCGCGGCGATAGAGGACTTCCTGACTGCGGCAGGGTTCCGCGGATGAACTCGGTTTGACTCGTTCGTAGGTGCCGTTGGGGAGCAATTTTTTCGCTTTGACGTTGTCCTGAAAGTGCGTCTTCATGATGGCCATCAACTTGGTGCGACAAGCGGGGTCTTCGACCGGGACGAGCAGTTCGACTCGGCGATCCAAGTTGCGGGGCATCCAGTCGGCGCTGGAGATGAACAGGCGTTCGTCGCCGCCGTGATAGAAATAGAAAACGCGGGCGTGTTCGAGGAACCGATCGACAACGCTGGTCACGGTGATGTTTTCTGACAGGCCGGGGACGCCGGGTCTCAGGCAGCAGATGCCGCGCACGTTGAGTCGGATCTTCACGCCTTCCTGCGACGCTTCGTACAGCGCCTCGATCATCCGTTCGTCTACGAGCGCATTGAACTTGGCCATGATGACCGCCTTCTGACCGTGCTTCTTGCGTTGCGCTTCGGCCTCGATCATTTCGAGCAGCTTGTCTCGGAGGCCGATCGGAGCCATCTCAATTTTGCGGAACTGTTGGGGCTGCGAGTACCCGGTGATCGCGTTGAAGAACGCGGTGGCGTCGGCTCCCAAGTCGTCGTTGCACGTCATCAGACTCACGTCGCTGTAGATGCGCGAGGTGATCTCGTTGTAGTTCCCGGTGCCGAAGTGAACGTAGCGAGTGATTCCTTGCGGTTCGCGGCGGACGATCAGACAGACCTTGGCGTGCGTCTTAAGTCCCTTCACGCCGTAGATGACCTGCACTTCGGCCCGCTCCAGATCGCGAGCCCATTCGATGTTGCGCAACTCGTCGAAGCGGGCCTTGAGTTCGACGACCGCCGTTACGTACTTGCCCTTCTGTGCGGCTCGCTTGAGTGCCGCGACGATCGGACTTTTGGCGCTCGATCGATACAGCGTCTGCTTGATGGCGAGGACATCCGGGTCGTCGGCCGCTTCCTCGATCAACCGCACGACGAGATCGAAGCTCTCGTAAGGGTGGTAGAGCAGCACGTCGCGACGGGCGATAGTCGTGAAGAGGCTCTCGGCCGGATCGACTTGTGGCAGCGGTTTCGGTGACCACTGCTCGTAGCGCAGCGCGTCGAAGCCCTGTGAGTCGGTCAGTCGGAAAAAGGCTCCTAGGTCGAGCGGCCCCGGCACGGCGAAGACCCATTCGTCCGCGACCGCGACCGCCGATTGCAGGAATTCGCGCACAATCCGGCTGCCGGACTCCGCCACTTCCAACCGCACGCAGGCACCCTCACGCCGCGCGTTCACGATCTCCTGCATCTCGCGCAAGAGATCGAACGCCAAGTCCTCACGCAGTTCGAGGTCCGCGTTGCGGGTGATCCGGAACGGCACGCACTCTTCGATTGTCTCACCGGGAAACAACAGCGCCAGGAACAGCCCGACCACATCTTCCAGAAGGATGAAGCTGAAGCCGCTCTCCGACGGGAGCGTGAGAAACCGTTGCCGGTTGCGACCGAACGGAACAATGGCAAAACGGGGGACGAGCGATCCGGCGGACGGAGCGAGTCTCACACACAGGCTGAGCGACTGATTGATGAGCGGCGGAAATGACGGTGTGTCGGCGGAGGGAAAGAAGACGGGTGCGTCGGTCACGCTCGTCGCGCCGTCGGTGCGTGTGAGGACCGGGATCGTGGGTGCGGCCAGCGGCGCTACTTTCTTTTTCGTCGCCCGCTTCTTGGCAGCACGCGTCTCATTGGCAGACGCCTCTGGTACGAGGTCACTCGTCGCCGAGTCCAGCACAACCGCGACGGCCATGGGCGTCAAAACAGGGAAGATTTCCTGCTCGAATAAGGCAAGAACATGCTTCCTTTGGCGATCGTTCAACTCTTGGGGTTGCACGCGGCGCATCCCGGCCTGTGCGAGAGCCGGCTCAAGTTCCGAAAGATAGACGCGGTACTGCTCGTCGGCGAACGAGTGCATCCGTTCGCCAATGGCCCTCAATTGTTCCGTCGTGGTCAGCCCGTTCGGGTCGGGACGCGACTCCCCTTCGGCCAGCAGCAATTGCAGGCTGCCGACGCGCACCATCGTGAACTCGTCCAAGTTCGAAGACGTGATCGCGAGGAACTTGAGCCGTTCGAGCAGCGGGATCGTCGGATCGCGGGCTTCATCCAGCACCCGTTGATCGAACTCCAGCCAACTCAATTCACGATTGAAGAAACGAGATTCCGCAGCCATGCCGGTACAACATCCAAATGGAAAAGGTTCGAGGGGGCGAGGCCGGGGAAGTGTAGCCGCCGCGCGCGACGAGTCGAAGCGGCGGGCGAAGCAAAATGGCGCGAGACAAAATCATGGAGAACGGAATGATGAAGCGACGGCCAGTGCTTTGTCAGGTCTTAACGTCGAGACTGACTCCGTGAGCGGCACGGCGCTAGCCGCCGGTTCTTCGCGGAAAAGAACCGGCGGCTAGCGTCATGCCGCTCACAGAACTCCACTTTTTTAGGTTTGACAGGGCACCCGAAAACGCCAACTCAAACAGCCGCGGCCAAGCCGGTTGACAGTCGAGGGCGGGGGATCAAATATGCGGTCGCAACCAGCGAGATCAAAGTTTGATGGGCCAATAGAATTTGCAGGAGACGCGGCATGAGACAACAGTTCAAACGAACCAACGGAATGAGCCAGATCGCACGCGGTCTGATCGCAGTCGTCGTGGGTCTGGCACTCGCGGTGCCGCCTCACAGCGCGCTGGCTCAATCCCAAATCGCTCCCGCAGCGACCGGTCGTTTTGTCGATCAGGTCTTTCGCGATGAGACCGGCGAACATAAGTACGTCGTATTCCTGCCGGTCGGCCATCGGGTCGAGAAGCCTGCGCCGGCAATCCTGTTTCTGCATGGAGCCGGTGAGCGTGGCGTTGAGAACCGGATGCAGTTGACCCTGGGACTGGCTCCGTTCGTGAAGGCGCGCGCCAAAACGTTCCCGTTCGTGGTCGTGTTCCCGCAGTGCGAATCGACCGATGGTCGCATCCTCGAATCGTGGCAGATCGGCTCGTCTGACGGACGCCGCGCGCTGGCGATTCTCGATCACGCGACGAAGCAGTTCGGCATTGATCCTCGCCGCATCGGGCTGACGGGTTGGTCGATGGGGGGCTACGGAGCGTGGAGCCTTGCCGCAGCCGAGCCGTCACGCTGGTCGTGTGTCGTCCCACTGTCGGGAGGCGGCGATGTTGAGCAAATGGCCGCATTGAAGGACATCCCCGTGTGGGCCTTTCACGGCGCGAAGGATCCGCTCATCAAGGTCGGGGAAAGTCGGAAGCTGACTGAGGCGCTGAAGGCTGCGGGGGGAACGGTCTCGTACACCGAGCTGCCTGCCGGGACGCACGACATCAACGCGGCGGTCTACGGCAACGACGCCGTGATGGCGTGGATGCTCGCACCGAAGCAGGCTCCGGCGGAACTCGGTTCCGCGACGGTGGCCGCTGTCCCGGCGATCAACATCCCGTTCGTCCCCGCGCTCGAGATTCCGCAAGCGCTCGGCATCCGGCTCGGCAACGATGCTCTCGCCGCACAGTCCTATTCGATCCCGCAGTCGATTCCCGCCAACCTGCTCTCGGGGTCACTCGGCGACATGTTTGACAGCACCTCGGTGCAAGGCCGTTCGTTCAGCATCCGCTTCACGGGGATCACGTATCGCGGCACTGTCGAGCGAGTGATCGTGAAGGGTACCGGGAAGGACAAACTGCTGGTGCAGCTCGGTCTGCGCGACGTGGCCCTGTCGATTGGCGGCACATATGTGGACGGAGCACGACATGCGGCGCAGGCGGGTCCGATCCTGATCTCGATCGGAAACCGCTATCCCGTCTGGCTCAACTTGGAAGTCACGCCGTACATCTCCGACCGCCGGATTCGGTTGAAGTCGCTCGGGGCGAGTTTTCAGATTCCGAACGACAACTGGTACGTGACGCAACCCGCCGGTGTCTCGACGCAGGGCTTCGGGATGACACAAGAGGCCGTGACCAGCGGCCTCACGAACGGGCTGTATGGCAGCAAGGGCCGCATCGAAAACGAAGTCATCAACCTCGCACCGACCGTCATCGTGGAACTCGAAAAGTATCTGGTCCTGCCCGATGCGGGATCGAGTCTCTCGAACCTGTGGCCGCTCCCCGTCAATCCGCCGCAACTGCAAGTCTTCCCCGAACAGATCGTCACCGATGAGAACGGTGTCTCGCTGGTCGTCGGTCTGACGGTGGGAAGTCTCAACCCATTTGGGCCGGCTCCCGCGTTGAAGCGTGTCGCACCGATGGGTGTGACGCTCGCGCAGATGGCGGGCGATAAGGCACTGCACGTGACGGTGGCACCTCAAATTCTGGGGCCACTCACGCAGATGGTCATCGACAGCGATCAAGCCAAGCTCGACCTGCTCGACATCCCCGAGCCACTCTTCGCGGAACTGGCCGACCGCGCCACGTTGCAAAAGTTGATCCCCGACTTGAAGCGTCACGGTGACAAGCTGCAAGTCCGCTCGACGCTGCGCGTCACCAGTCCGCTCTCCGTCGGTGAGCCGTCTCAACCGGTGGCGACCGACAGGCCGAAGCCGTTCGAGTTCAAACTCTCCGGCCTGACGGTCGGCATCCAAATCAAGACCGATCCCGCGCAGAGCCAATGGCAGCCGTGTGCCGCCTTCGATCTGCAAGTCGCTGAACAAGTGCGGGCCTCGCTGCTCGCACCGTCACACGAACAGCGGCAACTCCGCCTCGAATGGCTTCCCGCCTCAAGCGTCACCGGGACGGGCCGCTTCGCCGAGGGCTACGACGCGCTGGACAAGACCCTCGTCGCCGCACCGTACATCGCGCAGTTCCGCGAAGGCTGGCGCGCCTACACTCAAGGGGCCACGGTCTCCGCGACCGATGTCGCCGACATAACGCTCGGCACGTCCAAACTGCGACTGCACGAAGTGAACTGGAACGCACCCGTCATCGATGTCGCCTTCCATCTGGCCCGCATCAAATTGTCGAACCTCAGCCAAGAGACCTTCAAGTATGAGACCAAAGCACCGACCAGCGGCTGGGGCGAGACCCTCACCTTAAAGCCGGGCGACTCGCACGAGTTCGAGCTCCCCTATCCCCTGACCTACCGCCGCAACGGAGCAAAAGGCCCCGAGGTCTACACACTGATCGCCGGCTCCCACTCCGAGTTCCGCGTCCCGCTGGCGGGTGGTCCGCCCGCGCTCTTCGCTGCGAACAAGCCGTGAGCTGTCCCCACAGTTCACGGCGTTTCACCGCGTGGGCAACGCCCCGCGCGGCGAGCGAAGTTCGACGTCGTTTCGTCGATCAACGCGCGGAGTGTTGCCCACGCGGTGAAACGAGGTGGTGCGACATTCCTGACGCGGTTTGCCGTGCTGATTCGACACGGATACGATCCCCCCCGCCAAGGGCCATTTTTCAGGGGTGAGGTGCTTGATGTCTGTTGTTGCTGTTGGTCGTGCGTGTCGAGTGGCCGGTGCGGCGCGAGGGCTGGTCCTCGGACTGATGCTGCTCTTCGCGTTGCCGTCCGTTGTCCGGGCTGATGCCGCACTCGACGAGTACAACACGGCGGTCGGCCTCTACAAACAAGACCGCTGGAAACCGGCGGCCGCTCAGTTTCGGGCCTTTCTCAAAGCGTATGACAAGCACGAGAAGGCTCCGTTGGCGAAGCTGTATCTTGGGCTGACGCTCGTCAATCTGGATCACTTCACGGCGGCGCGGGACGAACTGCGAGCCTTCGCCAAAGAGAATCCTCAGAACGCGAACCTCGCCCAGGCGCGATACCGCATCGCCGAGTGCAGCTACCTCTTGAACGATCTGGCCGTCGCGCGCACGGACCTCGATTCGTATCTGAAGAACTTTCCGAAAGACCCGTTTCACGATCACGCGCTGGCCTACTTGGCCGATGTGCAGTTGAGACTCAACGATCCGACGACAGCGCTCAACTTGTTCCAGCAGTCGATCGACCGCTTTCCGACGGGGCCGCTCGTCGAGGATGCCAAGTTTGGTCGTGCCCGTTCGTTGGAGCTCCTCAAGCGTGAGGACGAGGCACTCGTCTACTTCAAGGAATTGGCAGCGAAGCAGGACGGGCCGCGTGCGGCCGACGCGCAGTTCCACATCGCGGCGATCGCGTTCGATCGCAAGCAATTCCCCGAAGCGGCGGCGGCGTACATCGAGCTGACGAAGAACTTCCCGAAGAGTCGCTTCGTGTTGTCGGCGCATCTCAACGCGGGCTATGCGCACTATCAGTCGGGTCAGTTCGCGGACGCCCTCCCGCAGTTTGAAGCGGCGGCGAAGGACAAAGCGCAGCTCGTCACCGCGCAGTACTGGCAAGGCTTGAGCCTCAAGTCGCTCGGCCAACCGGCTCAGGCGGTCGAGGTCTTCAAGCTTGCGGCGACGGCGGCGGGAGACGCGCCACTCGTCGAGTCGATCCTGTTTCAACAGGCGTTGTGCGAACGACAACTCGGACGGACCGCCGAAGCGAAGCCGCTGTTTGAGGCGGTCCTCGCCCGTTGGCCGAAGGGCGATTTCGCTGACGACAGTTTGCACGCGCTGGCCGAATTGGCGATCGAAGCGGGCGACTTGAATGGAGCGGAACAACTGCTCGGCCGCTTCGCCAAGGACTATTCAACGAGCAGCCTGAAGCTGCACTCGGAGCTACTCACCGGGCGCTGGGAGTTGGCGCGTGCGGCGGTCGCTCTCCGCGAACAACGCGCGGCTGACGCCGTCGCCGCCCACTACGAAGCGGCCGCCAAACACTTCGATCTCGTCCTGAAAGAGACCACCGTCGCGAAGACGCAATCGCAGGCGCGGTACTACCTCGCCTTCGCACGGCAGCTTCAAGGTCAGCATGCGACGGTGCTCGAAGTGATCGCGTCGCTCGTCGAGCAAGTTCTCACAGACGGAGCGAAGTCCGAGTTCGGCGACGCTCTCGTCCTGCAAGCCGACAGTTTTCAGATCGAGAAGAAATTGAGTGAGGCCGCGCAAGCCGCCGCGTCGTACTTGAGCCTCTTCCCCAAGGGACGGCAGGCGGCGCGAGCCGTTTCGATTCAGGCGGTCGTCGCGACCAAGCAGGGTGATCTGGCGCAGGCCGATCTCGCGCTGCAGCGACTCGACACCGAGTTCGCCGAGCATCCGTTGCGACTCGTCACGACGCAGCAGCTCGCCGAGTTGGCCGACGGGCGAGAAGACTGGCCGACAGCCGCGCGACTCTACACGGCCCTCATTCCGCTCAATGACGGTTCCGACAACCAGCCGTATTCGATCCGTGGCCTCGCGTGGGCGCAGTTGAAACAGAAGCAGAGTGCCGAAGCGGCCGCGACGTACGCGCGCGTGCTGAAGGACTTCGCCTCGCACAAACTCGCCGCCGAGTGCGCGTATTATCGCGGCGAGGCGTTGCGAGAATCGGGCGACATCGAAGCGGCGGTCGTTCAGTTCGACGGGCTGCTCAAACAGGTGTCACTCGACAAACCGGCTGACGCCAACGCCGAGCAACAAACGCCGGGGCTCTACTCGTATCGAGCCGGCCTGCAAGCGGCGCGACTGCAACGCAAAGCGAAGCGCACGGTCGAGGCGGACGCAGCGTACGACGAGCTGGTGAAGCGGTTCCCGAAGCCGCAACGGCTCGACCAACTGCTCGATGAATGGGCGCTGCTCAACTACGACGCGGGCCGGTTTGAGCGGGCCGATGACATCTTTCGCAAGCTCATTCAAGACGTGCCGAACAGCGAACTGGCCGACAACGCGCGGCTGAGTCTCGCGGAAAGCGACCTGATCGCCGAAAAGCTCGAACCGGCGAAGAAGGCGTTCGAGGAGTTGTTTGCCTCTGACAAGAGCGACGCCGAAGTGAAGGAACGTTCGCTCTATCAACTCGTCGTACTGGCCGTCGATCAGCAGCGCTGGGCCGATGTCCGAACGCTGGCCGAACAATTGCCGACGCTTTTCCCGAATAGCCCTCACCGTTGGTACGCGAGCTACAGCGTGGTCGAGGCAATCCTGTCGAACCTCAAAGCGACCGACCCCGATCTCGATTCCGCGCGGGAACGTTTGTCGGCGCTGCGAGCCGAGAAAGACAACCCCGCGGTCAACGTGTTGCCGTGGTTCGATCGCGTCTGGGTGCTGCTCGCCGAGGTCAGCTTTCGTCAGAAGAAGTACGACGAATTGGAACCGGTTGTCGCCGAGCTAAAGCAGCGGGCGGTGAAGTCTCAATTCCTGCATCAGGCCGAAGAAGCCCTCGGTCGCGGCTACAAGCAACAAGCGCCACCGAAGTTCGACGAGGCTCGTACCGCATTTGAACGAGTCATCGCCGATCCCTTCGCCTTCCGCACGGAGACCGCCGCCAAGTCGCAGTTCCTGATCGGCGAAACATTCTTCCTCCAAGAGAAGTGGCCCGAAGCGTTCATCGCGTATCAAAAGGTCTTCAACAACTACGACTTCCCCGACTGGCAGTCAGCCGCGTTGCTCCAATCAGCCAAGTGCGACGAACAACAACAACAATGGAAAGAAGCCGCCGCCAGCTACACGCTGCTCCTCAACAAGTTCCCCAAGTCGATGCACGTGGTCGAAGCGAAGCAACGACTCGACGCGGCGACGAAAAAGTTGGGGGGGGTAACGGCCCCTTAAACAACCCCACCGGGCTTGCCCCAGTGGCTCGCAGGTCTTTGCACTACTCCTTCTTGATCCCACTGGAAACGAGTAGTGCAAAGACCTGATTCCACCGGGGCATGCCCGGTGGGGTGAACTTTGATTCAGTTGCTCTCAGCTTTTCTTTTGCATCCCTGCCGCTTCCCCGAGACCCTTCATGCGACTTGCCTTGCTTTGCGACGACCCAGCCATCATCCCATGCCTCGATGCGATCACCGCTGATTCCGCGCATGAGATCGTGATGGCGGTGAGTGTCTCGCCGCTCGGGGCCGAACTGCTGCGAGGCCGTTCCGAAATTCGGCTCGTCGAGCGTTGGGAAGACTTGCTGGTCGCGCGCGGCATCGACGCGATCCTCGTCGGAGGTCACGAGCCAACCGCGCTGGAAGCGGTCAAGCAACTGGCGGCAGCCGGCCACACGATCCTGTTTATCCCCGATGCTGCTCAAGGTTCGACGTTCCTGTACGAGTTGAGTCTGATCCGGGACGACAATCGGGTAAAGCTGATCCCCGCGTTGTGTCATCGTCGCAACTCGGCACTCGTCCGATTGCAAGCTCTTCTGCGTGAGGGTTCGTTCGGCGCGGTGAAGCTCATTCAGTTGGAACGTACGTTCTGTATGCCGCCGAATATGGCCTTGCGACAGACGATCGTCGATTACGTCCTGCTCCCCGATCTCGACCTGCTTCGCTGGTTGGGTGGCGACTACAACCAAGCCACGGCGATCAGAACCGGAGCCACCGATGAGTCACTCCTCACGCAGACCGTCACGCTGGCGGGACGCGGTTTGCCCGAAGCGACGTGGCAGATGGAAGCGACCTCCGGCCCATCGGTCTCAGCTCTGACCATTCACACCGAACGAGGCCAGTTCGTCGCGAAGCAAGAACTCGTTGTGGGACTCAATGGCCTCAGTTGCGAGTGGGTGCTGACGGAACCGGGCGGCGCACAAGTCATCGGAGACCGCGTCACAGCCGCGCGCGAATGTCTCGATGAGATCGAGTCCTCGCTCGCGCAACCGGACTCATCTGCCGCGTGGCCGGACCTCGTGAAGGTCTTCGAGACTCTCGACGCCACCCGCCGCTCGGTGACACGCCGCCGCACGATCGACCTCCACTTCGAGCCGATGTCGGAACGAGCCGCCTTCAAAACGCAGATGATCGCGATGGGCTGTGGCGTACTGACCACGACGTTGATGCTGATGCTCGCCTACCTCGCCGTCGCCAGCCTCGTCCCTTCGGAAGAAACCGAACGACTACAATGGCTTCAATCCGGCACCGCCGCCCTCAACAGCGTCCCACCCGCTTCAAACTGGCGACACGCGCGAACGGCCCTCGCGTACGCCCGACTTCTCGTCTTCACGCCACTGGCGATCTTCCTCGCGCTTCAATTGCTCTACCCGCTGTCTCGACCAACGACGACGGCGGCTGATACATCTCGTTAAATTATTTCCGGCTGATTGCCTCATTTTGGAACCTCATGGACATCATTCGTTTTCATTGTGTTGGTGACGATTACGGGTCGTTGTCGAACTCGGCTCCGTATCCGATCTCGCTGGAAAGCAAGATGTGGTACACGGCCGAGCATTTTTTTCAGGCTCAGAAATTTCATGACTTGCAGGTGCAGAAGCAGATTTTGCTGACACGATCTGTGACCGACATGCTGTGGATCGCCAACAATCCGAAGCTGCGCGTTCGGCGAGACTGGGATGTTCTCAAGCTCAACTTCATGCGCACCGCCGTGCGGGCCAAGTTCACTCAGATTCCAAGCCTCAAGAAACTGCTACTCAACACGGCCGATGCCGTGCTGATTGACCATGACGCTGACGACGACTATTGGTCTGACGGTGGAGATGGCAACGGACGGAACATGCTCGGCGTCGTGCTGATGGAAGTCCGCGATGAGTTGCGGTCGCGCGAGCAGGACAGCTCCGAAAGCCCAAACGAAAAGGTACACCCCAAAGGAAAACATCGCCCATGAAGTCTGCCGTCACGATCAGTCTTGTTGCCGAAGCCAAAGGTGGTCCGTTTGTCTTTTGGGACGATCTTCCCGCCGCCTGCCGTCACGCGGCCGAGCTGGGTTTCGATGCCGTCGAGCTGTTTGCGCCGGGGCCGGATGCGGTCTCGCTGAGTGAGCTCGCGGCGTTATTGAAGTCGCACTCGTTGGGGTTGGCCGCCGTCGGGACGGGGGCTGGTTGGGTGAAGCACAAGCTGAGTCTCACCAGTCCGGATACCGAGACGCGACGGAGTGCCGCGGACTTCATTCGGTCGATGATCGACTTCGGCGGGCCGCACGGCGCACCGGCCATCATCGGTTCGATGCAGGGACGTTGGGGCGAAGGGGTCTCGAAAGAGCAGGCTCTCGACTGGTTGAAAGCCGCGCTGAATGACCTCGGCGAACATGCCCGTCGCTACAACATCCCGCTCATTTACGAACCGCTCAACCGGTACGAGACCAATCTCATCAACACTGAGGCGGCGGGCGCGTCGCTGATGGAGTCGCTGCAAACGGACAACGTGCGACTGCTGGCCGACCTCTTCCACATGAACATCGAAGAGACCAGCATCGCCTCGGGTGTGAAGGACGGCGGTCGCTGGATCGGGCACGTCCACTTCGTCGATTCCAACCGCCGACCGGCCGGCTGCGGACATCTCGACTACGAGCCAATCCTTGCCGCGCTGCGCGAGATTCAATACGAAGGCTACCTCTCAGCCGAGGCCCTCCCGTGGCCCGATCCTGTGGCAGCAGCCAAGCAGACGATTGACGCGTATCGGCAGCTTGTTGGCTAGACCACACGCGACACAAAGTGAAAGGTTTCCGAGCGGGACGGCGTAAGCCCCCTGGCTCTTCTCAAGTGGGCTTACGCCCAAGAATCGGGGGGGGCTGACGCCACCCCGCTCAGATATCAGATCACTGGCCGTGAGTCGTATGACTTCAAATCTTCACCTCACCCAAAACGACTTGTAGAGACACGCACAATGGACATGGAAAGCCTGCTGGGGATGAAGATCATTCCCATTCACGCCCTGCTGGACGAGAACTGCGGATTGAACCCAGCGACCGACCCGCGACAGAAGCTGGGCGACGCGGAACTCATCATGGTTCGCGATGTGATGAGTCGTCGGCAATGTTTGGTCTTCGGCAAAGAGATCATCCGCCGAGTCGCCTTGTCGGGTCGAGCCGAGCCGATGCCGTCGGTCATGGTGGAACTCGACATGGCCACCGACGAACTGCCGCTACTGCTGGCAATGGTCTCCGCCATTAAGGGCCGACACGATTACACGTAGTTGTTCGACTGAAAATAAGGCTCGTTACGATGGAACCCGACGACACAATCGATTCGATACGCCAACAAGAGACATGGACGATCGCCCACGTTGAGCGACTCCGCGCACTCACAGTGAGGTACCCGGAAGACTCGTACCTGTGGGATGTCTTAGGTGACATTTCCCAGATGATCGACAGCGAATCCATTGCCTTCGATTTCTCGCTCCAATGCTACCTCAGCGCAATTGCCGCTGATCCAGCCTATTGGCCCGCCCACGAATCGCTTGGACATTGGTACGACATCGCCGAGAACTTCCCTCTCGCTCAACGGCACTTTCTCCTCGCGATTGAACACGGAGCAGACGATTCCGCTCGCGTTGCTCTTGCCTCGATCCATTCGCAAATGGGCTTGAGGTCTGATGCTTTCGCGGAACTGGATCGTTGCGAAGATCAGCAGGCCGAGATCGTGTTGGACATGCGTCGCGAAATTGCCGAGGGACACCATGACCCGGACAATGACGACGAGCTGACAAAAGCTGAATGACGCCAGCATCTCCGTTTCTGCTTCTCAACCCTCAACGAACGACCTTCAACCATGCTCAAGCATCAGCTGCTTCATCCCGAGATTTCTGCGATCCTGGCTCGGGCGGGCCATCATGCGAAGGTGCTAATCGCCGACGGGAACTATCCCGCTTCAACAAAGCTCGGCCCGAACGCGACGTTGGTCAGCCTGAACCTGGCACCGGGAATCGTCACCGTCTCGCAGGTGCTTCAGACTTTGCTGACTGCCATTCCGGTGGACGAAGTCAACACGATGGGCATCCCCGCCGATGACCCTTACGCACAGCATGGCGATCCCCCGGTCTGGGCCGACTACCGCAAAGTCGTTTCCGACGCAGGTCTGAAGCTGGAGCTGAAGCCAATCAGCAAGTGGGACTTCTACGAGGCGGTCGCATCGCCCGATCATGTCCTCACGATCCAGACCGCCGATCAGAGCCTGTGGGCCAACGTGCTGTTGACGCTCGGCTGCCGAACGAACTGAGTCGTTCACGTTTGAGTTGGCAACTCGCTCGGTTGGGACACTCCAAAAGGGGCGAACTGTTTCGCCCACTCGGATTGCTCGCTGGTGAGCGGCGGCTCGGGGGATGTCGAGTAGATGTAATCCTCGTAGCCCGCCGCATCGTAGACCTTGTGCAATAGAGCTTGCAGATCGAGCGTCGCGTCGGGGACGTCGCCCTTGAGTGGGATTGGAATGACCGGCAGTACGTCGTGCAGGTTGATCGCCCACGCCAACACATCCGGACGCATTGACCGGCGGCTGACCATGACGCGGTAGTCGCAATCCGGAATCCCCGTCAGCGGCAAGTGCGGGCCACCGCGCAACAGGTCGATCTCGACAATCGACACGGGGCTGTACGTCAGTATGCCCCGCTTCTGCATGTACTGTTCCCGATCTGGACCGTACCGCTTGTTGGATGGACTGAGAACCTCGATCAGCGTCACCAGACCACGGCTGTGTCGATCACGAATCTCCACATACGAGTGCTGTTCAATTTCGACATCCGGAAGCTGCGCGATCCGCGCGACGCTGCCGCCATCGCTTTCAAATACGGACACGTCTGGGCGAGCAAACAGCTTGCCCCGCTCCATGGCGTCTGGCTCGTGAATGAACACACTCTCTTCGATCTTCACGAAGAACCCCGGCCGAATCTGTGCGGCCAGAGCATCACTGATGTAAGTGATGAGCCGCTGATGAAAGTCCTGCCAGGCGGCGGGCTGTTCGAGATACGGGTTCATTCCAGGAAACGGTGACGGCATGATCGCTCCTGACTCTCAGAACAACCGGTTGTAGCCGTTGAGAGCGGCGACGCGGTATGCCTCAGCCATGGTCGGGTAGTTGAACGTGGTGTTGATGAAGTACATCAATGTGTTGTGGGGTTTAGGTTGGGCCATGATGGCTTGCCCGATGTGAATGATCTCGCTGGCGTTCGAGCCGAAGCAGTGAATGCCGAGAATTTCCATCGTCTCGCGGTGGAAGAGGAGCTTCAACATGCCGGTCGTTTGGCCGGTGATTTGTGCTCGGGCGATGCTCTTGAAGTGGGCGTGACCGACTTCGTACGGGATCTTGCCCTCGGTCAGTTCGCGTTCGGTCTTGCCGAGTGAACTAATTTCGGGACTGGTGTAGATGCCCGTCGGGATGTCGAGTGACGGGACGGGGCCGCAATCACCCTCGATCGCCAGTTCACCATTGGCCTCCGCCAAGACACACAGCAAATGGCTAGCGGCGTAGCGGCCTTGGTTGTACGCGGCACTGGCCAGCGCGGGGGGGCCAATCACGTCGCCTGCGGCATAGATGTGCGGGACGACGGTCTGCATGTGTTGATTGACGGGGATGTTGCCGCGCTGGTCGGGCTTGACGCCAATCTCTTCCAGCCCGAGTCCGTCGGTGTTTCCCGTGCGACCGGCCGCCCACAACAGGGCATCCGTCTTGAGTTGCTTGCCCGACTTGAGGTGCAAGATCACGCCATCATCAGTCGCCTCGATCCGCTCGGTCTCCTCGCGATGGCGGATGATGACGCCTCGTTCGCGCAGGTGATAACTGAGGGCATCGACGATCTCTTCGTCGAGGAAGTCGAGCAACCGGTCGCGGTTGTTGATGAGGTTCACTTTGATTTCGAGGTTGCGGAACATCGACGCGTACTCGCATCCGATGACACCCGCGCCGACGATGGTGATCGACTTCACGTTCAAGTCGAGATTGAGCACCGTGTCGCTGTCGAAGATGCGCGGGTGTCCGAAGTCGATCCCGGCCGGGCGGTACGGACGCGATCCCGTGGCGAGAACGATGTACTTGCCCCGCAACTCGGCGTGTGAGCCATCGGCCTGGACCGCCTCGATCGTGTGCGGATCAATGAACCGCGCGACACCGCGCACGATGGGGATGTCGTTTCGGTCGTAGAAGGCGGTGCGCATCTTGACCTGCGCCTCGATGACCGACTTCGCCCGACGACGCAGGTCGGGGATCATGAAGTGCGCGGTCAGTCCATGTTCGCGGAAGAGAACATTGTTGTTGACCTCGGTCATCTGGAAGATGGCATACCGCAGTGCCTTACTCGGGATGGTCCCCTTGTGCGTGCAACTGCCGCCGACCGCCGGATCGCGTTCGACGACGGCCACCGATTTGCCGTGCTTGACCGCCTGCATCGCGGCTCCTTCGCCGCCGGGGCCGGTCCCCACCACAATCACGTCATATTCGCTGGCTAAGTCCGTCATGAGAGTCCTTCTCAAAGATTCCAACTGCTTTTCGTCTGACAAATTCGTGGTGAACGAGTGGTCGAACAACTTTGTATTGAGGGGGACATCACTAGCCCGACGCGCAAGCGAGGGTTTCACTTTCTACAACGGTTTGCCCTCGCTTGCGCGTCGGGCTAGTCGTTGAACAACCCCGCAATCTCAAGTTGTCAGACCACGAGTCACTTGGTTCGGCTCTCAGCGCGGTGTAAGGCGTCCGCGAGTGCCTCTTCAATTTCTGGCACGAGGACTTTGACGCTCTCACTGCGCGTGGCCATTCCACGCGCTTGCTCGCCCAGCTTGCGGAGATTGGTTTGATCTCCCTCCAACCCCGCAAGAATCGCGAGACCCGCTTTGCCGTGTGCTTTCTGCCAAGCGTCTGTCGAGGCCTCGAACTGCTCGAACGTTTCCTTCGCGCGCGGCTTTCGTTTCGTCTTGAGATAGATCAGCGCGAGGTTGATGTCGGCGCGGCTCTGAATCAGTTCCGTCGCGTCCTTGCGACCTTTGACCGCACTCCAGGCGGCTTCGTCCCCCGGTCTGCCCATCGCGTAATAGAGCTGGCCCTCCGCGCTCGGCAGGACCTGAACATGGGGTGGAGTCGTGGCCTCCGTCAGGAACGGATCGGGCGTTCGCATCGCCCAACCGATCCCCGCCGTGCTGGCCATCACCAAGACACATGCGGCCATCATCCACTTCATCTGATCACGTAGCGGCCGTTCCAACAGTGGCTTCGTTGATCGTGTCAAAGAGGTCGTCTGACGGAACGACGCTTCCGAGGGCGGTGTCTCCTTGCCGGTCGCCTGTCGCAGCAACGCCTTGAGATCGTTGGCCACGGCGAGTGCATCGGCCGGACGATCCTCTTTCTTTTTGGACATCATCCGTTCGATCAGCGCGACCACGCCGGGCGGGACATCCGGCCGCGCCTCCTTCAACGACGGCGGTACTTCGTTGAGATGCTTCACCGCCACCGCAAGGGCCGTCTCACCCGTAAACGGCGGTCGTCCGGTCAGCATGTGCCACGCCATCACGCCCATCGAATAGATGTCGCTGCGCGCATCGAGCGGCTTGCCGTTCACTTGTTCGGGGCTCATGTAGAGCGGCGTCCCCATTGTCACGCCGACTTGCGTCAGCGCGACCTTCTCGCCGTGCAGTGACAATTGCGCGAGACCGAAGTCGGCGACCTTCGCTTCGCCTTTCTTCGTCAGCAGCACGTTCTCGGGCTTGATGTCGCGATGGACGATGCCACTGGTCGCGGCAACCTGCAACGCGGCGGCGACCTGCTTGAGGATGTGCAACGCGATGGGGACTTCGAGCGGTCCCTTCCGCGTGATGAACTCCTTCAGGTTGCGACCCTGCACGTATTCCTGCGCGATGAAGTGGATGCCGTCCTGCTCGCCGACCATGTAGACCTGAACGATGTTCGGGTGATTAAGGCTTCCGGCGGCGGTCGCCTCGTGGCGGAACCGCTTCACGTAACTGGCGTCGGCCACGAAGTCGGGCCGCAAAATCTTGACCGCCACCTGACGCCGCAAGCTCGTCTGCTCGGCCAACCAGACTTCGGCCATGCCCCCTTTGCCGAGTCGCCTCAGCAAATGAAACTCACCCAACGTCAGACCGGTCAAATCAAATGGCATCGGCGGTGACGCAGAATTGCCACTTCCGGATATGGCGTTCGCCGCAGCCTCGGGCGTGGAGTCACCGCTGGATTTCTGAGGGCCATCCGGGCGTTTCGGCTCGGTCATCATCTTCTCCGCGCGAGACATTGAGTGGGGCGAGGGGGGGCGAAGTTCAGTTCAAAGGTCCGCTCAGATCGGTACGAAGCGAGCGGCGGCTACTGTAGCATACGTCCGAAAAATCGTCGCCCAGCCAACTCCCACCGCATCCAAAGGGACCACGATGTCTCGCACTGATGACCTAGCCTTACTGCGTGAATACACCAACAGCGAAAGCCTCATCAAGCACATGCTCGCGGTCGAAGCGGCTTGCCGCGCGTATGCCCGCAAGTTTGGTGAGGACGAAGAGAAATGGGGGACCGTCGGGTTGCTCCATGACTTCGATTATCAGCGCTGGCCCGATCCGCCCGACCATCCGCTCCAAGGGGCGGCGATCTTGAAGGAACGCGGTTATCCCGACGACGTGATCTATGCGATCAAGTCGCACGCGGACTATCTCAGCGACACTTGCCCGCGAGTCTCGCGGCTCGACAAGACGCTGTATGCCTGCGACGAACTGTGCGGGTTCCTCACCGCGTGTGCTCTGGTCCGACCACCGCGCTTGGAGGGACTGACTCCCGCCAGCGTCAAAAAGAAATTGAAGAACCTCGCGTTCGCGGCGTCGATCCATCGCCAAGACATCACAAACGGCGCGGTCGATCTCGGCGTGGACCTCGACGAACACATCGCCTTCTGCATCGCCGCACTGCAACCGATCGCAGCGGAGCTGGGGCTGCTGCCAGTCGCCGAGTAACGCGGCTTGTAGGATGGGCACTCCTGCGCGTCCGCTCCTCCGTTTTCAAACGGGACAGGCTGAAGTGCCCATCCTACAAGTCGGTTCGATCCCTCCACTCATTCCAACAAGCACACGCGATGACTCCAACCGACATTCTCACCGCCACCGCCACTCACGTGCGCGAAACACTCGCGGGCGACAGCTCCGGCCACGACTGGTGGCACATCGATCGAGTCCGCCGCAACGCGCTGCTCGTGGCGCGAGAAGAGGGAGCGAACCTGTTCGTCACGGAACTGGCCGCGCTACTGCACGACATCGCCGATTGGAAGTTTCACGGCGGAGACGACACCGCCGGGCCGCGTGCCGCGCGTGAGTGGCTCGTCCGGTGTGAGGCCGATCTCGCGCTAATCAAACACGTTTGCGAGATCATCGCGACCCTGTCGTTCAAAGGGGCGGGCGTCGCCACGGAGATGCAAACGCTGGAAGGCCGCTGCGTGCAGGACGGCGATCGCCTTGATGCCATCGGAGCGGTCGGCATCGCCCGGGCCTTCGCGTTTGGAGGCCACTTCGGCCGCGCGATGTACGACCCCGACGTGTCTCCCGAACTGCATCAATCGTTCGCCGCCTACAAACAAAAAGGCGGCCCGACGATCAACCACTTCTACGAGAAGTTGCTGCTGCTCAAAGACCGAATGCAGACCGCCGCCGGACGCCGCCTCGCCGCCGAACGGCATCAGTTCATGGAGCAATACCTCACGCAGTTCTTCGCCGAGTGGAACGGAAACGCGTAAGGGACCAACTGATACTTCTCGCGGCACAAAGTGAGTGGTTTCTGAGCGGGCGGCGTCAGCCCAATGGCACTCACTTTGAGCGGCACGGCGCTAGCCGCCGGTAAACGGAGTTGCGTTTCCAAGCAAAGAACCGGCGGCTAGCGCCGTGCCGCTCACGGAGTGAATGACAAAGTGAGTGCCATTGGGCGTCAGCCC
>Ga0114966_10001933_pt1 | contig 18821 bp, 19 predicted proteins | sample M_130207_XF_Meta_FD_87029 | JGI IMG/M metagenome (GOLD analysis project Ga0114966, IMG submission 87029) | Freshwater microbial communities from Lake Montjoie, Canada to study carbon cycling - M_130207_XF_MetaG | ecosystem: Environmental > Aquatic > Freshwater > Lake | place: Lake Montjoie...
AGCTCGCCGTGGACAATGACCGCGCCCGTATCGGGTTCACCAGCGAGGCGTGGGTGGCGAGGGCACTCGGTCTGGTGCAGCTCCGCCGTCCCGAGGAGGCGCTGCGCTGTCTCGAGCAAGCGGAAACTGCCGTAGCCGGAGTGGCGTACGCGTACCTCACGTCCGTACGGGTGCTCGTGGACGTGAGCCTCGGTGAGTTCGAGGCGGCGCTGGTGCGTTCGGCTGCTGTGTCGGCCGATCACGGAGCCAGCTACCTCGACCACGTGTACGCAGGAGTCGGTGCTGCGCTCGCGCACGCCCGCACCGGATCACCGCGTGCCGCCGTCAACGCGCTGGACCGCGCGGATGCCATCGCGGTGCGCACCGGGGATGTCGTGGCGAAGGCAGTTATCGCACTTGCCCGCTCGATCGTCGATCCTGAGCGCGAGGCCGGGCAGGGTCTCGAGCTTGACGTCCCGCTGCACGGGTGGCGACGCCTTTTCGAGTCGACGATGACGCAGTCGTGAGCGACTGGCTCAGGGCGGCTGAGGATGGGCTCGAGCGCTGCGCCTGGGGCGCCGGTCCGGACACGCAGTACCGCGACTACCACGACACGGAGTGGGGTCGTCCGGTGCTCGATGACCGCAGGCTGTTCGAGAAACTGTGTCTCGAGGGCTTCCAGTCGGGCCTGTCGTGGCTCACGATCCTGCGCAAGCGGGAGAACTTCCGGTCCGCCTTCGCCGGCTTCGAGGCACATGCAATGGCGAACTTCGGTGCACAGGATGTCGAGCGCCTCCTCGGCGATGCGGGGATCGTCCGCCACCGCGGCAAGATCGAGTCGACGATCAACAACGCCCGCCGGGTGATTGCGCTCGCCGAGGAGTTCGGGTCGCTGGCGGCCTACGTGTGGCGCTTCGAGGCCGAGCCGTACCGTCCTGCCGGGGGCCCGTTCCCCATCCCGTCGGTCTCCCCGGCCTCGACAGCGATGTCCAAGGACCTGAAGAAGCGCGGTTGGTCGTTCGTGGGGCCGACCACGGTGTACGCGTTCATGCAGGCCATGGGGCTCACCAATGATCATTTCGAGGGTTGCTGTGTGCGCCGGGCATGTCTGGACGCCCGCGCGGCGCTCGTGCTCCCCGGCTGACGGCGGCCGCCCGATTCGCTACGCTCCGGCCATGGGGGAAACGTGGATCAACGCCGCTGCGGACTCGTCGGCCGAGAGTCTTCTGGCATTGCGCCCGGACCTCGCCGGGCATCTCGAGGCGTTCGACTCGCACGCTGCCGCCAGCATCGGGCCCCGACTGCGCACGCTGCTGGAGATCCGCGCAGCCCAGTTGCTCCGCAACGAGGGATACGTGGCATCCGCGGACCCGGAACTCGTGGATCAGGCAACCAACTGGTACTCCCACGCTGCGCTGTCCGACGTGGAGCGCACCTCGATCGAGGTGTGTGAGGCCTTCCTCATCGATCACCACTCGATCACCGACGACCAGATCCTTCGCCTCCAGCACCTGCTCGGGGAGCAGGGAACCGTTGCCCTCCTCATGAACATCGCCATGCTCGACGGATTCACCAAGTTCCGCCGGGTCTTCGCAGTGGAAGGAATCTGATGTCCACCTCGCCCCGCCTTCGGGACGCCGAAGGCAAGCCGATCAACGCCGTGGCGGAGTACTTCTCCAGCACGCCCTACGGCGACCTCTACGGACACTTCTGGAGCCACGGCCTCGTCGAGCAGTCCATCAAGGAGGTTGCGCGACTGCGCAACGCCACCATCACCGATTGCGGTCTTTGAAAGAAGCTGCGCTTCGCGGTCGCGAGGCAAGAAGGGCTCACCGAGGAGCTCGTCGAACAGATCACCGATCAGTGGGCCGACAGCGGACTCCCGGAGCGTCACAAGCGGGCCCTGATCCTCGCTGATGCGTATCTCAACGAAACGGGTGCCCCGTCCCCCGAGCAGCAGGCAGCGCTGCGGGCGGAGTTCTCCGAGCCCGAGATTGTGGAGATCGGCGTAGGGCTCGCGCTCGTGCACGGGCTCTCGAAGGTGCTGATCGTGCTCGGTCTCGAGCCCGAGCAGATGGATGTCACCGTCATCCCCTCTCCCGGTAGCTAGTCCTCTCCATCGCCGATCGGGCAGGCCCGATCGGCAATCATGGAGGGGCTATGTCTGAGACCGATGACCGTTATCGAACCGGCCTGATTGTCGGCCGTTTCTGCCCACCACACCTCGGCCACCGTTTCGTGATCGGCTGGGCGGCACAGCGCTGCGAACGCTTGGTTGTGTTCGTGAACACGCGGGACGGCGAGGTGGTGCCCGGCGCACTGCGCGCGCAGTGGCTGCAGGACATGACCCCCGAGGCGACCGTCGTGGAGGTGCACCACAACCTCGAGACGAACTTCGACGACGAGGAACTGTGGGCCCAGTGGATCGACCTGTTCCGCTCCAAGTGGCCGTTCCCCGATGACGGGCCGCACGCCGTGTTCTCGTCCGACTTCTACATCGACGAGTTGGCACGGCGCCTCGGCGCCGAGGCGGTGGTGGTGGACCCGGACCGCAGCGCGGTGCCCATCTCGGCAACGCTCATCCGGGAGTACCCGGGCGAGTACCTCTCGTACCTCGCTCCCGCCGTGCGCGCGTGGGTGGAGGAGAACTGGGTGAAGGCGTAGCCCGTCCGGTTCCCCCGGTTGCTATCTGCCCGGCTGCTTGACCACGCGCAGGTACGGCTTCACGGCGGTCCAGCCCTGCGGGAACAGCTTCTTCGCATCGTCGTCGGACACGACGCCACCGATGATCACGTCGTCGCCGTCGTGCCAGTTCGCAGGGGTTGCCACCTTGAACTTCGCGGTGAGCTGCAGCGAGTCGATCACCCGCAGGATCTCGTCGAAGTTGCGACCGGTCGAGGCCGGGTACGTGATCGTCAGCTTCACTTTTTTGTCGGACCCGATGACGAATACCGAGCGAACGGTGAAGCTGTCGCTCGCGTTCGGGTGGATCATGTCGTAGAGGTTGGACACCGTGCGGTCCGGGTCGCCGATCATGGGGAAGTTGACCGCAGTGCCCTGGGTCTCTGCGATGTCCTGCTCCCACTTGACGTGGGAGTCAACAGTGTCCACCGAGAGCCCGATCACTTTCACGTTCCGTCGGTCGAACTCGGGCTTGATCCTCGCGACGTAGCCGAGTTCGGTGGTGCACACCGGCGTGAAGTCCTTCGGGTGGCTGAACAGCACACCCCATGAGTCGCCAAGCCACTCGTGGAAGTGGATCGTGCCCTGCGTGGTGTCCGCCGTGAAGTCGGGTGCTTCGTCGCCCAGCCGAATGGCCATGGAGGGTCTCCTTGAGGTGAACGCGGTCGGCAGGGACCGACTCCGTGCAACTTGTTCTATCAAGGGAAAGTGGAAAAGCCGAGTAAATGGGTCGGGAATTACCCCCGGGCGCGCCCCCTTTCCCGAGGCGTGGCGCCGCGTACTGTCTGGTCATGACACCGCCCGTCCGCTTCGGAGTAGTCCACGACTTTCGCTGTCCGCCCGGCAGCGCTCACACCATGCAGGACGTCTACCGCGAGACGCTCGAGCAGGTCGCGATGCTCGACGAGGCCGGCCTCGACATGACCTGGTTCAGCGAACACCACTTCATGGACGATGGGTATCTGCCCAGCGTGGTTCCCGTGGCCGGCGCGGTGGCAGCGATCACCAAGCGCATGCGTATCTCCACCGACGTAGCGCTGGCCCCGTTCCAGCACCCGCTGCGGTTCGCGGAGGACGTTGCGGTGCTCGACCAGATCTCGAACGGGCGGATGGAGATCGGCCTCGGGCTTGCATACGCGCCGCACGAGTTCCGTACCTTCGGAATCCCGCTCAAGAACCGCGTGTCGCTCACCGAGGAGATGGTGCAGATCCTGCAGTTGGCGTGGAGCGGTGAGCGGTTCTCCTTTCGCGGCAAGCGCTACCAGTTCGACGACGTGCACATCACGCCGCACACGGTTCAGCCGGGGGGTCCACCGATCTGGCTCGCAACCACGAGTGCCGCGAGTGTCGCTCGCGCCGTGCGCTTCGGTGTGAACGTGTTGCCGCAGGGCGACGCGCGCGTGGTGCTCGACGAATGGCGTGCATCGTCGCTCGCGGCCGGCCAACAGCCAGACGACCGTCGCGTCGGCATCATCCGCAGCGTGCTCGTCACCGACGACCCCGAGCGCGACTGGCCCCCGCTGCGTCAGGCCGAGCGTTACCGCGTGGCGGTGTACGCGAAACTCGGTGAGGAGGCTGGCCCGGATTCTGCGGGAAACCTGACCGGTAAGGAGCGCATCCCGCAGCGACCGATTATTGGTGATGTGGCGACCTGCGTGGAGGAGCTGTCCTCGTTCATCCTCGACAACGGATTCACCGACGTGGTCTCGTGGGGCTCGGCGCCGGGGATCCTGCCGCACTCAATCACCCCGAACCTGTTGCGGTACACCCGCGAGGTGGTGCCACAGGTGCGCGCCCGCGTGGAGGCTGCCCGGGCCTAGGGGGTCGTTGATCGCCGCCTCTGCGTTTTCGGTACCGAAACCCGCGCATTGCCCTAGCGGGCTCAACGGGTGATCACGACAGTAAGCGCCTACAGTCGTGGGGGCGACGTCGGCCTTCCCGACGACGGCGTTGCAGGAGCAGAGCGATGAGCATCCCGGTACCGGTCGAGGGTCTCGCCGAGGCGATGGCCGAACGTCCCTATGCGTATCTCCTCACCGTGAGCGATGACGGCCGACCGCACGCTGTCGCCGTCACCCCGGTGCTCGTGAACGGCGTGCTGCGCGCAACAGTCGGCCGGCGCACGGCGTCGAACGCTTCGGCGCGGCCGAACGGCGTGAGCCTCGTGTGGCCCCCCGCCGCGGCCGGCGGTTACAGCCTCATCGCCGACGGGGCCGCAAGCGCGTCCGGCGAGGTTGTCGAGGTGCGGCCGACAAAGGCGGTACTGCACCGACCGGCACCCGCCGACGCCGGGTCGCCGGAAGCAGGGTCGTGCGGCTCGGACTGCGTCGGCGTGAGACTGGACTGACGGCACCCGACCCGATGTCGATCACGAGGGGCCCGCGCCGCGAGCCCGTGCTGGAGCGCCAACTGATTCGCGTCGCGCTCGCGCTCGCTTCGGCCGTGCTCGTCTCGTGTTCCGGCGGCAGGGCCACAACTAGCACGGTCGCAACCAGCACGGTCCCCGCCACCCTTGCGCCGGGCGGGCCCGATACGGCCCCCACCACGACCGTGGCAGTGGCTTCCACGCGTGTCGCACAGCCGTCGTCCACCCGGCCCTCCACAGCACCCTCGCCGACGGGTCAGCAGGCAACCTCGAGCACCGATGCCCCGGACGGGACGGTGCTGGTGCTCGACCTGCTCGCGGGGATCGTGGTGGAGAACGAGCACGGTGCCGGCTACCAGCGGAGCCTATTCGAGCACTGGGTGGACCTCGACGGAGACGGCTGCGATACCCGCGCCGAGGTGTTGGCTCGCGACTCGTCGTCTCCGGTGCAGCGCGACCCGTACCGCTGCCGGGTGGTGGAGGGCGACTGGTATTCGGTCTACGACGGTTGGGAGGAGACCCTCCCTTCCGAGATCGACATCGATCACGTTGTCGCCCTCAAGGAGGCGTGGGACTCGGGTGCTTGGGACTGGTCGCCGACCGCCCGGCGCCTGTACGCGAACGACCTCACCGATCCTCGAACGTTGAGGGCGGTAAGCGACGACTCCAACCGGGCCAAGAGCGACAAGGACCCGTCGAACTGGTTACCGATGTCGTCGTTCGTGTGTACCTATCTCGGCGACTGGGTGTCCATCAAAGTTCGCTGGAACCTCTCGATGGATCAGAGCGAGTTCGGGCGGGTGCGCAACTTGTTGACCTCGGAGTGTCCGGGCCTGAGGGTGCCCGCACCGACCGCACCGCCGGTGGACGTGCCTGCGGCGGGTTCGGGCGGTGCCGTCGACAGCGTGCCGTCCAACGATGCCGGGGTGGGTGGTGGCGATGTGTACTTCGCGAACTGTGCTGCCGCACGGGCCGCGGGTGCCGCGCCGCTGCGCGAGGGGGAACCGGGCTATCGCACCGGCCTTGACCGGGATCGCGATGGGGTGGCCTGCGAGGGCTAACCCATCAGGCGTAGTCGACGGACGCGAAGTCCTTCAGCTTGTCGAGTCGGTGGCGCGACGTGATGAGGCGGACCGTGCCGGACTTCGAGCGCATGACGAGCGACTGCGTGGTGGCGATGCGGCCCTCGAAGTGGACGCCCTGGAGCAGTTCGCCATCGGTGACGCCGGTGGCGGCGAAGAAGCAGTTATCGCCCTGCACGAGGTCATCGGTGGTGAGGATGCGGTCGAGGTCGTAACCGGCCTCGATGGCCGCCTGGCGCTCGCTGTCGTTGCGCGGCCAGAGCCTGCCCTGGATCTCGCCACCCATGCACTTCAGCGCTGCTGCGGCGGTGACACCCTCCGGGGTGCCGCCGATGCCGAAGAGCACGTCTGCGCCGGCACGGGGCCAACAGGTGGCGATGGCTCCGTAGATGTCGCCGTCGGTGATGAGCCGGATGCGGGCGCCGGCCTCGCGGATCTCTTCAATCAGTTCGCTGTGCCGCGGGCGGTCCAGCACGACAGCGGTGAGGTCCCGAACCTGGGTGCCCTTGGCCTTCGCGATCCAGCGGAGGTTCTGCGTGGGCGATGCGGTGACGTCGATCGCGCCGGCAGCCTCGGGCCCGACAGCGATCTTCTCCATGTACACGCACGGGCCGGGGTTGAACATCGTGCCGCGGTCCGATACGGCGATCACCGCAAGCGCGTTGCCCCGGCCGAGTGAGGTGAGCGTGGTGCCATCGATCGGGTCCACTGCCACGTCGCACTTGGGTGACGTGCCGTCGCCGACCATCTCGCCGTTGTAGAGCATCGGCGCCTCGTCCTTCTCACCCTCACCGATCACCACGATGCCGTCCATGGCGACGGTGGACAGCACAGTGCGCATCGCCTCGACGGCAGCACCGTCCGCGCCGTTCTTGTCCCCGCGGCCCATCCAGCGTGACGCTGCGAGGGCCGCCGACTCGGTAACACGGACAAGTTCGAGGGCGAGGTTCCGGCTGGGGGATTCACGTTCGGGCACGACAAGAACGTAACACCGCGCGCTCGCTACGGTGCCCTCCGATGATCAACGTGAATCTGTGCCTCTCCGGCAGGGAGCTTTCCGAGCCGTGCCCGTCCCCGGACGGCCACTCGGTTCTCGTCGGTGTGCGCACTGCCGGGCGGAGCGCGATGCTGCTGGTGCCGTCGAACGGGGGCCCCGAGCGGGTGCTCTCGGTCAGTCCCGGTCCCGTGCTCGCGCGGGGCCTCAGTGGCGGGTGCGCCGACTGGCTGCCCGACGCGTCGGGATTCGTGTACGCAGCCGTCGATGGACAGGTCTGGCTGCACCTGCTCACCGGCGAACGCCGTGCCCTCTCCGCGCTCGACGCCGGGCACGAGGTCACCTCGCCGGCCGTCTCGCCGGACGGCTGCAGCGTTGCATTCGTCGTCGACCTCGCAGCGGTCCACGTCGTTCGCCTTCACGGCGCTGATGCGGGCCTGTTGGTCGCAGCCGGATCCGATTTCGTCACCGACCCCGCGTGGTCCCCGGACGGTCGTGAACTGGTGTGGCAGGCGTGGGACGTCCCGAATATGTCGTGGGACGAGTCGTTCACCGTTCGCTGGTCGCCAGTGCCTGGCGCCCTCCCCGAACGGACCGGCCCGACAGCGCCGCAACAGGTGCAGCAGGTGCAACAGCCCCGCTTCTCGACCGACGGTGCGCTCTGGGACGTTTCCGACTCGACCGGATGGCTCAACATCCGTCGCGACGGCAGGACCGTGCTCGACGAGCGCCACGAGCATGCCGGACCCGGTTGGGGCCCGGGCCAGCGCTCGTTCGCGGTGTCTCCCGACGGTGCGCGCGTGGTGCTCAACCGCAACGAGTCCGGGTTCGGCCGCCTCGTGGTTGTGGACGTGTCGACCGGTGCGGTGACGGAGGTGGCCAAGGGCGTTCACGGCCAGTTGCGCTGGGTCGGTGACCGCGTGACGGCATTGCGCACGGGCGGGCGCACACCGACGCAGGCTGTTGCGTACGACACGAACGCGGACGGGACCGCGTGGTCGCGCACCACACTTGCCGTCGGCCCTGTCGCCGAGTGGTCGCAGGTGGAGGAGCACCTCGTCGAGCCCGAACTCATCGAGGTGAGCACCTACCAGGGGGCACGCGTGCCCGCACGTGCTTATCGACCCGCAGACCCGGCGGCCCGCGCCGAGGGTCGCCTCATTTGCTGGGTGCACGGCGGCCCGACCGACCAGTGGCAGGTGACGTTCATGCCGCGCGTAGCGTTCTGGGTGTCACGCGGGTGGACAGTGCTCGTGCCCGATCACCGTGGCTCCACCGGGCACGGCCGCGCGTTCCAGCAGGCGATGCGAGGCCGCTGGGGGAGCGCTGACGCAGCCGACGTGGCGGCCACCATCGCGTACGCACAGGCACTCGGGTGGGGGACGAGGGCGCGAACCGTGCTCATGGGCGGTTCGGCCGGCGGTTACACGGCACTCAACGTGCTGATTGCGAACCCCGAGCTCGCTGCGGGAGCGGCTGTTGTGTATCCGGTCACCGACCCACGCGTGCTGGCCGGGGCGACACACCGCTTCGAGGCGCACTACAACGACACACTCGTCGGAGACGACCTCGTGGTCATCGATCCAGTGCGCCTCACCCGGCCCGTGCTCATCCTGCACGGCGACACGGATCCGGTGGTCCCGGTCGGGTACAGCATCGAGTTCGCGCGGCGTGCAGCGGAACTGCACCACGATGTGGAGCTTCACGTGTTCGAGGGCGAGGGACACGGGTTCCGCCAGCCGGCTAACCAGGCGGCCGAGTACGCGCTCATCGAGCAGTTCGTCGCACGCATCGTGTGATTGCCGCTGCAGCGGTGGCCTGATTGACGCGAGGAGTAGCCTCGATCTCATGTCCACCCGCGTGTGTCCGCTGTGCCGTGCGGAGTATCTCGACTTCAAGGAGTCCTGCAACCATTGTGGTGTTGCGCTCGTCGAGCCCGGTGAGGACATCGACATCCGGCTCCTCGACGAGGATGAGCAGGTCGTGTACGACCTGTCGGCGTGGCCGATCGACGCCCAGACCGAGACCGCAATCGCGTTCGCCGAGTCCGGTCTGCCCCACCTGTGGGACGGAACCGACCTGATCGTCCCCGAGGTCCACGAGGAATCGGCGGACCGCATGCTCGAGCGAATCGAGGACCAGTTCGGCCTGGTGGACAAGGAGGAGCGCGAGATGCTCGCCGAGGAGGACGCCGAGTCGGCAGACCCCGAGTCGGTCGGCGACACCTCCGGCGGCGATACCGAGTACGACCTTGAGGAGTGGCCCGCATCCCGTCGTATCGAGCTCGTCGAGCGCCTCGTCGAGCTCAGTGTCCCGCACCACTGGGAGGACCATTTCCTCGTCGTCCCGACGTCCCGCGAGGACGAGGTGGATGCGTTGCTGGACGAGATGGACGGCGTGCAGCCGGGTGCGCGGGGCGACAACGTGGGCCACCTTGATCTGGCCCCCGCAGAGATTGCGTCAACGCTGTTCCTCGCTGCCGAGCGGATGCGCAGGGGCAAGGTGGACGCGAGCCATTACGGCGAACTGCTCGGGGCGCTCGACGCAGCGGAGCCGGAGCAGCCGCCGTACGGCTTTGACCCGAAGGTGTGGGAGCAGGCGATTGAGCTCGGCGACGAACTCGCGGATGCCGTTGCGGACGACACCGACGCTGTTGAGGAGATTGCCGCAAACCTCTACGCACTCCTGCGTCCGCTGATCTGAACCCCACCTGCTGGCATCTGGCAGGCTGAGGGCGGACCAAGGAGGGGACATGCAGGTCGATGTGATGACCGGGGGCAGGTCACTGCGCTCGATGCAGGAGTTCGCAAGGGCAACCAAGGCAGCGGGGTTCTCGGGGCTCGTGCTCACCGAGACCGGACGGACGGCATACCTCGCGTGCGCTGCATCGGCTCTCGCCGAGCCGGAACTGGATCTCGCCACCGGTGTCGCGGTGGCGTTCCCGCGCAGTCCGATGATCACGGCGTCCACGGCGTGGGAGCTCGCGGAGGCCTGTGGCGGGCGCTTCCGCCTTGGGCTCGGTACGCAGGTACGAGCGCACGTGGAACGACGCTTCGGCGTTCCGTTCGATCCGCCCGGTCCGCGTCTCGAGGACTACGTGCAGGCCGTGCGCGCCTGCTTCGCGGGATTCCGTGGCGAGCCGTTCAACTTCGAGGGTCGCTTCACGAAGATGTCGCTGCTGCCCAAGGCATGGTCACCCGGCCCGATCGGACTGCCCGACCCCTCAATCGACGTTGCGGCCGTCGGCCCGTGGATGCTGCGCATGGCGGGCCGGGTCGCCGACGGCGTTCACGTGCACCCGATCAACACGGACGCGTACCTGCGCGAGACAGTGGTCGACACTGTTGCCGCCGGGCTTGCCGAGGCAGGACGTGCTCCGGGATCGGTGCAGTTGATCGTGCCGACCTTCACGGTGGTGGGCGACTCACGTGAGGAGCAGCAGCGCTGGCGGGAGATGGCCCGTCAGCAGGTGTCGTTCTATGGCTCGACGCCGAACTACGCCTTCATCTTCGAGCAGATCGGTCACCCGGACACCACGGCGAGGATCCGCGAGTGCCAGAAGGCCGGCGACGTGCAGGGCATGGCAGACGTGGTGACCGATGACATCCTCGATCACTTCGTTGTCACCGCCGCGTGGGACGATCTGGCAGACGCCCTCGTCAACCGGTATGCAGGTGTTGCGTCCCGTGTGGTCCTCTACTACGGGGCGGCGATGTTCGACCACAACCCCCGGGACTACGAGCGTCTCGGCGAGGTGGCCCGGGACATCGTGCGCCGTTGCCGACCCGCCGAACCAACGGAGCGGTCACCCGAAACGCACCGATAGCGTTTGGCGTCGTGCTGCTGGCCGAGCTCGAAGTGTGGCACTCCCGACCGATTGCGCCGACACGTCGTGTTTCCCTCGGTCACCTCGTCCTTCCGGCCGACCCGGCCCCGGGTGTAGGCGGTCTGCTGCTTGGAGCCGTGGTTGCGGCCCACGCGCCGGACATCGACGATGAGTTGGCTCCCGACGTGCACCGACTGCTCGCCGAGGTGGAGCGCGGAGACCGCGTCGCCCAGCCCCGGCTCCGTCACCGGTATCAGGCAGACCGTCACGGCTTGGCACGCTCGGTGCACTCGCTGATCAGCGACGGCGATCAACTGAGTTTCGAGTTCCGCGGGCAGGGTTCCCCCCTGCAGCAGGTGCTCGGGGCGATCTACGCGCTTGAGCGGCTTGATGCCACCGCACGCCGCGTCGTTGCGCCGTCGCTGCGTCGCGCCTACCGGTGGAGGGGGCCGCTCGGCGAGGCATTCATCTCGTCGTTCCTCGGTGGTGCCTCCGGTTCGTTCACGGCCGTCACCAATCCCACTGCGTGGGCGCTGGACCTGCTCGGGTTCCCGCCCGGGACCGTGAAGCCGCCGAAGAAGGAAGTGACGTCACGTTTCCGGCTGCGAGTGCGGGACGCGCACCCCGATGCCGGCGGCGACTCGACGGTTGCGGCGAAGCTGATCTCGGACCTCGGCGAGGCGCGAAGGATCCTCAGCCCGTAACGGGCCCGGCTGCGCCACCCGGCGCGAGTCGAATTGGGTTGAGGTCCTCGGGGTTGAGCTCCTCGAGCTCGCGGTGTGCGGATTCCGGCAGCCGTCGGATGATGAGCAGGGCCACGATGATCTGGGTGAGCGACAGCACACCGAGCACAGAGCCGTACGAGTGCCCGCGGTCGAGGAACTGGCCGGTAACGACGAGCCCAATGCTCCCGCCGAGCAGGCTGGATGTTGTGACGATCCCCCCGGCCCGTCCCCGGTTCCCCGTGGGGAACAGCTCGGTCCGGTACACCATGAGTGCAGGAACCGCGATCCCGAGACAGATGCCACCGAGGAGCGCCGTGCCCCACATCGGTGCGCCCGCGATCATGAACGAGGACTGGATCAGCAGCGCCCCGACCAGGATGCCGGCCGCGCCGATCCCGCGCCGGCCGTGCCGGTCCGCCAGTGCACCGCCGATCAGGAGACCGATACCCGACGGCATCGCCGTGAACACCGTGAAGAGCGTGACACCGAGATTGGAGTAGCCACGTTCCTGCTCGAGGAATCGGTTCTGGAAGAACGATGCCGGTGCGAGGAAGAGGTTGGTGAGGAACGCGATGAGCGAGATAGTGCTGAGGCGCGGTGTGCGAAGTCTTGGTGCCTCGGCATGCACGGCGACGAAACGAACCGTCTCGGGCAGGTGCCTGCGTATCGAGACCGCTACAGCGAGCCAGATGAGCGTTGCCGCGAAGGGGATGCGCCAGCCCCATGTGCCGAGCCCCGCGAGCGGGAGCATCCAGACACACAGGCCGGCGCCGATGCCTCCCGCCATCGCGATCACGCTCACCACGTAAGCCCGGCTGTTCCTCGGTACCTCCTCGGCGGCTACGACCGCGATGAGTAGGTCGAGTGCGAGCCCGAGCGGACGACCGATCGTTTGGGTGACGACGAGGATCGGGAAGTTCGGTGCGAGCGCGCCGAGCGAGCAGACAACGGGCGCAGCAACGACGAGCCAGCGCATCACGCGGCGTCGACCGATGTGATCCGCCCGGAACGCGAACGGGAGCACGATCACGACGCCGGCCCGGACGATGGCGCCGGCCACGCCCTGCCCCGTGCCCCCGACCCCGAACGCATCGGTGGCCTTGTGGGCGAACTGCGTGAAAATGGTGTTGGTGAACGTGCTGCACATCGACGCAGCGGCAAGCAGGCCGAGCACGAGTACCTGACGCTGGTCGAGCCGGTCCCCCGGTGCCCACCACGGCTGGAGCCCGGCGGGTCGGTCTGGGGTCGGTCGGTGCTTCAGGGCACGGCGCACGAATGGCCCGTACAACCAGCCGAACCAGGGCAGGCGAAGCCGATAACGGATGACCTGTGTGGCGCCTTCGTCGCCGAGGGTGACGGTGCGCTGGTAGTGGACGAACGGGCCGTGGGACTGGACGAACACCCCGCGCTCGGTCTCGCGCTCAAGAAGCAGGTCATCCCGGGGTTCAAGGGCCTGCTCAAGGCCTACAGAACCCGGGTCCAGGTGCTGAACGAGGGGGCGTCCAGCGCGAAACCGCACGGGTAGAGCATACTGTGGGCCAGTGTTAACCGATTCGTCACATATGTCCCGCTGTCCCGGGTACATCGTCGCCCGACGCAGCGGACCACTCGAGGGCGAGGTCACCGTGCCGGGCGCCAAGAACTCGGTGCTCAAGCTCATGGCGGCAACCCTGCTCGCCAACGGCCGGTACGAGATCTCGAACGTGCCGGGTATCGACGACGTCGCAACGATGGGCGAGTTGCTCGCTGCGCTCGGTGTTACCAGTTACCTCGACCCCGCCCGCCCGGACGTGCTCGTGATGGAGAACAGTGGTTCGATCACTCCGGAGGCGCCGTACGAACTCGTTGAACGCATCCGGGCATCGATCGTGGTGCTCGGACCGTTGCTTGCGCGGTGCGGTGTGGCACGGGTGTCGATGCCGGGTGGTGACGACTTCGGCAAGCGACCGATCGACATGCACCTGAAGGGGCTCGAGGCGCTCGGCGCCACCTTCGAACTGCGCCGTGGGTACATCGAGGCGCGGACCGAGGGGCTCCACGGGGCCGATATCACGCTCGACTTCCCGAGCGTCGGGGCCACCGAGAACATCTTGATGGCGGCCGTCGTGGCCAAAGGAACAACGGTGATCGACAACGCCGCCCGCGAACCCGAGGTGGCAGACCTCTGCAACTTCCTCAACTCCATGGGTGCATCCATCGAGGGTGTCGGGTCGCCCACGCTCTCGGTGCACGGTGTTCCCCAAAGCGATCTGTCCGCGGCAGACCACGCTGTGGTGCCCGATCGTGTTCAGGCCGCCACCTATCTGGCGGCCGTGGCGGTCTGTCAGGGCGAGGTGGTGGTGCGCGGTGCGAGGGCTGAGCACATGGAGATGTATCTCCGCCGGCTCCGAGAGATGGGTGTCCAGACCACGCCCCAGCAGGACGGCATTCTCGTGTACGCAGACAGCCGTCGGCTGCGTTCGCTCGACGTGCAGACACTGCCGTACCCGGGGTTTGCCACCGACTACAAGCCGCTCATCGTCACGCTGCTCGCGGTCGCGGATGGTGTCGGCATCGTCACCGAGAACCTGTATCCGGGCCGCTTCCGCTACGTGGAGGAACTTCAGCGACTCGGTGCGGATATCCGCACCGATGGGCATCACGCTGTGGTCCGTGGGGTGTCCGCACTCGAGGGTGCACCCGTGCGGGCTCCGGACATCCGTGCTGGCGCGGCGCTCGTCGTGGCCGGATTGGCGGCGGTGGGCGAGACGCTGATCAGCGACGTCCACCACGTGGATCGCGGCTACGACGACTTGGTGGGCAGGTTGGCGTCCTTGGGCGCCGACATCGAACGCATCCGCTGACCCCTGACGCGCCGCCGGGCCCGCCAGAGCAGGGCCGCAATCACGATGAGCGGGGTCAGGACGATCAGGATCTCGTCCCAGGTGAACTCCCCTGCGTGGGCAATCATGGGATCAATCTAGGGACACGCAGGCCAGCATCACAGTCGTCCTCCGGACCGGTACCCTTTGCCTCCCATGCGCCAGCAAGTCGAAGAGACGATTGAAGCCATTCGCCCTGCTCTGCAGGCAGACGGCGGCGACATCGTGCTGCGTGACGTGGATGAGGTCACCGGGGTGGTGTCGGTCAGCCTCGTCGGGGCGTGCGTCTCCTGCCCCGCGTCCTCGCAGACGCTCAAGGCCGGTGTCGAGCGCATCATGCGCGACCGAGTCGATGGCGTCACCGAAGTCGTGGCAGTCTGAGCGTCCTTATGGCACGCAAGGACCGGTCACCCCAGGAGTTGTTCGACGCCGCACGGGCAGGTGATCGCGCCGCAATGGCACGGTTGCTGTCGCTGATCGAGCGGGGCGGCGAGAACGCCCGCGAGGTAGGGCGGCTGTCGTACCCCCTCGGCGGCAACGCCTACACGGTGGGGCTCACCGGAGCGCCGGGTGCCGGCAAGTCCACGCTCACCAGCGCAACGATCGGCCTCATCCGTTCGCTTGACCGCGAGGTGGCGGTGCTTGCCATCGACCCGTCCTCGCCGTTCAGCGGCGGGGCGATCCTCGGGGACCGCGTGCGCATGCAGGACCACGCCACCGACCCCGGCGTGTTCATCCGCTCGATGGCCACACGTGGTCACCTCGGCGGCCTGTCGCTCGCCACGCCCGAGGCGGTGCGACTGCTCGATGCGCTCGGTCACGAGCTCGTGCTCATCGAGACCGTCGGTGTCGGTCAGGTCGAGGTGGAGATCGCCGGCAAGGCTGATACGACCGTGGTGGTCGTGAACCCGGGCTGGGGCGATTCCGTGCAGGCGAACAAGGCCGGGCTCATGGAGATTGCGGACATCTTCGTGATCAACAAGGCGGACCGCAAGGGGGTCGACGAGACCCGTCGGGACCTCGAGCAGATGCTGGAGCTGTCGCAACTCGGCGACTGGCGCCCGCCCATCATCCCGACGGTCGCCTCGCAGAACGACGGGATCGAGACGTTCTGGGCAGCTGTCACCGAGCACCGCGAGCACATTACGGCGAGCGGGGAGCTGCAGAAGCGTCGCCAGCGCAGGCTCCGGGACGAGCTGCGCGAGATCATCGTCCGTCGGCTCGAGATACGTGCCCGGGAGATCTGCACGGGTGACCGTTGGGACCGTCTGGAGGACGGTGTTGCGGCCCGTCAGGTGGACCCGTGGGGAGCGGCGGACGAGATGCTCCGGGGCGTGGGCGCGTAGTCTCGCTCCCATGAGCGAACTGGTCCATCTTGAGCGCCGACCCGACGGGGTTGCCGTCCTCACCCTCAACAACCCGAAGGTCAACGCGCTGAAGGCCGACTTGCTGGACCAGATCCATGCAGCAGCACTTGATCTCACGGCTAACCCCCCGGGTGCCGTGGTCGTCACCGGCGGCGAGCGAATCTTCGCTGCGGGCGCGGACATCTCCGAGTTCGGTGGGCCCGATGAGGCGGCACCGATCACGGCGCGCTTCCACCGCGCCCTTGATGCGGTCGCTGCGATCCCGCGGTTTGTCATCGCTGCGGTGAGCGGCTACGCGCTGGGCGGCGGGTGCGAGCTCGCGCTGTCCTGCGACTATCGAATCGCCGGCGAGCGTGCGGTGTTCGGCCAGCCAGAGATCCTGCTCGGCATCATCCCCGGAGGTGGCGGCACGCAGCGGCTCGCACGCGCAGTGGGCGCCTCCCGGGCCAAGGAACTGTGCATCACCGGCCGTCAGGTGAAGGCTGACGAGGCGCTCCGTATCGGCCTCGCCGACGAGGTCGTGGCGAACGAGCAGCTGCAGGAGCGTGCGCTCGCACTCGCTGCCGAGGTTGCCAAGGGGGCACTCGTGGCGGGCGCCTACTGCAAGCAGGCGATCGACCAAGGGCTGTCGCTGTCGCTGGCGGACGGTCTGCTCCTCGAGCAACGGCTGTTCGTGGAGTCGTTCCGCACGCAGGACAGCAAGATCGGCGTGAAGAGCTTCCTCGAGAGCGGACCGGGCAAGGCCGCCTTCACCGGTAGGTGATGAGGCCCGTCTCGACCGGGTTGGTGAGCGCCTCGTGGTGTGCGCGAACCCGGATGTTCACGCCGTAGGAACCTGCGGCGGTCGGGCCGAAGGTTCCCGCGAAGCGAGCGGTGCCCTCCTGCACGTCGACGAGACCGAGGCGCTCGACCGTGGCGTGCAGCAGGGATCCGTTCGCGTCCACCGGACCGTGCACGAGTTCGCAGGCGACGTCGTCGGCGCCAAGCACGCCGACGTGGACATCGGCCGACGCCTTGCCGTGCTCGGCCTCGAACGCCGTGATGCGCACCGCTGACCACTGCCGCGCCACGTTGGCCTTCCAGTTGGCAACGGAGGATGCCACCTCGGCGCGGTTGGCGGTGAAGCGGTCCGACTGCGTGGCGGCGGGTTCGTACAGCCCGGTGGTGTAGTCCTTCACCATGCGTGAGGCGGTCACGAACGGCCCGAGCGTTGCCCACGCATGCTTCATCCTGGCGATCCAGCGCGAAGGGGGAGTGCCGTCGTAGAAGGTCGGCACAACGTCACCCTCGAGGATGTTGAACAGGTTCAACCCCTCGCGCAGGTCGCGTCGCGCTGGGTCCGGGTCCTCGTCGGCGGAGGTGATCACCCAGCCGTTGAGGCCGTCGGCGCATTCGGCCCACCAGCCATCAGCGATGGAGCAGTTGAGGGCCCCGTTCATCGCTGCCTTCATGCCGGATGTTCCGCATGCCTCGAGCGGCCGTCGCGGTGTGTTGAGCCAAACGTCGCAGCCCTGGTACATCATGCGGGCAACGTGCATGTCGTAGTCCTGCACGAATACGAAGCGGTGCGCAACATCCAGTTCGCGGGCGAACTGCTCGATCGCCTGGATCATTGCCTTGCCCGGCTCGTCAGCGGGGTGCGCCTTGCCCGCGAAGACGAACTGCACGGGTCGCTCCTGCGACAACAGCATCCTGCGCAGACGGTCGGGCTGCGAGAGCAGCAGCGTGGCGCGCTTGTACGTGGCGAAGCGGCGAGCAAACCCGATGGTGAGGGCATCTGGGTCGAGGACATCTGCTTGCAGCCGGTCGCGAACGAAGTCGACCAGTGCGTTGCGCCCGTGACGACGCGCCTCCCAGAGCTCGCGCTCATCCATGTGGTGCACACGGGACCACACGGCGGCGTCGGCACCGTCCCAGATCGGGTTGACGCTGCGCGAGAGCAGCGCGTCGATGCGGGGCGACACCCACGTCTTGGAGTGGATGCCGTTGGTGACCGAGGTGATCGGCGTCTCCTGCTCGAGAGCACCCGGCCACAGGTTTGCGAACATCCGGCGGCTCACGTCCCCGTGGAGCGAGGCGACGGCGTTCGAGCGCGCCGACATCCGCAGACCGAGCGCTGCCATGTTGAACCGCGGCGCCTCGGGTGTCTCGCCGTCCCTCCCGAGCGCCATGAGCTCGTCGAACGAGCAGCCGAGCTCGCCGCAGAACTCGCCGAAGAACTTGTTCATGAGCTCCGGTGCGTAACGGTCGATCCCAGCCGGGACCGGGGTGTGCGTGGTGAACAGGCCACCAGCACGGACCGCCTCCACGGCATGAGCAAAGGGCAGACCCGCTGCCACGTGCTCGCGGATGCGCTCAAGCGCGAGGAACCCAGCATGTCCCTCGTTGGTATGGAATACCTGCGGCGAAAGGCCGAGTGCCCGCAGTGCGCGCACGCCACCGATGCCAAGCACGGTCTCTTGGCGGAGCCGGTGCTCCACGTCGCCGCCGTAGAGGCGGTCGGTGATGAGCCGGTCCTCGGGTGTGTTGCCCTCGACATCGGTGTCGAGCAGGTACAGCGGAATACGCCCGACGTCGACCCGCCAGACGGCAACCTCAACGTGCGAGCCCGCCACGCTGACCGGGACCGTGATGCCCGTATCGGTGAGTGCCATAGCCCGGGGGTCGAGCTGCGGGAAGTTCTCCCGCTGCCAGCCCTCTGCGTCGAGCCGCTGGCGGAAGTAGCCCTGCCGGTAGAGCAGACCGACGGCGACCAGCGGGATGCCGAGGTCCGATGCAGCCTTCAGGTGATCGCCGGCAAGTACCCCGAGCCCACCCGAGTACTGCGGCAGTGTCTCGGAGAGGCCGAACTCGGGCGAGAAGTACGCAACGAGGCGCAACGGCGACTCTGCTCGGTGGGAGAACCAGCCCGGGCGGTGGATGGCTGCCTCGAGCACATCG
>Ga0114966_10001936_pt1 | contig 18794 bp, 19 predicted proteins | sample M_130207_XF_Meta_FD_87029 | JGI IMG/M metagenome (GOLD analysis project Ga0114966, IMG submission 87029) | Freshwater microbial communities from Lake Montjoie, Canada to study carbon cycling - M_130207_XF_MetaG | ecosystem: Environmental > Aquatic > Freshwater > Lake | place: Lake Montjoie...
CCGATATAGATATATAAAATTACGTATAATATGCAATATCGTATACGTATTTTTTCATATTGATGCGATAGCACATGTGGTAAAAATGAAATAGTAAGAATATCATTATTATCTCAAATAAGTAGTTATGGTAAGGATAAACGCATATATATTACAGACGGCGAGGATTATACTCATGTTATAATTTGGAATACTGCAATGCCTGAAATACGACCCGACATACCCAAAGAAAATGTTATTGGATTTGCTCATGAACCAATAGTATATTTGGGTTTGTCGCGTGAATTTATAGAATATGCGAAAAAATGCATTCATAAATATTACATTGGAGATGCTGGGAACTTACCCGCCCCGTTTACCGAAGGCAATTGTTATTTGACATATAATCCACCTTTGCAAAGTTTATCTCCGAAAAAACATGGAATATCATTAATGATAAGTAATAAGACCCACCAACCAGGACATCTATATCGTCATATACTTGCTGGAGAGATATTAAAATCCAACCTACCTGTGGATATTTATGGTCGTGGATGTGTATTTGATGTTTATAAAAATGATTCTAGAATCAAAGGAATATTTAAACAATATGAGCCGTATGATGGTTATGATTTTCATATTTGTATTGAAAACGTTCAAAGCAATCATTATTTCAGTGAAAAAATAATCAATTCATTATTAACTAATACCACCCCAATCTATTTGGGTTGTAAAAATATTGATACATATTTTCCAAATAATGTTATTAAATTAACTGGAAATATTGGGTATGATATGAACCTAATACGCGATATTTGTATAAATCCAAATAGATATAAAAATCAGATCAATATAGTTGAAATAGAGAGAAAAGTATCGTTGCTACACAATATTGAATATTTGTACGGCAATACTCACTAACAATAAATAAAATTGAAATCTAAATATTTGAATCTTATAATATATTAATACATGAAATCAATATATTACAACTGGAAAAAATGCCACCATCCACAAAACAATCCTATGACTGATGAAGAAACATGGGGTCAGTTTGTTGATTTAGAGATAAATGATTATTATAACAACCGACATAAAATAAATAAACACACTAACTTGATAAAATACGAACCCTCTTTACTTACTATTCAAGAAAACAACATAGTAAATATTCAATCCAAGGTTATCATATACGATTCATCATATACGATTATATTGTCGATGAGTGCACTAGCAGTGTATACCCTCTTGCAGATATTTATGCAATATATGAAGAAATATTATGGTTGACAGAAACAATCTGGTACATAATCATCTGGAGGACAACCGCCATCAATAAACGCATTTGTATTTAAAATCATGTAGTTAACATATTTTTGAATAGCACATGGCGTGTTGCCAGTTAATCTATTCTCTGGGTCAATGGTATAATAAGAATATATCGGCCTCAAAAGTGGATCAATTTTAGCAGGAGTAATAAGAGGAGGTGTCATCTGAAGATTTGAATTGAGTTCCAATATAACGATACCGCTTAAATCAAGCTGAGTAATGAGGTTAACTTGCAAGTTAGACTTGTTAAAAGGTAATACATCACAACCAGCCGTACAAGCATTGGCAGTTATTTTACGAATCGCTAACAAGTCGCCTTGAGAGTCAATCCGATTTGTTCGTTTGCAATTATAATAAATGTGATTTGCTCGTTTGTTTGCCAAAACCTCTGAGTAAGATAAATGTTTTGAATAGTTTCCAAATGCCGGTTTTGCAGGATATATAGTATATGCGTGCGCCATATATACTATATATATAATTTGATTTTGTAGGTTAAACAATCTATTATATTTATTTTATTTTTATTTATTGAAAAAATCAACTCCGACTAAAGAGCCGTTTGAAATATAATCAATACAAGCCCCACCGCCAGTTGAAACAAATTGAAATTGATGTGGAAATTTATTAACAAAGCCAGCTGTGTCGCCCCCTCCAATGATAATTTGTTTGCCTGATTTCATCAATATCTTGACCAGCGAGTTGCTTCCCTCACAATAAAGTGCATTTTCCACCACTCCAAGAGTGCCGTTCCAGAAAATTACATCGCAATCGGCAACAAGTTTGGCTAAATCACGCAAACTTTCTTCCCCCACGTCGTAGAAGAATTCATCAAGAGGTAGTCCATCTTTTGTGCATTGATGTCGCTCATTGGGGTCGGTTCCAATGCTGGCGGCACAATATCCGTCGCACATTAAATGAATCTGTGCCTTATTCTGACTGATTTTATCAAGGTAATCATCCATTTTATCTTTAATAATTCCATTAATGTTTCCTCCGGCAATATAGATGTGATCCATTTTTTTGGATAGAGCATCCAACAAGGGCAACTTATCATGAACCTTGGCACCACCACAAATTGCCATAATCCGCTTATTCTCCTTGTTTTCCATCAATATCTTCAATGCTTCCAGTTCGCCATTCACTAAATATCCAAAGGCACGCTGGTCGCTATTAACATGGACACCGCAGATACTTAAATGGTCGCGGTGCATACACCCAAAGGCGTCATTCACGTAAAAGTCGCCGAGTTGCTGGATTACACGTCTAGCCTCATTGTCCTCGGGGTACGCCGTGTAATTGGTTTCTTCATCGTGAAACCGAAGATTCTCTAACAAATAGATTCTGTGGGTGCCCTGCTCCAAAGTCTCCAGCGTAGCCTGGGTCAATCCGTGCTCCAAGAAGCAGACGGGTTCGCTAAAGTAAGCTTGAATTTTATCTAGATAATGTTTCCAACTATACTTGTCCGTATGCCCGCTGGGTCTTCCAAAATGCGACATGATTACGAGACGACTGGCTCCGTCTCCCAAGATTTTATGAATGGTTGGCATTGAAGAAGCAATCCGATAATCGTCAGTAATCTTGAAATCGGAGCTCGTTGGAACATTCCAATCCACGCGAAGCATGACGTTCTTATCGTTGAATTGAAAATTATCAATGAAGCACTTATGAGTTGCCTTTTGTCTCTGAAAATTGATGACCTTTTCCAACATGCGCACAACTTGGGCGGAGTAAGACCACTCATTGTCATACCAAATCATAATCTTAAAGCGGTTTCCGCCCAAATGCATTGACGCAGGTCTATCCACTATTGACGGATATCTCGTGGTTAAAAAATCGCAACTGACCAAGTTAAGTGTGTTCACCTTAATAAAGGGGTGCTTTTCAAGTTCAGCCATAATTTCATCTAGCGTTGTTTTTCTCTCCAACTCCACATTCAAGTCAACTATGGAGACATTGCTAACTGGGACTCTCAACGATGTGCCGTATACTTTCCCGTCTAAACTGGGGATGACATCGTAAATGGCTTGGGATGCACCAGTAGAATGCGGGATAATATTGTTCAAAATGCCGCGATGGGTTCGGTTGTTCGAATTGATAGTATCTACGGTAGTCTGTGTGGCAGTCGTCGCGTGAATGGTTGTAAAGTTGGCATTGGCAATTTGGTAGGTATCGTTCAAAAACTTTAGAACAGGTGTAATGCAATTTGTAGTGCATGAAGCGTTTGATATAACCTTTTCACCATTGTACTTGTCATCATTCACATTATACACAAACATAGGAGTTCTATCTTTGGGTGGTGCAGACATGACTACATAATCCACTTGATGTTGCTGACATTTCGGCGTAGTTAAATAGGCACCAGTCGCTTCGACAACATGATTGATTCCATACTTTTTCCAATCCAATTCGGCTGCATTCTTATTTCTGAAAATGTGGACGACCTTATCACCAATCTGAAAGTTGTCCGCGTCAATAATTTTAATGGGTTGTTGAATCGTATATTTATGAACGCTATCATGCTTCAAGTAAGTCTCCATATACTTTACATCAAAGTCAAGCGCATTAATTGCAGTAACTTGAATCTCCGGTTTATCAAGCAATTGAATAAAAACAGCCTTGCCGATTCGTCCAAATCCATTGATACCCACAGAAATCATCCTTATATGTTGTATTATAAATTCGTATTTAAGATGTTTTATTTGAATTATTTTTTTATATTAAAGATAATATAATTTATGATATAAATAATGTCCGACAGACCGGACAATAAAAATGAACTGGAGCATCGTTGTAAGACGTGTTTGGGAGTGGGACTAGTGAAACGTGTGCAAATAAAATGTGAAAATTGTGGATCTTGTGTGCCTTTACCTCCGCCGTGCCCACAACCATATGAGCCGTGCGAAGATTGCTGTGGAACGGGTACACAACCTGCTTACCAAAAACATTCTTCTACCATAACCAAAAGCGAAATGCTTCTTCAAGATAAAAAATAAAAATGAATCAATATGACAATATGACAATCAAATACAAAAAGAGATTGTCATGTTGAAGCGTATATTTTGTGGATGTTCATTTGGTTCGCAACCCCCCTCCAATAATCCCGCATTAAATCCTTTAAAATCGCCGACTAAATCGCCGACTAAATCAATACCATTTGTTCCGCCGATTACAGAAGGCGAGGTCATCCACGTGTATGATGGTGATACGATTACGATAGTGTCAAAGTTGCCTTATGATGCGTCGCCGTTATATCGGTTTTCGGTTAGATTAGCAGGAATTGACTGCGCAGAAATAAAAGGCAAAACAGAAAGGGAACGAGAATTGGCCCAAGAAGCCAAGATTGCATTACAAAAATTGATTTTGAATAAGGTAGTTGCATTGAAAAATTTGAAAACTGAAAAATATGGTCGTGTATTGGCAGACGTATATCTAGGGGATTTACATGTAAATCAATGGTTACTAGACAATAAGTATGCCATACAATATTCTGGTGGAGCAAAGACAAATTGGGTATAATTGTAAATTTAGGGCGCAGGTGCGTTATACATAGAAGGCACGTCTTCTCCAGTCGTAAAAGATAGACAAAAACTAAAGTCCATATTGTTTAAATTGATAATGCGTCCGTATTCGTCCAACATTTGTATTTGCATTTTTTCAATGTTTACTGGTCCGTAATATTGTCGTGGTGTGGTAATGAGTCCAATGTTGCTAAATGTAACTGCAGAAGATACGCTAGACTGAACGGCTACTCGGGCAAGAATATTTTTATTCAAGAGAGACTCGTTGAATGCGCTAAAAAATGTATTTGCTGCATTATTATAATCATCAATGGATAAATAGAGATAGGATGCACCGGCCAAATTCAATACACCCTCGGTGATATATGCAGAATTGTTTATATAAATTCCGTTGCGAAACCCAAGTTTCCATCCAAGTTTTAAAGGCAGAGGGGTTGAATAGTCTGGCACTCCATTTATGTCTGCTTGTAAGTCAATGATAAAATTAAAAGGAGTTGCGAAGGGATAAGACTCATTTACTGCGACAAGAAGCTGACTTGAACCGCTTGTACCATTTGCATTTTCATTGACGGAAAAATAAATGTATTGTAAGTAAGTAGATGTGGATAATGTTTTCAAGAATGTATTAATCAACTCAACGGCATCCGGTGCAGTAAAATTGCCGTCTGGAATGATAACTACAGTTTCTTCTAGGTCGCTAGCAGCCTCTGAACCAGCTCGTAGCCAGAAAAAATTATTTCCTAGCATTTTGCTGACGGAATAAAATGCCGTTGGAGGAAATTCAATGGCGGACAATTCCATGGTAACAACTGAATAGATTTTTATAGGTAAGTTGATGTGGAAATTGCTGGATTGCGTCACATAATAACTTTCTCTAAACCTGGTATCAATATTCAAAACAATGTTCCTGTTGTGTTTTTTCACTGGATTAACCCACCCAGGAAAGTATTCGCTTGGATGTGTTGGCATGTATATTTGAGTAGGTACTGGAGCAGGTTCAGGCTTAATAGTCGCTACGGCAAGACTCGGAGCTTTATCTGCCAATAAGATTTGTTTGGCCTTTTCAATAAATTTCAGGGTTTGTATTTTTACCATTGGTTCAACTGCTCCATCAGATAATATATTCTCTCTTAATATTTGTTCCTTTTGCAACAAGTCGGTATCTGTATATGTTGGAGTTAGTTGAAACATTTCTTCTAGTTCAACCTTGGTATAATTATTCAGATTTAAATCGAATTTACTCATCTGTTGTATATATATATTTTATAAAACAAATTTGCCCCAACTAACATATAATCGTAAAGAGACTGAAAGTAATATATAAAAATTGAATTAAAAGCATACTATCATACTAAATAGTATCAACCATATGGAATTATCAGAAGAACAACAGATCATTTTCAATAAATATGTTAATGGGGATAATATATTTATTACTGGACCAGGTGGGACAGGCAAATCTGCACTGATTCGTGAGATATATAAACATGCAAATAGCTATGGAAAGAAGATACAAGTATGTGCTCTAACAGGTTGTGCGGCATTATTGCTTCAGTGCAAGGCAAAAACTATACATTCATGGGCTGGAATCGGTCAAGGAATCGGCCCGACCGATCTAATTATTGAGAGAGTAACAAAAAACAAGTATAAGCAAAAAATTTGGACTGGAGTTGATATTTTAATAGTAGACGAGGTAAGTATGATGTCTAAAAAATTATTTGATATATTGAATGAACTTGGAAAGCGTGTGCGAAAGAACTCGGACAGACCATTTGGCGGTATTCAAGTAATATTTTCGGGGGATTTTTATCAACTCCCGCCAGTGGGAGATAAAGACGAACCCGAATCCAGTCAATTCTGCTTTGAGAGCGATGACTGGAACGCAGTATTTTCAAAAGAAAACCAGATTCCTTTGGTGAAAATTTTCCGGCAAGCCGACCCAGTTTACGCAAACATTCTGAATCAGTTGCGTGAAGGTAAGTTGAAACGTAGTTCATATGAAATATTGCAAAGCCACATTGGCAAACCGATTGCTGGCGATAGCGACATTCAGCCCACAAAACTTTATCCACGACGCCACAGCGTAGAATCAATTAATAATAATGAAATGAACAAAATTGAGACGGACGAGAAGAAATATGCAATGAAACGACTCGTAGATTTGATTCCCACAAGGAAGACGTACAGCAAAGATGAGGTGGATTATGAGTATAAATACTTGGAGTCCAGTATACAATGCGAGCACTATGTTCAGTTAAAGATTGGTGCGCAAGTAATGTGTGTAGTTAACATGGAGACTTCGTCTGGATATGCATTATGCAATGGAAGTCAGGGGATCGTCACACATTTTAACGAAAAAGGTCTCCCAGTAGTGAAGTTTCGCGGAATTCCGATTCCAATACTGGTTGAATATCACAACTGGGTAAGCGAGACGATTCCAAGCATAGGCATAGCTCAAGTGCCGCTCATATTGGCGTGGGCCTTGACAATACACAAGGCGCAAGGGGCGACATTGGATTTGGCGGAGATTGATGTGGGAAACAATGTGTTTGAATGCGGGCAAACATACGTAGCCTTGTCACGAGTAAAATCGCTGGAAGGATTGTATTTGACTGCGTTTAATTATCAAAAAGTATATACAAATAAAAAGGTGAAGGAATATTACAAGGAAAATATTTATTTTGAAAAGAAGGCGGGTGCTAGTGAATAAAGAAAAAACAATAAAAACAAAGAGTTAGAAGGCGTTGGCTCCTTCATATCTCGTTGTGTTTTTATTTTTTTTATGGTTTGTTATAATATACATCTTATTTTCTGTCTCTCTCTTATTCATATTCCACGTAAATGCGGCCGTCATCCGCATAGCCAATGCTAACAAATGGATCTTCGTCATTAGCGGTAGGAAATGCATCATCATCATTATCATCAACATCAACGTCAATGGCCTCATCATAACAATGCACTGAATTTGTGCGCATAAGTGGCGGTGGTGCAACCTTGGCGCGTTCATTCACGAAATGGTTTTCAATCTCGGCGCGGAAATTAGCGGCATTGTCCGTGCTGGTTTCCATGGAGTATGTTGGGGTGCAACAGGTAATGACGTCAGAGAAGAATGAATCGTCGCATAGATCATGATTGTCATTGTCATTGTCGTCGTCGTCTTGGCAAAATGCGATATCGCATGGGTTGAGAGCCGCAGCATACTCAGATGCATTGCATGGATGGATCGCAGCAGACGCATCATATTCTTCGTCGTCGTCGTCGTCGTCGCTAATATAATCCTCATTTAGCATGGAGGTTGTGAGCGGACCATTGTCAAACCCAGTGGCGGTGGATGTCAACCATTCGGGGTCCTCCAAATATCTGATATGAGACTTAAGGGTGGCAATTTCTTCTTGCATTTGAGGAATGACTGCCAACTTTTCGGTCAATTCGGCAATCTTGGATTCAAAGCTCGCCTGCAAAATACGCATGTTTTCTGCGAGCTGATTGATGTTGAGATGAGTCTCTGGGAGTGGCTTTTTGTTTTCACACAAGTCCCAATAATGTCCTTCGCTGTCCACAACGAGACGATAGGATTGGTTGAGTGCATGCTTTAGGAGCATAGTAGATGTCATGTCATTCCTGTAAGCATTGAAATGAACGAATGCTTGACGGATACGCGGATTGGTTTCATGTGGGGCTAAGAAATCTACGCGGGTGACTTGGCCAATCGCAAGCTGGTCGAACATGAACGCGACCATTTCGCTGGTGTAGGCGACAGGAATATGGGGAATGTAAACGCTTTGCATACTTAATACTGGATAAATTTGAACTTTAAATGTTGTAGTTGTTAAACTGATGCATATAACTTCTTAACGTGTTTTCATTTCAATTTTTTTTACAAAAAGAAAATCAAAATGATAATTATTATAGTCGCTTCCTGCGTCCTAAATAAGAAGCCGCTGTAGTTCCCACCATTCCATATGCAGAGAGGGGCTTGTAAATAAAATTTTTACTATAGGTAAAACACAAGGTATTACTACAATTGTTGTACGTTTTGTTGTAGGGAAGCAACACCGTGTCAAACATGGTTATATAATTACTTGCTTTATGAACTCGGTTTGCAGATGCGGTTTCTATCATGTATACTATACTAATATATAAAAGTTTTATTTGTGGGTGGGATTACATTCAATATACTCAATGTAATCTCAAATTTATTTATTTGGAACCTCCGCACGAACTGCAACCCGACTTTGCAAACCGAACGCGATTAATCATTCCCATATTATTTAACCCTCCAGATGATTCATTTGCAGAACGTACTATTTGAGCACGCGGTGCATTTAGAGCCTGGCTAGCTACTTGTGTTTGCATGGAGGGGTGGTAGGAATGTCTTAAAACTTGCATAGTTATTTTTGCAGGCATGTATATTACTACTAAATATTTTAAAATTATAAAAAATCATTAAAATTTTAAGTTGCGTGTGCACGCTAAATTAAAATTATTTTTTCTGTGGACCATATTTTGCAGAAACAAGCAATCCATTACAATATGTGTATAACATCACCACATGCAATCTTATACTTGCATTGTAAAAGGAAACTATCGCTTCGACTATATCCATAATACTGATTTTGTTGCTGACACTCATATGTAGGACACAAGCAATTACCTTCATTTGAAAAGCTTGCAGGGTCAAACATAGCATCATTTACTTTCTTTTCTACATTATCCACAAAAGCCGTCGCTAGATTTCCATTATCTGGAGCACAATTGCAACCCGCAACGATGCCCGTTTTAAAGACCTTGCCTCCGTATATTGGGTACGCTGGGTCGCATGGAATTGGTGCCCCAAAATATAGCGGTATTGCTTGTTGGCGAAGCGGCGCCTTTCCTTTAATTCGGGCTAAATATCTCGCATAGGAGTTGTGTTTAATATCTACACCTGCTCCGCCAGGAGATAATGCACCAGGACGCAATCGTGTAATGGTGTGCTTTGTGCTATTGCCGCCAGGGTTTGTGCCAGATGCATTAGCTTGCTGTATGTGTCGTTCTCTGCGATCGCTCATTTGATTCCAGTTAACACCATATCTTGGGTCAGGTCGTTGATATACTGTTAATGCGCCTACATTCATAGTATATTCAGAAGCCGGCACACGCACAGTATTCTGGATAATTTTTTGTCGCTGATATTGGGTAAATGGTGCGTTCCCAGTTAGATTTTGGTCGCATCGCCCACTTCTGCAATTAAATACTCTTGTACAAGTAGCCATTTATATTACATTAATATTAAAATTGAATTGACAATCAATCCATGGGAATAATAACATATAACATATAACTTACGTAAAACATACATATGAAATGGAGTTGCAATCATTGTACGAAAGAGTACACCAAAAAATCGTCTCTAGATAGACATCAGCTAATGTGCGAGTTCGTACACAAGTCAACGAGAGAAAAACAAGTAGAGCTTGAAGAGACGACAAGTCTACCTTCTTATGCGGAATTAGTTTATATTGTGCAGGAGCTTGCCCGTAAAAATAGTCAAATAGAAAAGAAGTTGACCGAGTTGGAGAACCAGACAACCCAATATAAAAAATGCAAGATTAATGTGGAAGAATGGCTTAATCAACACAAGAAATCACCCTACACGTATGCGGAGATAGTTAGTCATTTGAATATTAAGCCAGACCACATAAAGATGCTGTTTGAAACAAAACTGATTCCTATTATTTGTAATATATTGGAGGCCGACCTAATAAAATCGGAGTGTCCGTTATATTGTGTGAAAAACACGCTTTATTGTTATGCTGCTACCGCGGATGCTGCTGGTGAAACGACAAAATGGGTTGAAATTGAAAAAAAAGCATTGGTTCAAATGTTAAATAAATTGTATCACGTGTTCTTGAACCGATTGTGTGAATGGCGCACAGAAAATTTGGAACGGCTAAATGCCAATGATAAACTAAGTATTTCATATAATCAAGCCATGATTCGGTTGATGGATGTGGATTTTAATCAAGATTCTAACTTGAATAAAATTAAACTGCATCTATGCAATCATTTGAGATGCGATATAAAAAATGTTATTGAATACGAGTTTGAATAAATATTTGTGTTTGTTTATGGGGTCTTTATGTTTTGTTTTTTATCGGCCGGTGGAACCAAATCCACCTTCTCCACGTGAAGTCTCACCCAATTCTTCCAATGAATCAACCAACTCAACAATAATCGGCACCAATCCAGGTGCACAAATTTGCACCAACTTGTCTTGTTTGAGAACAACATATTGGGAACTAGGCGTCCTGCATTCAAACGCACCAATCAAATCTCCGCGATATCCGCTGTCAATAATGCCGACACTATTTGCAAGACGTAGCGGGGTCTTTGACAAGCTAGATCGCGGATACATGTAGAAACCAATTGGATACTGCTTTCCAGTATCACAAATCATTTGTGCTGCACATTTCACTTGAAAATTAATCTTGGTGACAATGCCTTGCGCACAAGAATACGGAGTAGGTGTAGAAATATCAAACCCCGCATCGTAAAAGTAATTATTCAACATCTTATTATTGTGTACGATGGCATCCGTTTTATATAATTGTCTTAGGTCATTATCTTCAACAAATACTCTTAGAAGCATATACTTGTCGGTGCGATTAAATAAGGTGTTTGTAAATGATGTCATTCTATATAACATATATACGCAATACAACTTTAAATATGTTATATAAATACTATATCGTTTATACCTTACGTAAAATATACCGATTTTAATTATTATAATATATTATTATGAAAATATTCTATGTATGTTCCTATGGCGGATGTGGATCAAAAATATTATGTGATGCTTTGAGCGCATATGGCAAGGTTCAACATATTCATTCAAGAGTTCCTCCTGAGAAATTAGAATATGTTGGACGAAATAAAGGTGGAAAATGTTATCAAGAATGGTTTAATGGTATAAAAATACCAGAAGAAAAAATAGGCGATTATTATATTATTTATATATATAAAAATCCAATAGATGCTATATTATCACGTTTTGATACCCCCAAACACTTAGAACATATACAGATTGATAGCAGTATTAAACTTGACGATGTAATAAAACATTCAACCGATTTATATAAAATTAAAGAATTTTATAATAACTATACTCAAAACAATGAAAAAAGAAATTATAAAATATATTGCGTTAGGTATGAAGATATATTTGAAAAACACAATGAATTAAGTCAAATGTTAGGAATCGGTAATTTAAAATTAATAAAAAAAGAAACAAATAGAACTGAAATTAAAAACAAATATTTTGACGAACTAAGTAAAATATATAAAGATTTGATTGATACGATGAACAATAATAAATTCGTATTTATTAGTTAAGATTTGCACTCTAATATGTAAAAAAACAAACGGCACAAGGTGTAATGTTTTTGTTTATTTTTATTTTGCACGGGGGTTGTTTTTTGTTTGTTTTATTTTTGTTTTTATGGAGGGGACGATGATGACGGGGGAAACCATTCAAAATTGTCTCGTTGTACTACGTCGTACTCATCGTCGCTTGTAAAATCATGTACGTGTGGGAATGTATCCGGACAAAGTCTTATTAGCGGGGGCGGACCATCATCATTATCGTTATCAAACACAGGCCTTGAATCATTACGAATGAGTGTAGGAGGTGGAATGAAACCACTACGCGTCAAGATAGAAGGCTGAATTAAATCGTGGGTATCCGCCGCCCCCGTATGACGAATAGAATCGCTACGCTCTAAAACACGGCCGTATCCAGTATACATAAAGATGCTTGGGTCAAATGTCATATGATAATTCGGATTCGGGGTTGACTCTAACACTGAGTCGTAATCAAAATCGCTTGAGTCCAGCATTAGATCGGGGCAATCCGGTTCGGCGCACATCAATACTGGAGCGCGACTATTATTACGACGCTCTAGCCTTGGAGGATGAATTGGTGCAGGGGAAGCAGGCGGTGTAGGTGTAATAATATTGTTTGCCTGCGCACTTGCCTGCGGATTTACTAGAGGAGGGCTTTGCGGAATCATATTTTCGTTTGTAACAGGAGAATCGCTCATTTCAATTATACCTTTTATTTTACATAGATATTTTTCTTCAATTTTTTTTTGTATAAAAAATTGAAATATTTTCATTTGATAATTATATATTAAATATTATAATTTTAACATATTACAAGATGACTTCAATTAGATGCGATTTTTGCAACAGCTTGTCGCACAAGACTAGATACTGCAATAGCAACATGAACGGGCGACGTACTATGCTGGATGGTATGTTTAATTGCATGGTACGTCCAGAATGTCCCGATTTTAAATCGTTTCCAATCAATGAACTGAGATATATTGCGTGCAATTATGCGCTTTACGAGAAAACTGCATGGCCACACGACCACATGGGAAATAAGTTCAACCGCAAGTATTCGCTACAACCCATTTCACTTACGTTGTCCAAGAACCGACTTGTGTGTGCGCTTGTTGAGCGATGGACTGGATTCGCACCAGTTCGCGAGTTGAAATCCTCGCCCCCCGAAATAAAAGATTGTCCGATTTGCTACGATAACATGTTTACATATCATTGGTGTCAACGCACTTCTTCCTGGATAGAAAATTGTGTCTATACTTATGGTGCAAAATATGAAAGTCCTGTATTGTTGAATACATGCAAACACATGTTTTGTGGGAGATGTTGGGGAGGACATACCAACCAAAATAAAAAATATGATGCGTGGCACAACCGACCTTATGTAGATTGCCCTATGTGTCGTGCGAGGGTGTATTGTCAGTCGTAGTAGAGAACCAAAAGGATACAAATAAAAATAGCAAGCGTTGTCTTTTTATTTTTATTTTTATTTGCTGCGAAAAAAAACAGGGCGTCCCCTGTGATTGCTTTCCGTTTTCGATACGGATTGTCGTCTACCTTGTCTATAAAAGCCAAGGCCTACTATGAAAGATGAGCGGTATTAATTTTTTATTAATACATCAATCCCCCAATTTATACCATGTAGTGCAATTCTAAACTACAATCGAAGCATCACATTTCCATTATTTATCCCTAGAGTTGGCAAGCAGGCACCGGCCAACCCGAATATTATCAAGTCAAACATGCACTGGGGAGTGATCAGTTCCACAGAGTGTTCGTCGCCCTATTGCCCGAAGGTAATTGAGTTTTAACAAGATAATACCAGACAATAATAACTTCAACATTAGACAGAGGGAACGGGATATATATACAGGGATCCAAGATATTATACCTAAATACGTACGATTTAAGTATGATATCCATTTATACACGTTCGAAGGTGCTTTTCACGCTATCTGTCTCTAACTTTACCTGGTCTAAGAACCAATGAGCGAGCCAAGTTAGTAGCCCGCCCAAAATAATATGAAACCACTAAATTCATTTCAATTTTATTTTATATAACGTATATCCATAAAAAAATTGAAATGGATTTACATGTATTCATCTATTGTATCAAGTAATAAAGGAAGTAATACCATAAGAAATGCCAATTGAGAGAACTAGTACCAGTAAGAAGCTAATCGATTTGATCGCATTGGATCGTTTCGACAGCCGTGTGGAGCGAGGCGGTGCTGACGATGTGAAGTTGTATCGTGTGCCGCAACATAATCGTTTTCCGCAATGGAATCAGGAAAAGCAAGAGAATCTAGTGGATTCGGTTATGCGTAACTATCCTATCCACACGATAATGTTATCGCGCTACCCAGGACATTTTGATATCGAGGACGGACAAACAAGAATGTCAGTACTTCAGAACTATTTAAAGGGTCAATTCACTTGGAATGAGATGCGCTACAATGAATTGAGCGTGGCACAGCAAACCGCATTCAATACATACGAGACTCGCGTGGAGATTTTGGAGAATATGGGGGAGACTGAAGAAGAGTTTGATTACCAGATTCGCGAAATTTTCGCAAGATTGAATAGCGGAAAACCATTGACAGGCAACGATAAGTATCATCTCTATGTTAAAAGCTCACCAGTCCTTTGCGCGATTATGCAGATGAAGGAAAGTGCCGAGTTTAAACCTAAATTTAGAAAGTACATTGGAGGAATTGGCACTGGCAAGACCCGTAAACAGCTGAGTGATATGGTAGGTGCTGTTTTGCCATTGGTACTAACTGGTGAAATCCGAACAGATTGCATCAATACTTCATACGAGCGCAACCATTGCTATTTGAACTCGCCTATTACCGAGAATGGCATTGAAAACGTAAAGGCATTCTTTCGTTTCTACTTTGCATTACTCGATGAAGGATTGCCAATTGGCATGAAGAAATGCGACAAATTTGGAAAACTCAGTGGAATATTGGGTTTACTTGTGTACTCTTGGGTAACCGATAGAGAAAACACTACTAGCATTCATCGTCCAAGATGGTTGAGATATACTACTGAAGGATTGAACAAGGACTACAACAAGATGGTATTTCAATCCCTAGGTGCAGGAGATGCTAGAAATCTGATTGCATCGAGTATTCGCAAGAGAGTTGAGTGCATATTGGCTGAAAGAATAGTAGAACTCAATGAAATGGCAGTTTTGAACGCCCAAAATGAAACCTCCTCAGAAACGGAGGAAGATGACGAAGATAACTAATGCGATTGCATATGTTTGGTTTTAGTTTTAGTTTTAGATTTAGATTTAGTTTTAGTTTTAGTTTTAGTTTTAGTTTTAGTTTTAGTTTAATTATTTAATCAAAAAAATTGACACTTCATGTGTTTTTTTACATTGATCAACCAATGAGAAAGAATTCAACATTATTTGCCGAACATTTTAAAAAATTGCATGGTTGTATGACTATCTAGTTCAATATTTCTGTTATCGTTTATAAATTTGATCTGTTTTGATTTTATTGCGGCGATTTGAGCCCGCATTCGTTGTTGTTGCAAATAATTTAGATGCAGTGCTTTACGTCGTTCGTTGCGTTGTTTTTGCAATTCTTCTTGTGTGGGTTGTGGGGTGTGGGTTGTGGGCCTCGGTTTAGGACCAGCCATGTTAATTTCATCGCTTCTGTTTATTTTATGCAGTTGTCCGTCTTTCACATATAGATTCATCGACGCAAGAATATCGTCGTAATTAACTTTTTTTACCTTTACAGGTGTTTGAAATGTCATCGGTGGTGGCGATGGGCGAACTATTTGTTTGATAGGTATTACTAAATGATTTAAATAAGGGGATGAATGAGTGTTGTCATTGTCGTTGTCATTGTCATTGTCTATCGGCTCCATAGCGTCAATATCAAATTCTTCAATATCATCTGCGTCCATATAATATTATATTTGATAATTATAATGGACGACAAAACTTATATAAAAACCATGGGAACTGCCAAGGCATATATTCAACGTGGAATGCAACGTGATGCAAAAGAGGTCAGTTGGGATGTAGATTACAATGGTGATAATGCTGACATTGATTTAGATATTGGAAGCAATGGTGAAATGACACATTATAAGGCGATTTTATCTAATGAAGATTTAGCGAATCTCTTGAATATTCCCTCTGTAAATGAGCCTTTGGAGAATCGGTTGCAAAATGATTTTTTAGTGGATAGAAGAGTCTACAAGCTGGAGCCGGTTTCGTACCAGAAGCCGATGCCTATACGAGTCACCCGTACTCGGAAATACAAACGACGACCGAAGACGACGTCAAGCAGTCGGCGTAAGGCGACTAGCCGTCCTAAAACCATGAGAATTCGGTTGAACGGACGACGCAGCTCTTCATCTTCGCGAAGGCGGTCGCATTAAATTTTCCTATTGGGGTCTAATAAGAAAATTGTTTATTGATTGGTTGGGGCGATGCAACATTCTTGTTGTTAAAGTGTTAAATATCCTACTATTTTTTAGAGAGAGATACTATATGAGCAGTTTTAGAAAATATGGTGGAGCTAATCGCTCTGCTATAGGAAATATAGTGCGACATGAGTATGCTAATGAAACAAATGTCACTATTTCTAACTCTATTGGCTTGGATAATTCAAAGATATTAAGTCAAAGTCATCTAGATATGAGTTGCAATTCCATATTAAACGTACAAAGTATCTATTTTTGTGATGGGTCGGTTTTACCGAATGGTGGAGGTGGCGGAACTGGTTATACTGGACCGGCTGGACCGACTGGTCCAAGTAATGGTCCACCGGGACCACAAGGTCCGACCGGTCCACCTGGTCCGACAGGTTATACGGGCCCGACTGGATTAGGTTGGACGGGACCACAAGGTCCAACCGGTGCAACTGGACGAACTGGCCCGACAGGAATAGGTTGGACTGGTCCAACAGGTCCAACAGGTGCAACTGGCCGAACCGGTCCGACAGGAATAGGTTGGACCGGTCCAACAGGGCCAACCGGTATAACAGGACCGACCGGTATAACAGGTATAACCGGTCCAACAGGGCCAACCGGTATAACAGGACCGACCGGTATAACAGGTATAACCGGTATAACAGGGCCAACCGGTATAACAGGACCGACCGGTGTAACCGGTATAACAGGACCAACCGGTATAACCGGTATAACAGGACCAACCGGTGTAACCGGTATAACAGGACCAACCGGTATAACCGGTATAACAGGACCAACCGGTATAACAGGTATAACAGGTGCGACTGGTATAGCAGGTATAACGGGACCGACAGGTGTAACAGGAGCGACGGGTCCGACTGGTATAGCAGGTATAACGGGACCGACAGGTGTAACAGGAGCGACGGGTCCGACAGGTGTAACAGGGGCAACCGGACCAGCTGGTCTAATTAGTCCAGTAGGAACAAATTATTCTGATTATATTTATTGGGATACATCTACAAACGCCTGGGCGGTCGGTAATGAATATGTGCATCTTGGTGCAAATGCCGCGAAAAATTCTCAATATGGATCCAGTAGTTATTCTGTTGCGATTGGCAATGAAGCCGGGTATGATAAACAAGGGCTTCGCTCAGTTGCAATTGGTTATCGTGCAGGTGCATATTTTGGAGGAGGTTTTACCGGATACGGACAGAATTCAGGCTCAGTTGCAATTGGTGAGCTCGCCGGGTGTACCGGACAAGGCGGACAAGTAGGGGACTCTAATGCAGGGGCTGCTGTAGCAATAGGTAAATATGCAGGGATGCAGTATCAAGGCGGAAGAGCAGTTGCTGTCGGACATCGCTCTGGTGAAACAAACCAAGGTATAAACGCAGTTGGTATCGGATGGTTTGCAGGTCATACCGGGCAAGGTGCAAACGCAGTTGCTGTAGGTACTAATGCAGGGTTTTTAAGTCAAGGCGCAAGTTCGATTGCAATAGGTTGTCTGGCAGGTTCATCGAATCAGCCAGCGAATAGTATAGTAATAAATGCATCAGGTCTAGCTTTAAGTGGCACTGATGCCAGTGCATGTTATGTAAAACCAATTCGTAATTTAGCATCATCGCAGATTCTTACTTACGAGCCTAGCACTTCTGAAATAACATATACTACTTCTACTGCGAATTTGACAGATACGCTTTTACTTGAAAATACCCAACAACTTAATCAATGGGTTGCAGTGGGCGATCCTGGTGCTGGAGTCAATAGTATTGCATATTCTAGCACTGGAATGAGTTGGATTGGGGCTGGATTGTCTACATTTACAAATTATGGGACTGGTGTTGCCTATTCGGCACAACAAAATAGATGGGTTGCGGTTGGTGAAGGAACAAATACTATTGCCTATTCTAGTGATGGAATAACTTGGACTGCGTCTGCGAATGGAGCGACTATATTTACAACTAGAGGAAGTGGCGTTGCATATTCAGCACAACAAAATTTATGGGTTGCGGTTGGTGAGGGAACAAATACTATTGCATATTCTAGTGATGGAATAACTTGGACGGCATCTGCGAATGGAACATCTATATTTACAACTGCTGGGAATGGCGTCGCCTATTCAGCACAACAAAATTTATGGGTTGC
>Ga0114966_10001938_pt1 | contig 18780 bp, 12 predicted proteins | sample M_130207_XF_Meta_FD_87029 | JGI IMG/M metagenome (GOLD analysis project Ga0114966, IMG submission 87029) | Freshwater microbial communities from Lake Montjoie, Canada to study carbon cycling - M_130207_XF_MetaG | ecosystem: Environmental > Aquatic > Freshwater > Lake | place: Lake Montjoie...
ACGGTGGTGGTGGGACGAGGCTCGTCGAAAGTGAAACGTTTGTCGGGGGCGACGAGGTAAAGCAGCCCGCCGGGGCGGAGGGCGCGGTGCCACTCATGCAAGGCGCTCAGCGGATCGGGCAGATGTTCGATTACATGAGAGCTGCACAGGTAGTCGAGGCTGGCGTCAGCGAGCGGCAAGGCGAGGGCATCGGCGAGGAAATCGACGCGGCCGGCGGTGCCCGCGTAGCTGGCGACGGCGTCGGTATAAAATGGATACAAGCCCGCGACGGGGTGGGTATGTGCGCCGATTTCGAGGCCGACGGAGTTGGGCGTGACGAGGGCGCAAAGCAACTGGAACGGATGACGTTCGGGCGGCGGCGGAGCGAGGAAGCGGGTGAAGATGACGGAGCCGAGTGCGCCGGCGCGCGTGCGCGTGCGTAATTCTAAGACGAAAAGTTCCCGGGGGCGGGCGTGGGGGTGGCGAGCGAGAAAATCAAAAGCGGTACGGGTGCCGGTGGGGAGCGCGTACTTTAAGCTGACGTCGGCGCGTTCGGTGAGGTTAGCGGCCGCCGCGCTCCCAAGCAGCAAGGCGCCGTCGTAGGCCTCGACGGTCGCGATATCGTCCTGCTGCGTCTCGAGCCACAGCCAGCCCTTGATTCGAAATTCGGCTGGGTCAAAGAGGACTCCCGCCACAGGAGAATCGATATGAACAGCCATAATAATGGGGCAAAAAGATGCTGATTGGCCGCTAGCAAGTCGACCGGCGTTGAGCCGGGCCGATCGAGGGTGTGATCGACCGGCGGCGTGCCTCCCGACCGAAGGTTGCTGGCCAAGCGCGTGGCGTCAAATGAGGGGGCGCCACGGACGTGGTGGGGAGGCGAGGGTGAAGTCGTTAATGGTCAGGGTCAGGTTGGGATTGTAGGCAGGATCGTTGAGCAAGGCATCGCCCCACTGGGCGGACATATATTCAACCTCGCTCCGGAAACGGTCGCGTTTTTCAAGGGTATCCTCCTGGCCGCGACTGGCGCTTTCATGGTGGTAGAGCTCAGCGTAAGGTGTCCAGAGGTTCCGCAAACCGGTGGCGCGTACTTTCAGGCAGAAATCCACATCGTTGAAAGCGACCTTGAGTTGATCGGCATTGAGACCGCCGACCTGGAGGAAGACCTCGCGCCGGATGAGCAAGCAGGCTGCGGTGACGGCGGAAAGATTCTGTTGGAGGAGATTGCGGTGGGCTTGGCCGGCCGCGCCCCGGGGGTGGGTTTGCCAAGCGTGGGCAGCGATGCCGCCGATGCCGAGAATCACCCCGGCGTGTTGGATGCGATCATCGGGATAGTAGAGTTTGGCGCCGACGCAGCCGATTTCCGGGCGGAGGGCTTGGCTGACCATTTCATCGAGCCAATCACCGTGGATGATCTCGAGGTCGTTGTTGAGCAGGCCGACGAGCGGTGCGGTGGTTTGACTGACGCCAAAATTATTGATGGCGGAGAAGTTGAATTCTCCGGGGAAGGTGACGACGCGGACGGTCGCCGCCGGGGCCGGGGCGCTGGGGTCGACCTGAGTAACCGCGGTGAGGTAATCGAGGGTGGCGGGATCGTCGGAACCGTTATCGACGATGAGGATTTCAAATCGTGGATAAGTGGTTTTGGCGAGAAGGCTCTCGATGCACGGTTTCAGGAAGTTGAGTCGATTGCGGGTGGGAATGATGAGGGTAACTAAAGGGGCGGGGGAGGGTACCGGATAATGAACGCGCCAGTAGGAGCCCTTGGTGGGTGAGATGCGGGCGTTAACGCCGCTGCGCAGTAAATGTTCCGTGATGACTTTTTCAGCGGCTTGCGTGGCGTAGCTTTTCGCGCCGATCAGCATGGCGGTGGAACCGGGGACGCTGCGCCAGTGATAGAGGATGCGCGGGATATGGCGGATGCGGTCGGGGGCGCTGCGCTCGATAACCCGCATCGCGAGATCCCAATCTTGGGACCCCTCATAGCCGACGCGGAAGCCGCCGACTTCGCGGATGAGCAGGGTGCGGTAGACGCCGAGGTGGCTGACGTAGTTCTGGACGTTGAAGAGATCAGGGTTCCAGTCGGGCTTGAAATAGTGGTCGTAGCGGTGGCCGTTCTCGTCGATTTTATCTTCGTCGCTGTAAATCAGATCAGCAAGCGGGTGGGCATCGAGTTCGAGGGCGACGCAGGCGAGCGCGTGGGGGCGGATTTCATCGTCGTGGTCGAGTAAGGCGATGAAGTCGCCATGGGCGAGGGCGAGGGCGGAGTTGGAAGCGGCGGAGATGTGGCCGTTGGATTCCCGGAAGACGACCTTGATGCGCGGGTCTTTTTTCAGGTAGCGCTCGAGGATTTTTCGAACGTGGGGTTCCTTGGAGGCATCGTCAGCGATGCAGAGTTCCCAGTTTTCGTACAGCTGGCGGCGGACGGACTCGATGGCCGCGACCAGCCATTTTTCCGGCGTATTGTACGTCGGCATGAGCACGGAAATTAACGGGCGCTGGGGCAGCGCGGCGATCTTGGCGCGGATACGATCGGCCTCATCGGGGGTGAGGGTGTCGTAGGTGGCCACCCACGCGCCGTAGGTATTGGGTGGGGGCGGCGTGGCGTCGGCGGTGCGTTTGACGGTGCGGGCGACGGCGATATGCCAGGTGCCAGCCTCGTCTTGGGCCTCGATGAGAAGGGTGTGGTGGCCGAAGCGAGGGACCTCGACTTTGACGATCCAGCCACAGCGCTCCGCGCCCGGGTAGTCGCGGAAGTGGTCGAGAACATCGAGTCGTTCGAGGCCGAACTCGGCGGAGACGGTTTGGCGATCGAGGGAGGCGCGAATGGCGCGAAGTGGCCGGCGATCGCGGTGGAGCGACCAGCCGCGGACGTTAAGCGTGGGGGCGATATTGCTCCAATCTTGGGGGTAATCAATATTACCGATTAACTCGATCGAGGGGGTGGGCGCGGCTGGCCGATCAAGGAACGCGCGGCGCAGAGCGCGGAAAGGAGCGGTCGCGCGCCACGAGAAGGACGCCTGCATCGTGGCGATTTTTTGATCGCGGGAGCGGGTGAGCGCGTTGGCCTGCGCGAGTTGCTGGGCGGCGAGGGCGCGTTCGGTGGCGATTTGCTGCTCGCTGGCAGCGCGGTCGGCGGCTTGGGCGCTGCGGGCGGAATTAGTATCGGAATGAGCGATACGAAGATCAGCGGTGATCGTGGCGAGATCGTCTTTGAGTGACGCGATTTCGTCGTCGGCGCCGAGCAGGGCGTTTTCGTAAGCGGTGACTTGGAGTCGGCCGGTCCGCAGCAGGATGTCGGCCTGTTCGCGGCGGCGTTTATGCTGGGCGAGCTCGCGGCCGAGGTTGTCGGCGAAGACCTGCGTCATGCCGCGGGATTCTTCGAGGCCGGCGGCGTGGGCGCGGGCGGCGGCGAGGAGGTCCTCGATATTTTTGACGTGTTGGTGGGTGAGTTTTTCCCGCGCGAGGAGGGCGTCGACGGCGGCAAGGTGGCGGGTTTCGGCAGCGGCGAGGGCGGTGCGGTGGTGCCGCGCGGCCGCATCGATCGCTTGCTCGAGGGCGCGGGTGAGATCTGCGAGCAGTTCGGTCTGGTGGGCGAGTTGGTGAGCGGCGGGATCGTCGAGGGTCGCGGCGGCCTGATTGAGTTGGGCGGCGAGGGTGGTGGCGAAGAGGGTGGCGTCGGACGTGGTGGGATCTTGGGCTAGTGGCCACGGCGAGGTAGCGGGACGCGCGAGGGTGGCCGTGTAAAAATCGGCGAGCGCGCGCGTGTTGGTCGCAAGATCAAAATGCTGCCGGGCGAAGGCCGCACCGTGTTCACCCAGACGGGCGCTTCTGGCCGGGTCCGCGAAGAGGCCGGCGAGGGTATCGGCGATCGCGGTGGGCGCACCGGAGGGCGGTAGAAACATCGCCTCGCGTCCATCCGTCATTAAGCGCGCGAGGTTGGTCGGTGGTAAAATGACCGGCTTGCCGCTCGCGAGGAACTCGGGTAGTTTGGAGGGCAGTCGGTAGTCGTTAAAAGGCCCCGGCCGGCCGGGTTGAACAAGGGCGTCGGCGAGGGCGAGGAGCGCCGGTAGTTTGTTTTTGGCGATGAAGCCCAGGTCGATGACGTGGCGGGTGACGTCCTCGGCGATGCTGGCGAGGAAGCGGGGTGAGTTGAAGCCGGTGCGGACCAGTCGGGTGGGTATACCGCGTTGGTTGAGGAGGGCGACCGCGAGGTAGAGTTCGCGCATCTCGGGCTCGTTGGCGAACGTGTTGCTGCCGGTGAAAACGATGACTTTTTCTTCGTCGCGCAGGCCCATTGCGGTGCGCAAGGCCGGCTCCGCGGTTTGGGGACGGTAGTGTTCGAAATCGACTCCGGGGAACAGGAGAAGCGTGGGCAGTCCAGGAGGGGCGAACTCCGCGAGTTGCTCAATAATATGGGTGACCCCATCGGCGACGCGGAGAAATGTCTCGCTGCGCAGCGGGTGCGGCAGGCTCTCGTTAAGCAAAGGCTCGAGGTCTGTGACGCTGGTGGCGCGGAGCTGCGGCCAGGTCAGTCCAGTGAAACTCTCGATGAGGAAGCGTTCGTTGTCTTCGAGGTGAATGATGAGACGGGCGGGTGCGCCGTGCCCTGAGCTGATGATCGCGCGCTGGTAGCCGACGGTGAATTGGCGCACGCATTCGCGCGGGGTCCACGCGTGGATGAGGTCGGCGGCCCGGCCGTCGGGGAAGAAGTGTGGCCGGCTGAGGGCCTCGGCGTAGGTCGTGGCGATGAACAGCGGGTGCGGTATATGCCGGAGGGTTTCCGGACTGCGCGGAACCGCGACCGCGCAGGCGTGGCCAGCGGCGCTCAATGTATTGGCGAACCCGCCGATGTGATTGAGGCTGTTGGTGGTAAAGTCGCCGTAATTAACGAAGAGAATGTTCACGCGGAAAAAGAATGAAGCCGGAAAGTCTGACGAAGTAAAAGTGGAAGGTGGCGGAATCGATGGTCGCGGAGGTCGCCGGAGGATGCGTTCAGGTTGGCAATGAAAAAGGCAGACTCGCGACGCTGCGCGGGTCTGCCCGAGACGTAAATCAGGATTTTATCAGAGTTTAAAACCAACGTCGGCCGCGTCTTTCGTGAACATGCGCACGGTGTCCAGAGAAAGCTCGGTGAGATCTTGGCCAAACATTTTCGCCGCTTTGGCGAGGATGTCATGGGGTACGGTAATGATGGCGCAGCCGCAGGCTTGGGCTTGAAACAGGTTGAGCACCTCGCGCGTGCTGGCCCAGAGGAGCTCGGCTTTGGGCTGAGCGTAAAGGAGAGCGCCGGCAGCTTGCATCAAGGGCATGGGATCAACCCCCGTATCGGCGATTCGACCTGCGAAGACGGAGACGACCGAGGGTACGGCGGGGTTGAGCGCCTCGGCGACTCCAGCGACCTGCCGGAGCGTCAGGAGGGCGGTGACGTTGAGTTTCACGCCGGCTTGGCCGAGTTCGCGGATGAGTGGCAGGCAGGAGTCGCCCTTGGAGTTGGTGATGGGGATTTTCGTGTAAACATTTTGACCCCAGCTGTTGATTTTCAGGGCTTGGCGTTTCATGTCGACAAGATCGTCGGTGAAGACCTCCAGCGAGATCGGCTTGGCTGTCACGGTCTGGAGCACGTCTTTGGCGAAGGATTCGTAGTCCGTGATCCCCGCTTTCTTCATCAGCGACGGATTGGTGGTCAGCCCCTTGATGTAAGATTTGGCATAAAGTTCGAGGATACCCGCTTTGTCGGCGCCGTCGGCGTAGAGCTGAATCGTCAGGTCGTTAAGTGAACGCATGGGCAAGAGGAGTGGATGAACTAGAGATGAAGTGAAATCTTAAAGTGGGCTTCAGCGGTTGATATTCTGAGCCCGCTGCTTTGTAAACTCGCTCGGGTTTCCGCGGTGCGCGAGGACGGTGGCGGTAGCGGCGGCGAATGATTTTACGATAAAATCGGGGGCGGCGCGGAGTTCCTCGGCGTAGCCGAAATCGATGAACACGGTGCGGACGCCGGCCCGTTGGCCGCAATCGATGTCCCGCCAGCGGTCCCCGATCATCCACGAGCGCGTGAGGTCGAGTCGGAGTGTACGGGCCGCGTCCAGTAACATTCCCGGGGCGGGCTTGCGCCGCGGGTCCGCCGGCAGCTCACCTAGGCCGGCGGCGTAGCAAACCTCGATGTGCGTGATCCCCGGTACGAGGGCGTGGAGGCGGGCGTGCATGGCCTCGACCACCGCCTGAGTCTGCGTGCCGCGACCGACATCGGGTTGGTTCGTGGCGACGACAAGGACAAAGCCCGCGGCGGCGAGCTGTGCGCAGCCAGCGGGCACATCGGGGAAAAGTTGAAACTCAGCGAGCGACGGCGGCGGAAAGGGTTTGCCGTCGCGGATGATTTGGCGGTTGAGGGTCCCATCGCGGTCGAGAAAAACCGCGGGCCGGGCCTGAGGAGATGGTGGTGATTGGGAAATGGGAGCGAAAAGCTGACGAGGGCGGGTGGCGGTATAACCGGTTGAGGGCGGGCGCTTGGGAGGGAGCGGGTCGCCGTTTTGGGAGGGAGCGGTTGACGCGCGCGGTTCGACCGCGCTTTCGGTGGGAGTTGGGCGAAGGGTGGTCGATGTCGCGGAGGGGGACGCGTCTTGAAGTAAAGTGCGCCGAGGGAGCGTAGCGTGATTGGGCGCCGCGGTGGCTTAAGCGAGGGGTTTGATCGCGACAGACTCCCACTTGGTCTGGTTCATCTTGAGATCAGGGTGCGAGACGAACAGGTGCCAGATGACCGCCTGGAAAGCTTCGCTGTGCGGCGTGATGTTGTTGGGGTTAACGGTAGGTACGATGACGCATGCATCAGCGACCGTAGCTGTGAACCCGCCATCTTTGCCGACGATTCCGATAATCCGCGCGCCGATTTGGCGGGCAAATTGCAGGGCGGTCACGAGATTTGGAGAGACGTTTTTCTCCAAGTTGCCGCCGCCGACAGACAAGATGAGCAGGGCATCTTCTTTTTTGAGTCGAGAGCCGCGCAGCCATTCGACAAAGACGGAGGCCCAGCCTTCGTCATTCGTGCGCGCAGTGAGTTCGGAAACGTTATCGGTCGGCGCGTAGCATTCGAGACCGCCGATTTTGCGGAAATCGTTGACGGCGTGGGAAGCGTTGGCGGCGCTGCCCCCGACCCCAAGGATGAAGAGTCGACCACCGCGCGTCCGGACGGCGACGAGCTCGCGGACGCACTGCTCGCAATCCTCGGGGTTGAGCTGGGCGATGATTTCGGAGGTTTCGCGAAGGTGCTGCGTGGAATAGGACATGATGGAAAAATCGGGAAACGGCTGGATTTTGGAAGCAGAAAGGCGCGATGAGAGGAAAAAGGCGCGATGAAAGCAGCGATGCGCGATGAGAGGAAAAAAGCGGGCTGGGACGAAAAAGGCGCGGTGAAAGGAGAGGGGGTGCCGCGCGGCCAGCCGGTGGCGTGAAGCAGGAGACACGCTCAGTGGTCGCGTGGGGCGGCGCGCAAGAGTGCGTCGAGCTCGTTGAGTCCCTCGTGGGAGCCGATCTCATAAAAACGCTGACTGATTTCAAAGCCGGCGAGTTCCTGGCGGGCCACTAAGGCCATTTGGACGGCAGCCAGGTCAACGACGGCCTCGTGCGGTAAATCCGCGAACGCGGTGGCTCGGAAAATCCCGAGGCCATAGTCGATGTGCTGCATCGCGGGCGTTCGATTTTTCTTATCGTAGCAGATGATCTTTCCATGGGAAAATTCGACGTTGCTGGTGTCGTAACGCCCGTGGTTTTCGTAGACGGTCATGAGGCCCTGGCGACCCGAGGCGAGGAAGTGTTGCGCGACGGTGTGATAGTCGATGGGGAGATAGCTATCGCCGTAGAGAACGTAAAAGGCCTCGCCCAACTTGGGCAGGGCGCGGATGAGCGCGCCACCGGTGCCGAGGAGTTTGGGTCCGTCGAAGGAGTAATCGAGGCGGACGCCCCATTTCGAACCATCGCCGTAGAGCTCGGCGATTTGTTCGCCAAGATAGCCGACGCAGAGAACAATCCGGGTGAGGCCGGCGGCTCGCAGAAGTCTAAGCTGGTGCGAGAAAAAAGGTTCTCCTGCCACCTCGACGAGCAGCTTGGGGATTTTCTCCGTGATGGGGCGGAGTCGTGTCGCCATGCCACCGGCGAGTAAAGCGACGGGGAGGGCGGTAGGCGGTGGTGGGGTGGGCGGCGAGCTGAGGGGAGCGAAGGATGACACGAGTGGTGGTGCGAGTGGTCGGTGGGAGGGAACCATTATATTTTTAAAACGGAGCGACCGCCGACCTTGTTGGAAAGTGCTTGGCGAATGCTGAGGGCAACGAAGCGAAGCGATTGACGTTAAAAATTAGCGCGAGTGAAGCGCGTGCGAAATCTCCGGGCCCAAGCACGGCTCAGCCCCCGAGATTGGGCACTTCGGCTGCCACGCATTTTTTCTCAAAGGTGCGCGGGGTGTCGGGGTTTAGTTTTGAGCGACCACCTTGGCTCCCTCGAAGTCGAAGCGGAAGCGCACTTCTTGCAGACCTTTTTCGCGCATAGCGTGGCGGAGCTTTTGCTTATCGCCAGCGTAGAACATGAGAAAGCCGCCGCCGCCGGCGCCGATGAGTTTCCCGCCGAGCGCACCGTGGGCCATCGCATAGTCATACCACTCGTTGATAGGGGCGTTGCTCATCCCGCTGCTCCGGGCCTTCTTGCGCTGCCAGTGGATGTCCATTAAGCGACCAAACTCCTCGAGCTGACCGCCCTCCAGCGCGGCGAGTGATTGGTAGCCGAGTTCCTTCGTATAATGGAGGTTGTCGAGCATCGCCTGATCGCGGCTCTTCGATTTGTCGTTTTGGTCCTTCAAAATGGCGGACGCGCTGCGACTGTAGCCCGTGAAAAAAAGCAGCAGATTATCCTCGAGGTTAAAATGCGTCTCCTCGGAGATGTTGCACGGGCGATATTCGACGCGTCCGTCAGGATGAAAAGTGAAGGCGGTAATGCCGCCGATTGCCGCGATGTATTGATCTTGTTTGCCGATGGGCTCGCCCAGTTTATTGAGTTCGATATCGCACGCCTGTTCCGCGAGTTCCGCGGGGGAGATAATGTTTTTCTTGTGAGCGTGAAGAGCCTTGAGCAAGGCGGTCGTGAAACTACCACTGGAGCCGAGTCCGGTACCTCCGGGAATATCCGCCATGGAGGTCAGCTCCAGGTGGGGATCGACCGTTCCCGTGAGTTTCAGAGCTTCGCGGATAATCGGATGCTCGATTTCATCGACGGACTTAACGCGCTCGAGTTTCGAGTATTTAATAATGATTTCGGGCTGAAACGTGCGGTGTTGCGTAATATAAACGTACTTGTCGATCGCGGCGGCGACAAGAAAGCCACCGAACTCGCGATAGTACGAGGGCAGGTCGGTGCCGCCGCCACCAAGGGAGACGCGCAAAGGTGATCGAGTGATAATCATAATTAGCGATGGAGAGACGGCCGATGGCGGAAGGGAGGATGCCGGTGCGGTGATTGAGAGGCGGCGAAAGGGCGAGGCGGGAAATGAAGAGAGGTGCGGGGTCGCGCCGAGGGGGGATCGAGGGAGTTGGGCCGGAGCGTGAACAGTTAGAGGGCGGCGGCGTTGACCGCATAACCGCTTTGGCGGTAAATGCTCTCGACGATTTCAAGCGTGCGGATGCCTTCCGCCAGACCGGGCGCGGGCTCGCGGCCAAGCTGGATATCGTCGACGAATGCACGGGTCTCCAGGGCCCAGGAATCGTCGCCGCGTGGGTACTCCCAAGAGGTGATATCCGGCGGGCCCATCGCAGGTAGCATTTGGTACAGCGTCAGTCGTTCGACGCCGTAACTGCCACCCAGTCCGTCGATCGCAATTTTCGCATCGCGCCCGTAAAGCTCGAGGGAGAAAAGGTTCTTCCACTCCGTGCAACTCACGTGCAACCAAGCCGTCTGTCCGGCCGCCGTGCGCAACGAGAGAAAAGCATTATCATCGACCGGCATATCCCAGAAGAAAGTGGTCGCGTGGCCATCGACGGTAGGAAAATCGCCGAGAAACCAGCCGGCCAAATCGATGAGGTGGACGCCTTGGTCAATCAGTTCGCCGCCGCCAGACAGCGCAGGATCGGCGCGCCACTCCCGATCATACCCGCGGCGACCGCCGTGACCGTAGCGGGCGCGCAAAAACATCAGTGGGCCGAGCGTACCGGCGTCGAGCAGGGCGCGGGCTTTTTGGAGAGCGGGGTGGAAGCGGTGGTTATAGCCCAGCCGGACACGGACGTCGGCTTGGCGAGCCGCGGCGCGGAGCGTGTGAAGCTGGGTGGCGTTAAGGGCCCCAGGTTTTTCGGCGAGCACGTGTTTGCCGGCGCGCACGGCGGCCAGTGCGATCGGGGCGAGGGAGGCGTTGAGCGTGGAAATAATAACCGCGGTGACCCGCGGGTCGGCCAAGACGGCATGATAGTCGGTGACGGGTGCGCAACCGGGCGCGAGGCGGGCGAGATCGGTGGCGCGCGCGGCGTTGAGATCGCAGGTGTAGAGCAGACGCGGATTCGGACCGAGAGCCGCCACGCGCTTTCGGCCGATGAGGCCACAACCGATAACGGCAAAGGAGGGAGGCTCGAAGTTGGCTGGGATCATAGCGTGGTCGTGAACGCTTAAAACGATGCGAACCCGCGCGGCGACGCAAGTGAGGTTTTGGCGATGGGTATTTTTTTGGGGTGCGTCCGTTTTAATGGTTTTTCGGGTCGGCGGTTCGGCCGATGCCTCGGTCGGACGCGCGTTCAATGATTCGCCTTAGCGCGCATTGGCCGACCAGAACGCGGAGCGGGCCGCGCCGTCCGCAAAGAAGGCGGCGGGCTCGCCAAAGCCTCGCGTGCCTCGGGTCAAAACAGCGAAAAAATGGGCGAAAAGAGACCTCGGAAGAAATCAGTGCAAAGCAACAGGTTGGGGACCGGTGAAACTTGACCTCCGCTTCAAGGTACGGAATGAGGAAGGGATTCGCACGAGCAGGTGAAGTTCGCTTATCGGTTTTAAGTCGAGAAGCTTGCTCCCGAAAAAACGGATGATTCGCCGATTTGAACGTACGCTGCTGATTGCGCTCTGCGTTGCCGTGGGCGCGTTTTACGCGTGGACCGTGCGCTCGGGCCGGGATCGTTGGAAATGGGGGAAGGAACAGGAAGATTACTACAATCTCCTGATCGATGGTTATCTCGACGGCCAGTTGCACATGAAGGTCGCCGTGCCGCCAGAGCTTTTGCGACTGCCGAACCCCTACGACCCGAAGCTGCGCCCAGCGGGGTTGGGATTGCATGATGCCTCGTTCTACAAGGGGAAGTATTACGTGTATTTTGGGGCTGCGCCGATGGTGATTTTGATGCTCCCGTTCCGGTTGTTAACGGGGGGAGACCTGCCGCTCGCGGTGGCGACCCTTTTATTTGTTTACGGAGGATTTCTAGCGAGCGTGGCCCTTTGGTGGGCGCTGCGACGGCGTTATTTTCCAAAGACGAGTGCCGCGGTCGCGCTTGGTTTTATCCCCGTCCTCGGCTTTGCGAGCCTCGGGCCGGTCTTACTGCGGCGACCCGAGATGTGGGAGTTGCCGATCGGTGCGGGCTATTGCTTTGCCATGCTTGCATTGGGTGGATTGTGGCGGAGTGTCCACGCGGTGCGGCGCGCGGGCGAACTGACGCCGACGAGGGCGAGGGCTGGCTGGTTTTTCGCCGCGGCACTGGCGTTGGGCCTCGCGATTGCTTCCCGCCCGACCTATCTTTTGGCTTTGCCACTGTTGACGCTGCCACTCGTTTTTTGGTGGCGGGTGGAGCGTCGTTTTTCTTGGCGTGTGGCTTGGAGTGCTTTCGTTCCTTTGGCCATCGTCGGGGCGGCGATGGCATGGCATAACTATGCGCGGTTTGATGATCCGTTGCAGTTCGGCCAGGCCTATCAATTAAGCCACGATTACGAGTCGAAGATGGCTCATTTCCAAGCTCGCTACGTGGCCTTTAATGGATGGCGGTATTTTTTTTCCGCGGCGCAGTGGTCCCCTTATTTCCCGTTCATTCAGCCCGCGGCGCTCCCCGTGAAGCCCACCGGCTTTGGCGGGCACGACGATGTTTACGGAATATTGACCAACTTGCCGATTGCCTGGCTGGTGCTCGCCTTGCCCTTGGCTCTCTGGCGGCGCGAGCGAGCCGAACGCGTCGCCTTGGGTGCATGGCTGGCGGCGGGCTTGACGCTCTTCCTGACGATGGCGGGGATCCTGCTTTTTTTCTTTGGTTCGCTGGCGCGCTACCAGATTGATTTCACGCCCGCGCTGATCTTGCTCGCGGGGGTAGGTGGGCTCGCCTTGGAGCGGTGGATGACTGCGAGTGGGTTCGTGGTTGGCCGCGCCGGTGCGCGTGGTCTCGCTTGGCTCGCGGGAATTGCCTCGGTCGGATTTGCCCTGCTGAACAGCTTACAACTCGACGGACTTTTGGTTGAACGTAATCCGAGGATCGCGCTGGCGGTCGCACGTGCGTTGAACCGGGTGCCGGCGAGCTGGGCCTACGCCCGGGGGCTTCGTTACGGTGCGGCTGAATTCAGCGTTCAATTCCGCCCGAATCTGCCGGGCCGTTACGAAATCATCGCGGTTGGCGATCCGTCGGCGAGCGATCACGTTCGCGTGAACATTAACAAAGACGGGCAGCTCCAATGGGGCTTTGCGCAAACGGATACCCCGGAAATCTGGAGTCGCCCCTTCCCTCTTGAGTACGCCCGTGAATATCGGGTGCGCGCGACGCTTGGTTCGCTTTTCCCGCCGAGGGAGCACCCGTTCTTTGCGGGCCAGGCGGACTCCGAAATCGAGCGAATTACGCGAACGGTGCGGCTGGAGGTTGACGGTGAAAGGGTGCTTGCGGAGCAACGACGATTTTCTCGGGTCGGTGGCGAAGTACGCGCGGTTGAAGGCGCGGCGGTGTCGGTGAGTGCGGTGCGACGGGTGTCGGCGGCTGCAGAAAATCCGGGGCCGCGCGGCGAACCGGGTGATGGCTGGATGCGTTTACGGCTCAGCTTTCCGGAACAAGCGCCGACGCCGCGGGAGCCATTGTTGGCGATCGGTGATGATGGGTCCGGAGCCGTGCTTTTCGTTCATTATATTGATGACACGGGACGGCTCGCGTTCGGGGTATCTTTTCGAGGTGAGCGTAGTGCCCCCGGCGGTACGCTGAGGGTCGACTTGGGGCGCGTCCACGACCTTGTCGCGCGCTGGTGGTCGATCGGTGAAGGTGCGCGGCGCGGCTTGGAAATTCGGCTCGATCACGTGATCGTCTATCGTCGGGAAGTTAACTGGCCGGAGCGGGACGGGGCGATCGCGGCTGGGCGCAATCCCTTTAGCGAGCCGGGCTGTGCGCCGCTCTTTACAGGGAAAATGCATCAGATTCAGCGGAGCGCCGATGGCCGCGATCCTCTGGAAGCGCTGGGAGATACTTTTAAACTGAGGGTAAATTTGGGGACCGGGCGTCCGGGTACGCTCACGCCGCTGCTCGTCATGGGTCGCCCTGGCGGCGCGGATCTCGTCATGCTTGAATATGGCGACGCCGGCACGGTGCGTTTTGCGCTCGATCATTGGGGTTCGGCGCTGTTCCGGAGCGACCCGGTGCGTCTCGATCCGACGCGGTCTCATGAAATTTTTCTCAGCCTGAGCTCGTTGCTTCCGCCGGTTGCTGCCCGGGCGAATCCGTCCGCGGCGCGCGGGCGCTTGCGTCTGGATGTGGATGGAGAGCGCGTGTGGGAGCAGGCGGCGGAGCTCTTCACCGTACCAGCCGAAGAGGTTTACCTTGGATTCAATCCTGTTGGTGGCACCAGTGGCGGTCGGATATTTTTAGGCGATATCCTCGCGGTTGAGCGGCTGCGGCGAGCGGCGCCCAGCCCATAACTGTTCGGGCGGGGCCGGCCTGCGCCCATGTGCGCTGATTGAGGCCGGGTTTGGAGCGGGCCGCGCGCTGGTGTGGTGGCGGGTCTGGTCTTGTTATGAGAGCGGGGCCGCTCGGAAACGCCGTTGGTCCCGCGAATGAGATTGCGGCGAGGGCCATGGGTTTCGTCCGATGATGACAATGTTAGACTCTCTCTTAACCGACCGCGAAACTCAGGGGCGTTTACTGCGGTTTCTGCTGGTGGGCGCAGGCACCGCGGGCGTGCAGGTGGCGGTGCTCCGCGCGCTAAAATCGCGGATGACGGAGAATCTCGCGTTTTCAATTTCGTGGTTGGTCTCAACCTCCACCCATTATTTTGCCAATCGGTTTTGGGCTTTGCCGAGCGGGCGGGGTGACGCGGCCCAACAACTCGGAGAATATCTCTTGGCGGTCGGGATCAGTTACGTGCTCAATCTCGGAGCGTTTAAAATCTTGAGAAACCGATTCAAGCTGAGTGTGACTTGGGCGACTTTGGGGGCCATTCCTCCTTCGACGGTAGTGGTTTTTATGATCCTAAATTTTCGAGTTTTTGGTCGTTAGAAATCGGCAGTCAAGGATTGCCGCGGTCTTTCGGTAAAACGCGTCGCAAAGTGTAAATGTCGCTGTCGGCAAGTGCCGCTTTCTGTGCCGCGAGGCGGTGCCAATCGTCCCAAGGCGCGGCGAGCAGTCGGCCGGAAATGCCATCGCTGACGGGGGAGAGCAGCCAATCGACGAGGGCCAACGGTTTTTCCAGGGAGGCGCCGCCCGTGGCCATTTGTTTTTGAGCGGCGGCGTATTCAGTGGCGCCCACCACCGCCGGCCCCAAGGCCAGCACCTCGGCGGTGAGACGCGTGTTGATCGCGCCCGGAGCGATCGCGTTGATGTCGAGGGCTTGATCACGTTCCTCCGCCGCAATCGTTTCAACCAGCCGAACGATGGCGGTTTTAGCAGCGCCGTAGGCTGAGAAACGAGCGCGTGCTTGCGTGGCGCCGCCGCCAGAGAAGCAAATGATTTTGGCGCGTCGCGGCGTCTTGGTCAGCATGGGCGCGCAGCCGCGAATGGCAAAAAAAGTACTATCGAGATTGGCCCGGATGGTCGCCGACCAACGGACCGGATCGGCGGTGAGGGTGCGACCGATTTCTCCTTGGGCGCCCGCACAAGTAATCAGGCCATCCACATGGCTCCACTCGGTCGCGATGGCCGCAATCGCGCGCTCCGCACCCGTCCAGTCAGCCAAGTCGCAGCGGGTCGCGTGAAAAGCGCCGGCGTGCTGAGCGACGAAATCCGTTTGATCAGAGCGGGCGAGGCCCCACACGTGATGGCCGCCCTTGAGCAAGTGCTCGGTAAGGGCGCGGCCAATGCCGGTGCTGGACCCGGTGAGGACGAGGTTCATCTTGATTTATCGGTGGGGAATTTCGAAGGAGCGCGCTTTCCTCGATCGGGACCTAGGGTGAAATCGCTTAGTGGCGGGTGTCGTAGACCCAGCGGTTGGCCTTGAGCCAGCGGAGCGTGCGCACAATGCCTTGCGCGATCGTGAGCTGAGGTCTCCAGCCGGTCTCCTGGATTTTACGAGTGTCCAGAAATATAAAAGGGTTGTCCCCAATCCAGCCGCGATCTCCGCCCGTGTAATCGAGGCGAGGCGTGAGGCCGAGTTCAGCGCAGATGAAGCCAATGCTGGCGTTGACTTGGACGTACTCGGGGGTGCCGAGATTGTAGATTTGAGTATGGTGCCGAGCGTTTTTCGCGGTGGCTTGCCTCGCCACATGGAGGATGGCATCGACGCAGTCCTGCACGTAAAGGTAGCTTTTCCGTTGGGTCCCGTTACCCAAAACACGCAGGTGATCGGGATGGGCGATGAGTTGTTGGTAAAAATCGAAAACATGGCCGTGCGTGTAGCGCTCGCCCAAGATCGAGACGAACCGGAAAATATACGCTTCGTCAATTTGCCCACCTTCGGCGTAGGCCGCGATCAGGCCTTCGCCCGCGCTCTTGGACGCACCGTAAAGAGATGTCTGGATCGGGAAACTATCGGTTTCTGGCGTGGGCCGTTCCGGTGTTACCAGCGCCTCGCCGTACACCGAACCAGTCGATGAAAACGCGATGCGTCTGACGCCGTTTTCGCGCATGGCTTCGAGCACGTTAAAGGTCGCCATCGTATTTTGCTGCAAATCTTTTTCCGGGTGTTTCCAGCCGTCCCGGATATCCGCGTTCGCTGCAAAATGGGCCACGAAATCGGCGCCTTGCATCGCGTTTTTTAGCGAGGGAAGATCCAAGTTATCGCCGCGGATGAAACGGAAATTGGGGTGCTGGTTTGCCCCATCGAGGAAGCGAATCTGCCCGGTCGAGAGGTTGTCCCAACCGGTTACCCGGACGCCTTCGGCAAGGAGCCGGTCGATGAAGTTGGAACCGATGAAACCGGCGGCGCCGGTGACGAAGACGTGGTGCATGAATAAAAAAATGAGGTTGGTGAGAATCGCTGAGTGCTGCAACGCGGGATCTTCCGCAGACTACTTTCTGTCAACTACGGTTGGTGTGCGCCCATTGGGGCTAGGCGGTTCCCTCTGGAAATAAGTCATCGATATCTTCGCGCCGCCGGGTGCTCACTCGATCGGGAGGCGCGTTACTGGGCGAACGCAGCCACGCGGAGAGGGCCTCGTCGTCGCTGATCTGGGTGCCGTGTTGATATTCAGCTGCGAGCAGGGCCTGATAATCGGGTTCAAGAAATCGGCGGCAGTGCAGGACAACCCGCGCGCGTTGGGCCGGAGCGCGGACCAGTCGGCCGAGCGCTTGGTTTACTTTGGTCATGCCGGGGATTTGGTAGACACGCCGGAACGTGGCCTCGCGGGAGAGACCGCTGCGCGCTGCTTCGCTGAGGCGGGCACGTTGCACCGCGTTCACTTCCGGGAGTGCCGGACCGACGACCATGGCGTGAGTGACGCGCCCACCGAGCGTATCGATACTCTCCGCAAAGCTAGAGCCGAGCACGAGGAATACGGCGTCGCTGAAAAGGAGAGCGTCCTCGACCCAAGCGGATTGCCCCGCGAGATCGCGAAGTTTGGGTTGGAGAGCTACTTTCAGGTGGGGTACGACGGTCGCCGCTGCCTGCATCACGGCCGTGGCATAAGCATAGCTGGGGAAAAAAACCGCGACCGCGGCCGTTGGGGGAGTGAGCGGAGTGGTCAGCCGCGATCCCTTTGGGGCGGGTTCATGTGAAGAAGCGAGTTCGGCCGGCGTTGGACGGGGCGCGTTTTTATCAAGGGAGGAACGTGCGGATCCGTGGAGCGCGGCAATGGTTGCGGCGGTTGTCGTATAATGCTCGGAGCGTTTTTGGAAGGTGGTCTCCACGCGGGTATCGATCGCGACGTCGTAGCTGACATCGCGCCATGGGGTCCGCGCCCGCAATACTGCGGGACCGGCCATTTCGCGAGCGGCGTCGACCCGCAGCAGTTCGGCGCCGCTGCGGAGCTGCTTGAAAAGCTGGCGGGTATCGCGTTTGTTCAAATTACCCAGACGGGTGGGCGCAAAGTCGGGCGGTGGGGGAGCAACCTCAGGGGGAGCGTCGAGTCCGCAGGCGGCGGCAAATCCGTCGATGGGCGTCAGCGTAGCGCTCGCGAGGACAACCCCACCAAATTCACGCAAAGTTACACCGATAGCTGGGGCGGCGTCCAGGCAAGTTAAGGCCAGCTCACCCTCGCGCGGGCTCCACCATAGACGCGGCAGCGTATCCTTGGTGAGTTCGTCGACCAGGGAGGGCACGGCCCAGAGCGCCTCCGCGGCTGGGGCGCCCAGCGCGGCCAGATCAGGCGGAAGCGTGCGCACGCGTTGGGCGAGCTCTTTAAGCAAGTCGCGGGCGTCATCTTCATCGGCGGCCGTCAGTGCCTCGCTAGGGCGAAGGTGGTGAAGGAAATGGCACCAATGGTCCCAGGCGAGCGTGAGCTGGGCGTGCGCGCGCACGCGATTGAGTTCTTCGCGCACACTGTAGGCGGCGTTGGCGGTAAACGCGTGCGAGTACGCATCGGCAACGCGCGTCGGTAGGTTGTGCGCCTCATCGAGGATCAGCAGCGTGCGGGCCGGATTGAAACCGGGTTGATCGAAAAATAATCCGCGGTTGCGGGGAGCGAAGACATAGTTGTAGTCGCCGATCCAGACATCGTTAAAAGCCAGTGCGGTGCGAGTGATTTCATACGGACAGACGAGAGCATGGCGACCGGCGGCGCGCAGGGTCTCCAAATCGCGGGCATGATTTTCTTCCAAATAAAATCGCGCGAGCCCGCTCGTCGGCCAGCGTTCGGCACCGCCAGCGAGATAGGCGCAGGTGTCCCGTACGCAGTGAAATGTCTGGTTGACGCAGTGCTCGCTTTTATTGCGCACGTGCCAGAGGGCGACCGCTGGCGCGCTCTCGCGGGCCGAGCCCGCCGATTTTGCCGTCAAAGGTGTTGGGTCGGGCGGTGGTGCGGTTCCGTGTGATGATCGTTGGCCGCGATCCGCGGGGTCGATGCTACTTGATCCGAGGGGCGCCGCCGCGGGATCGGCTTTCAGGGGCGGCGCCTCGGCCGTCATCGCGGCCAAGGTTCGCACCACTTGGAGTTGGCCCGTAGACTTACTCGTGAGGTAGATCGCGCGGTCGAAGTGACCGGATCGGAGTTGGCCAAGGGCAAACTCGAGGAGCACGCCGGTCTTGCCGAATCCCGTGGGAGCGTCGAAGAGCACCAAGGGCCGACGTTCGAAAAGAGTCGAAAGCTCTTCGAGCGTCGTTTCTTGCCCAGGTCTCGGTACAGCGAAGGCGGGCCGGAAACGTAACCCTTGGAGGCGGGTGCGGGCGCGTTGCCTCAGTTGCAGAAATTCGGTGAAACGCTCCAGCTGTGCTTTGAAGATATAATCGTCCGCCGAACTCAGGACG
>Ga0114966_10001940_pt1 | contig 18768 bp, 17 predicted proteins | sample M_130207_XF_Meta_FD_87029 | JGI IMG/M metagenome (GOLD analysis project Ga0114966, IMG submission 87029) | Freshwater microbial communities from Lake Montjoie, Canada to study carbon cycling - M_130207_XF_MetaG | ecosystem: Environmental > Aquatic > Freshwater > Lake | place: Lake Montjoie...
ATACTGATGCGCTCGGGATGCTCGCTCGCGCCGCCGACGGTTCCATGCGTGACGCACTCTCGCTGACCGACCAAGTGCTCTCGTTCGGCGGCACGGTGACCACGCAGGGGGTGCGTGACGCGCTCGGGCTGGTGCACGAGGACGAGTATCTGGCTTTGCTCGACCTGGTCACCGAGCACCGCGCCGGTGACGTGTTTGGCGCGGTTGCCCGCCTGTCGGACTTTGGCGCCGATTTCGGACTCCTGCTCGCCGGCTTCGCCGACCTGCTGCGCGCGCAACTCGCCGTCGTGCTGGGTGGTACCGTGCCGGAGCTCTCGGAGTATCTCACCGGTGAGTTGGCCACGCGGAAATCGCGCTACCAAGCGTCGGATCTGCTGCGGATGCTGTCGATCGTGATTGAGTTGGAGCCCCATTTCCGCCGCAGTGGGCAGCAGCAACTCTTGTTCGAGACGCTGCTCGTACGCTTCGCGCTCCTCGATCGCACGCTGTCGATTGAGGACGTGCTCAAGGGGGTGCAGGGCACCCCGTCGAGTGGCGGTGGCGGGACGCGCCGTGAGGCGCCGGAGATTGCCCCCTCGCGTGGCAGCAGCGCGGGCGCAATGCGCCGTGAGCCAGTGATGCTCGCCGATGCCGCGCCGGCCGTTGCACGCGTGCGGGCGCCTGTGTCGCCAGCTGCCGCACCGATTGTGGCGCCGACTACCGCACCGATTGTGGCGCCGATTGCAGACCGAAACGCGACCACACCCTCCGCGATTCCACTCGACATCAACCGGCTCTCCGAGCATTGGGACGATGTCGTCGAAGCGGTGCGTCGGTCAGGTCGTGCCGTGGTCGCGAGCGCGCTAGCGGAGGCCGCCCCGATGGCAGTGACGGCGTCCGGCGTCGTGACGGTCGAAGTCACGGGTGAGGCGTTGGTTCAAGCCTTGGAGAATGGCGCCGAGTCGATCCTCACGGCGCTACGATCGCGTTTCAGCGGTGTGTCGAAGGTCTCCGTCCGTGGAGTGGGCGGTGATGCGCCGTCGAAGCGCCTGACGGCGGATGCGGTGATCGCGAATCGCGTGGCGATGCTGCGCAAGCGGGATCCGATTCTCGACGCAGCCGTTGATGCACTCGATCTTCGGCTTTTGGACTGATCCGCGTGTCGGCCATCGATGAACTCGTCACGGAGCTGTCGCGACTCCCGACCATCGGTCGGAAGTCGGCCATGCGGCTCACCTACCATTTACTCAAGCAGTCACCGGATCAGGCGGCACGGCTCGCCGACGCGCTGGGCACACTCCACGAGCGCGTCCGGTCGTGCGAGCGCTGCTACAACCTGACGGAAGCTGCCCTCTGTTCAGTGTGCGCTGATCCACGGCGCGACGCGTCGATTATCTGCGTGGTGGAAGAGGCGAGCGACATCGGTGCGATTGAGCGGACGGCCGAGTTCCGCGGCGTGTACCACGTGCTCGGCGGCCGGTTGTCTCCACTAGACGGCGTCGGCCCCGATGATCTCACCGTCGCGTCGCTGGTGCGGCGCGTTGAGGGCGGCGGCGTGCGCGAGGTAATTGTCGCGACGAATCCGCGGCTCGAAGGAGAAGCAACGGCACTTTATGTGCAGGAGCAGGTGTTGGCGTTCCCGGTGAGTGTCACGCGCCTAGCGCGTGGGCTCCCGGTTGGCGGCGATTTAGAATACGCCGACGGCGGCACGATTGCCCAGGCAATCTCGGCGCGACGGGAAATGCAATGAGTGGTGAACGGCACTGGTGGCATCTGGCATTTGGTGTTTCTTCAGAGAGGATTCCGTGGTCGACCTGACCCGTCTGTTTGCATCCAACGTCTCGCGATCTGCCGCTTCCGGCACGGGGCGCCCCGCTATTCTTCCGGGCGCCCACAACGAGAGTGACCGGCTCTTCAGCCAGAAGGCGCGCCTATGTCGATGATCAACCACGCATCGCGCGAGATCAACTGCAAGATCGTGTACTACGGTCCTGGGCTTGGTGGCAAGACGACCAATCTCGAGCATGTCTACGCGAAGACCAAGCCAGAGACGCGGGGTAAGCTTATCTCGCTTGCGACGGAGACGGAACGCACACTGTTCTTCGATTTCTTACCCATAGATCTGGGAACGGTTCGCGGATTTAAAACGCGTTTTCATTTGTATACGGTGCCAGGCCAGGTCTACTACAACGCCTCGCGCAAGTTGATCCTGAAGGGGGTCGATGGGATCGTCTTTGTCGCCGATTCGCAGGTCGAGCGAATGGAGGCGAATCAAGAGTCCATGCAGAATTTGTACGATAACATGTCGGAGTACGGCTACGACCTCACGAAGCTCCCGTTTGTGATGCAGTACAACAAGCGCGATCTCCCGAACACGGCGTCGGTGCAACAGCTTCAGGCGGCGCTCAATCCGGGCTGGGACGTCACCGACCCCGCTCGCCAACGCCTCACGCCAGACCCGCACCATGTTAATGAGAACCTCATTGAGCAGTTGCCGACGGGAGAGTGGGTCGAGCGTGCGCCGTACGTCGAAGGAGTCGCTGTGGCCGGTGATGGGGTGTTCGATACCCTCAAGGTGGTCACGAAGCTCGTGCTGAAGTCGCTCGAATGAGCGTCGCGTGAGCGAGCGTCCTCGCGATGCAACGCCTTCGCCGGCGGTGAGCGACTGGAATTTGCCGAACGCCATTACGGCGACACGAATCGCAATCGCGCCCTTGATTGCGTTCCTTCCGTTCGTGGATTCGCCGACCTGGCGCGCGGTTGCCTTTGGGCTCTACGTTGCCGCGGCCATCAGCGATTATGTGGATGGCGTGCTCGCGCGCACGCGTGGGCTCGTGACTGATCTTGGCAAGTCGCTCGACCCACTCGCGGACAAGCTGTTGCTAGTGGCGACGAGCGTCACCTTGCTTGTGTTGCAGTCACCGCCAGGTGATCCCGTCGTTGCACTGATGGGGAGCGTCCCAGGTGTGGTCACCCACGCGCACCTCTTTCCTTTCATCTCGTTCTTCGGCACCTGGTACCTGCCCTGGTGGGTGATTGCGGTGGTGCTCGGCCGCGAAGCGTTCATGACCGTGTTCCGATCATTCGCGCATCGGCGCGGAGTAGTGATCGCGGCGATTGGTCCCGCCAAATGGAAGGCGGCGATGCAGTACATCTGGGTCGGCGCTGCATTTTGTCACTTCGCCGTGATCACCTTTGCGCGGCACCAGCTCGTGCAGGGGCAAGGATGGGCATGGCTCACGCAACTGGTCGGAACCATCGGCGAACTCTCGATGATCTTTGCCGTCGCGCTGACACTCTGGTCGCTCGTCCTTTACATGCGGCGCTACGGCGCACTCTTCACACAATGAAAGTTGAAATCGTCACGATTGGTGACGAGCTGCTGCTTGGTTTTACGATCGACACCAATGCGGCGCACCTTGCTCGCCAGCTCGCGGCTATCGGCGTACAGATCACCCGTCGGCAAACCTGCGGCGACAGCGCCTCCGAGATTGCCTCGGCGGTACGCGAAGCACTGGATCGTACCGGTGCCGTGATTACGACGGGCGGACTCGGCCCCACCTCCGATGACATGACGAAGGAGTCGATCGCAGCGATCTTTGGTCGCGCGATGGAACGTCACGAGGACATCGTCGATGCGCTCAAGGCCCGCTGGAAAGCCTGGGGACGGAGTGGCGAGCTCCCGCTGTCGAACCACCAACAGGCCATGATTCCGGCCGGCGCACGGATTCTCAAGAATGGCCATGGCACCGCGCCGGGGATCTGGCTGGAGGACGAGCGCGGTCGGTGGGTCGCAATGCTCCCTGGAGTCCCCCGTGAAATGCGCGGGATGCTGGCCGACGAACTGCTCCCGCTCGTTCGCGGGCGCGTGACCGGCGATCCTGAGGTGATTGTGTCTCGCACGCTCCGCACGACGGGCGTTGGCGAATCCGCAGTCGCTGATCAACTCGGGCACCTCGCGAAGAATCCGGAGGGGGTAGCACTCGCGTACCTCCCAGGCTGGGAAGGGGTTGACCTGCGTCTGACCTCGCGCGGGCGCAACGCTGCCGCCGCCGCTGTCGCGCTGGAGAAGGCTGGGCGCGCGCTCCTCGCAGTGGTTGGGCCCGCGACCTACGGCGAGGGCGACACCGACCTCGCGGCTGTCGTCTTAGCAACGCTCCGTGCGCGCGGGATGATGCTGGTGGTCGCCGAGAGTTGCACCGGCGGAATGCTTGGTGCGCGTCTGACGGCGATCCCAGGCTCAAGTGACGTAGTGCTGGGTGGTGTAATTGCCTACGCCAACGGCATCAAAGAGCGACTCTTGCATGTCGATGCAGATGTGCTCAAGGCGAACGGCGCGGTGAGCGAGCCTGTGGCCCGCGAGATGGCGGCTGGGGCAGCCCGGGCGACGGCTGCGGACGTCGGGCTCAGCATCACCGGCATTGCCGGCCCCGGGGGAGGATCAGCGGAGAAACCGGTCGGCACAGTCTGTTTCGGCTTGTTCATGCAAGGCAAGGTGAGTTCCATCCAGGCGGTCATGATTGGGGACCGTGACGAGATTCGCCGCCGTGCGGCACAGGCGGCGCTGAACCTGCTGCTCCGTGCGTTGGCCGAGCCCGTGCCCCCCGCTGACAGCGAAACAGTTTTGGCGGCACGACCGTTGCAGGAATAGCCGACAGGCGACGACCTTTAAGGAACCATGACTGACTCTATAAATAATCCCACCGGCGCTACGGCCCCGGATCCGGCACTCGATGCTCCGCTTGACCCCACGTTGGAAGTGGCCAGCGGGCTCGACGCTGAGCTCGCGGTGCTGCAGGCCCAGATTGCCGATCAGAAGGACAAGTATCTCCGCCTCGCGGCAGAATACGACAACTTCCGCAAGCGGAGCATCCGCGAACGCCAAGAAGCCGAGCACAAGGGGATGGGAATCCTGATCTCCGGTATTCTTGATGCGCTCGACGATCTCGGCCGATTCGCCCACGTCGATCCCGCAACGGTTGAATCGGTGGCGGTGGTGACTGGGGCTGAGATGGTGGAAAAGAAGCTGCTCAAGTCACTGGCCGGTCACGGACTCGAGTTGGTGAATCCGGTTGGCCTCCGTTTCGATCCGGCGGTCGCCGAAGCGCTCACTACCGTGCCGGCGACGTCGCCCGACGAAGACCACACGGTCGCGCAGGTGTATCAGGTGGGCTATCTGTTCAACGGCCAGCTGCTGCGTCCTGCGCGCGTCGTCGTGAAGCAGTGGAACGGTTGATGCGCGTGACCGCTCCTCATCCCGTGGCAGTCCTCGAGCGTTCGCCCTAATGGCCGCCAAGGACTTCTACACGGTGATGGGGGTGCCTGAGCGCGCCACCGCCGACGAGATCAAGACGCAGTATCGGCGGCTGGCGAAAGAGCATCACCCGGATTCCAACAAGAACGATCCCAAGTCCGCCGAGCGCTTCAAGGAGATCTCGGAGGCGTATCAGGTATTAGGGGACCAGAAGAAACGCACGCAGTACGACGAGATGCGCCGTCTCGGGGCATTTGAATCGCGCGCCGCGCGGCCCCGCCCTGGTGCTGGACAACGTCAGGGTGCACCAGGCGGTCCGCAGAACTTCAAGTTCGACGAGATCAACGACGTCGGAGGGATCGGCGGGCTCGGTGATTTATTTAGCTCGATGTTCGGCGGCGGTGGTGGGGCGCGCGGACAACGACCCGTGGGCCCAGAACCGGGCCAGACGATTGAGACTTCGCTGGATGTACCGTTTAAGATCGCGGCAACCGGCGGCAAGGTTCCGATTGATCTTGAAGTGAACGAAGAATGCGCTTCGTGCAGCGGCTCCGGTGCGGCCAAGGGTGCGCGCGTACAGGCCTGCCATGAATGCAATGGTCGCGGCTCGATTTCGTTCGGCCAGGGTGGATTCGCGGTGAACCGCCCGTGCCCGATGTGTCTCGGCAAGGGGCAACTCCCGACGGAGAAATGCCGCGACTGTAAGGGAGCTGGCGAGACACGGAGCAAGCGGAAGGTCATGATCACCGTGCCCGCGGGCGTCGATAGCGGGGGGAAGATCCGACTGAAGGGGCAGGGTGGCCGCGGTCAGCGTGGCGGGGCGCCTGGTGACATCGTGATCACCTTCCGTGTGCACGAGGACACGCGATGGATGCGCGACGGGCTCGATCTGATCACGCACGCCAAGATCAACGTGGCGCAGGCGATGTTGGGGTCGAAGGCTAGTGTCGAAACCCCGGACGAGAAGACCGTCGCGATTAAGATTCCGCCGGGGACATCGAGCGGGAAACGATTCCGTGTGCGCGGGCAGGGCATCGCGAAGGACGGGAAGCAGGGTGATCTGCTGGTGGAGGTGGAGATTGTCGTGCCGGAGAAGCTGTCGGCCGAGGAGATCCGCATGATTGAGCGGTTTGCGGAGTCCGTGGGGCTCGAGCACTAATAATGCGCGCATTCCTGGTGCTCGCCGCCGCATGCGCACTGTTCGCGCCCCAGCGGGCGATGGCGCAGTACTCGTTTACGAAGCACGACGCCCGAGTGGGCTATCCGCGATGGAGTGGGTGCTTTTCGAACGTGACCATTGGCGGCCCGCAGCGCGTCGCGGTCGACTGGGCCTATGGATTTGAATCGCGTCTCCCCGGTGCACGTGCGACGAGCGAGGCTGTGCAGTGCACGTGGGCATCCGCTCGCGTCGGGCTCGGCTCCGGCTCGCTGGGTGTTGGGTACCACCGATACACCGGTGCCATGGGGACGATGTGGTTTGGTCAGCTCGCCGTGCTTCACACCTTTAACAGACCAAACGGCGGCACGCCGAATGCCACGTATGTTGGCGTTGAGGGCGGGGGCGCGTATCTCGCGGGGATCTCGCCGCGCGTTGGCTACTTCGTGCGCACTGGCGGTGGGAGTGCACCACGCGGGCTGTTCACGTGGGGCTTAGGGATCGGGTTCTAGCCGAGCGCTAGCTATTCTGTGTAGCGACGCTGGCCAATCCGTTTGTGATCACGTCCATCGTGTGCGACAGGGTTGCATCGAAAACCTGGAGTGGCTCAGTAGTGTTGCGCCCCGTGGTGATGGCGGTCTCCAGCTGCGCAGCGTGCGCGGCGACCTTGGTCAAGCCCAGATTGGCGGCAGCGCCGCGTAGCGTGTGCAGGTCACGGGCCGCCGCCGTGCCGTCGTTCGCCTGAAGTTGCGCGCGGACTCGGGTCGCAGCATCAGCCTGTGTTTCGACAACTTTCCGCAGCAGGCGCATGTACAGACCCCAGTTGCCGGAGAGTCGTTTCAGCGCACCTGCAACATCGATCGACTCAAGGTCGAACACTGGGCTCAGCACCGGGCTCAGCACTGGGCTCAGCACTGGGCTCAGCCCGGGTGCAGGAGACAAAGCCTCGGCTGTGCGGACTGACTCCAACGGAGCCAGAGTCATCACGCCCAGCGCCGCGCGCTGCGCATGCGTGTGCTCGAACAGCGTCTTGTAGAGTTGCTCGGGCTCGATCGGCTTTGCGAGATGTCCCTGCATGCCCGCCTCGGCACAGCGCGCGCGATCTTCGACCATGGCGTGCGCGGTCATGGCAATAATAGGGATTGAGGCCCACTGGGACTCCTGCCGAATCGCGCGGGCGGCGGTCAGTCCGTCCATGATTGGCATCTGGAGATCCATCAACATCGCGTCGTAGCAGCTGCCGCGGCGCAAGCACGCTATTGCCTCGGCCCCATGATTCGCGACCTCCACCACCACGCCGGCAGACTCCAACAGCTCACAGGCAATCTGCTGGTTGATGAGGTTGTCCTCTGCGAGCAAGACGCGCAGCCCCGCCAGCTGCGAGGCGTGCACCGACTCCTTGGCGCCCATAAAGGTGGTGCCGGCGATCTCGCCGAGGACGATTCTCCGGAGCGTGTCGGTCAGCGTCACGATGCTGACCGGCTTCTGCACGAACGCCAACACGCCTTCCGCTTCAGCCGCGACCTGCGTCTCCTCTTGTCCGAACGCGGTCAGCAAGACGACCTTCGTGCGGTGCGTGCCGGTGTCTCGAGCAAGTGCTCGAATGGCATCGACGCCGCTCAGTCCAGGGAGCGTGCTGTCGAGCAAGGTCAGGTCGAACGCCTGGGGGAGCGCCTGGCAGACCACGGCAATCGCCTCCTCCGCCGATGCTACCGCGGTCACGTTCATGCAGAGTCGCGTGAGTTGCTCAACCAGAATAGAACGCGCGGCGTCGTGGTCCTCCACCAGCAAGACCCGTAGCCCTGCGAGTTCTTGTGGCGGCGCAAACGGTGCTGCATCAGGCAGTGCTTGAAACCACGCGGTAAAGCTGAAGCAGCTGCCAGCGTCAGGGACGCTCTGGACACTGATCGTTCCGCCCATGAGGGCGGTCAGCTGCTTACAGATCGCAAGGCCGAGTCCCGTGCCGCCATAGCGCCGCGTAGTTGAGGCGTCCGCTTGCGTGAAGGGCTGAAAGAGCCGCTCGGCCTGTTCCGGTGTCATGCCGATGCCGGAGTCTGACACGTCGATTCGCAGTTGTATGCGCGACGCCTCCACTTCCGCGAGCGCCACGTGGATGACGATATCGCCGCGCTCGGTAAATTTGACGGCGTTTGTGACCAGATTCGTCAGCACCTGTCGAAGGCGGAGCGCATCGCCGACGAGCGCGAGCGGCACGTCGGCATCCATGCGGCAGAGGAGCTCGAGCGACTTCTCCCCGACGCGATGGCCAACGAGCGCGGTAATCTCGTCGATGACATCAGGGAGTGAGAACGTCAAGACATCCAGCTCGAGTTTTCCCGCTTCGATTTTTGAGAAGTCCAGCACGTCATTCACAATGCCAAGCAGATTCGAGCCGGCCGTGTGAATCTTGCTCAGGTAATCGCGGTGACGCGGCGACAGTTCGCCGCGCATGGCGAGATGCGATAGGCCGATAATCGCATTCATTGGCGTTCGGATCTCATGGCTGATGTTCGCCATGAACTCGGATTTGGATCGCGTTGCCTCCGTGGCTCGACGTGTCGCTTCAGTGAGCGCGGCGTTGTTCGCCCGCAACTCGTCGAGTAGTTCATCGCGTGAGCGCGCGTCGAGGATCGCACGCAGGTCGTCGAATGAGACGTCCTGCAGTCGTCCGCGGCAGGGGTGTTCGACCAACAGATGCCAACCGTCGTGCTCTCGGCGCACGCGCCCCATAAAGGACAACTCGCCCGAGTGTGCGAGGGTGCGCGCGGAGGGCGGGTCCTGTGTAATAAAATCCACCCCGATCATGTCGCGGGTGGTCTGCGAGGGTCCCACGACACAGTCGCGGCACGAAAGGTCGACCACGGCGGTCAGCTGCTGGGCGAGCAACCACCGGGCCACGTCGGAGCACTCGCCGGCTATGCGCGCCGCGAGGTTGTGATCGCGGGTGGCCATCGTGACAATCTCGAACAGCTTGCCGCGAATCGAGAGGGCGTCCTCCGGCCGAGCGAGGTACATCGATCCCAGTGTGGTCATCCGGGCCACCCAACCACGACGGCTAAGGCATCGTCCTGCCCACGACCGTGCGCGGCGACGAGGTCGCGCGCGAGTTCATCGGCGGAGAGCGTGAGTTGTGTGAGTCGTGCTGGCCGAAACGTCTCGCCCTCTACGCCATCCGTCCACAGCACAAAGCGATCGCCCTGCTGAAGCGCTCCGTGTTGTACGAAGACGTCCGGCATTCGCAACCCGACCATTCCGTCGCGTGACACGCCACGCCAGTGCGAACCGTTGACGCGACTCACCCCCGTATTCCCAACCCCGGCGTATCGAAATTCCCGCGCGTCGGGATCCAGAAAGAGCACCCCAATGGCTGCGCCCACTGAGCCGCGAAGCTCATGATCCAGCGCGCGTAACATGTCGCCGACATTCGAGGTCGCGAGCTGAGAGAGCATGGCGGGCACCCGTACTGCCACCCGGTAGGCGAGGTTGCCATGCCCCGTGACATCGGCGACGACGACCAGCAGGCCGTTATCGCAGGGGAGCCACGAGGCAACGTCGCCGCCAACTGCGTGAGGCGCGAGCGGACGACTGCACACCGACGTTTCAAACTGATGGGTGCGCGACGGCGGTCTGACGCCTACGATCGGTCGCCGAGCGGTGTCGTTGGTCACGGCAGAAAGTCGGTTGGTGGGGGCTGGCGCGGAGGCACCGAGATACTTGCGTGCTCTCACGCGTGTCCCGGCACCTAGTTGTGACTCAATCTCAAAGGCGTCGGCAAGGCGACGGGCAGCGGGAAGCCCCAGTCCAAGCGACCCGCCAGTCGTGAAATGGTCCTGCATCGCGAGCGTGAGATCAGCGATTCCTGGTCCATCGTCCTCAGCCCAGACATCGATGTATGGGCGCGCGTCGTTGGCGTCACGCACCAATCGAATCCGTCCCCGATTTGCGTATTTGACGATGTTGGTGCCGAGTTCGGAGATGATCGTCGCGAGCACCGCGCAATCATTCGGCGTCGCGTCCGTGATGAGCGGCGACCGGTGCATGCGCATCAACAAGACCCGTAAGTCAGCCGCATCTGCTACCCGAAATATTTCGGTCTCAAACGGCTCGCGACCGTTGGCGCGCTTAGGCATGCAACGTCAGCGCGTTGAGCGCATCCTCGAGCGTTTGAAAGGCACGAATATCGGATAAATCCTCATCAAACTCGACGAGATACATCACGATGCCTGGCCGCAGGCCGACGAGCACGGACGAGGCCCCGAGCATACGAATCATCTGCTGGATCGCTCGGAGTTCGCGAAACTCATAGCGGTCGAGCACCTGCAGCGCCGACAGTTCAAAGATGACCGTCCGCACGCCGTGCGAGCGCACGTTCTCCAGTGCTGTCTCGGTCATGCCCAAGAGGGCCTGCTCGGACAACTCTGACCCCGCGGTGACGACGAGTCCGTCGCGGATCCGTGTGGAAATCATCGAGGATGCAATGCGTGACACGGCGCCTGTGTGTCGGCTCAGGACTTCGTGGGTCCGTTCGTGCCCAGCAGTCCGCGTTCGACACCAACGGCGCGTAGCGCTAGTTCAAACGAATCGCGGAGAGTCGAGGTCGTGCGGACCTCGCCAATGTTCACGCCAAGCTCGACGAGCGTACGCGCAATCGCCGGTGACACGCCAGAAATGATCGTCTCACATCCCATGAGCTGCGTGGCCTTCGTGATTTTGATCAGCTGGTTGGCCACGGCCGTGTCCATCGCGGCCACGCCGCTGATATCCAGGACGAAGACCTTGGCCCGCGTTTCGGCAATGCGATCGAGGGTTTTGGTCATCACATCGTGGGTCCGCTCTGAGTCGATAATCCCGATCAGCGGCAGGAGCAGAATGCCTTCCCAGATCGGCGTGACCGGCGTGGACATCTCGAGCAACGTCTTGCTGCTGGCCGCGATCTTCTCCTTCTGAATACGCGAGATTTCTTCAATCACCACGAAGGTGTCGAGAAACACCAGCTTGATGAGCGAGTTCGCCGTTTCGTCCGCATCCGCAATGTCGGGTGCGCCGCGGCGCAGGCGATCCACTAACGATTTGCCTGACATCGACATGCCGGCAAAGTAGATGTCATGTGGCAAGGCGATGTGCGCATGCACGCTGCCTACATGGCGCCGCGCTGCGAACCACCGTTCGTCGAGCTCGGCATCGAAGAACGTATGCCAGTGCGACATCTGCATTTCCTTCACCCGGGCCAGCAGGGTGGGATGGTCCGCGAAGTACTGCGTGTACTCACGGTGTCGCTCCATCCACTCGTAGAAGGATGCGATGTGGGCCGGAAGCTCGGCGCGGAGCACCTCCCCGGCCGCGCGCACGCGGGTGATGTCTGCCGGCTCGATTTGGAACTTGGCGAGAATCTCGGGGATCTGCGTGCGAGGCGGCATGGCGGAGAGAACTCGTCGTCGAGGGCAGGGGAGGAACCCTGCTAACGATACGACCTGACCATACTCACGACAATGTATAAAAACTATACAGCTGTTGCACCGGAGTGAACTGCCCGACTTAGTGGCAGCGCCGCCGCGCTATAGCAGCGGGAGGGCCGTGCGCATGGGCCGATTGCCTATCGAGTGCTCAATAACCCCACCACCGAGCACGCGAGTCCCGTGGTAGAACACGGCCGACTGCCCCGGCGCGATCGCGGCCACGGGTTCGTCTAGCGCGAGTTCTACCTCAGCGCCCTCAATGCGCACGATCTCGGCCGCGGCGATCGGCGACCGATGTCGGACGCGTACCCCCACGCGATCCCCCACCGCCGGCACTGGAGCTACCAGCCAGTTCGCCTCGCGTACCACGAGCCCTCGCCCCAGCAACTCTTCCCGCGGCCCAACGACCACGGCGCGGTCCGCGGGGCGTATGCCGGTCACAAAAATCGGATCGGCATAGCCACCCGGCAGTCCACGCCGCTGCCCAATGGTGAAGCGCGCAAAGCCGTCGTGCGTGCCGACCACGGTGCCGTCGTTCGTCACGAAGGGGCCTGGCGAGAGCGACGGCGCATCGGCGCCAAGCTTCTGCTCGAGGATCGCGGCATAGTTGCCGTCCGGAACAAAGCAGATCTCCTGGCTCTCCGGCTTCTGCGCCACTAAGTGCAGTCCCAACTCCTCAGCAAGCGCCCGCGTCTCGGGCTTGGTCATCTCGCCAATCGGCAAGATCATGCGCGACAATGCCGACCGATCAATTCCCCACAAGAAATAGGTCTGATCTTTGTTCGCATCGGCGCCGCGATGCAGGGCCCCATCCACGATGCGTGCGTAGTGTCCCGTGGCCACGTACGTCGCGTCGATCCCGTCGGCCTTCACCACGAGATCGCGGAACTTTGTGAACGTGTTGCAGCGCACGCAGGGGATCGGCGTCCGGCCGTTGGCGTATTCGTTCACGAAGTCGTCCACCACGTCGTGACCGAAGGCGGTCTCGAGGTTCAGCACATAGTGGGGCACACCAAGCTTCTCGCAGATGCGGCGTGCGTCGTTCACACTATCCAGTGAACAGCAGGGCTTGTCGGGCACTTCGGCGCCGTCGCGATACAGCTTCATTGTGGCGCCTACAACGTCATAGCCGGCGCGCACGAGCATCGCCGCGGCGACGCTGGAGTCCACGCCACCGCTCATAGCGACCAGCACCCGCTCCTTCATACGTTCAGACCGCCGAGAGTCCGCGCGCCTTCAGCGCGAGGGCGGAGAAGACGTGAATGACACGGTCGATCGCGGCGTCCGTGGTGAGTGAGCCCACGCTCATGCGAATCGCCGCACCGGCGATGTCCGCACGCACGCCGAGCGCACGCAACACGTGCGACGGTTCAATGCTCCCGCTCTGACAGGCGGAGCCACCGCTGGCGGAAACGCCCTGCAGATCGAGCGCCATCAGCATGGACTCGCTGTCGGTGCCGGGGATCGACACGTTGAGCACATGCGTGGCACGCTTCGCGTCGCGCCCATGGACGACGGTATCGGGAATGGCGGCGACGATTCCCGCCTGCAGGCGATCACGAAGCTTGCCCAGTCGCGCGCCCTCGGCGTCATGCTCAGCTATGATGAGTTCTGCGGCGGTCGCGAGCGCCACGGCGTAGGCCACGTTCTCGGTGCCGGGGCGACGCCCGCGGTCTTGTGAACCGCCGAAGAACAGCGGTTCGAGCGGGGTGCCGCGGCGAATGAACATCGCGCCGCTTCCCTTGGGAGCGCCGATCTTGTGACCGCTGATCGAGAGAAAGTCGAAGGGAATCTTCCGGGCATCCACCTCGACTTTCCCGAAAGCCTGTACGGCGTCGGTATGGAAAATCGCGCCAACCGTGTGGCAATGGTTGGCGAGTGCTTCGATCGGCTGGATCGTGCCGATCTCATTATTCACCCACATCACGGAGCAGAGGGCGGTGTCGTCGCGCACCAACGCGTGCGCTGAATCCATCGTGACGGTTCCCGTGGCGTCCACGGTGAGCATCCGTTCTTCCGCGCCCTCGGCGGCTGCCTTGTGCACCGAGGCGAGCACCGCCTTGTGCTCAATAGGCGAGGTGACCACGGCGTTGCGTCCCGTGGTCTTGAGCACGCGCCAGCCGCCGAGGATGGCGAGGTTGTCGCCCTCGGTGCCACCGGAGGTGAAGCAGAGCTCGTCGGGGTGGGCGCCAAGGCAGCGGGCGACCCGTTCACGGGCTTCATCTAGAGCTGCCCGCGCTTCACGACCCCACCGATGTGCGCTGGACGGATTGCCGAAGCGAACCCCGAAGTAGGGCTCCATCGCAGCCAGTACCTCAGCGCGCACGGGCGTGGTGGCCGCGTGATCGAGATAGATCGGATCGTTCATAGTGGAAATATAGGGGACGCCTAGGGAGCCCGTCATCCGCAGGGGGGTACCCAGCGCTTAGAAGGTCGAGACGTCGAGCGCGGTGAGGTCGTCCACGCGCATGGTCTCGTAGGTGAAGAAGGGCTCGCCGTACTTGCAGCGAATCAGTGTGCCGTAGTGGGCCGACTGATGCCGGATGATGTCGTACAGCGGTTCGCCGTTGGGATAGACCTCGCCAGCCTGCGTGAGGCCGTCGAACTGCGAGGCGTAGCAGCGAATGGCCTTGAGCTTGGTCTCGAACTCGTCGGTGATATCGACGACGAAGGTTGGCTTCACCTGATCTTCGCGGAAGGTGACGCTGTGGATGACCTTGAGCGGGCGATGCGGTGGGTAGTCCGGGTCGAGTTTGGTGAGTCCGGCCAGAAAGCAGGCGTCACGCACGAGCTGCGACGCGACGCGGTGGTCGGGGTGGCGACCACGAGGGGCAGGGGCAATCACGATCCGGGGACGGGTCCGCCGGATGACCTTCGCCAAGAGCAGCCGGGTTTCCGGGGTGTTGACGATCCCAGCATCGGGCAACTCAAGGTTCTCGCGCAAGGTCACGCCGAGCACGTTGGCCGCCGCTGAGGCCTCATCGGCGCGTGTGTGCGCTGAGCCGCGGCTCCCCATCTCCCCTTGGGTGAGGTCGAGGATCCCCGTGGTGTGCCCCTGGCGGGCCAGCTTGGCCATGGTGCCGCCGCAGGTCAGTTCGACGTCGTCGCGATGCGCGGCGACCGCCAGCACGTCAACAGTGGTCATGGTTAAAAGATAAGGCCCGCGGCCGCCGCTGGCGCGGGGCCGCCTTTAGGATCGCTCGGCCAACGCTGTGCCGCACGGTTGGCCCCCGGTGCGAGAGTCCGAGCCGGTCGCCATGTTTCGGGACAGTCAGTTCACGTGTCGCCCCACCTCGGATCTTCTCCCATGCAGAGCATTACTACGCCAAACGCCCCCGCAGCCGGCGGGCACTATTCCCAGGCCATTGTCCACGGCGGCTTCGTCTTCGTGGCAGGCCAGCTTCCGATGGTTCCCGGGCAGACGGCACACACGGTTGGGACGATCGAGGAGCAGACGGAGCAGGTGCTCCGCAACGTCAGTGCCGTCCTTGACGCTTCGGGGAGCTCGATGGCGAGGGTCTGTCAGATGACGCTGTACGTATCCGACATGTCGCTTTGGGGGCGCGTGAATGCGACGTACGCGGCCTTTATGGGGGATCACCGGCCGGCGCGCGCGGTGGTCCCAGTGAACGACCTGCACTACGGGTATCAGATTGAGGTGCAGGCGATTGCGGCGCTTGGAGACTCTCAGTAGCTGAGCACTGGGATGCACAAAGGGGGAGCGGCCGAGGCCGCTCCCCCTTCAGTACGTCAGGAGCAGGTACGCTTAGAGCGCGCCCGGTCCACGGCCACGACCCTGCGGCATGTTCTTGATGTTCTCAGCGAGCTTGGCCTTGTCGGCATCGCTCTTGAGGATCGCTGCGAGATCTTCGTTACGCTTGGTGGTCGCCTTGGCGCGCTGCTCAGCCGCGTCCGGGGCCTGGCGGTCGATGCCGCGCGTGGCAGCCTGGGCAGCCGTAAGAACGGCGACGGCGGCCTTCTTCTGGTCGTCCGTGATCGTGATGTCCTTGAACATCGTGCCGACCTGCGTATCCATCATCGCCTGCATCTGCTCGGGGGTCATCGCGCCACGGCCGCCACCCATGCCGCCGCCACCGCCGCCCTGAGCCGCTGCCGAACCAGCCATCACCACAAGCATCGCAACTGCCGCAATCATTTTACGCATAATCAAACTCCTCCGAATCCGGTTGAAGGGGACGGCCAACTGGCCGCCAGCCCTTTAATTACGACTTGCCCCCTACGTTCGTTAGGCGGCCTCCCCCCAAGGCGGGGAACCCAAGCCGCCGTCCTTCCGTCCTACTACCCCCAAACTACTACCCGAAAGCTGGCTCAGGGTCCCAGCGACCGCCAGCTACTCGTGCCGCAACGCGGCCACAGGGTCGAGACGCGAGGCGCGCAAGGCGGGCAGCATCCCAAACAAAATGCCGGTCAGCGCACTTGAGCCAAGGGCTGCCACGACCGCCAATGGCGGGACGGAGGCGGCGATGGGGCTGTATGCCTTCACGAGCATGGCCACCACGGTGCCGAGTCCGAGACCAATGAGCGCACCGGTCGCGGTCAGTGTGATCGCCTCCACCAAGAACTGCCAAAGGATCACGCCCCGTGTCGCGCCGAGGGCTTTGCGGACGCCAATCTCACGCGTGCGCTCCGTCACCGAGATCATCATGATGGCCACAACACCGACGCCACCCACCAGCAATCCGACCGACGACAACGAAATCATCACGAGGAAGAAAATCCCGAAGACTTTGTTGTACACGTCAAACAGCTTGTCCTGCGTAATGATCGCGAAGTTCGACTCTCGGCTGGGCCGCAGTCCACGCGAACCGCGGAGCGCAGCTGTGACGTCGTCGATCGTCTGTGCCTGCGACACATTGACCGCCGGTTTGATAATGAACGACGCCCACTGCGGCTGCGCACCGAGTCGGCGCGAGAGTGCGTACACGGACGTGACGATGGCGGGCCGCTCGCCGCCCTGGAGGAAGCTGGCCTCGTCCTTGTAGATGCCAATCACCATAAAGGGGCCTCCACGATTCGATCCCTGCGGGCCGGAGAGTCCTGTGAGCGTGATCTCTTTACCGAGGGCATCTTCTTCGCCGAACAGGCGCTCTTTTGCCGTGGTGTTCAGGACGACGACCCGCGCGGCGCTCCGCGCTTCTTGCTCCGTGAACACGCGCCCGTCAATCATGTTGGGCGGGTTCAGCTGTGGCCAGTTCGAGGTAATCCCCATCACGTTCACATTGGGGAGGGCCTTGTCGCGGAACTTGGCCGCGGCACCCCAGCCTTGGCGGATACCAATTTCGCCCACCGACTCGAGCTTTTTCAGCATGTCGGCTTCGCTGAAGAGCAGGGGTGGGTTGGAGCGCCACTTGCACGTGTCGCTCGTGCCGTCACACGCTTCAAACACAATCGGCCGACGCTGCACGAAGAAGGTGGTCGGGCCCGCCGACTCGAACTGCTTGGCGACACTCTCGTTGATGCCGTGCACGGCCGCAGCAATGACGACCACCACGAACACGCCAACGGCCACGCCGAGAATCGTGAGGCCTGCGCGCACTTTGTTCTGGCGCATGGCATCGATGGCGATACCCACACCTTCGAGCGACATCTTGATCTTGTCGATAAGGCGCATGAGCTACTCCTGCCGAAGGGCGGCGACGGGATCGAGCAACGAAGCGCGACTCGCCGGATACACCCCGGAGATAATTCCCACGCCGGCTCCGATTAGCACGCCAACAACAATCGACCAGGGTGCCACGTACGTCGGCATCGGTGTGACCGTGCGGATGACATACGCCCCGAGCGCGCCGAGTGCTATTCCCAGTGCTGCGCCGAACGTGCTGAGTGTGGAGGCTTCGATCATGAACTGCAGCAGGATATCGCGGCGCTTGGCGCCAAGCGCCTTGCGAACGCCAATCTCATGCGTGCGCTCAGCAACCGCGACCAACATGATGTTCATAATCACGATGGCGCCCACGACGAGGCCGATGGCCGGGAGTGCGATACCGGCGAGGACCAGGTAGCTCTTGATTTTGTTCCAGAACTCGAGCGCCGTGTCCGAGGTTTCGAGCACGAAGTTGTCTTTCTGCGCTGGGCGGAGTTGATGGCGCGCGCGCATCACCCCGCGCACCGACTCCTGTGCGTCTGGCAGTGCCTCGGCGGTCGCGACCTGCACGATCATGCCATCGATCTGGCGGGCGCCGGGGTTTAGCAGTCGATGCACGGGCGAGCGGAAGGGCGCATACACGTAGTTGTCGAACGACATGCCGAAGGCACTGCCGAGCGATTCGCCGACGCCGATCACGGTGTAGTAGCGCCCACCAATCTTGACTTGGCGGTCTACCGCATTGAGATCGGGAAAGAGGCGCTTGGCCAAGTCCGGGCCGATCACGACGACGCTCGCGCCGGTGGAGATATCCACCTGCGAGAAGCTGCGTCCCGTCGTGACGCCCACCTTCTTGATTTCCAGGTATTGGCCGTCAAAGGCGGTGACCTGCGCCGAGCGTGGCTTGCCGAAGCTGGATTCGACTTGGATACTGCCGTTCGAGTACATGGCCCATAGGGCATCGGTCGGGAGCGCGGCAACCACGGGCTCGACATCGCTTTCGAGGATGCGGGGGCGACGGTTGTACTCCATCCACGTCTCACGCGACACATCCCCCACGTTGATACTCGGGCGGTGCCGGAGTTCGAAGGAGTTGATGGCGATGAGCTTGCCCACCAGCTCGTTCTCCATGTATTTGCCCATGCCCTCGACGATCGACACGACGGTGATGAGGAACATCACGCCGATGCAGACGCCCAGGGCGGTGAAGAAGCTTTTGAGCTTCTGCACGCGAATGGTATCGAATGCCAGCCGGACTGCTTCGAAGAACTTCATGAACTCGGGGGGCGAGAGAGCAACGGGTGAGGGCCGGAACGTG